>Ga0265797_10002549_pt1 | contig 30434 bp, 26 predicted proteins | sample P2T30metagenome_FD_192433 | JGI IMG/M metagenome (GOLD analysis project Ga0265797, IMG submission 192433) | Plant litter microbial communities from East Loma Ridge, Irvine, California - P2 T30 | ecosystem: Environmental > Terrestrial > Plant litter > Unclassified | place: USA: California...
GGAAGCGTGACTTCAGCGGTGCCGGCGGCCTGTTCTCGGTGGTGTTCGATGCGCGCTACAGCGAGGCGCAGGTGGACAGGATGGTCGACGCATTGACCCTGTTCGGGATCGGCTACAGCTGGGGCGGACCGAACAGCCTGGTGATGCCGTACCGCATCAAGAGCCTGCGCGACCGCTGGCAGGATGCCGGCGTGCTGGTGCGTTTCAATGTCGGGCTGGAAGATCCGGCGGATCTGATCGCCGACTTGCAGCAGGCTTTCGGGCAGCTGTAAAAAGTTCGCTCGCGAGTGTAATGGCGTTCAGTTAAGCAAAATCGTTTGTCTGTTAACTTAAAAACCGTCATTCCCGCGCAGGCGTCGCCAAGGCGGGAGAATCCAAGTCCGATGAGCCGTCACGAGAGCAAATACTAGTGGATATGCGAACGAACTTGGATTCCCGCCTGCGCGGGAATGACGGTTTTGAAGCTAATGAAAAAATGATTTCAGCTAACTGAACGCCATTACGCTCGCGAGCGGCCATTTTTTCGATGATTTATACCGGCATCGCGCGGTTGTTGTTCAGGTCCAGGAAGCCGCGGATCAGGCGGTAGGCCTTCCATACCCACGCCAGGCCCCAGACCAGCGCGGCGGCCAGAATGCCGACCACCGTGGCAAACAGTACGCCGCCCACGATCATCCACGCCACGTACCACCAGAACGAACGGATCATCCAGGTGTGATGGCTGTGCACCAGCGTGCCCGTGGTCTCGGGGCGCTTCAGGTAATTGATGATCACCGGAATGATCGACAGCATGCCCAGCGAGAAAAAGAACGTCAGCGCGTGGATGACGTAGAGGATGCGCGCCCAGTGCTTGCTGTCTTCGACGCCGCGTTCCAACACCAGTTCTTGTGACATACGATCTCCTCGTGCGGGGATTACCCCCTTTGTTGCCATTGTAGCAGCGTGATCAGCCCGCTCGAGGGCACTGACAGTTCCCAGCCGATCTTACCCGATGTATTGCTCGACCCACGCGTTCAGGCGTCCCGCATCCATCGCACCGGCCTGGCGCGCCACTTCGCGCCCGCCGCGGAACAGGGCGATGGTCGGGATGCTGCGGATCGCGAAGCGCGCGGCGAGATCCTGGCACCGTTCGGTATCGACCTTCAGCAGGCGCACGCGCGGTTCCAGCCGCCCGGCAGCCTGGGCGTAGGCGGGCGCCATCATCTTGCACGGGCCGCACCATTCGGCCCAGAAGTCGACCAGCACCGGGATGTCGTTGCGCGTGATGTGGCGTTCGAAGCGCGCGCTGTCGACGTCGAGCGGACGGCCGGCAAAGATGGCCTGGCTGCATTTGCCGCAGGCAGGCGCATCCTGCAGGCGCACCGGCGGCACGCGGTTGATGGCGTCGCAGTGTGGGCAGACGACGTGGAGCGCTTCGCTCATGAAAATCTCCTTGCTGGTCTTCGATGCGGCCATTGTAAGCGGCGCGGGGCGGGCGCGTCGCCCAGCGCTGCGCCGCCGGCCCGGCGATTTTCTTAGAATCATGGGAACTTCACGACTTCGCGCGATCATGCCAGACCTCGCATCACCAGGCAGCCTGCTCGTCGGCTGCGCCGGCTGGAGCCTGCCAAAGACCGTCGCGGCGGATTTCCCCGTCGACGGCAGCCACCTGGAACGCTACGCCGCCGTGTTTCCGACGGTGGAAATCAACTCGTCCTTCTACAAGCCGCACAAGCCGGAAACCTACGCGCGCTGGGCCGACAGCGTCCCCCCTGGCTTTCGTTTCGCGGTCAAGGTGCCACGCGCGATCACGCATGACGCGCGCCTGGTCGATATCGACGCGTTGCTTGCGCGCTTCCAGAACGAGGCCGGCATGCTAGGCGATAAACTCGGTTGCCTGCTGGTCCAGCTGCCGCCACGGTTCGGCTTTGTCGACGCCCCGGCGCGCGACTTGTTCGCCCAGCTGCGCGATCGCTTCGGCTGCACGGTTGCCTTCGAAGGGCGCCATCCGTCCTGGTTCGCCGAACCGGCCACCGAACTGCTGCGCGTATGCGATGTCGTGCGCGTGATCGCCCATCCGGCCGCCGGCCAGGCCGGGCCGCACGAAGCGACCAGCGCAACCGCGGCGTACGTGCGCCTGCATGGTGCGCCGCGCATTTATTACGCGCGTTATGCGTTGGAAGAAATCGCCGCCTGGCGCGCCGAGCTCGACCGGCAGGTCGCGGCCGGGCGGACGGTCTGGTGCATCTTCGACAACACGGCGGAAGGTTTTTCGGTGCCGAATGCGCTGGAAATGATGCGTGCCGGGCCTGTCGCCTCCGGGGTAGAATCGATGGACCATCGCGACTATCCTCCCACCGCGTGACCACGATATTGCCAGCCCCGAGCGTTGCAGCGAGCGTGCCCTTGCGGATCGAATGTCCGCCCGGCGCCTGCGTGTGCGCACGCGCGCAGGTGCTGCAAGACCCGGATGCCGACCGGCGCCCGATGCTGCTCACGCGCCAGGAAGAACAGAAGCTGATCGCCCGCATCGAGCGGGTGGACAGCTATGCCGACCTGCAGCATGTGCAGAACCTGGTGCGCCGCAACCTGGGCGCCGAGCTGCGCATCGCGCCGGGGCCGAACGAGGTACGGACCGTGCGCGGCATCGTGGTCGTGCTGGAAGACCGTCCCGGCCTGTGCAGGAAGGTTCGGCAGTCGATTCCCGCCGCGGTGCGCCGCTGCCTGAACGCGCGGCCACAGATCGCCTGGGCGATCCTCGATGCCAACGATCTGTTCGGCGCGCCCTGAGCCACGGCCGGGCAGCATCGCACGCGATTGGCCCGCGTCTTATACAATCGGTATGAAGGCGGCATCCTCCGCCTCGCGAACCAGCGCACGCCGCACGGCGCCGCGCAGCAACCTGGAGAAACCATGTCGGGCTACAGTATCAATATCGAAGAAAAAACGCTCGCAGGAAACAACTTCCGCGAAGTCCTGTACACCACCAAGCGCAGCCAGCTGGTCATCATGACGCTGCAGCCAGGCGACGAGATCGGCCTGGAGCGTCATGAAGGCCATGACCAGTTCATCCGTGTCGAGGCGGGCGAGGGCGTCGCGCTGCTGGACGGCGAACAGCACCAGCTCGAGGATGGCGTCGCCGTCGTGATCCCGGCCGGCACCGAGCACAATGTGATCAATACCTCGAAGACCGAGCCGATGCGCCTGTACACGCTGTACACGCCGCCCGAGCATCCGGACGGCATCGTCCACGCCACCAAGGCTGATGCGGACGAGTACGAGCGCCAGCACGGTCATTAAGCTGGACGGGTCCGGCTCGCGCGCGTCGTGACGGCAGCGCGCGATGGCTGCCCCTCTCAGGGTGGCGCAGCACTCGCCGTACGGCCAAGCACGTAAGAAACTTCGCCATCCTGGACTTGGCTCCGGCGCCAGCCCTGGCGCGCATAGAACCCATCGGCGCGGGTATCTGCGCCGGTGTCGAGCCTGACTTCATCGACACCGGTCTCGAACAGCCAGTCGGTCGCCAGCGCGAGCAATTGCTTTGCTAAACCCTTGCCTTCGTGCGCAGGGTCGACGAACAGGGCCCAGATCGAACCGTCCAGCCGGTTGGCGTAGCTGAACGCCACGGTCTCGCCATCGATCCGGGCAATCCAGCCACGGCCGTCGCGCTCCAGAAAATCGGCGTACATCGCGGGCGTGATTCGGCCAGGATCGCGCAGTCGGTTTTCGCGCACGGCCAGGCGGATGCGCGACATCGCGGGAATGTCTTCGGGTGTGGCGCGTCGGAACACGGGGCTGCCTGGCGCGAATTCCAAGTCCGTCATCGGTGATACATCCTGGTTGGGGTTTTGTGGGCATCCGGCGCCGGCATCGAGCAAGGCGCGCACGCTGGCGACTATCCGGGCATGGCGGATCGCTGTTGCCGATGACGGTTGGCGAACACCATATGGGGTCCCGGGCGCTGGTCGCGAAACCATGCCAGTAACTCGGGAAAGACACCCAGCAGTTCATCGACGACCTCAGCCGCCGGACGGGGCTGCTGTCGGAGCACGACGCGACGAAAGAATGCGCGGTCCTGGCGGAACCAGGAATGGTTGCCGGCGCCTTTTCCCGGTCCCAGGCGGCCGGACGCAGAGCCCATGTACGCGAGCACCTTTTCAGGCAGAACATGTTCACCGAAGTGGTATGCGCCTGTGGCCGGACACAGTCCGAAGTTCACCACAAAGCGCGGCCTGCCGTATTTATCCCATTGCAGGTCGAAGACGTCGATGCCGTCGGCCGTCATGCGGCGGAAGTCGACGCCGAACGGGCCAGCCGATTTATCGATGTGAAATCCATGCGCGGCGACCAACGGATAGAAACGCTTTTTCAGTTCGCGACGCAGGTCTGTCGTGTTGCCCATGGCTGATCTGTTCCTTCAGGCGGCTTGTCGGGCGGAGTCGGGCATCTTCTCGCCGCATTCGACCGTTCTGCATTGTCGCTGCCAGGTCGCTGGCCGGACACGGGGCGGTGGCGAACTTGTCGCATTCGCTCAACAACATGATAGACGAAACCCTCGGGAACAATTGCACGCATATTCACACCACGGCACACATGAAAACGCCGCGCCCGCATATGGCGGGCGCGGCGTCGGTGCCAGGCACGGCGCGCGGCAGCGGGATCAGTACGGCCAGCGGGTCCCGACATGCCCACCCCAGCCGCGGCCACGGTGCCCGCGCCAGCTGCTGCGGCCAAAATCGAAGCCCAGGCCGATCGAGATCGGCGGATACCAGTAGCGCGGCTGTTCCACATACACCGGTTGCGGCACGTACACCGGCTGCTGCTGGACATACACGGGCTGCTGCTGGACGTACACCGGCTGCTGCTGCACATAGACCGGCTGCTGGGCCGGTGCCGAGTACGTGGTGGTCGGCAATGGCGTGCTGGTGACGCCATCCTGGCCATTCGCGGCCGCGCGGGCACCGGTGCCGACCGGCACGGGCGTGACCGAGACGACGCGCCAGCCATTCGGATCGACCGGTTGGGCGTAGCCGGTCGTTGCATAACGGGGACCTGGCGCGGCGCAGCCGGCCAGCACGGCCGCGGCTGCGACCATGGAAACGATGGTGAGTTTTTTCATGGCGAACCTCCTGATTGCGCCATCGTACGCGGCCGTGGTGCAAGCGGACAGCGTGATTACACCCTGTTACATGCCCGCATGGCGCCGCAGGGCCGACAGAACGCCCAGCGGCACCGCCGCCGCCAGCGCCTGGTAGCCGGCGTCGTTCGGGTGCAGATGGTCGCCGGAGTCGAACCCGGCGCGTAGCCGCAGCGGCGCCTCCGGGTCGCGCAGGGCCAGGTCGGCATCGATCAGCGCGTCGAACGACACGCTGCTGCGCATCCAGGCATTCACCGCCTGGCGCACGTTCTCGCGCGCGGCCGTGTAGTAGACGAAATTGGCGAACGGCGGCAGGGTCGATCCCAGCACGACGATGCCCCGCAGACGGGCCCGCTCGACCAGTTGCAGGTAGCCGGCGATCAGTTGCTCGGCCGGGATGGGGTTGGCGCTGGGACTGTAGGATATATCGTTGATCCCGATGAGAATGGCGAGTGCGCGCACGCCGCTGGTGGCCAGCACGTCGCGGTCGAAGCGCTCGAGCACGTCCTTGCCGGCGTTGAGCGTGGCGCCGTTGTCGGCCAATAGCCGGTTGGCGCTGATGCCGCGGTTGACGACGCCAAGCGGGGCACCCGGTTCGCTAGATGCGCGCCGCGCCAGGTAATCGGTCCAGCGGCGGTTGGCGTTGGAGGTGCTGCCGGCGCCGTCGGTCAGCGAGTCGCCCACCGCCACCAGCACCGGCGCGGCGCTGTCCACGGCAACCTCGGTGAGGAATGGCCATGACGAAAAGCTCTGCTGCTGGGGCAGGGCCGGGGTGTTGCAATGGTCGCCCGGCGTAGAGGCGTAGTTGGCCTGGTAGGCGATGTTGTGGATGGTGGTGGCGCTGACCGCGTCGGGCAGGTACAGGCTGATGGAAAGGTCGGCAAACGGCGTCACGCCAAGGGTCACCGGATCGGACACCGCCGGCGCACCCGGGGGAATCCGGATGCCGGCCTGGCCGCCAAAACTCAGCTGGCGCAGGCTGCCCGGGTTGACGCTGGCGCCGCTGCTGCGCACGCCGATCGTGGCATGGCCGATGCGCAGGTCGAGCGCGCCCATCTCGTTCGACAGGCGGATCCGGACGCGGTCGCCGCCGATGCTGGGCCGCACCACGAGGCGCAGGGTCTGGTTGCTGAAGGCAAGCGCCCCGTTCGGCGGCGGGCCGGCCGGGGCGCAGCCCCAGGCCGCGCTCCAGCGTCCGATGGCCTGGCCCTGCGCCAGGCGGGGCCGGGCCAGGGCGCCGGCCAGCACCGGTGCGGCCAGCAAAAGACGCCGGCGGGCGCGGTCGAGGCAGGGGGAAGAAGAATCGGTCACGGCGGGCTCCTGTCACGTGCGGTACTGAAGTGACCGCTGCGTCACGATAGCGTGCCCGTCGCTGCACACGGATGGGTGCGCATCCGGGGCTTGCGCTGGATCGAGAGCCTTTTTGCGGGGCTAGTGTCCTGAATCAGAAGTTCGTCGATGATAAATATGGCGCAATTGGTCCGAGACAAGGAGCAAAGCACAGCAAGGCCGGTGATGGCGTTCAGTTAAGCAAAATCGTTTGTCCGTTAACCTAAAAACCGTCATTCCCGCCTTGGCGACGCCTGCGCGGGAATGACGGTTTTGAAGCTAATGAAGAAATGATTTCAGCTAACTGAACAGCATTACAGCAAGGCCAGGACCTTGCGCGGATGCGCGACGCAGTATCGGTCCAATGCTCGCCTTGATTATCGACGAATCGTCGATTCAGGACGCTGGCTACTCAGGACAAGACTGCGAGCAAACCGTCCAGCCCCGAAAAATTCAGGGCCACATCGGCCTGTTCGCGCACCACCGGCTTGGCGCGAAACGCCAGCGACAGGCCGGCGATGCCCATCATCTTGAGGTCGTTGGCGCCGTCGCCCATGACGATCGCCTGCGCCGGCGCGATGCCGTGCTGCGCGCACACGCGCTCGACCGTGCGGCGCTTTTCATCGGCGTCGACGATGCCGCCCAGCACGCGGCCGGTCAGCTTGCCATCGGCCACTTCGAGCACATTGGCGTGCGCATGGTCCAGGCCCAGGCGCGCCTGCAGCCGCTCGGTGAAGAAGGTGAAGCCGCCCGAGACCAGCAGCGTTTTCAGGCCGGCCGCCTGCACCGCCTGCAGCATCGCCTCGCCGCCCGGCGAGATGCGCAAGCGTTCGTCGTAGACGCGCTGCAGCGCGCCGGCGTCGAGTCCTGCGAGCAGGGCCACGCGGCGGTTGAGGCTTTCGGAAAAATCGAGTTCGCCGCGCATGGCCGCTTCGGTGATCGCCGCCACCTGCGGCTTGAGACCCTGCATGTCCGCGATCTCGTCGATGCACTCGATGGTGATCAGGGTCGAATCCATGTCCATCGCCACCAGCCTGAAGTCGGCCAGGGTGCGCCCGGAGGCGGTGAAGGTGGCGTCGACGCCGGCGGCGAAGGCGGCGGCGTCGACGTCCTGCTTCAGGGCGGCGCCATACTGCACGCCTTCGGCGCGCAGCGCGTGCGCGCCGAGCGCCACGATGCGCGCGGGTGCGGCCATGTCGGCGATGCGGCGCAGCGTGGCGATATCGGCCTGCGGGCCTTGTACTACCAGGTTGGTGGTCATGACAATCTTATGCGAGGAGTTGTTTGATGGTCTGCTTGACCTGGTTCACGCGCGCGGTCAGGTCGGGCATGCTGGCCGTGATGCGCAGCTTGTCCTGGCCGGCCAGCTTGATGTGGCGGTTCTTCTGGATCAGCGTGATGATCTTGATCGGGTCGATCGGCGGCTTTTCCATGAACTGCAGGCTGGCCGCTTCGCCATGGGCGTCGATCTTGACGATGCCCACGCCCTTGGCGGCGATGCGCAGGCGGTGCGTCTCGACCAGCGCCTTGACCGGCTCGGGCAACTTGCCGAAGCGGTCGATGAGCTCCTCCTGCATGCCGTCGATGCGGTCCTGGCTTTCGCAGTTGGCCAGGCGCTTGTAGATCGACAGGCGCTCGTGCACGTCGCCGCAGTAATCCGACGGCAGCAGGGCCGGTACGTGCAGGTTGATCTCGGTCGTCGACGACAGCGGCGCGGCCAGGTCGGGTTCCTTGCCGGCCTTGAGGGCGCGCACTGCTTCATTGAGCATGTCCGAATACAGCTGGAACCCGATCTCGAGCATTTCGCCCGACTGGTTGTCGCCCAGGACTTCGCCGGCGCCGCGGATCTCGAGGTCGTGCATCGCCAGATAGAAGCCGCTGCCCAGTTCTTCCATCGCCTGGATCGCGTCCAGGCGGCGCTGCGCCTGCTTGGTGAGATTCGACACCTCGTTCACCAGCAGGTAGGCGTAGGCCTGGTGGTGCGAACGGCCGACCCGGCCGCGCAGCTGGTGCAGCTGGGCCAGGCCGAACTTGTCGGCACGGTGCATGATGATCGTGTTCGCGGTCGGCACGTCGATGCCGGTCTCGATGATGGTGGTGCACAGCAGGATGTTGAAGCGCTGCTGGACGAAGTCGCGCATCACCTTTTCGAGGTCGCGCTCGTGCATCTGGCCGTGCGCCACGCCGATGCGCGCCTCCGGCAACAGCTCCTGCAGCATGGCGCGGCGGTTCTCGATGGTGTCGACTTCGTTGTGCAGGAAGTAGATCTGGCCGCCGCGTTTGAGTTCGCGCAGGCAGGCTTCGCGGATCACGGAGCCGTCTTCGCTGCGCACGAACGTCTTGATCGCCAGGCGCTTCTGCGGCGCGGTGGCGATGATCGAGAAGTCGCGCAAGCCTTCCAGGGCCATGCCCAGGGTGCGCGGGATCGGCGTGGCGGTGAGCGTGAGCACGTCGACTTCGGCGCGCAGGGATTTGAGCGCCTCTTTCTGGCGCACGCCGAAGCGGTGTTCCTCGTCGATGATGACCAGGCCCAGGCGCGTAAACTTGACGTCGGGCGAGAGCAGCTTGTGGGTGCCGATCACGATGTCCAGCGTGCCGTCGGCCATGCCCTTGATCGCGTTGTTGATTTCCTTGCCGGTCCTGAAGCGCGACAGCTCGGCGATTTTCACCGGCCAGTCGGCGAAGCGGTCGGCGAAGGTCTGGGCGTGCTGCTCGGCCAGCAGCGTGGTCGGCGCCAGGATCGCGACCTGCTTGCCGCCCATGACCGCGATGAAGGCGGCGCGCAGCGCGACCTCGGTTTTGCCGAAGCCGACGTCGCCGCACACCAGGCGGTCCATCGGACGGCCCGAGGTCATGTCCTTCATCACGGCGTCGATCGCCGCCGCCTGGTCGGGCGTCTCGTCGAAGCCGAAGCTGGTGGCGAAGTTCTCGTAGTCGACGCTCGAATACTCGAACGCGTGGCCCTGGCGCGCGGCGCGGCGCGCATACAGGTTGAGGAGCTCGGCGGCGGTGTCGCGCACCTGCTCGGCCGCCTTGCGCTTGGCCTTTTCCCACTGGCCCGAACCGAGGGCGTGCAGTGGCGCGTCTTCGGGCGAGGTGCCCGAGTAGCGCGCGATCACGTGCAGCTGCGACACCGGCACATACAGCTTGGTGTCCTTGGCGTATTCCAGGTGCAGGAACTCGGTCTCGCCTTCGCCCAGGTCCATGCTGATGAGACCCATGTAGCGCCCGATGCCGTGGTTGATGTGCACCACCGGGTCGCCGACCTTCAGTTCGGACAGGTCGCGCACCATCGATTCGACCTGGCTGGTCGCTTCCTGCTTCTTCTTGCCGGCACGCCGGCCCGAACCCGCATACAGCTCGGTCTCGGTGATGAACACCAGGTGGCCGGCCGCGCCTTCATGGAGTTCGAAGCCGGCCTGCAGCGGCGCTACGCCCAGGGCCAGGCGCGCGTCGCTGCTGCGGAAGCCCTCGAAGCCCTCGACCGGCGCCAGTTCGAGCCGGTATTCGGCGAAGTACTGCTGCAGCGTTTCGCGCCGGCCGGCCGAGTCGGCGCAGATCATCACGCGCGTATCCGTGCGCGCGAGGAAGCCGCGCAGGTTGGTCAGCGGGTCGTCGAGGCGGCGGTTGACCGAGATGTCGGGGATCGGCGCAGACAGCTCCGACGCCGGCTGCGCAGGATCGCGCGCGATCGCCCAGCGTCCGTGCGGCTTGATGCAGGTGAAGAACTGTTCGGCGCCCAGGAACAGCTCATGCGGCTCGAGGATCGGGCGTTCGCGGTCGCTCTTCAGGAAGCGGTAGCGCGACTCGGTATCCGTCCAGAAGCGCTGGATGGCTTCGTCGATGTCGCCCACCAGTGCCACCGGCGAGCCTTCCGGCAGGTAGTTGAACAGGTTCGCGGTCGCGTCGAAGAACAGCGGCAGGTAGTACTCGATGCCGGCCGCGGCGATGCCGTTGCCGATGTCGCGGTAGATCGGCGAGCGCGACGGGTCGCCCTCGAAGCGCTCGCGCCAGCGGCCGCGGAAGGCGGTGCGGGCCGCTTCGTCCATCGGGAATTCGCGGCCCGGCAGCAGGCGCACTTCGCGCACCGGATACAGCGAACGCTGGGTGTCGGCGTCGAACGTGCGGATTGATTCGATCTCGTCGCCGAACAGGTCGAGCCGGTACGGCAGGACGGAACCCATCGGGAACAGGTCGATCAGGCCGCCGCGCACCGAATATTCGCCCGGCGACATCACCTGCGACACGTGGGTGTAGCCGGCCAGCGTCAGCTGCGACTTGAGGCGGGCCTCGTCCAGCCGCTCGCCCTGGCGGAAGAAAAAGGTATAGGCCGCGAGGAACGACGGCGGCGCCAGGCGCACCAGCGCCGTGGTGGCCGGCACCACCAGCACGTCGCACTGGCCGTTCTGGATTTCGTGCAGCGTGGCCAGGCGTTCGGACACCAGGTCCTGGTGCGGCGAGAACGCGTCGTACGGCAGCGTTTCCCAGTCGGGCAGCAGATGGCATTTCAAGTCCTTGCCGAACCACGGGATCTCATCGAGCAGGCGCTGGCCGTCGCTGGCGTTGGCCACGACCACGGTGAGCATCTGTTTGTCGGCCTTGAGCGCCTGCGCGGCCACCGCGAGGGCATAGGCATCCGAGGAGCCATGCAGCGACGGCAGGGCAAAACGTTGACCTGGTTTCGGGAGGTGTTTCTTGAGTTCGAAAGGCATGCGGCGCGGGGCGATGTGGGAGAGATTCGTTCGCAGGAATGGGGCAGCCAATTATAGACGAAGCGGCATTTTCGGGCGCGCGCGGGGACGGTATTGCCGCGGCGCGCACAGTCGCGCATGATGTGGTTCTTGTACGTACAAATAACCGGAAGGGACACCATGGGAAAGCGCGCTCGTTCGCTCATCCGTTTCACCTGCCTGCTGGTGCTCGGGACGCTGGCCGGCTGCAGCGGCAGCGCACCTGCGCGCCCGGGCGAGCCCGACCTGGTCCTGTTTGACGGCCAGCCGCGCCGGGGCCTGCAGGTGGTGGCGCTGGCGCCCGATACCGAGCAGGTCCTGGCCGGCGACGCGGTCAGCGCCGATCACGCACTGGCGCGGCGGTTCCCGGGCAGCGCCATCGGCGTGCGCCGCGTCGCCGGGCCGGGCGGGGACGAGGGCGGGGCGCTGGCCCTGGACTGGCGCGCTATCTGGAAGAGCGGCGTGCGCCTGCAGGGCGCGCCGCTCGACCTGCGCCCGTTCCTGGCCGGGGGCACGCTGGCGTTCGACCTGAAAGTCGACGGGTTGGCCACAGGCGGCATCGTGTTCAAGGTGGGCTGCGGCCCGGACTGCGAGCGCCAGGTCTCGTACGTGGTGGCGGGGCGCGCCGCCGCGGGGCAGGGATGGCGCCGCGTCGTGCTGTCGATGGCGTGCTTCGTCCGTGACGGCGACGACATGCACGCCGTCGAACGGCCATTCGCGCTGGAGGGCACCGGCAGCGGCGCAATCAGCGTCGCCAACGTGGCGTTGGCGCGCACCGGGACGCCGAACACACCCTGTCCGGACTGGCGCACCGTGGCGGTCACGCCGGCGACGCTCGACGAATCGTGGTCGCTCGACTGGTGGCTGCCGCGCCACCGCCAGAAACTGGCCGAGGTGGCGCGCATGCGCGCCGAGGGAAGGCCGCCGCAACTGGTGTTCATCGGCGACTCGATCACCCAGGGCTGGGAAAAGGAAGGCGCGCCGGTCTGGCGCCAGTACTATGCGCGCCACGATGCGCTTGGCCTGGGCTTCGGCGGCGACCGTACCGAAAACGTGCTGTGGCGGCTGCAGCACGGGGCCGTCGACGGCATCGACCCGAAGGTCGCGGTGCTGATGATCGGCACCAACAATACCGGCCTGCGCGCCGATTTTCCGGCGACGACGGTGGCGGGGATCCGGCGCAACCTGGACGAACTGCGCCGACGGCTGCCGCGCACGCGGATCCTGCTGCTGGCGATCTTCCCGCGCGACGCGACGCCGGATGGCCCGGCGCGCCGGACCAACGACCGGATCAATGCGCTGCTGCCAGCGCTGGCCGACGGCGAGCGGGTGAGCTACCTGGATATCAATGCCGCCTTCCTGGACCAGGAGGGCCGCTTGTCGAACGATGTCATGCCTGACCTGCTGCATCCCAACGCGCGCGGCTATGCGGCCTGGGCGACGGCGATGCAGCCCGCACTCGGTCGCCTGATGGCCCTGCCAAGGCTGGTGGCCCCGGTCCTGCCCTGACGTTGATGTCTTGACGGTTATGCCTTGACGTTCATGCCTGGACGACGGCCGCCGGCGCGTCGGCGGCGCGCCGGTTGGCGATCCCGAACGGCACATGCACCATCGGGATGGTCCCGCCCGGCCCCGAGGCGAGGTGGGTGAGCTGGTCGTCGAAAAAAATGTGCGGCTTGAACACGGACAGCACCCGGCGCTTGTCCATCCCGCCCAGGAAAAACGTCTCGTCGGCCGCCACGCCCCAGCTGCCGAGCGTGTTCACCATGCGTTCATGGGCCGGTGCGCTGCGCGCCGTGATGATGGCGATGCGCACGATGCGGCGGTAGTCCGGGTCGGCGCGCTCGGCTTCCTGTTCCAGCTGCTGCAGCATCGCCAGCTTGTGGAACATGCCGGCCAGCGGCCCGGGCTGGTGCGGGCGCGCCATGTGCAGGGTTTCGTGGGCGTGGAATTCGCCCAGGTCGTTGTTGCGTTTATAGACGGCTTCGGATTCGTCGTCGGCCAGCACGCCGTCGAAGTCGAAGGCGACGCGCAGTTCGAGGTCGTCTTCGTCGTCGGCGATGCGTGAAGGCAGCACCAGGCCGGCCGGGTAATCCACGGCGATCGCGCGCTGCACGTCTTCCTCGTTGGCGCTCAGGAACAGCGCCGCATTGAAGGCCGGCAGGTACGGGTAGGGCGACTTGCCGGTCATGAAGGCAGCGCGCGAAATATCCAGGCCGTAGTGGGCGATCGAGCGCATCACGCGCAGGCCCGTTTCCGGAGAATTGCGCGACAGCAGGACGACTTCGACCGGCGCCTGTTGCGGGAAGCAGCGGTTGATGCTCAGGAAGCGGCGGATGAACGAAAACGCCACGCCGCGTCCCAGTACCACGTCGCGCTGCTGTTCCTGGTAGCTGCGGTAGGCATCCGGTCCGCGCTCGAGGTAGACCTGGTGCGATTCGGACAGATCGAACAGCGCGCTCGAGGCGACGCCGATGACGAATTTTTCTTCGATGGGAAACGGCATTCAGTCGTCCTGGTCGGCGAGTTGGTCATAGATGCGGCGCTGGCCGGGGTCCAGCAGGTCGGCGGCGCGGACGAACACGGGCTGGCCGCCGGCAGCCAGCATGTGCAGCTTGGCGAGCCGGTCGGCCAGGCCCAGCGTCTGGCCCAGCGGGCCGTCGGCATTGGCCTGGACAATCGCCTTGCCGATCGACGGCGGCAGGTCCCACTGCACGGCGACCCGGCCCGAGATCAGGCGCGCGGCCTGCAGCAGGCGCGTCCCGAAGGCGTCGTCGTCGGGCAGGCCGCCGCCGCTGGCCAGCGTGTCGAGTACGCGCAGCGCCACCACCAGCCCGATATTGTGCATCAGGCCGGCGAGATAGGCCTCGAATGGATCGGCGCCATGCTGCAGGGCGAGCAGGCCGGCGGCCCGCGCGCAGCCCTCGGACTGGCGCCACAACTGCGGCGCCGCCTGACGCGCCAGCGGGCCCGATTGCAGGCTGATGATGGGCCGGAAGGCCACTCGCGCCAGCAGCATGCGCAAACCGTTCTGGCCGAGCAGCAGCAGCGCGCCTTCGAGGTTGCGCACCGGTGTCGCCGGGCGGTAATACGGGCTGTTGACTTCGCGGATCAGTTCGGCCACCAGCATCGCATCCTGGGCCACCTGGCGCGCCAGTAGCCCGGCCGAACTGGCTTCGTCGCGCAGGCTGCGCAGCAGTTGGGGAATCACGGCGGGCACGCGCGGCACCAGACCGGCGGCGTCAAGCGGGTCGCGCGCCAGGCGCGCCAGCTCGTCGAAGATCGGTCCGGTCGCCACCGGCGCACTGCCGATATGGGGGCCGGCAAGCCAGTGGAAGAACGCCAGGTCGAGGTCGAGCGTGGCCAGGTCGGTGTGCGCCGGTGGGGCTGACGCGGCTGGCGCGGCTGCCGCCGCTGGCGGAACCGCCGCCGACGCCGGCGCGGCCGCAGACTCGCCTGCCGCGCCGCGGCCGCCGAACAGTCGGGCGAGCAGGCGCTTCATGGGGCGGGAACGGGGATGCGGTGGGCCATGCGCGATTCTACAGCGCGCAGCCGGATCAGGCGTAACCCACGCGCGTCATGGTGCGCTCGGACCATGCATATGAACCATGCACCTGGCCATGCACGCGAACCGGCCCGGCCACCGCGTCTGCGGTGCCGGGCCGGACAGGTACCCGTGAAGGTGTGAACGCTTAGCGCGTCGGTTCCTGGGTCGTGGTATGACCGGTATTGGTTGGCGTGCTGGAGCTGCCCGTGGCATTCGCGGGACCGGTGTTCTGCACGTCGTTCGGCGTGACGCCCATCTGCGCGTCGACGGTCGGATTGCCGGTGCCGGTCGCACCCATGGTCGACGAGCCGCTGGTGCTGGTCGCGCTGTCCGGCGTGTTGCAGGCAGCCAGGGCAAACGCCATCATGCCGCCGAGCAGTACTGTATGGATCTTTTTCATATTCGATTCTCCTGGGTTGTCGGTACAGCCATCATGCGAGTCGATTCGCATGGAAGAAATAGGATGAATGCATCAGCATGTGTAGGATATTGCTCACCTACTCAACTGGTGAACCGGCACCGGCGATGCGCCGCACGTCGGGGGAGCGTGCAGCGCGCCGGATTGGCGAGCGCCGGGGCTGTTGCGCTGGTTTAGCGGCGTTCGCCCGACGACTGGACGCCGTCGTTGCTGGTGGTGCCCGAGGCGCCGTTGACGCCGGTGGCGCCGGTGGCGCCGGCGGTCCAGCTCTGGCCTTTGCCGGCCTCAGGTACCTGGCTGCTGGTGGTCTCGCCCATGGTGCTCGAACCGCTCATCGAATCGGTGTTGGCCGGGGTGTTGCAGGCGGCCAGGCCGAAAGCCATCATGCCAACGAGAACTGCGGATTGGACGGTGCGTTTCATGGTGATCTCCTCGTAATTAAGTGATTCCATGATGTCAATAATGCATCAGCACGAGAATAGGAACAGACCGGATGTCGCTGTAGGATCAGACCTAACTGTCAAGTCAGATCAACACACTCGTCTTGCTTTCCAGCCATTCCATCAGGTCTTCAGCGGGCAAGGGCCGGCTATAGAAATAGCCTTGCGCCTTGTCGCATTGCTGGGCGCGCACGGCATCGAGCTGGCTCTGCGTTTCGATGCCTTCGGCCACCGTGCGCATACCGAGGCTGCGCGCCACTTTGACCGTGGCTTCGATCAGCACGCGGTGATGGGCGCTGGTGTCGGCCTGGGACACGAAGGACCGGTCGATCTTGACCGTGTCGACCGGCAGCAGGTGCAGGCTCGACAGGGACGAATAGCCGGTCCCGAAATCGTCCAGCGCCAGCTGCACGCCGAGTGCTTTCAGGCCGTGCAGGCGCTGCTGGATATCCTGGTCCTGGGCGGCCAGGCTCTCGGTCACTTCGAGCTGCAATCGGCCGGGCGGCATGCCGGTTGCCCGCAGGATGCGCACGACGGCATCGATCCATCCGGGCTGGCCGAGCTGGGCGCGCGACAGGTTGACCGCCATCAGCGCCGGGGCGCCCGGTCCCAGGCGCGCCTGCCAGTCCATGAAGTCGCGGCAGGCGCGCTCCAGCACGAAGTCGCCCACCGCACCGATCAGTCCGCATTCCTCGGCGACGCCGATGAAGTCGCCAGGGGGCACGATGCCGCGGGTCGGATGGCGCCAGCGCACCAGTGCTTCGACACCGGCCGCATGGTCGACGCCGCCCTCGGCGAGCAGTCCCACCACCGGCTGGTACACCACGAACAGCTGGCCCTCGACCAGCGCCTGGCGCAGGTCGGCCTCGATGTCGGCGCGGCGTGCGGCGCGTTCGCGCATGGCCGGGTCGAACACGACATGGCGGTTGCCGCCGGCGCGCTTGGCTTCGACCATGGCGATGCCGGCGTCGCGCAGCACGTCGTCCGGCTCCCGCAGGCCGCGCGCGGCGGCGCACGGGCCCCAGGCCAGGCCCATGCTGACGCCGCACACGATGTCGTGGCCATCGACCAGGTAGGGCCGCGCCAGCGTGTTCTGCAGGCGGCGCGCGACCCGCACGGCGTCGTCGAGCGAGCGCATGCCATCGAGCACCACCACGAATTCGTCGCCGCCGATGCGCGCCGCCAGCTGGCCGCTGCGGCCATTCGCCGTGCCAGGCGCGAAGCCGCTGCCGGGCGGACGCAGGGCGCCGCGCAGGCGGTCGGCCATGTGCATCAGCAAGCCGTCGCCGATGGTCTGGCCCAGCGTGTCGTTGACCTGGCGGAAGCGGTCGCAGTTCAGGGTCAGCAGCGCGAACTGCGAACCGTCGCCGGGCAACGCCAGCAGGCGACGCAGCTCGTCGCGCACCGCTTCCCGGTTCGGCATGCGCGTGAGCGCATCGGTGCGCGCCGCGCTGCGCAGGCGCCGCGAGATGGCTTCCTGCTCGCGCTGGACTTCGAAGGTCGCGTCGGACACGGTCGCCATCAGGCGCTCGGGATCGAGCTTGGTCAGATTGAGCGCGAGTACCTGCAGCCCGGCGCTGGCCGCATGCGGTACGCCGACCGGCAGGCGCAGGCCTTCGCAGATCATGCCGGACGGCTCGATGAAGGCGTCCACCATCGCGCGCAGCTGCGGCGCGACCGGGGCCAGCACCGTGAACAGGTTGTCCAGGTTCGCGTCCGGCACCAGCGGCATGAGCAGGCTGGAGGCCATCGGGTTGAGCATCTCGACGGCGCCGTCGAGCGAGGTCTGGACCAGTCCGATCGGGGCGCGGTACAGGAATTGCACCAGCGCCTCGTAGGCGTCATGCGGTTCAGCGTGCATTGACGGCCTCCAGCTTGCGCAGCGCTTCGGCGGGCGCCGGGCGCGCGTATTCGACGCGGTTGCGGCCGGCGCGCTTGGCGGCGTACAGGGCGCGGTCGGCCTGGCGCATGAGCCCATCGATGCCGCCGGCGCCATCCGGCGCGACCGCCACGCCGGCGCTGATGGTATAGCCGATCGCGGCGCCGTCGAAGAGAGCGGGCGTGCCGGCCACCAGCGCGCGCAGGCGCTCGGCCGCCTCCAGCGCCTGGTCGATGCCGGTCGACGGCAGCAGCACGGCGAATTCCTCGCCGCCGATGCGCGCCACCATGTCGACTTCGCGGAAGGCCTGCAGCATCAGCCCGGCCAGGTGCTGCAGCACGGCGTCGCCGCCCGGGTGGCCGTGGCTGTCGTTGATCGTCTTGAAATGGTCGGCGTCGATGACGACCAGCGCGGTCGGGCGCGGCGCTGCCAGGCTGCGTTCCAGCTCCAGCCCGGCCGCTTCGAAGAAGGCGCGGCGGTTCGCCAGGCCGGTCAGGTAGTCGGCGAAATGGGCGCGCCGACGGCTCTCGACGGCGTCGCGCTTGTCGCTGATGTCGCGCAGGATCAGGCAGTAGGCGGCGCCTTCGCTGTCCGGGATGCCCGGCAGCGCGGCGCGGTCGGGCAGCGGCGCGATCATCGCGCTGCCCCAGAAGGTGCTGCCGTCGGCGCGCAGGCGGCGGCCCTCGTCGAGCGTCCAGCCATCGGCATCGGCTTCGCGCAGGCGGTCCTGCAGGTGTTCGGGCGTAATCGCGTCGCGCGGATGAAAGATCGAGCAGGGCTGGCCTGCGACTTCCGGGCCATGGCCGGTCAGGCGCGCGACGCTCGGGTTCCAGTCGCGGATGCGGCCGTCGGCATCGAGTCCCACCAGCGCGTAGTCGGCGATGCCGGTCAGAATGGCGTTGAGCCAGGCGTCGCTGCGGCGCAGCTGGCGTTCGCGGCGCAGCTGTTCGGTGACGTCGGACAGGACCGCCATCAGGCGCTCGCCGTCGAGTTTGAGCAGGGTGAGCGAGAGCACCTGCGGCGCGCGCGCGGGCGGTTTGCCGGCATTCAGGTGAAGCAGGTGGCCGTCGCAGATCTTGCCGCTCGGCGCGCCGTGGCTGGCGCACAGGTGGCGCAGCTCCGGGGCCACGCCTTCGAGCGCGCGGAACAGGTTCTCCAGGCTGCCATCGAGCGACAGCGGCATCAGGAGCTGGGCCGCGATCGGATTGAGCATGGCGACGTCGCCGGCGGCGTCGGTCTGCACCAGGCCCACCGGGGCCAGATACAGGAACTGCATCAGCGCTTCGTGCTCGCCGCTCAGGCCGGCGCTGTCCGCGGTGTCCAGCATTACGCGCGCGGCGCCTGGCGCTCGACCAGCACGTAGCGGAAGCGGCCGTTCGGCCGCGCCAGCAGGCGCAGCGCAACCTTGATCGGGCGCATGCGCAGGGTCAGGACGTAGTCGATGGTGGCGTCGAGCACGGTGCCGTCGTCGCGGGCGTCGTCGAAACGCTGGGCCACCATGAAGTTGTTCATGCACGGCGCCACATTCGTAAACAGCGGCTGGCCCAGGACGCGCTGCGGCGACAGGCCGGCGGCCTGCGATTCGAAGGCGTTATACAGCGCAACATTGGTGTCGGCGTCGAAGCCGATCACGCCGAATTCCAGCGCATCGAGCTCGTCCGGCGAACAGGCGTCTAGTCGGGCGGCCAGATCGGCCATGCCGAAGGTAATCTGCGATGCGGTCATGGGGCGGGGCCGGGATCTCGGCTATTGATTGATGGAAAGAGATCTTGGCATGTGAAAAGCCCGGATGTCAATCGTCCGCGCATACGTTTGTGACATTTGTGTTGCGCCAGCCCGTAATCTGGCGCAACGCGGCGATCCGGTTACAGGTCGATGAACAGTTCGAACCCGCCGTAGATCATGCGCTTGCCGTCGAACGGCATGGCGCCGGGTTGCATCATGGCGGCCATGCGCGGATCCTTCATCACCTTGTCGTTGACTTCGTCGCGGTGCGCGCGCGATGCGTAGACGATCCAGGAAAACACCACTTTTTCGCCGTCTTCGAGCTGCACGCTCTGCGGAAACGAGGTCAGCTTGCCGGGCGGGACGTCGTCGCCCAGCGCTTCACGGTACTCGAGGGCACCATGTTCGCGCCAGATCGCGCCACACTGCTGGGACAGCGTACGGTAGTCGTCGAGCTTCGATACGGGCAGTGGAAGAACAAAACCATCAACATAGGCCATGATCATCTCCTTGAAGGAAAAACGGACCGGACGCCCGAGCACCAGCGCCGGTCGGCCAGATTACCATCAGAAGCGGCCAGTCGGCGCTGGCGCAGAAGGCGGTGGCGGCGGCGGTACCGGCAGGGTGGTCGACGGCGTCGGCGGCGGCGCGGGTGGCGGCGCGGCAGGCGGGAATTCCTGCACGGGCGCGGGGACAGGCGCTTCCGGCAATTCGCCCGGCAGGGGTTCGAGCGGCAGGCCCGTGGTCGGGTCGATTTCGATACCTTCCGGCATGGCCGACGGCGGTGCGATATCGATCCGGCGGGTTTCCGGCGCGTCGATGAATTCCGGATAAATCCAGTCGTCGGCGTCGCGCGCCAGGTCTTCCGGTGGCGTGCGTTCGACCGGCGGCGCCTTGGCCAGCGCCACGCGCATGTAGTCGATCCAGATCGGCATCGCCAGCGTGGAGCCGAACTCGCGTCCGCCCAGCGAGCGCGGCTCGTCGTAGCCCATCCACGACACGCCCACCACATTGCCGGCGTAACCCGCGAACCAGCCGTCCACCGCATCGTTGGTGGTGCCGGTCTTGCCGGCCAGGTCGGTGCGGCCGAGGCGCTGGGTGGCCCCGGCCGCGGTGCCGCGCTTGGCCACGTCACGCAGCATGCTGTCCACCACGAAGGCGTTGCGTGCCGTGATCGCGCGGTTGGCCTCGTCTTTCGCCGCCGGCGGGCGGTTCTCGACGATGACGCTGCCGTTGCCGTCGACGATCGACGCAATCAGGTAGGGCTTGACCCGGTAGCCGCCGTTGGCGAACACCGCATAGCCGCCCGCCATCTGCAGCGGCGTGACCGCACCGGTGCCGAGCGCCATCGTGAAGTTGCGCGGATGGCGCGCCAGGTCGAAGCCGAAGTGTTCCAGGTACTGATGGACGAAGTCGACCGAGGTCGCGCGCAGCAAGCGCACGGTGGGCACGTTCTTCGACTTGACCAGCGCGTTGCGCAAGGTGACCTCGCCGTCGAACACGCCGTCGTCGTTCTGCGGGCGCCAGGGTTCGTCGACGCTGGCGCCGGGCAGTTCGATCGGGGCGTCGAGGATGCGGGTCGACGGCGAATAGCCTTTTTCCAGGGCGGCCGAATACACGAACGGCTTGATCGTCGATCCCGGCTGGCGCCAGGCCTGGGTCACGTGGTTGAATTTCTGCAGATTGTAGTCGAAGCCGCCCACCAGCGCGTGGTAGGCGCCGGTGTCGGCGTCGATCGCCACGAACGCCGCGGCCACCTGCGGCACCTGGGTGATCGACCAGTTGTCCTTGTCGTCCTTCGTCACGCGCACCACCGCGCCGGGCGCGATGCGCACCGCTTCGCGCGCCTTGGCGCCCAGGGCGCTGGCGGCGAATTTCAGGCCGGCGCCCTTGATCGCGATCTGTTCGCCGGCCTGGGTCTCGACGGTGACTTCGCTAGCGCTGGCCGCCAGCACCACCGCCACCAGAAGGCCATCGCTGGTCGGGCGCTTCTGCAGCGCGTCGTCGATCGCGTCCTCGCGCTCCTGCGGGTCGAGTGGCAACGCGATGCGCGCCTCCGGGCCACGGTAGCCGTGGCGGGCGTCGTACGCCAGCACGTTGCGCCGCACCGAGTCGTAGGCGGCGTCCTGTTCGGCCGCGCGGATGGTGGTGGTGACGCGGATGCCGCGCGTGTAGGCTTCTTCGCCGAACTGGTGGAACACCGCCTGGCGCGCCAGTTCGGCCACGTAGTCGGCGTGGGTGTCGTAGGTCTGGCCGGCGTCGCGCTTGATCCGCAGCTTCTCGGCCAGCGCGGCCTTGTACTGGACGTCGTCGATCTCGCCCAGGTCGTGCAGGCGCTTGAGGATCGCGTGCTGGCGCTGTTCGGCGCGTTTCGGGTTGCTGACCGGGTTGTTGCGCGCCGGGTTTTGCGGCAGGCCGGCCAGCATGGCCGTCTCGGCCAGCGTCAGTTCGCCGAGCGTCTTGCCGTAGTAGCTGCGCGCGGCGCTCGAGAAACCATAGGAGCGCTGGCCCAGGTAGATCTGGTTCATGTACAGCTCGAGAATCTGGTCCTTGCTCAGTGCCCCCTCGATCTTGTAGGCCAGCGCGACTTCGACGAGTTTGCGCTGGAGCGTCTTTTCGCTCGAGAGGAAGAAGTTGCGCGCCACCTGCATCGTGATGGTCGAGGCGCCCTGGCGGAAGCCGCCACGCAGGTTGGCGCGCGCCGCGCCCAGCGCACGCACGAAGTCGATGCCGCCATGCTCGTAGAAGCGGGTGTCCTCGATCGCCAGCAGGGCGGTCTTCATCATCGGCGGGATCTGCGCGATCGGCACGAAGTCGCGGTGCTCGACGCCGAACTGGCCGATCAGGACATTGTCGGCGGTATAGATGCGCAGCGGGATCTTGGGGCGGTAGTCCAGGACGGCGTCGATCGGCGGCACCTTGGGCAGGATCGCCGTCATGACGTAGGCGGCGACGCCGGCGGCGCCGAGCAGGATCGCGGCCAGCGCGACCAGCACGACTGCGCGCACGCGCTTGCGGGTAAACAGGGACTGCCAGGACTTCTTGTCGGTATCGCTCACTGCTGAACTCTCACGGTGGGGCCGCTGGGACCATGAACGGTCGATTATATGCTGCCTTCATCCTGCGCTTTCTTTCCGTACGTTCATGTGCGATATTCTCGCTTTACCGAAGGAACTCCATGCCGCACGATTCCCCAGCGCCGCCCCCGAGCGGCTTCAAGCCGTACATCCCCGCCCACGCCAACCTGCCCGAGATGACCCCGCGCGCCCTGATCATGGGTGTCATCCTCGGCATGATCTTCGGCGCGTCCTCGCTGTACCTGGTGCTGAAGGTCGGCCTGACGGTCAGCGCCTCGATTCCCGTCGCCGTGATCGCGATCACCCTGTTCGGCATGGCGAAGAAGATGGGCGCGCGCGAATCGACCATCCTCGAAAACAGCGTGGCGCAAACGGCCGGTTCGGCCGGCGAATCGCTGGCCTTCGGCCTGGGCGTGACCATGCCGGCCATCATGATCCTCGGCTTCGACCTCGAGATCTCGCGCGTGATGCTGGTGGGCGTGCTGGGCGGCCTGCTGGGCATCCTGATGATGATCCCGCTGCGCCGCACGCTGATCGTCGACCAGCACCGCGAACTGAAATACCCGGAGGGCACGGCCTGCGCCGAGGTCTTGAAAGCCGCGGCCACCGACGTCTCGCGCGACGCCGCCGGCGAAATCCGCGAAGAGGGCAGCGAGGCCATGAAGACCGCCAGGCGGCGCGCATTGACCATCTTCGGCGGCTTCGGCATCGGCATCCTGTATAAAACGCTGGCCGTGTCGTTCAAGGGCTGGCGCGACACCGTCAACTTCGAGTTCGGCGCGCCGCTCAAGACCGGCAGCATCGGCGCCGAGATCTCGCCCGAGCTGGTGGGCGTGGGCTACATCATCGGCCCGCGCATCGCGTTCACGATGGCGGCCGGCGGCGTGCTGGCGTCGCTGATGCTGGTCCCGATGATCAAGTTCTTCGGCGAGCTGGCCACCGTGCCGCTGTCGCCGGCGACCATCCCCATCCGCGATATGACGGGCGACGACATCCGCGCCGCCTACATCCTGTACATCGGCGCCGGCGCCGTGGCGGCGGGCGGCCTGATTTCGCTGGCGCGCTCGATCCCGACCATCTGGAGCGGCCTGCGCGGCGGCCTGGCCGGTATTTCCAGAGGCAGCGTGGGCGACCAGTCGCTGCGCACCGACCGCGACATCCCGATGAAATGGGTGCTGATCGGCTGCCTGGCCATCATTGCCATCATCTCGCTGGCCACGCCGCTGCACATGAATTTCCTGGGTGCGCTGCTGATCCTGGTGTTCGGCTTCCTGTTCGCCACCGTGTCGTCGCGCCTGACCGGCGAGATCGGTTCGTCGTCCAACCCGATCTCGGGCATGGCCGTGGCCACGCTGCTGTTCACCTGCCTGATTTTCCTGCTGATGGGCTGGACCGGCGGCCAGTACTACGTCACCGCGCTGTCGGTCGGCGCGATCGTCTGCATCGCCGCCAGCAACGCCGGCACCACCTCGCAGGACCTGAAGACCGGCTACCTGGTCGGCGCGACCCCGCGCATGCAGCAGTATGCGATCCTGTGCGGCGCCTTCGCCTCGGCCCTGATCCTGGGGCCGATCCTGCTCAAGCTGAACGACGCGGGCACCGTGTACGTGCCGGCGGCGCAGGTGGCCCCGGGCCTGACGGTCGATGCGTCGACGCTGACGGAAACCGGCGTGCTGCACGGCCCGCAGGCCGCGACCGATGCCAACACCTACAAGGTCTGGCACAAGACCGACACCCGGGGCGGCCCGGCCGGCAAGTATTTCGTGAGCGACGACGGCAAGCTGGCCTACCTGGTCGACCCGGGCATCAATGGTCATCACAGCGTGCGTCCCGACGGCACCGAGGTCAAGAAGTATGACGCACCGAAGGCGGTCCTGATGTCGTACATCATCAAGGGCATCCTGGACCAGGAACTGCCCTGGACGCTGGTGCTGTTCGGCGTGATGATCGCGATCGTGCTCGAGATGGCCGGCATCGCCTCGCTGGCGTTCTCGGTCGGCGTCTACCTGCCGCTGGTGGCGACGCTGCCGATCGCGATCGGCGGCGCGGTGCGCTGGCTGGCCGACCGCCGCAACAACCGGCTGCCGCAGAATGCGAACCTGAACGAGGAAGAGCGCCAGGCCGCGGGCGACCGCAGCGCGGGCGTGCTGCTGGCGTCCGGCTACATCGCCGGGGGCGCGCTGGCGGGGATCATCATCGCCATCACCGCCGGAGTATTCACCGACTTCGACGCGTCGATCGCGCAGTGGGCCGAGGCGGCCAATCCGTTCTATGCGGGCGCCGGCGCCAACGTCCTGAGCATGCTGCCGTATGCGGTGATCGTGGCGCTGCTGTACTGGGTGGCGCGCGAAAAGAAAGCGTAAACGTCGAGAACGGAAACGACAACGCCGGCTGTGAAGCCGGCGTTTTTATTGGCGCCGCGGTGTCAGACGTGCGCCAGGTCGTGCTGCTGGATCGCGGCGTCGAGCCAGTCGTCGGTGTGGCCGAAGCGGTAGCCGAGCGCGCTGGCGCGGGCCGTGTCGACCCTGCAGGAGCAGGCAAAGTCGAATGGCGACAGGGCGCCCGGCGCGGATTCGCCGGCGACCTTGCGCACCCGCGCCGGCGCGTCGATGGCGCGACCGACCCGTGCGTGCAGTTCGAACGCCGACAGGGCGCCGTCGTCGGCCGCGTTGACCGGCCCCGTGAATGCCTGGGCGCCGGTCCAGGCCAGGAAGGCGGCGGCTTCGCGCGCTTCCAGGAACGCGGTGCGGGCGCGGGCATTCGTGTACGGCAGCGTTTCGCCGCGCCGGGCCAGGTCGACGTAATGGGCCAGGCGGCCGGTGAAGTCGTCCGGCCCGCCCAGCACGTGGGCCAGGCGCGCGCTGACGGTCGGCAGGCTGGCGTCGCGGTACAGGTAGGCTTCGGCCTGCACCTTGCCGGCGACGTAGCTCTCGAAGGCGCGCGCCGGGTCGTGCCACGGATACGCGGTGTCGATCGGCTGCGCCAATACCTGCAGGTCGCTTTCGCCGAACGGCGCCTCTTGCGGCGCCAGCACGCGGTAGACGTCGATGGTCGAGGTCATGACGTAGCGGCCGACCCGGCCACCGAACACGCGGCAGGCGATCGCCGCGTCGAGCGGCGAAAAGCACATCTGGTCATAGACGACGTCGAAGCGGGCCGCGCCGAAGGCGGCGCGCATCGCGCTCTCGTTGCGGCGGTCGACCCGGACCCGCTCGATGCGCTCGCCGAACGGGTCGGGGGCGTAGCCGCGCGTCGCCACCGTCACCCGATGGCCCTGGCGCAGCAGGCACTGCACCAGCAGCTTGCCGAAAAAGCGGGTGCCGCCGATCACCAGTATCGTCTTGATCATGAGGGTTCCTTGTTGTTAGCCAGCCTATTCTCCGCCCGGAGTTACAATTCGACAACCGAGAAAAAGTATGGACAATGAATAAGGAAAACTTAGTCATGGAAGTGAAATGAAGCCGTTGCGCAGTCTTTCGGGGCTGATCGACTTCGACTGCGCCGCGCGCTGGGGCAGCTTCAAGCTGGCCGCGCGCGAGCTGCACAAGACGCCGGCGGCGGTCAGCCTGCAGGTCAAGCAGCTCGAGGAGCAGATCGGTTTCGCGCTGTTCGTGCGCCATCCGCGCCACATCGCGCTCACCGAAAAGGGACAGGAGCTGGCGATCGTCACGGCGCGCCTGCTGTCGGACCTGCGCGCCAAGGTGGCGGCGCTGCAGAGCGGCGACGAAGAGGCGGTGCTGCGCATCGCCACCACCCACTCGTTCGCGATCAAGTGGCTGGTGCCGCGCATGCACCGGTTTACCAAGCTGTATCCGGACCTGGATATCCGGATCGATTCGAACGACGCGCCGGTCGACCTGCAGGCCGACACCACCGACGTGGCGATCCGCTTCGGCCGGGTGGAAGAGGGCGATCCGACCACGCTGTTTCGCGAGCGGCTGGTGCCGGCCTACAGCCCCGAGTTGCTCGCTACCGGCCAGGACGCCTTGACGCTGGCCGACCTGCCGCGGCACCGGCTCCTGATCGTGCATTCGCCTGAAGCCTGGATCCAGCTTCTCAACGAGAACAAGGCGCTCAAGGGCGACTACGATTTTTCGCGCGCCTACAGCCACTGGGGCGTGCTGGTGCAGGCGGCGGTGGCGGGGCTGGGCGTGGCGCTGGTGCCGTTCGGGATCGCGTTCCAGGACATCGCGTCGGGTGCGCTGCGCCAGATCCCGTGCCGCAGCGTGCCGTTCGCGAACGGCTACCGTTTCCTGGCCAATCCGCACAAGGAGCACATGCTCAAGGTGCGGCGTTTCAGGGAGTGGATGGTGGCCGAGATGGCGGCAATGAGCGCGCATCTTGACCACCGATGACGTGGCCCGGTGCGGCGCAATGACGTAGGGTGGACGGCTACGCCGTCCACGCGTTCGAGCAGAGCGTGCTTGGGCGGGGGGAGGGGGACGGCGGAGGCGCTCAGTTGGCCGTTCGCGCTGCGACGGGGAATGAAAAACGGCGGCCCCGCGGGCCGCCGTTTTTCAATGGTGTTGCGCGCTTATTTCACGCCGTGCATCAGCTTCTGGATCACCGGCGCCAGCAGCACCAGCAGGACACCGCCGCCCAGCAGCGACCACAGGCCGAAGTTGTAGCCGTCCAGGGCCGAGGCCACGGTCATGCCGGTTTCACCCGACACGTGCGAGGCGAAGATGCCCGACAGGTTGTTGCCGATACCGGTCGACAGGAACCAGCCGCCCATGCCCAGGCCGACCAGGCGGGTCGGTGCCAGCTTGGTCACCATCGACAGACCAATCGGCGACAGGCACAGCTCGCCGACCGACTGGATCACGTACACCGCGAACAGGGTCCAGAACGGGATCATGCCCTTGTCGTCGACCAGCGACGACAGTGCGAACACCAGCAGGCCGAAGGCCAGGCCGTTGAAGATCAGGCCGAGGCCGAACTTGCGCGGGATCGACGGGTTGGCGTTGCGCTTGCCCAGCCACACCCAGATCGCGGCGATGATCGGCGCGAACACGATGATCGCGATCGAGTTGACCGACTGGAACCACGCCACCGGATATTCCCAGCCGCCCAGGTTGCGGTCGACGATATTGCTTGCCAGGAAGGTGAACGAGCTGCCGGCCTGCTCGAAGAAGCACCAGAACAGGACGTTGAAGAAGAAGATGATCATCATCGCCCAGGTCTTGTCGCGTGCGACCTTGCCTTCGCGGACACCTTCGATGATCAGCATCGCGGCCAGGCCGACGAACAGGATGGTCAACAGGATCTGCAGGTTGGCGGCGCCGGCCTGCAGCAGCAGGTACATCACCGGGATCACGATCAGCGAACCGATGATGGTGTACACCAGACGCTTCGGATTGGCCAGGTCGCCGATCGGCGCGCCGATGCCCTTGAGGGACTTGCGGCCGACGTAGAACCAGAACAGCGAGATCAGCATGCCCACGCCCGAGGCCAGGAACACGATCTTGTACGATGGCATGGCGGACGTGCCGAACACTTTTTCGGCCAGCAGCTGGGTCAGCACCGGTGCGATCAGGGCGCCGACGTTGATGCCCATGTAGAAGATGGTGAAGCCCGAATCGCGGCGGGTATCGTTCAGCGCATACAGCTGGCCGACCATGGCCGAGATGTTCGGCTTGAACATGCCGTTGCCGACGATGATGGTCGCCAGGCCGAGCTTGAAGATGTCTTCGTTCGGGATCGAGACCATGAACAGGCCGGCCGCCATGAACACGGCGCCGACCAGGATCGAGCGCTGGTAGCCGATCACGCGGTCGGCGACCCAGCCTCCGAAGACGGCGCCGGCGTACACCAGCGCCAGGTAGGAACCGTAGGTGAGGTTGGCGACGGCCTGACCTGCTGCGTTGCCGTCGTAGAATTCGGCGACGATGTACAGGACAAGCGCCCAACGAATGCCGTAGAAAGCGAAGCGCTCCCAGAATTCGGTCATGAACAGCATCCACAGCGGTGATGGATGGCCCATGATCTGCTTGAACTCTGGAAGTGGTCCCCTTGCAGGTGTGTTAGCTGCACCGCTCATGCGGTTCCTCCCAAAAATGTATTGACTAAGTAATTGTTATATGGAGCCGTTCGGAGATTGAACATTCCAATAGGCACGCATTCTAGTGCATATTCTTCATCACACGAAGAACTTTTCCCTCGGTCCTTATGCCTCCCGGACATGGTGCACTGCACCCTGTTTTGGGGCACGCAAGTGGGCGCCGTTTGGCGTATATTGCTGTACACGCCGGTCGCACTCTGGCCCAGGCGCCGCACGCCGCAATGCAATAAACCCGGAGAGGAAAACAAGATCATGAACCATGAAGTAGTCGACACCGTGCTGTCACCCGAGCACCTTGCGCTGGTCGATACGCTGATTTCGCCGGAAGGCCGGCTCGAAGTGCTGTCGAAGGCCGAAGTGGCCAAGCTGCTCGAATCGGGCAAGGCCGGCCTGTACGACGCGTTCCGCAAATGCGCGCTGGCCGTGCTCAATACCGGCAGCGACATCGACGACGGCAAGGAGCTGCTGGAGCGCTACGCCTCGTTCGACATCAGCATCCTGCAGCGCGAGCGCGGCATCAAGCTCGATATCCGCGGCGCGCCGGGCAACGCCTTCGTGGACGGCAAGATGATCCGCGGGATCCACGAACATCTGTTCTCCGTGCTGCGCGACATCGTGTTCGTGCACTTCGACGTCACCGACAACCCGAAATTCGACCTGTCGCGCAGCGACGGCATCACCGACGCGGTGTTCCACATCCTGCGCAACGCCAACGTGCTGCAGCCGCAGCGCAATCCGAACCTGGTGGTGTGCTGGGGCGGGCACTCGATCTCGCGCATCGAGTACAACTACACCAAGAAGGTCGGCTATGCGTTGGGCCTGCGCGAGATGGATATCTGCACCGGCTGCGGACCGGGCGCGATGAAAGGCCCGATGAAGGGCGCCACCATCGGCCACTCGAAGCAGCGCCTGTCCGGCGGGCGTTACCTGGGCATCTCGGAGCCGGGCATCATCGCGGCCGAGTCGCCGAACCCGATCGTCAACGACCTGGTGATCATGCCGGACATCGAAAAGCGCCTGGAGGCGTTCGTGCGTACCGGCCACGGCATCGTCGTGTTCCCGGGCGGCGCGGGGACGGCCGAAGAGATCCTGTACATCCTGGGCATCCTGCTGCATCCGGATAATGCCGAGATCCCGTATCCGCTGATCTTTACCGGGCCGGCTTCCGCGCGCGACTACTTCACCCAGATCGACCAGTTCATCGGCGTGACACTGGGTGAGGCGGCGCAGCGGCGCTACCAGATCATCATCGACGATCCGGACGCGGTGGCGCGCGCCATGGCCGCGGGCATCCAGCAGGTGCGGGCCTTCCGCAAGACCCACAGCGACGCCTATTACTACAACTGGCGGCTCAAGATCGATCACGAATTCCAGAAGCCGTTCCGTCCGACGCACGAGAACATGCGTGCGCTCGACCTGCACCGCGGCATCCCGACCCACCTGCTGGCGGCCAACCTGCGCCGCGCGTTTTCGGGCGTGGTGGCGGGGAACGTGAAGGAAGAGGGGATTCGCGCGATCGAGAAATACGGCAAATTCGAGATTTCGGGCGAGGCGGCGATCATGGAACCGATGGACAAGCTGCTGGCGTCGTTCGTGGAGCAGAGCCGGATGAAGTTGCCGGGCAAGGCGTACACGCCGTGCTATACGATCGTGCAGTGACGATCCGGGGGGGCGGGGTCTTGGGGTGGACGGGTTACCCGTCCACGCATTCAACTGGCGCACGCATACCGCGCGGCAGTTCATGCGCAGGCTGGACGCGTGGACGGCAGAGCCGTCCACCCCACGATATGCGCCGGACCTGAAAAAAAAGGCCGCTCGATGCGTCGGGGCTGAAAAAAAGGCCGCTGTTCAGCGGCCTTCGTCATCGCAATACCGTAGGGTTGGCGGGTTTCCCGCCAACGCGTTCAAGCGCCCACGGCGGACTACAGGGTCATTCATAAGCCGGTTGGACGCGTCGGCGGCAGAGCCGCCAACCCTGCGTCACGGCCTTCAGTCTTCCTTGCGCAGATGCGGGAACAGCAGCACGTCGCGGATGTTCGGCGAGTCGGTGATCAGCATCATCAGGCGGTCGATGCCGATGCCGCAGCCGCCGGCTGGCGGCATGCCGTATTC
>Ga0265797_10002550_pt1 | contig 30424 bp, 14 predicted proteins | sample P2T30metagenome_FD_192433 | JGI IMG/M metagenome (GOLD analysis project Ga0265797, IMG submission 192433) | Plant litter microbial communities from East Loma Ridge, Irvine, California - P2 T30 | ecosystem: Environmental > Terrestrial > Plant litter > Unclassified | place: USA: California...
TGAGAGAGCTCGCCGTCCATCATTCAAACTCGTGCAGGGTTAGGGTTGGGGTTGTATTGAATCCGATCCAAAGTAGACGTCTTGACTTCGCTCGCTTCTTTCGATCCAATTGCAATTACAGTGGTGGTTCCTTCTATGTGTGATAGTCAGTGAGGCTCTCGCTGGTCGTCGGAGAGGGTTGTATCCTCATCGTCGAGGGAAAGTCAGCATTCTCTCGCGAAAATGCTCATGAGCCACTGGAAGATGTAGATTGGATTCAACGATCGCTGGATTTCATGCTACGACGGTGACAATTAAAACATGCGCAGGAAATTGAAACCGAGAATGGAAGTGGATCATTGGCAATCGATCGTTAGTCCGTACATGCAATTTTCCATTTTGGTATTTGACGTAAGATCGTAAAAAGAAAAAAGATACATCCATCACCCAACTATATTCCAAGATTGAGAACGGTATGATGTGGCCTCAGAGGAAATCCAAAAGAAGCGAAGAAGAAGACAGAGGTCCATGCCTCTGTCACAAATGCCGCCTTGACTCAAATGCGCAAGAAAAAGAGGAGAAGCAGAAAGGCCGAAGAGCAAAGAGAGAAAAAAGCACTCGGTTCAGCAATCGCCGCGCAAAGCGAAACCGCTACTGGTAGCCCTTGGCCTCGTTCTTGATCGCATCAGCGAACTTGCCCCAGACGCGCGAGAACTCCTGGTAGCCTTCCTGGCCCCAGAGGAAGCCTGACTTGAAGCCACGTTCCATCAGGATCCTGGCCTGCCTCTCGGGCCCACCGTCATTGGCATTGCCCTCGTAGCGCATGATCATCACACTCGACTTGTGGTGCAGGTCCCACGGGATGGCTTCGCGGCTCTCGTCGACCCACCAGTTGTAGCCCGTCTCGAAGGCAGTCACGGTGTCGGCGTAGTCGTAGAATTCGTGCGGGATCGTGGCGCCCGGATTCGTCCAGATTTTGATGCCGTTGGGGAAAGCCGAGTGGATGGCATCGTGCACGTCTTTCATGTAGGAAAGCTTGTCGAGGGAGTCCGGGGCTTCGTCGACGAAGATGCCGTCTAGATGAATGTCCTCGTTCTTGTGAGATTGCCACTGGGCGTAGTTCCGAGCATCGTCCTCGATCTCGGAGATGGAGCGGTCGGTGAAGCCGGTGCGTAGGTAGCCGTAGACGTGAGCGTTGGAGTAGCTGTTCAGCTTGGCTACGCCGCGGGTGTAGTCTGAGTTAGGCGGGTACGAGCCTGGTCCGGAATCGGGGTTGATGATCATGTTGAACTGGGTGGTTGGGTTGTTTGATAGGGCCCGGTAGACCTCGTCCCAAGCACCGTCGATGGGCCAGGAGTAAAGAGGGCAATCGACAGCCAGGTTCGGATTGGGTGCAACACGCTTCTTGAGCGGCGCGGCAGTGGCCAGAGCGGCGACACAGGCCGCGAGGACGAAGTTCTTGAAGTGCATTTTGTTTTGAAAAGGATTTCGTCTCGTTACTCGTGTTGGCGTCGTGGAAGAGAGTGGCTGGGGTATCGAAGGAATGAATGAATGCCGTCGAGGCTAGGATGGAAAAGGAGTGACTTGGTGCAGCTTGTCAAAAGCGCGGTGGTATGCAGCGGATGCAGAAGGTTAGATGGATGACGATGAGAGAAAATATACCTACCATGTCGTCGCGAGACGGCCTGCCTTTTGTACACAAGAGTGCAAGGGAGGAGTTGATACCATCCGCCAGGCCAAGAAAGCCAGGCCTGGCCAGAGTATGGTTTGCTGCATGCACGGCGTGAAACATGAGGGCGGTGGTGGTGCAAGCCGTGCCGTCAGTACAGTTGTGGAGGACCTGTACAAAGGAATTCCATCATGCACACGTGGGAATGGACCAATATGATGGCGGCTACGCGCAGTTATTGGGGAGAAGTGAAGTGCAGTCGCGAGACTTGTCACTGCCGAACGACTCGGCGCGTCGGGAGGCTTGGAGCTGAAACACCTCGTTCGCACTGCAATTCCAGCCCTGCGACCTGATTGACACCCCTCCGGACACGGGTCGACTCGTCCGCTGCGAGTCTACCGCGATGCAGATGGAAGTATGCCATCTATTCACCCGCGTGTTACGCGCCGTTGGACAAACAGCCCGAAGAGGATGAAAAGATGCAACCAAGCTCGCCAATTGTCCACTCCACGCGTCTGGGAGGGCGACCAGCCAGGCGAGACCGGACTGCATTCGAACATCTGTCAAACTAGCCATCAAGCCAGTATCAACCCAATACAGCTGGTCTGTAAGACTGTAAGACTGTCGGTCGCAAAGCGATACAGAAAGAGCACCAGGAAACGGCAGACTCGCCTACAGTCCACGGCAGGGCTTCATCTCCCGCGAAGCGCTGTTTGTTCATATCCCGTCGAGATGGGATCTGGGCAAGCCACACTTCCCGAAAGGAGCAAAGCCAAGGAAACCAGACGCGGTTGCCTTTCAGCCTGCAATTTGCGAAAGCGCCCTTGGTGTTCTTCACGAACTTGGCGAACAGACCTCCTGCAGAGCGCAGCGCATGCCTAGCAACTCTTCCGTGAAGTGAAGCTTCAATTGTGAGGTAAGCGAGGTCGCTACTTGTGCTTCGTGAAATGCTTTGGCATGCCACCGGGTGTCGTGTGGAAGGAACGATCGAATCTCAGTGTCACATTGGTCTCGGTCAAAGCGGATTGCGGCGGAAAGCCTTTTAGGGCTGCTTTGGTAGGTGTTGTGACGGTAAAGACCGGTCGCAGTTGCAGTTGCTAGCACTCAACATCGACATGTGCTGTGTCCTGTATTGGGCTTCAAGATTGGTGGTGTTGTGCCACCACAGCTGACAAACGACGGCAGACCCTTGCAATCCGCACAAACAGAGACCAAGAGACATACCGAGGATTTATTTCGTCTGCGGGCACTGCAGAAGCGCTTACTGGGAGGGCACCATGAATTATGGTGAAGCTACTCAAGGCATTCGCTGGCACCGGGCCAGAGCAGTGAAATGGTCTGGCTATCGAAGTCGACTACTCACCATCAACCAGAAGACAGTCTCTGCATATTTCCGCCTTTGCACTGTGTACTTGTTTGTTCGCGTGACGTGACAGGTCGTATGTAGTAGTATGCACGCACGCATGCAGTGCGACGGCTCGCCAGCCAACTCCAGCGGCGACACGTACACGGTACCACAAGAGTCATATACTTCATTCTTTCGACCCACGGTCCAGAGCAATTACAACGACGCAGGACTCAGCTCTGGACGGTTTGCATGGCTGCCTTAGTAACGGAGTATGAAGGGGTTCACAGATATGGCAAGCGAACAGAGGGATCATCGATGGTATGTTTCTCGTTCGTGGAAGAAATGGATTAGTTGACTAGTATGCACAGCCGCGATGCGTGGTAAACGACCTTTTTGCTTTCCTTCTTCACCCAGACAGCCGCCCGAGAATAAGAGTAAATATGCTCAACTACTCTCTACATTACAAAAAGAAAAAAAAAGATGTGACGGCAGTGCGTGCCCGGAAAATGACAGAAAGAAATCATTGCAACGAAAGACTTTTCGGTGGTGTTTGTCTACACCCTGATGGCAGTCGGGAGCGTGAACTTCACGGCCGAGCCGGAGAGGGTGGCCCACATGATTACGGGCTCGGAGCCGACCTTGTCGGTGGTGGCGCTGCCGCTCACAGACGGGGCGTTGCCGGGGAAAGTGACGGGGATCTTGGTGCCGCAACGGTTGCCGGTTGTGGTGACGGTGACGGCGGTGATGGACTTGCCGTCGTTGGAATAGTTGTACGAGAGCTTGGGGTTGCAGTTGTCGCGTGCCATGCGGTCGATGAAGACCTGTGCAAGGTCGTCGTGCTTCTTGGACTGGAGCGGCCAGTTGGTCAGGCGGGTCATCTCCTGGACGATGTTCTCGGTCCAGGCTTCGAGGAGGGAGAGCTTGCCGGATTGGGAGCCGACGGTGATCGAGTCGACGTCGGTCTGGCGCAGGTTGGCCTGGTGGAACATGTAGCCATCGTGGCGGAGACCGAGGAGGTAGCGGGAAGCGGAGTTGCGCTCGAAGGTGAGGAGGTCTTGGAAGTTACCCTTTCCGGAGGCAGTGTCCTGCCACTCGCGCAGAGTGCACTCGGGGAGATCGCAGTTCCAGTAGATGGTGGTGGGCCAGCGCGGGATAATGTTCATTCCAGCGTAGCCGTTGTTGGCGACAGTCGACACCAGAGGCCAGTGCTCGTTGTACGGGCTAAGAAGCTGGGGACGAGAGTTGTCACCGACAGCATGAACAATGCCGTTGGTAATCCAGGCGCGAAGAGCATCGCCGTTGTGGAGACCAGTGATCGCAGGAGGGATCAGACCCTTGGCGGAGAACTTGTTGCCGGCGGCAATGCCAATCTGACGGAGCCAAGCCTGGTTGAAAACGATCTCCTTGTTGGCATCACTGTAGGTGATGTTGTTCTGCGGCAAGTGAGTGAAGGTGTGAGAGACGTGAGCGAAAGCATCGCGGTTCGTGGCGCTAGTGAACCAGTTTGCAAGAGTGTCACGCTTGGCGCAGGCAAGGCTCCAGGAGTAAGTAGCAGGCGTCGAGGGCCAGTAGTCGACACCTGTACCGAGCGGCTTCTGGAATTCCTGAGGGGTGGCGGGAGGGTAGTCGTAATAGATTGCGTCGTTGGGGTTGCAGGCGGTGTTGTCGACCGATGTGGCGTTGATGATGTCTCCGTTTCCGTTGTGTCCGAGCTCAACGAAGAAGTTGGAGCCTGCGGGCATGCGGCCGTTGATGTTCTTCGTCCAGGTGACGTGAGCAGCAAGGTCAGCGGCCCTCAGACGGAAGCTTTTGCCCTGTGGGTAGTACATGTCGGTGCTGAGATGAACGTCGTCGACCTGGGTGCTGAGGTAGGTCTTGCGGGCACCGAGGAAGAGACCGCGGGTCATCCAGTGGATGTAAGCGTGCTGCAGGAAGTTGGACGTAGGGCTCCATTCGGTCGCCCAGGAACCGAACCAGACCATCTGCTGACGGCCAGCAAAGTTGTTAACAACAGCGGCGGTGGTGTCGGTGTTGAAGACGCCGCTGGGAGCGTACTTGGCAATCTGCCACGTGGTAGCGCTGTCGATGATCTTGGCCGGGTAGTGGAACATGTTCTTGGTGCTCATGGTGGCACCGGTCTTCACATTTGCAGATGCGAAACCAGTGTTGTTAGTGAGACTGATCAGCTGTTCAACGTCGTTACCGCAGCATCCAACACCTTGGTCGGCGGGAGAAGTGCCGAATGCAGGCTGAGGGTAGGCATCGATGCGGACGAAGCGGACACCAAAGACGGTCTGGTAGGCGTAGATGGTGTTGTACTGGTCGTTGCTGATTCCACTGTTCCAGACACCACCATCGTACTCGTAGGCGAGCTCGCTAAGGGAGATGATGCCACCGTAGTTACCCTGCGAAGTCGAAGAGTTCAAGGTCGGGAGCTGGAAGCCAGTCTTAGGGACGTAGGACACCTCGTAAGGAATGCCATATCCTTGGAGACCAGAGACGACACTGTACGGGCTGTCACCCTCGCGGACGAGGACAAGGACCTTCGAGTCAACCGTCGCGGCCACTGCAGGGGAGGCGGATGCTGCGGGGACGACTGAAGATGCAGAGGTGGCGGCACCGTCGCTGGTGGCAGTAGCTGGTGGCGGTGCGGCGGAAGTGGAACCGGTAACAGTGGTGACCTCGGGAACCGTCTCAGTCAAAGAAATGGTTCCAGTCTGGTCGGAGGTGGAAGAGCTATCCGACGAGACGGCACTGGAGACAGAGATAGAAAGGCTGCTGCTGGATGACGATTCGACGCCCGAAGCGACAGTAGTCAATGCAGTGCTGCTCGCTTGGCTGGCGATGCTAGACGACAGCGATGTAGCAACCGGGTCGGTGGTTTGCGATTTTCCCGGCTGGCATGAGATTAGAGCGAAGCCAAGCGCTGCGGCAAGCTTGCAGAAAGCAGTGTTGGACAAAGTCATGTTAAAGAAGAGGCCTAACCTTAGTCAGGGAAGGGAATGGGGAAGAATGGAAGAACGAGTGACTGTTGTGAGTGAAAGCAAGAAACCCAGGAAGCGCTGCTGGCGAATAGATATATAGCTGTCTCAGCAATGAATAGTAGTACTTGGGAGTGTGATGGATTGATCGCGGGTCAGCCGTACGCCATCCATACTACTACTACTACTACTAACTCTGGGAGTGGATTGCTAAAGTCAGCGCGCTGTACCATTGGCAACGTGCAGGGGCTTCTCGCCTCGACAAGCCCCATCACTTGAGATCTCGGCGTCTCGGCATGGCCTGGTGGTGTTTTGATGGTGGAAATCGAAGGCAAAGGGCCGTGGCCGTGGCCGGATATTCCCAGCACCGAAGTAGCATATGTCTGGTACATGCAATTCAGTATATTTGGAGTCGCCATCCGCACGGCAGAGCCTCCACACCGGTCGAGTCAAGGGCGGCCGACGGCGATAGCCGGGGCCAGCGGCAGAGAATGGCCATATTTGATATGGTACGGAGGGCTGCGTAGTAGTTGCTCATGTCGCTGGGCCGTTTTGGGTTGACAGTTTCGCCTATTTTCCTGGAGTGCAACTGGGTGAGAGGTCGAAGACACGCGACTTCACGCCCAGGAGTCGTCAGATCGCCCCGAAGTGGGTCCAAAATCGCATGCACTGATGCACTGAACGCACGTACCCAAGAATAGCTCCAGTGCTTCTCTCTCTTTTTTGTCACCGCTGGCGCCAGGGACCTTTGGACTTGAGCCACCGACGCCACCTTTCCAGTTAAATGAATGGCCGCCACGCCAGGGTTACCTTTGAGAGCGCGTACTCTATGTATACCGCATAGCCTGTGAGGGCTTACCACTACTCGATTGTTAAGACGATGCAGCAAGGAAACGTGCATTTACGCAGGTACTGTGCGGTCTACATGCTGGAATAGGCTTGACAGCCAGGGGTGTATGCATGCACGTGGTTCGTTACACACGGGCACCGTATTGTGTACCACCCTCTTCAAGAGACTTCACCCTGTGGCCGCTGGCGATGCTGCAACAATCCAATACTTCATACTTCACGGCACTGCTCAGCCTCAATCCTGTAGTCCAGCCCGTCTGTCGTCGTGCAATTCGACGCAGCGCCCGGCTTGAATCCAGCTCGCGAGACCTCGTATTATCCCAGACCGACACTACTCCACCACGGTATGCACCTTTGACAAGGTCCGGCCTGGGCTCCAGCCCTCGACGTGGCAGACCCATGGACCTCGTCCTTCGCTGTCATCCCTGCTCAGTCGCTCTTATTCGACCTTTCATAACGAGAAAGACTTTTTCACATTCACGCGTCGTGTACTGCTATTGTCGGCATCAGCTCGCTACAACATCAAGTTGCCTCACTGGCGGCTAACGAACTCATCTTCCCGAGGCGGCTTGCAGTAGTCGCCAATCGCTGCGTGTCGTCTATCTATTTCCGACCGTTTGGAATTGGCGTCACAATTTCGCACTGTATTCCACTATTGGGGTTTGCGGTCGCCTCAGCAGATCGCTTGAGAGCCTGGCCAGTAGCATGAAGTTTACATTGGAATTTACCCAGCACTAAGGGAACATAACTCAGCCGGGGCTCGCTCTTTGAGCGATCGACTCCTATATTACCAATTATTCACCGCGCTGTTGCCTATTGGCAGTCTAGCGCGTGGGGTAGAACAGTAGAACAATCAGCTCACGCAGATCTTCCGACGTTCTCCGCCTTGTCATTCACAGATTATACTGCACACATCACAGCGCCGAGCTCTCGATACGATCGCAGAGATTCAGCTCGGGAGCAGCTCATCCGCTTTGAGTCTAAGAACAAGACGAAGAAATCTCGATGACCGATCGCGACGAGTACGCTACTATGAAGGAGCCTCGCGCTGCCACAATGCCATTGCAGAAGCAACCATGGTACCACCGCATTTCTCGACGCGCTATCATTATCGCCGGCGTTGCAGCGGCACTCATCATCGTAGGACTTGCAGTTGGTCTTGGAGTGGGTCTCAGTATTGGACATGACAATCACAACGACGAAAACAACGAGCCCGAGTCTTCACCGACGCCCATCCCACCGCCCACTGGCAATGGCACATCATGGCAACCGGCCGTTAACAGCACATGGCAGATCGTGCTGAAAGAACCGATTTTGATCACATCTGAGAATCGTACGACGGATCCAGATGTTGAGATCTTCGACATCGACCTCTTCTCAAACTCCAACGATACCATCAGTTTGTTGCACAATCTAGGCAAGAAGGTCATATGCTACTTCAGTGGAGGCTCGTACGAACCATATCGACCGGACTCTGCGCAATTTCGATCCCAGGATATGGGAAAGTCACTGGAGGGCTGGGACGATGAGAAATGGCTCGATATCCGCAGTGAAAGTGTCCGAGACATCATGGCTGAAAGAGTCAAGCTTGCCTATGAGAAGGGCTGCGATGCAGTTGATCCAGACAACGTTGACGGCTACGTATGTCATGCCATGCCGCCAACTCGGCCATCGTAAAGCTGACCATGCTTCCAGAATAACGACAATGGCTTGGGTCTGACCCAGGACGATACCATATCTTTCATGGGCTATCTCTCCAACCTGACTAACTCTTACAACATCTCGATCGGACTAAAGAATGCGGCCGAGGTGCTCACAAATCTGACGTCCATGGTCCAGTTCTCTGTCAACGAGCAGTGCGTTGAGTTCGAAGAGTGCGAGTCTTTCGCCCCCATGGTGGCCGCTGGCAAACCAGTCTTCCACATCGAGTACCCCCGAGGCGCACCAGGCGGAATTTCGGGCAAGACAGCGTCGAACTCTTGTTCGAGATCGGGCGCGGGGTCGGGCAGCGATGATTTCAGTTCTTTGCTCAAGGGCATGGCCCTGGACGGCTGGGTAGAGTTTTGCGATCGGTCGACGGCCGAGACGGCGATGATTTTGGAGACGTAGGTGGACTGCCAATGCTAGTGCGTTTCAAGAGGCGGCTGGGCCTGGGGCTCCATAGCACGATCTGGTACGGCCGACAAAAGCGAGGAGAAACCACGTGTGCACTTGCAAAGGGCAACGCTATCACGATTGCCGTGAAGAACCCCTGAATTCATTCGACCGTGGTACGGACAACATCATTTCCAATCGTCGGGAGACTGACTGGGGGAATGACGAGGCCGAGGCCAAGGACCGTCTGGTAGAAGTGAGACATTGCCGGGCGGCTGGGACAGCGTGAAGAAGTTCCGCCGTACCAGACTTGACGTGCCGCCCTTGCCTTGCTGAATGCCGTCCACCAGCAAGGAAATCTATTTTGGCAGGAGAGCTGGGAGCTGAGAAGCTGAGAGGGAGAAATGTACAATACAAGTAATCGTTTTCGTTCTAAAGGTAGCTCACGCTGCAGCTGCAGGTATTATTGCTTTCTTATGCGAGGAACACGAAGGTGTCGGCAGGTTTTACACATACGTACCCGTGTGGCTTGATCCTGTGCCTGTTCCTGAAGTTCCAGTCTCACATCATTCACCCGCTGTCTACACCGCCCGATCAATTGGGGTGCTCCAGCCGTGCACTAACGGCAGGGGCGGGATCTAAACGATCTAACCCGCCGGTTCCTTGGCTGCGCGCGAAATCCTTGGCCTCATGGAACGTCAGTCGAAGGATCACGCACGACTTCGCTTTCCCCTGGCATCGACGCCGCCAGTAGTAGCACTCGCGCAGATCCTCCACTCAACTTCACCCGCTCCTTGCTCTCGTGGCACGCACGACGTACACGCTATTTCGAGTGACGAGGGCGCTGACCCATGGGGTTCACGACACAATACGTAACAATAGGGCACATACTTTGCTCAGCGAACTAAGCGCTATGTTCCGTCGCCGGCCGCGTGGGTCGTGCGGAATCTTGCTCTCTCCCATCACCACCACCTGCGGCAACACATCGCGCGCTCTAGCTTCTCTCGGCATCTGGTTATTTCCAATACTTCGATACTGGCTGTATTACATGCCTCGGAGACTTCCATGCACGTTACCCGCATGGCTAATTGCTCGGCGGCCCTATGGCGTCTTGTCCGTGGATCCGGCCGATTCGAACACCACAGCAGCTTGTGCTTGCGCACCGGAGGCCTGGCTACTACATCTGGGTACGCTACCGAGGTCGATAGACTGCTGGGATTACGGGCTCGGGAGCATCTGACAAGCTTTGCCACTCAGCGAGCTATTGTTGGGACGAACTGGTGAACCGCAACCTTGTGAAGATCTTTTGCGCTGATGTTTCCAGATCTCCACCAAGGCTGTGCTGTGTGAGTGAGCTTCTTGAAGCCACTAACCATTTTATCGATGCCCAGCGCCTACAGCATCGTCAGCCGAGTCGCCCTGTAACTCACTATAAGCGCCTCAAAAGCAAGCACGATAATAGGGTGAAACGACGGCCTTGACCGCGGCTCGTATACGTCGAACTCTGCCGGCGCTATGCCCTTGCCCTGGAATAATGGGAACATCAGCAATGCACTGTAGACCCGACCTGTTGTTGATGTCCACATGGATTGCTGTGCGCCGTCGAGCCCGAGCACTTGGCGAGAATGGACTGTGTCTGTGCATTCCATTGATCTCGCGAGATCCCTTTTGGGTCACAGTAGTGAGACGAATAGCGTCGAACCGGGATAGCTTCGACGGCATGTTTCCTAATACTCGTGCACTCAACTCACCATCGAGGCTAGTCATCATCTGCTTCTGGACACTCCAGTGGCTTGACTGCGGCTGCATCCTATAGCTATCGATCATGGTCCCGATCCACTACACGCGGACAGTCGGACCGGGCCCATCCTGCCCTCCTGGCACTCAGCACAGATCCATTCATTGCTTTGCCGTCTCGAAGTGCTACGCGAGTCTCGGTTTACCATTCTTTGGTTGTGGCCTAGTTGGTCCAGAACGGTCAACCGAAATCTTCGAACGATGGCGTTCCATCCAGTGAGCCTTTGCGTCACTCAATCGTTCCGGTAAGCTGCATTCTTCTCATCGATCTGGGCTCTCAGGTCCCAAGGGATATTGCTATATCAACACTCGTTCAGACCTCTTTCCTGCCGAGACCATTCACACGCCACAATTGCTTAGCAAACACACTCGCTCGGTCATCCTTTGCAAACCTACACGAGCGTACATCTCTTCCTTCCATCGACTCTCGCTGCTCGGCAACCAATTCTCACAATGCCGCACTCCATCCGTTCGGTGGCCTCTTCGGCATCTCTCTCGCTTGAGAGCTCGGCGCCTACCAGTCCGGGTTCCTCGCAGATCCTTGAACACCCATACGACCAGGACCTCACGAACAGTGTCCTCCCAGCGGACGATGGCAAACACTACGTTATGGTTTTGGGAGGCCTCGGTTACATCGGTTCGCACACTACGCTCGAGCTTCTCAAAGACGGCTACAATGTCGTTGTCGTCGACGACCTGAGCAACTGCTTTGAGGAAGTCCTCAGACCCATCAGAATCCTCGCCGAAGAGCACTGCGTCGAACATGGCCTCATCATGCCCACTCTTCGATTCCACCGCATGGACTACAGGAGCGCTGAGATGCGCGGGCTTTTCCCGAGATACGCTGCCGCCAGGTCCTGCATCACCGGTGTCATCCACTTCGCTGCGTTCAAGTCTGTTGCAGAATCGATCGAGCGTCCGCTCGCTTACTACCAGAACAACATCTGTGGACTTGTCGACCTGCTTGTGACTCTGCAAGAGAACGGCATCAAGAACTTCGTGTTCTCTTCTTCCGCTACTGTCTACGGTGCCAAAGCGAATGAAGGCAAGCCTCTCCGTGAGGATGATCTCGTTCACTTTGATGAGACATACATCGACGAGTTGGGCCAGGAGTGCCTCCGCATCAATGGCTCCAAGGGCCTCACCTGCCCCTACGGTCGCTCAAAGTACTTTGCCGAGGCCATCCTCGCCGATCTCGCAAAAGCAGACCCCTCTATGCGTATCACTGCCCTCCGCTACTTCAACCCAGTCGGCTGCCACCCCTCTGGCATCCTCCGCGAGGACCCCCGCCAAAAGCCAACCAACCTGTTCCCAGTCATTGCCTCCGTGATGAAGGGCAACAAGCCCACGCTCGAGGTGTTCGGATCTGACTGGGACACCCGTGATGGCACTGCCATCCGAGACTTCATCCACGTCATGGATCTCGCTCAGGGCCACGTCGCAGCTCTTGCAGCGGCGAAGTCCAACCCCGCGCGCGACTCATTCCGCGCATACAACCTTGGTACTGGCCGTGGCATGACCGTCGCGGAGGTGATCTCGAGCTTCGAGAAGGCATCGCAGCAGACTGTGCCTGCAGTGCTTGCACCCCGCCGTGCTGGCGATGTTGGCGCATGCGTGGCAGCCACACAACGCGCCGAGACCGAGCTTGGCTGGCAGACGGAGAAGGGTGTCGACGAGTGTGCCAGAGACACTTGGAAAGCGCTCAACATGCCCGAAGGATGCTAGAGGCGCATTCTTTTTCATCTAACGAACTGGCGTTTCCGGGGTGTCCATTTTGCCGGCTTACTTTTTTTTGGCGGCCTGGACTTTTTATGTTTCACGACGCACAAGCGATATAAAAAGTGATGGGATTTGTTTTCCTTTCGGTTTGCCATACATACCCAGCACAGGGATATCCGACCTCCCATGTCTTTTACACTAATACTCGGACTACAATACAATGCTTGAACTTCAGAATGTTTCATCAATCGCGACTTGCATGCAAGTAACAGCCGTGCTCTTTGGTCTTTCTTCCCTCAGCTCAACTCAGCTCAGCTCAGCTCAGAAGCGAGGTTCCCTTCCGCGGTCCCTGGTTGCAACATAGTCTTTCGGTACTGCAGCACCGCCGTACCTGCCAAGAAGAAGGGGAGCTCTCCCTAATTCACACAAAAGCCCTGTGGCGCCTTTTAGCGGCATACATAAAAGGTGACTTGTGGCGCGGAAGAACTCGTACCGTCGGATGTATCTTTTCTACCCTCTCCTACCCTTGATGTGTTGCCGAAAGTAAGCTCTCAGACATGCAGAAAAGTTTAGTTGGAGCGGCTCGAGCGCGTCATGTGTACCGCCGCGGAGAATCTGCATTCTGGACGGGAAGGTGCAATAATGATCGATTGCTCCCGAATGTGAGGTTTGCCTAACCGGCGGGATGCGATGCAATGCTATGCGATGCGATGCGGATGTTTTTATTCCCCATCCTATGCGGTTTGCCGTTTAGGGCAGGTCGGTACACGCAGGTCTTTTCGTTACGAAGTGGCTATAGCAGTGGCTGATGTGTACCTCTATACGCTGTACACCTTGTTCTCGTGAGCTGCAGGTTGGTTTGTCATGTGTGCAGATGTTTGGCAGGGATCCGTAGTCGCGGCGTCTGCGTTGAGTACGTGGACGGTTAACACTTGGCCTTGGAGCAACGAAAATAGATGCACATGTACGATCATGGGCTGCTGACTGGTGCTATGTAACTGCGACATGCAACATGTCGAGCGATGTTACAAGGAAGTCGTTGCTCGTGCTCGTGCTCGAACAACAAGACATGGAAAGTGAGGAGAACCTGGAACTACAGGGAATCTCCAGCTCAGCTGGGGTTCGCTTAGGCAGGTTGATTAATCAGTAAGCACGCGGTAGCGAAATACCCTTGTGATATCCGTCTTGGCTTCAGCGGGCGATGTCTATACACTCCAGTATAGGAGGTAGCGCTTAACCGAAATGTTGAGACTCTCTTAAGGATCGCAGCGGCGTATAGGGCCAACACACGCCATTGATTGCATCACATCGTCACACCACAGTAATGAACACCTAAAAGCGTGGCGTAGAAGAACCAGGATCTCCAAACAAGAATACGAGCCGCGTGCATCGAGAGCGGGAGCTGCTTCCAGGTTTTTTCTTGTATATGCAAGTCGTTGTAGTGGCTGATGTACCTGCTGTATACAGCTACAGGTATGCAGCAGAAGAAAACATAAATTCTCCACGTTTCTTCATATACATCGTCATGTATACAAGGGGCCAGGGTTATACGAAGCTCCACAGGCGGCAGGGGCAAGGCGAGTGGCGAGCGCCACAGGCAACCTTGTTCCCACCTGCATGCAACAACGGATCCTATGTAATTGTTGTAAGCGCCTTGGTATACTGTAGCTCCCAAGTCCCCTCTCTACACGTAGGTACTTTACTTAGCCGCTTCCTTCTTCCACGTGCGCGCCGGGTAGAAAATTTGCGACAATCTTCCTCGCGGAAATTTCCATACATCTCTCAGCCCGTGTTGGAGAAAGGACATGCAGAATACAAATGTCGAAGCGGACTCCACTCTAACGCCTGTTCGAGACCACAGGAATTCCACGCGAGAACGCACACACATAGCAGCAGCACGGATCGGTTTGATTTTCCCTCTGTGCTCCTCCCCCAGAGCTAACGGCAGATCGCATCAAGGCTCGGTACCGGCCGGCTAGGGCTTTCTGAACCCAGATCGGGAGCACGATTCATGAGGGGGAGGAGCATCATCGAGAACGGTTTGGTGTGGTTTTGGAAAAGCCGAGTATACGCACGGCTGGGAGGCGCTAAAAGACTCTCTCCAGAACTCCAAAACTCCACTGCAACGGCTCGTAGACTGGCCCGCCGTGTTGGGACTGGACTGGACGGCTGGACGGGCCATCCTGAAGGCTGGACCTTGGCTGCGGGAGCGAGATCTCCACTGCTCAGCTCTCTTTCTCTCTCCCGTTGCGTGCTCTTGTACGGTCCCTAAACCGGCTCGCTGCGGCTTCATCTCTTGTAGCGACTAGGGGCGCCACTTGTGTGCTTTGCCATGCAAGAAGCACTTGGCGAAGAGTATTTGTTGAGGATGAGAAGGTGGATCTTACAGTCTCAATCTAACATTCGCAATGTGTCAAGAAAAGGAGCTGGAAAAGCGGCGGTGGTCTGGATGGAGGTTAAGGTCAGTACGACTCATGTTTGATGGGTGAATTACTGGTGATGATGACAATTCGATCGCGCTGCGACTCAAGAGAGTACCACTAAATGGGATTGTAGTGAGCCGAAGATAACGACGCTACTAGTAAAAGCAGCCGCAGAATTGTAGTACGATTAATTGCCTATTCTGCTTCCAAAAGGAGAAACTGTAACTCAAATCACCCCTGACGGCACGATGATGAAAAATTCCAACTCTATGCAGCCGCTCGCTGGAAAATAGCCACATCTCATTACTTGCCAACTCCGACAAAACTGTGAATCTGCCACCCGTCTCTATATCCTGTCCTCCTGCCGCGTTACTCAAATCTAATCTATTATTTGTCGGCAGCAATAACACTGCTATTACTACTATCACACTCGTTCTCACAAAGTCAACAGTCCCCACTATACAGCTACTGCTCCTACTACTCAACCATGGCTCGTATAAACTCATTCCAGCTCTCGCCGAAACCCTCGTAGTACTTCGCCTGCCGATCGGTGACGAAGATGTACTCGGCGCGAGGCCGCAGCTCCCGTACCAGCGGTATGACCTGATTGCGAGGCACCGAGTGCAAGATGTACGAGGCTCCCTTGCGGTCGTAGGCATCCAAAGCGCGCTGCTCGTTCTGGCCGCATGAGCGGTAGCGCGAGTAACTCTCCTCGAAGACGGCGGTGACTTCGGGCCGGGCTTGGGTGAGTTCTTTGTCGGGGACTGTGCCGGGGTTGTGGATGATCTGTATGGGTTTGTTGTGAGTTGAGCGTTGAGTGGTCATGATCGTTGTGGTTGTATGTTTCGATTCAAGAAGCAAGCACGCAATTGGGGCAAACAAGGCGTGTGTGCAGCAGGAGGACTCACGAGTTTCTCGCCAAGAATGCCGGGCGTGTTTTTGATCTTCTCGCTGACCAGGTTGAGGTACTTGCCGACGTCGTTGGAGTACTCGTTCGGAGCCTCGTCGAGGAAGATGCCTTCGACGTAGATGCCGTTGCTCTCGTGGTCTTTTGACCAGCCGCCGTAGACCTTTACGTCGTCGAACACTTTCTCGACCGACCGCTTGCAGTACTGCATCCGCACGTAGCCCACAGTCGTCACATTTTCTCTGGCGTTGAAAAGTGGCAGTTCGCGAGAGTAGTTGGCATCAGGCGCTGGTGGTTCGCCGGGCCCGCTGTTGGGGTTGATCACGATCAAGAAGTGCAGATCTGGGTTGTTGTCGATGCTGTTGGTCGGCCGCACGAGATTTCGTCAGCTTCGATATTGCATATACTTATTGATTGGGCGAAATAATTGGATGACATTGCAATTAATCTGTAGGCACGGCGGGGGAGGCGGGCAAACGACTCACGCTTTGTGCAATGGCTCCCATGTACTCTCGTCTAACGGGTACATGTACAGCGGCACGATGACCGTGGATTTGGGAGGCATCCCGTAGATCGCTGAAGGCGGCCTTGATGCGTTGGGCGTGCGGCCTGGTGAGACTCCAGGTGTCGAGGGCTTGGGGTTTTTGTTCTGGAGGATCCGCAGCATCTCTTTGAAGCGGCCCATGATGTGTGTCGGTAGTTAGGTGTTCTTTCTGTTTTTGTGGGGCTTGCTCGGCGTGGATCACGACCGCCGCTTTGTCTTGTCGTTGTCGTCGGAGCCGGTGACAGCTGAAATGTCTCAATTCTGTGTAGGGCTGAAGTCCGCTCCGTCGTTCAAGTCGTAATCTTCAGAGATCATCAGGTTATGTAGGTGTCTTTATCGGCATACGCGGCTTTTCGGTACCACGGTGCTTCCACTTTGGGCCTAGCCATGTGTGATGGACCATGGTCTAGATTACCGCTAATATAGATTACTCCTTCACATACGGACGTCGGTGAGTTGCGAAAGATTGCTGGGATAAGATAGTGATGAAGCATTCGATGGTAAAGAGGCAATTATATATTTCCCAAAGAAAGGGAAGCTGGATGTACATGATTTATCGTGCGGTGCCTTGCAAGGCAAACATCATGTCGGAATCGCCTGAGCAAATGCCCTCCAACTGGATCCAAATTTCCCGTAGTAGTCCTCGTCGGAGGTCGAAACGTAAAGATACTCTGCGTGGTGGCTGATGCTGTCGACGAACTTTTGGATATTGGTTTTTGACGGAACCGAATGCACCATGAAGCTGTACTCGGATCTGTCTCCCGATAGAGAGTTGAGGTCGTCCTCGAGCGATCGATATTCGTCGTACGATTGCTCGAAGACCACTGTGATGTCTGTCGTATCCAGGTCAAGTCCCGAGTCCGGAACCACTCCAGGATTGTGAATGATCTGTCGTTCTTTGTCAGTCATGCGCTGTGATGTGCTGGTGGATCTCGAGTATGGTACGCACAGTCTTCTCGCCTGCGAAACCTGAAGCAGCCCGCACGGCGTCGTTAGCTTCCTTCATGTACTCAGCAGCTTCTGGCGTGTATTCATGTACGGCTTCATCGAAGAAGATACCGTGCATTTCGATGCCCTGAGAGCTGTTCGCCCAGCCTGAGTAGGTTGAGATGTCTTGAAGCACATCGGCGAGGGGTCTGAGGGTGTAGTTGGTCCTCACGTAGCCGACAGTCCGAGCATTAGGAAACGCATTGAGCCTTTGGATGGCCGGAACATAGTCGTCGTTCGGCACAGAGTCGTTGCCCGGACCGCTATCCGGGTTGACAATGATGGTGTAGTTGAGATCAGATGTTGCGTTCAGTCTAGGAGATGTTAGCTTTTTTTCGATGTTTGAGGTGTTGCTTCCGGAAAACGCACGCGTTGTACAGAGGATCCCACGAATCCGTGCCATCTTCATGTAGCAGAGGGTAAATGTAAAGCGGCAGGATTAATGAAGAGGCCAAGCCTTTCGAGTTGTGCCGTCCTGACAAAATCACTGCAGTCGGGACGATGATCACAATGAGCACGACCAGCACGACGATGCCAACGATGATCCAGAAACGTCGCGAGCGGTTCTTCTGCCGGTTGGCAGCACGTCGAGGCGCCTCCATGATCAGAATGAGCAGGTGGCTTTGGCGAAGAGGTCTTCACCTTGCTTCGCAAAAACGTGTTTGAATGGTCTACCGGCGGCTCAGACAGTGACCAGCTGCATGCAGACGGACTGTAATCACTTCGACCGCTGCTTTTGCCACGCACGCACGCTACGCCCACGAGAACCAGCTCCTTGACTGCGCCGCAGCTATGTGCTCGCCTCGCTTACCCTAGGGCTCGGTGTACCATGGCAGAAAACAAGCCGCTGAGCCCGGCAAGCCCAGCAAGCCCAGCGACAACAATAATATGTCAGACTTGTGCGAGCCTCAAAAGTCACCGTCGTACCTGTGATCGACAGAAGGCCCGACCTCGGACGGCTCGCGTGGTCCACGCAAACGAGGCCGATGAGGTTACAGCACATCACTTGGCGACAGCAGTATTGCCCGATTTAGATCTCAAACGGCCAAAGGGAGGTGATGAGTGATGTGAGAGTTGGGCGGGTCTGCCGAAGGCCAGCCAAGCGGTCTCGGTGCATCACATACCGCGAGTGGTATAGCGTAGTGTCGTGTCCTGCGGTGTCGTGTCGCGTCGAGTCGAGTACGGGCACGGGAACGGGACCAGACCAGGCATGCAAGTAGGCAGAACAGAACTCCTCGCTCCCCGCGAGAGCGGCAGAATAACCGCTACTGTATCCAGTAGGTGCTAACTAATAACGACACGCGCTAAAATAGACTCCGCGTGGATGCATCTGCAAGGCTTCTCTTCCATCTCCACCTATTTTTTCTGCCACACGCCAAGATCCGCCCTTTCGTTGCCGCGATCCTCCCGTCTGCATCTTCACCACGCTTATGCTGACCGTTGACATGATGCTTACTAGTGCCCGCCCACCTGCAGTGCGCTGAGAGGGCAGACCGCACAGGCACGCACGTACGCACCGACGATGCGCTCACCACTCCTTCTGTGCTGCTACTGGGAGCTGCACTGCTTTTGCCGCTGCTGGCATCAGACGTGAGAGGCGAACCAGCCAGGAAGACCCGCCGCCATTCCATACTCGGCACCCTACTGTTTCGGGCGTCTGTCCCCCATCCTCATGCCATGCCACACGAGGACCAGGGCTCGTCGAGCAGCCACGGGCACCACCGCCCTTCTCGCCCATGGCCGTGCCCGTGGTTTGGCCCAGTTAGTCGAGACTCGAGAAAGCTCAAGGTTTGTCACCTCTGCGCGCCATATTATTCGCCGTCTTCGTCTGCTGCATCGTTGCATCGTTGTTGGCGATCACTCACCCGGGCTATGTCCCTGCCTCTCTCCATGTCCATACTGCACCTTGCTCCTACTCTCTTCTAACTAATAATCCTTTCTTCCTTGTCTTGTTATTCGCTTGTCACCATCCCTTCCTGCCTGAACATCTTTCGCCATGGCGGATCAGGCGGACATGGCCACGAGCGATGATGGCTTCAAGGCCTTGAAGCCCGTCGGCTGGCATGTCATGATTGACAACTGGTGGGACTTGGTCCTTGCTGGTATTGCATTGTTCGGCGTTGTCTCTGGCCTGCTTTATCTCATCATATCCTTGAGCCTCAAGCTGAGGCAACACCTTCGGACACGAAACGTTCGACCTAAGGCTCTCCCGAAAGCCACCGCACAATATTTCGAGGAGCTCAAGGCGAATACACAGCCTTTTGGTCCTCCCCATGATTCATCAAAAGCTCCGACTTCCTTCGGCGTCTTCCTTGGCAACTTCGCTTCGCCTCCTACTCCCAACCAAGCTCGCCTCCTCACGACATGGGACTTGGTTGTCTTGGATCCCTCGCGTCCTGGTGTTCTCGAAGCCATCTCGACTTCCCAATGCACTGCGGTTCAGCGTGTTGGGCGTCTCGACATCAGCGAGACTGTCGCCCATGACAGAAGCTCTGGCAACCATGACGACTCGAGAGTCTTGAGCATCATTGACTCGGTGATCGCAACCAAGTGGAGGCGCTCACAGGACACCCAGTCTCCTTTCACTGGTATCTTGCTTGCAAATTGGCAATCTGAACTCGAGCCTGTGGTCCTGAATGAGCTCATGAGTTATCTCAAATCCCTCAACTTTGACATCTGGCTCGAAACTTCTCCACCGGATTATCTCACCGAGCTCGAATGCAAGGTCATCGATCTATCACTCACTCGTGGCATCATTTGCCGCAATGGTACTATCATGTACAACGGCGACCGTCGCAACTACTTCCAGATGAACAACATGCGACGAACCCAGCGTGCTTTGGCCAAGCTGATGTCACTTGGCGGAAAGACGTTAATGATGTGGGAAACGATCGACGACCAGGTCGAATTGACTCACTCTGTGATTCAGCGCAGTTTCAACTGGTGCAGATTCAACACAACAGTGTCCTGGATTGGACCTGAGCTGGCTCTCAAGGATGCAGATGTCGCGGCGGAGAAATCGATCAAAGGCGAGCCTCTTGGCGCCATGATGTGGCTGAAGAGCAACGAGATCATGGCGGTCCACGACATCTGGCGACAGAACTTCCAAATCGCTCCCGAGTCTGCCGGTCATGAAGAATCTTTCCAGTCCCTCGAAGGGCTCATCCCGAACCTCTCATCCAAATTGGCCCTGGCGTCCTCGAACAACCCCTTCCGTGACGCCAGCCAAGTCATTATCAACGGCGACTTTGACGGCCGTCTTCCTGCGCAGTCACAGAAAGCGCCATTCTCATACTCGCCCCGCGGAGAAGACTACACTGGTCTAGGCTGCTTCCAACTTGGACTCGATGCTTCCATTGAAGATTTCACTGAATTGGCAGAGGGTCAGAGACGTCTCAAAGATCTTAATCTGCTTGACCGCATCCAACCCGACAAGCTCCACGAATTTGCAGAAAAGATCAAGGTGCTATACGACAAGGATCGTCAGTCCTGGGAGTACTCGCCTTACGACTCGCAGGCAGTGAGAGAACTGGTGGAACAGCTTCTCAGTGCCACCGGTTCTGAAGAAGACATTCTCAAAGTATACACCGGCATGCATTCTGGTTTCCACCACGGCACCCACCATCAGTACTGGGGTCTGCACGACGTTGACCCTGTGACTGGAAACACCGAGATTTACATCTCGCTCAAGACAACTGACCGCGTCGGAACGCTGTTGCACACTTTCCTCTCTAGCAGACAGTACACTCGCGCACAATGTCTGATGGCCGAGATCAGCCTTGCCGAACAGAGCGAGACTCTGCATGCGAAGTGGGAGATGCCGGATCGTCTCGTCAAGGACATCGAAGGCCTTTCTTCCACCGAGCTTCTCCTACTTTCGCAACGCCTGACCTTTGCCAAAGACGAAGCCACCGGATCATTGCAGTCCAACATCCTGGCGCTGTGCGAGAATCGCCTTATCGACATCCCCACCACGCAGCAACTCAGAGCGCAGAACACAAACATGTACTTGCGCGATGAGATCACTGTGGAAGATCTGATCGACGCACGTCTCGCCTGGCACGCCGATCGTGGTTGCCAACATCCCGACAGAGATGCCGCCATCTACGTGTTCCGCGAAGTCCATGCGCGACTTGCTGGTGTGCTCATCAATGCAGAAGCCGAGCATGTCGCTCAGATGGAAACCGTACTGCAAAACATCGTCCAGCATGGCAAAATCGACGCTGGCGTTGACATACTCGCCATGTCGATCTTCTGCGCGTTCCGCAAGCTCGCCATCGAAGAGGTTTACCTGGAAATCCTGGATCGTAACCCTCTGCCAAACGCACACCCTGACCAGGCCGCTTGCTTCGCCGAGATGTTCGCGCTGGGTTCTCAGTGCGAGACTTATTTCGACATGACCTCCAACGTTATTGGAAGGATCCTGGCCGACAAGCAACAGGCTTATTACATGCAACACCAGCCTCCTCACCGCGACGACAAGTCTACCGAAGTTCCTACCGCTTACGCTTCAACTTTGGTCGATGAGGATCCATCCTATGACCAGCCGCCTCTTCCATGGTACTACCAAGTCACCTTCCTCGGAATCTTCGCTGTGCCTGCCCTCATCGATATCCTGTTACTCACAACCACCGGTCGTGGTCTGTACTTGAGCGTGCACATGGAGAACGAAGTAAAGACGATGGCTACAGCAGGCCTCATGTTCGGTCTTCTTCTCACAGGAGCAATCGGTACATGGATCGGAAACGGCGGCAGCTACTACCTGCACTCCATGGCGTTCCCCGTCATGAACATGTTCGTCATCACTCGCTTCATCGCAGGAACTGCGGTATGTCTCGTGGTTGGCATTGGTGGAATGATCGTCATTGGCATCATCAAGAGCTTCTACGGAGGTTTCATCTTCTTTTTCTACTTCTTTACGATGTCGACCTACCTCACAATGTTGGCTACGCTGGCCATCTACCAGTTTCCTGGCTTCATGTTCCAATCTGGGCGGATCACCACTGTGGCCTGCTTGCCCATTCTTGCGATATCGCCGATTGTCACAACCTACGCCGGCAACGACATCATCGTGTACCCTATCGTCCTGAGTTGCTTCCTCGTGGCTTTGGTCTCCAGCTCTCGTGGTGTTTTCTACCGATGGAGCTCCTGGTACCTGGGCGTTGTTGTCTACTCGGACACCGACATCGTCAACTGGTACACGAAAGTAACACCCGTTGAAGAGCTCCCCAAGGGAGTGACTGATCTCGGTCCCACTCCGCTACCTCGCACCAAAGTTTTCGCAGAGGTGCAGAAGGAGCTTCACCGCATGCCCTGGCAGAAGCCCACGTCGGACAAGATGATCAAAGAGCTCGCTAAAAGCTACAACGCCACTTGCTTCCTGATGGACTGGTATTGCAAGTACTCGCGCACCAAGATGCCCTATCCATACAGCCCCACCTGGAACCTGCAATGCAAAACCGCCCTTGACACATTGAAGGAGATGCAGAAGGGCCTCAAGCTGCACAACGCTTTCGTACATTGGCGTGCTGGCGGTGCAGAGGTTTGGTGCGGTATGCTCTATTTCATCATTGCACTCATGGATAAGTGGGTTGCTCTGCTCTCTGGTGGAAACCTCGTCGGTCTTTCTGCTGCGGATGACAACATCTTCAACCTTTCCGTCGGTTTTAGTTTGTCTTACTACTTGATCGCTGCTGTCTGCCTCGACAGTGTGGCCAACCCGCTTTGGGCCAAGGCGAACAAGAAGACAAGCCAACCAATCTCTTCACTCGGGTATCTCAAGCAAGTCGCTATCAACGATGCGAGGGCTAGGCGTCAACTCTACTGGTCGAACTGGGCCAAGTTCTTCTTTTCCCACATCTGGGGTCTGGCCATCGCCGCCTCCCTTATGTGGACTTTCGACAGCTCTCGCCCTGCTACTATCATGTTCATGGCCTACGTTGGAGCGTACACAGGACTCCTGTGCTACCAGTACAACAGAATCTACACTGGAGCACTGGCCATGGGCGACTTGATGATTTCGGCCCTTACTGGTATCCTTCTTGGCACACTCATGCATCGCTACCATCCTTATTTCATGTACAGCAGTGTGATCGCGCTTGCCGCCGCTACGTGGATGTCCGCCATCCTGTCACTCAGGACTGCCAACGTCGGCTGGCCTTCATTTGGCAAGCCGAAGGCAGTGGTCAAGTCGGGCATTGGCAGGTTCCATTACAGTGCTCTTGGGCCCGACACTGGCTTCTCTCAGAGAACTTTACGTGAGACATATGATGCTCTCTCAGCCCTCGAAGCCGAGTACCGTTTCAAGATTGATCCCAGCACCCATCCTGGTGTGGAAGTGATGCAGATACTCAGGGCACAGAGTTCAGCCCAGCAGCCGGAGATCGTTCAAAATGCATTCCCGTCCGCAATCTCCCTGGTCGATGAAGCTGCCTCACTCTGGCAAAGCGGTAACATCACTATCGATCTCGTACCAGCTCGTCATTTCCTGCAACAGGAACAAAAGCTGCGTGCAGTATCCCGACTTTCCGACGGCCACTTGCACATCATGGTCTTGGTGGGCCTTGACCTGACTGGCGGAGAATGGGTTGCTGATATCCGCCGCAACTGCAAGGTCATTGCCGAATCAATTGTTCAAGCCGCAGCGGAAGCACGGTTTGCCTTCTCTCGCGATCATTCCAATCTTGCCGAACTTCTTGCTGTCGAGCATGTTGTTGATGCAGTTGGCGAATCACAGCTCTCTCTGCCAGAAGGTATCAAGCGGCAGCTCGAATGGTCCACCGCCGAACGCACCAGGATCATGAAGACTGGTGAGCAAGAAGTGCTCCGCTACCTAATTCTTGGCATGGATTGCGACACGGAGTGGGATCTTCTTCCGGAGAAGATTAGGTATGCGCTTCTCAAACGTTGCCTGGGAGAGCAGTGCGATGTCACCGAGGGTCAAGGTGACTGGATGCGCTCTAGGTTCTGCAGGAACGCAGGCGCCGATCTTGAGACACACTTTGCTCGCTGCAACCTTGGGGCTTCTCTTGCCGCCCTCATTTCGGACTACGCAAAGGCTGTCGACGCCGACTACCACTACCAGGATCGATCCGAGCCAACTGATGCCGAATATCAGAAATTCATCGGAGCCGTCGTGAACGAGGCAGGTCCTACAGCCGACTCAAGCTTCACCGAGAAACTCATCTGGCCCATTCTCACCGTCGTGCACGCGATCCGAATTACGATCAAGTTCTTCGTTGTATCTATTGTTGCCGACCCAGAGTTCCAAAGAGAATTGGACTATGTCATCAGCGACAAGAACATCATCGTCCGTTGGCCTGCACGATTGATTCTTAACGGTATCTGGATCTACTGCAAGTTCTTGCAAGGCTTGCTTCTCCCCTCTTTCATGTTCTACAAGCGTGAGAAGATCCAAACTCTCCGCTCCAACATGAAGGGTGTCAGGACGTCTATCAAACGGAAGAAGGTCACCATAGAGGGTCTGAGAGGTCCTTCTACCGGCTTCCTCAAGCGCCAATCCGACGGCACTGTTGAGTTCCACCACTATTCTGGTCGTCACGAGACGCAGCCCGAAAGCATGGCCCAGCTGATTGCGGTGAACACGTACACTTCCAAGATGCTTCTGCAACGCCGCGAAGAATATGCCAAGGAGGCTGTCTCGAACATTTACAACTACGACTACGAGGATGGCGCGGCCAATGGCACAAGTCTTCCAATCTCAAGAGGATGCATCCGTGGTGACAGAGCGGGCCACTCGATCCAATACGACAACAGAGGATACGTCACCGATGGTTCCTACATGAAGGACGGCAACCGAGTGGACTTCAAGTACAACTACCGCAAGAACGCCAGGTTCGATGACGAACTTCTGCGTGCCGACTACAAGCTTGCTCACATCACCATCAATGTTTCGTGGTGTGTGGCACCGCCGAAACGCTCTGAGAAACTGGACAAGTGGATCCCCAACCCCAAGGTCATCGAAGCCACCTTCACCCAGGGAGAAGATTCCTACCACAGCAAATGGGACTACGAGCACAGATCACACCCGATCATTGAGACTACTCTCAACGGTAGGCCGAGTGAGACTCCCGACATGATCACCTTCGATTGGTTTGCAGTACTCAGCAAACCGACGAATTGCAGTTTCATCGCCGACAACCCTCTGTTCTCCTTCAGCTCGCCCAAGTCCAACTTCATCTCTCGCGCTCTCGGCATGAACACCAAGCTACACCCCGTTTCCACTGCTTTGGCAAGGACCCACCTCTGGCAATCTTGGAAGGGCAGCAAAGAGATTGACGCTGCGACTGTCAGGTATTTGGATGAAGTGTCTCTTCGTCATGATGCCGTCCTTAGGCCTTACTGGGCCGGCCGTGATCTCGGTCAGCTCAAGGCTGCGGCCGAGTACCTTGACTCTCAAGCCGATGCCATCATGGCTAGGACCGACATGGACCCCGAGATCAGCTCTTGGTCTGCGATTGCCTACAAGTACAGCGACCTGTGCACATTTGGCCAAGGTGGTGATGCTAGAATCAACACCAGGACGCAAGCTAGTCAGATGCAAGACAGCGATGACATTCTCCACGTCATTGCTATGGACACCGGTACTTGGCCCATTGAGGGTGGCGGTGTTTCTGCTTGCCGCAGAGACATGGTCAACGACCTCAAGACGATCAGATGGCACGTTGTAGCCGAGTCCGCCAACGATTACAGTGTCCCCAAGTTCCAGATCGAAAGGAACGTTCAGTCGCTCTCCATCTTGCCATTGTGGGGCTTGGACTACCTGACACCGATCCACGGTGTGTTCCAGGATTCTCTCGACGCCGCAGTGCAACGACGCTCTCATGCCACCAGAGACGAGGACATCAAGAAGAATTTCTTCCCTATCTTGACCAGCCTGGTGAAGTGCTCTCGTGCAATCAAGTTCACACACGCTCACATCGAGGAGTCTACTCGCGCACTCCTGGATCTCAACTCGTACTTCGAGAACCGTCACTGGACTGACGTTTGGATGAGCCCTATTGTCAAGGAGAAATGGCAAGAGCTTTGGTTGACCGAGGACATGGAAAACACCAGGCCGATCTCCAAGTGGCTTGATGCAGAGCGCCCCACGCTAGCGCATCTCGACAACGCTCTCGACATGTGGCACCGCTACCTGTTCATCTTTGCGCTTCCAGTCCCAGAAAGACTTCCCGACGTTTTCCAGGCATCCCACCATTTCGCTGGTGCTTCGTTCGGTGTCCTGTGCAAGATGAAGCGCAACTGCACGTTCCACGTATGGGACCACTGCATCAGCTGGAGAGAAGTAACCGTCTTCTTATCCTCTGCGATGTCTTTCGACGCACCGTTCGTTTGCACGTCACTCATGTCGCTGTCGCGCATGACTTCGACGTTGATCTTGCACTACGCTGACGTCGTCCTCCCTTGTGCGGACTTCTTCAACCCCGGCTGGGAAGTTGAGATTGGTACCCAAGAGGGCACCCTGATGCACCGCAACACCTACGCTCGCAAGATCGACCCGGTCGTCAACGGTATCACCAACATGGAGAGGTACAAGCCCATCGAGACGATCAAGTCCAAGCGCCCCACAGTCACCATGTTGTCGCACGTCCGCTTCGTCAAGGATATCAAGAACGCCATCCTGGCTGCCGACATCATCGTCAACGACTGGGGTTTCACCGACTACCAGCTTGACATCTACGGTGACATGGAGAAGGCTCCCGCTTACTCTGTGGAGTGCAAAGAGATTCTCGCCTCCAAAGGTCTCCGCGACCACGTTGCACTCAAAGGTCTCGGTAACCCGTCCAAGGTCCTGGAAGAGGCATGGATCTTCCTTAACTCTTCCATCTCCGAAGGTCTCCCACTTGCCATGGGAGAAGCTGCTCTGTTCGGTGTTCCAGTCGTCTGCACGGACGTCGGTGCCTCATTCCGCGTGGTCACCGATCCCGTGACCTGGAAGAAATTCTCCGCCGTCGTAGCACCCAACGACTCATACTCCCTCGCAAAGGCCCAAGTCAACGTCCTCGGTATGCTGGACGAATGGGCCGAGTACACTGACGAGCCCGAAAACCGACCCAAACTCTCCCTCCGTCCAGGCAAAGACGAGGTCGCCGCAATCCAGCAGCGCATGTATGACAAGGCCGAGTCGCGCCGCAAGCTGGGAATGATGGGCCGTAATAACGTCATCAACTCGTTCTCCTCCGAACGCTACCTCCGCGAGCACGAGCAGCTGCTCTGGGTTGGCAAGCTGCAGAGTCCCAGCTACCTCAGCAGGTCCAGGCGTGCGGTCCCCATCTTCTCCAAGTGGGGCAACAAAAGGGAGAGCGACAGTCCAAGTCTGCTCGCTCGCTCGGGTCGCTCCATGTCGAGGCCAACTTCAACCAGGGCACCCTCGGCCTACTCGTTCAAGATCGAATCCAAGCCGAAATACTCACGCGTCGAGGCTCTCGACATGGTTTGAGCGCGAGCTTCTCTCCAACTCTACCCTGCCACCCCTCTTTCCTTCTATTTTAACTTTAGCGATTTATTGAAACATTACGACCAGTCTTCTCTTTCCTAGTCTTGCGGGTTTCCAGCGTTTAATGCAAAAGGCTTCTAAAAAATGGGAACACACTCTGACAAAACACTACATAATAATGATCCGGGCTTCTATGGGGAGGATCCCTTTCTTCTCTTTCTTTTTTTCGGAGCATCCAAGGCGCGGCGAGGGGCGCATAAAATGTACAGTACAGATGGTGCAGCAGCAGAAGCCCGCGTCACGGATCAAAGAATGAGCCTTTTCATCCTCTTAATGCAAAAGATACCTTTCAATCAGTAATCAATTCGATCTCAGAACCATGGTTTTTTCCGAGTTTCTTTCAATTGCATCTGTAGAATTGATCTCACTTGACATCACACGCGTCATCGATGTGTATGTTTCCACACCGCCCGTCCTCTTACGGTCCTTGCTACCGCATTTTGAATCCGATTGAACTCGTTCGTCGTGTAGAAGTATTGTTGTTTTCAATCGGCCGAAGTTGTATGATCTTATTACATGGTAGGCTTGCTTCATCTTATTGACATACGCGGAAGTCGGATCGGATTGGAGATGGGAGAGAAAAATAAGGTATTGTTAGATTCTGTTTGGGAACAAAAGTGTAGCCCACTCCATCCAACCCCAACCCTACTAGAGCAGAATGTCATGTTGTGGGAACTGAAAGAGAACTACATACGAATGAGAAGGGTAGGGTTATTTCACGCGTACTGTTTTCCGACGCTCATTAGTACAAGGTAGCTCATGTTCTGCTTGAACATACCTTGTATCCAATGGTGCAGCAGCGTCCTTCGAGCATTGGTAATTAGATCCCAAGAACAAGAAGAGTGGCTCGTATATGGTGGTGTTCTTTGATATGTTTTCCTTCGTCTAGTTTCCTATTACTTTTTCCTTGTCTCCGGAACATCTAGATCTAGATTCTGAACTCGTCCCGACGATTGATCAGTCAAAAGACATGAAATTCATTCTGCAAATCAGTTGAAGACAACAGTCTTCGTTCCGTTCAGGAAAACCCTCTTCTCGCTCCACCACTTGACAGCAGCAGCCAAAACCTGACTCTCGACATTGCTGCCCTCCTCCACGAGCTCCTTGGCGCTCATGGCATGATCGGCGCGCGCAACGCGCTGCTCGATAATCGGGCCCTCGTCCAGATCCGCGGTGACAAAGTGCGCAGTGGCGCCGATGATCTTGACGCCACGCTCGTAAGCCTGGTGGTAAGGCTTGGCGCCCTTGAACGAGGGCAAGAACGAGTGATGGATGTTGATGATCTTGCCGGACATGACCTCGCAGAGCTTGGGCGACAGGACTTGCATGTAGCGGGCGAGCACGACGAGCTCGATCTTCTCCTTCTCGATCAGCTCGAGGATCTGCGATTCCTGCTGTTGCTTGGTGTCCTTTGTGACGGGCAGGTGGTGGAATTCGATCCCGTAGCTCTCGGCCAGAGTTTTGAATTCCGGGTGGTTGGACACGATGACTGGGATGTCGATGGCCAGCTGCTGCGTCTTGAAGCGGAACAGCAGGTCGTTCAGGCAGTGCCCGATCTTGGACACCATGATCAGCACACGGGGTTTCTGCGACACGGGCTGGATTTCGTAGGTCATGTCCATGTCCTTGGCCAGTTGGGCGAAGGGCTCGGCCAGTGACTGTGTGTTTTCGGCATGGCCGAAGTGGACTCGCATGAAGAAGCGCTCGGAGACCGGGTCGGAGAACTGCTGCAGGTCGAGGATGTTCAGGTTCTGCTGGGCCAGCAGGCCCGTGACGTTGTGCACGATGCCCGACTTGTCCGGGCAGGACAGGGTCAGGATGTGGTCGTTGATCATTTTCGTGGTCTTGGTGGCGGTGGGCTTGGTCTTTTGTACCGTAGCGAATCCGGCGCGTTGTCGGGTGGACAAGGCTGCTGCGGCTGCTTTAGGAAGGCGAAGTGAGGTCTGTCTGATAGCAGCAGTAATAGTGGTGGTGCTCCAGAAGGCGGCGGACGAGAGTCTTCCAATGAGAAGCGAGGCCATCTACTATCAAAGCGTATCGCGTGCAGATAAGTGCATGACTAGGCTGGTGCTTGAATAATACTTTGAAGTGGCATTGGCAGGGCAGAATTTGTCCTCCGACTGCGGAGCGTGTTTCACTTATTAGTCAGCGGCGAGAGTGATGCCGCTGTCTATGCCATCATGACCGACAATTGAACATACTGATCGCTACAGTAAGGGACAAGACTACTTTTACAATTTCGTGATATAGTGGAGTATTCTTCTATCTGCCTAGAGTACAAACCTCTCGACTTACATACTCGAGCAGGTATTTTTTCAATTACAAACGGGAACAGGAACATAGATAGAAGAAAGTGGTAATCAGATCTGTACAGAGAGAAAAGGAGAACGCCGAAATTCCATCTCGCCTTGAACGCCTTGCGATGCCAATGCTTCCCTCACGCTGTCCCAAGATTGAAAGCAGCCTCACTGCTTCATGCCCGCATGTCAATGTCCTTCTTGAACATGGCGCCGGCGGGAGTGCCTGAGGTTCCTGGGATGGGCCCTTGGTTGGTGCCACCCTCTGACGGAGGCAGAGAGTCACCGATGCCACCGGGCGAAGGCTCAGCAGT
>Ga0265797_10002551_pt1 | contig 30424 bp, 25 predicted proteins | sample P2T30metagenome_FD_192433 | JGI IMG/M metagenome (GOLD analysis project Ga0265797, IMG submission 192433) | Plant litter microbial communities from East Loma Ridge, Irvine, California - P2 T30 | ecosystem: Environmental > Terrestrial > Plant litter > Unclassified | place: USA: California...
ATGAACATGAATAACCTCAATTTTAGCTGGTTCAGCAGCTGTCTTAGCTCTAACCAAATTTTGGTGTGGGGCCAGACTGTCCGCAAACCTCCGGAGGACCGGAGGTCTTCTGATCACATGCGATATGGCTCGTCATGCATCATTCTTAACTTCTGCAACACACCACTCTTCTCTATTGACGACATGTACCATTGGAAGCAAGAGCTCTAGTCACCGAGGTTTTATGGAACTACAACGGCGGAGCACCCACTACACCCAGCAGGACGTCTGACACGAAGCGATGTAGGCGACAGCTGGACCGTACATGCTTGGCTTACAGAGCGGACTTTGTCAAGACACAAGCGTGCGTAAGCATTGCAGCATCGCTCGTGCTTTTCAGTCACTCGAGCAAAGCCACAACAGCCGGTCTGTTCTAGAAGAATGCCATATGTAAATAGGTACATGTGGGTTTTCAACGTCAATGCCACGAATGTCCCCAGCCTTCACCTCGCAAGTAAAGCAAGGCTTCTCATTCGCCGCATCGTAAAAGAGAAACACAGCGATTGCGTACACTTGCAGGCAGCAACTGTAGGATGGGCCCACTCTTGCTTTCTGCATATACGATTGTGGCAAAGTAAAGCGTGGCGAGCTATAGTTAGTGACATGTAAGCTTTAAGTTATGCTCGCGGGCGCTTGCGGGTTGGTTCTGGTTAGCGCGCGCGCACGGAAAGCGCGACTGCGCCCCAGCAAAAGTACCCTTAGTGTTCTGGAGCTGGGCGGCGCTCTCACGGCATCTTACTTCATACTCCATACATCATCGCCAGGAAATATCTTGTTGCGAGGAGAGAAACTCTTTGCTCAATCACCATCCTCTATACCGGCAATCGTAACCAGGCTACCGCGCTGAGACATTGCTTGAAACTTGCACACCAGAGCGAGAACCACGCAACTTCAGGAGTAAACACGCGAATACTGGACAAATACCACCACATCTAGGCACCAGCGATTATGGCCGTGAGTGGAGCCCAAATACCTGCTTTGCGATCTCTGTCCGGCGACGGCATAATCGCAGACCATAGTAGCCCCTATCGCCAGAGACTCCAGCTAACAGATCGCGACGATGCAGTACAACAACACTTACGGCGGCGGCTACGGCCAGTCTAACCCTTACGACAACGCGCCTCCACCTCAATATGGTATGGCAGGCTCCCGCCGACCTTACTAGACCCAAGCGCTCACACTCTTTACAGGCCAGCAACCCGTAGAAATGCAAAACATTGGCCAGTCCGACAACCCTTACGCGCAACAACAAAACCCCACAGACCCCAATGCTATTCTCAACGACTGCCGTGCTGTCGGCCGCGCGATCGACGACCTCGAATCTCGGCTTGCTGCTCTCCAGCGCAGCCAGCGCCAATTCATTTCTTCCTCCGGAGACTCCAGCAAAGAGGTTGACGCGCTCAGCGCGGACATTATGAGTGGATACCGTGGACTGGCCGACCGTGTCAAGCGCATCAAGTCTCGCCCTGAATCCCAAGATGCCAGAAACAAGCCTCAAGTTGAAGCGCTCGACCGCCGCATTCGCAAGGCTATCAACGCATACCAGGTAGTCGAGACCCAGTTCAGGAAGGATGTACAAGAGCAGCAGCGCAGGCAATTCCTCATCGTCAGACCCGACGCGACCGAGGAGGAGATTCAAGAGGCCACTAGTGAGGGCGCGGATACTCAGATCTTCCAGCAAGCGCTCATGAACTCTGATCGTCGTGGTCAGGCGCAGAGTGCGCTTTCGAACGTCCGTCAGCGCCATGCCGCCATCCAGCAAATTGAGAAGACCATGCTCGAGCTTCAGCAGCTCTTCCAGGATTTGGATGCGATTGTTATGGAGCAGGAGCCTATGGTGCAAAATGTTGAACAACGTGCTATGGACACACACGAGCACCTCGAGCAAGGAAATGTGCAGCTCGACCGTGGTATTCAGAGCGCCAGGGCTGCGCGTAAAAAGAAGTGGATCTGCCTCGGAATTTGCGTTGCCATTATCTTGGTGATTGTTATCATCATCTTGATTTGGGCTGGTGTGACTGGCAAATTCGTGAGTTCTCACTGAGAATCAAATGACAAGATAAAACACTAACAATTATGACAGAGCAGCGGTAACAACAACAACAGCGGCAACTAGATGCGGACGTCAGCGATACGCCTACGCCCGTTTTACACCCATCCCTTCGGTACCCTTCCAATCGCGAACCTGCCTTCTTCAGGGCGCGGCACGATATACCATCTATCTCATCTGTCACTTTTCTCCGAAATCAGGATTCCCAGCAAATTCTCTTCCGCGATACCACTTGGCTTGGGTTCCATTACCTTTCTGTTGGCCCTGCAGGACTACCATGAGGTCGGCCTCCTCGACTACCAGGAACAAGGCGCTGAACGATTACAGCCCGCCTGAGGTCGAAGTCTTCTCGTTATGATGAGACATGCACCTCTGTTCTTCTATACTTTTTGCTTTTTCTCTTGTGTACTGTACCAAAAAAGGGAAGAATTAGCGCTGGCGTTACTCATCTTTTTCTTGCCTTAGATAATAATTCTTACGAATGAGAAATAAAAAGGCTTTCATCTTGGAAAAGAGTTTCATTTTGCGTAGTTTCACACTTCTGCTTCTTTCGAGCGTCTCATACGGCATGCGATCATCCTTCGACTTCAACAGCCCTGCTTCCCTCGCTCAGATCTGGCATCCAGCCCTTGGGTCTTTCAGCACCACGCACAGTAAGCCCATACAGTGCCCACTCAACCTTCTCCACGCTCTGCCGCATGACATCGGCTTTCTTGTCAGCTTCCTTGCCAAAGGGTCCCGTGCCGCTGGTGTTCAGCGACTCGAGCGCAGAGCGCAATTGGCGCAAATCTGTAAGAATCGTACGCTGCGAAGCATTCGCAGCAGAAGCAGAATCCACCTCCATAGCATCACTGCCACTGCCACTACCAGCAGCACTCTCCGGCCTCGGCAGCGCCCCACTAGTCGCCATAGCAGTAATAGCAAACCTCATCAACTCGCCCGTCATGTCATAGATCCCCAGAACATAATCCTCGAACCCCAGTCCCACGCCGGGCCCTTCGGCGTCGAGAGCGCGGATTTTGGACACGGCGTCTTCGTAGGTTAGTAGCGAGGCTGTGGTGAGGTAGTGCTCGAAAGAGGCGGCTTCGATGTACTCTTGGTGGCCGCCGGAGATTTGCCGGGCGTAGCGGTGGGCGTTGAGGTTTTGCAGGTCGTGGGAGATGGCGGCGTAGGAAGTGCTGATTGTTGTGTAGTAGGGGGTGTTGGATTTGGAGATGGTGGGGGGGAGGGGTTGGTTTAGGGCGCGGAGGCTGGTGGTGTGGTAGTTAGTTTTTTGTTGTTCGTGTTTTGTGATTGATGGTGGTGGTGAATTTTGCCACTGCTGGTTGGAGTGGTGTTTACCGTTGGAGTGTGAAGATGCTGGAGCTGTGTTAGTTTTGCACTGAGGTTTTCCTGGGATCATTTGATACTTTACATCTTCTTGGATGAAGCAGTGATATCTCTCGATGCTTTGATGATGCGCTCTCTGCGGTCGTGGTGTTCGTCTAGTTCTGCGCGGAAGCCTTCGAACATGGACATGATTGGCGACAAGCCAGTGGTACTCTCTTGCTCGTCCATTGCTGCGTATGGTCGTTTGACGCCCATTGGTGTGATGTATATGGATTTTGTCTGGATGGAATGCTCGTATGCAGGGTCTTGCTGCTTGATGAGGTGTTGCTTGATCTTGAGTCGGAACTTCCGCTTTGGGACGCGGCAAGATTCTTTCGTGTTGCGAGACACGACGCCAGCTGTTGTGCAACACCACGTCCTGTATTCACCAGTCCACCACCTTCGCATGCTGTCGGCTCTTGCTTGCCGGTACAACAGAGATGCTGAAAAGTAGTTAGGCGTCAACACTGCTCAGACGCAGTACTGGCGCATCAGCATGCACACGGCGGCCACCACCTGAGGTCTTCATGCTGAGAGAGCTGATGGCTTCTGCCACAATATTGACGGCAGATCAGCAGGATACTACTGTAGATCTGGCTAGCAAGCCTCGAATATATTGGTAGGATGTGCGCTGATACTGCCAAACGTATGCCTTGATATATTGACTTGCGCCACCAAGACATCGCAGGCAAACTTCTTATACCTCGCCGCATCGCCTGATGGACTCGCTTGTACTCAATGGAGAAGCTCGCGCCTCGTGCCATCTCGTGACATCCACGCCGGGGTGGCTGCTTCTGGCCCTGTCGTGGTCCGGCCAGGTCCTCCGACTACTAGTAGAAGCATAGGATTTTCTGCCCCGTAATGTTCTTTGTCTCAGCAAACCTGTCAGCCGTTGCTTGGCTGCCACGAACATGACAATACAGGTAAGCAAGAGCGCCACTTCATCATGTTTGTCGCGCAAGACAGAGCTGCAAAGTGAATGGTGAAGTTTCAATGGCAGAGCTGTCTATAAAAGTAAAGCGCTTTTCAACTCCAAGAATCTTGAACGCAACATCACACAGCAACCCAAATCACACCGATCCATCACAAGCAGCAACAATGTACTTCCTCACGTACTTGGGCGCCGGCCTCTCTTTCCTCTACGCATCCAACGGTCTTCCGACTTCACAGCCAAAGCAAAAACGTTGCGACGCTCTCATCGAGTATGCTCCCTGGCACGTCTCTGGGATAGTCGTCTACAACGCAGAGCCGGCTGCTCCGCTTGGCTCCTCCATTGAGTTCCAAGTCAGAGACACCAACCCACATTTAGAATTTGAGACAAAATGCGAGCTTTCCATGCCTATCGGCACAGGCTCAAAGCCTGAAGACACGCATCGCTGGCACACGTGCGAAGACAAGCGAGTGCGCTTCTTGTACCGACCAGGGAACCTTCAGCTGAGCAGGAGCTATCTTGACGATTGGTAGGATCAGCATGAGCACGGTAATCCCCTAGTGAATGTATGGCTAACAACCTTTGCAGTCTTGGGCCGCCTCCGTACAACGGCGGTGTCCTCTATGGCAACGCCGATACCCACTTTGAGATCACTCGGACAAACGACGCTGTGGTGTGGACGCAGACAGCGATGGAGATGCCGATCACTTCTCAAACTTGAGACTGGATTTTTGGCGACTCCTTACGCAGGTGGCATGAACGGCGTTCGAGGTTTTTGGATTGGATGGCACTAGCCATGTGAGCAATGAAACAATAACGAGAATCATTTCAAAATGCAGCTATCATCTCAGTGGCCTGCTGTTGCGGTCTGGAACTTGCACGTGGAAGGTATTGGTGTATGGCCCTGCAGGACTCCCGGCGAGATAATCGTCTCCATCGCAGCCAAGTTCCCAGCCGGGCGGCATCCAGATCCAGCGAGAGTGCTTTATGACGCACTCCGTACTGATGATGATACAGGCTATGGCCAACCACTAACTCTCCGTGGAACCCTTGAGGCGGCCAGTAGTCCTTAGTTCAGGCATGACTAGAGGTCTCTCACATTGTGACTGCAGCATCTCTCCAGCTTCTGCTCATGCGAAGATGAGCTCAATTTCAGGAGTCGATGATACGACCATGGAACCAGTCTGGTGGACGCAGACGTGCTTGAACGATCTCAATGGCACACATCTGTAGCTGAGGCTACTCGAACCGAATATGTGAGCTTATGAACACATGAGTGAGTCCGGGACAAAGTTGCTCTCTCGATGGCACACATCTATGGCTGAGGCTACCTGAACGGAACACGTGAGCTTATGAACGAATGAGTGGGTCCGGAAAAGAGTCTCTCTCTCAATGGTTCTTATCCCGCTTGGGGTTCATGGGAGCAGATTGCAATTGCATCAAATCGTATAGTAGCAGTCGAAGTAGCGTGAGTATCTCAGTGGCATACACACTCTGAAACAGTCTCAGAGAACACTATGGCACCGTGCAAGCGAGAGAGAGAATTATGGCTGCGACCAATTCACACTTCAAATATTCACTTCCTCTTAGCCTCCGACTTTCACATGCTAAAACTAAAACGCCAGTCTCGCCTTTAGGCACCCCTCAAATCTCCAGTCTACCTCAGAACTACAGACCTTCCTTCACCGAAGCGGCACTGCGCAATTCAGCATACACACGGCTTACAGATAGAGAGACGCTAACGACATATACACATAGAGCACCTGCGAAGCACGAAGACCAAACACTCAACCATGCCGACCCCATCGCAGGCGGTCACCCCGTCGCAACTGTTCCGACGCTTGTCCACGATTCTCGCCACCGATCTCAGCGAAGGCGCGGATCTGCTCGAAATCATATACATTCTCGTTCTTCGCAACCTCCTCAAGAACTTCAAGCGGTGCGGTAGCAAGGCATATGCTTTTATGCGCATTGTTGTTCCATACATCGTCTTGGTATCCGGCATCTACGGTGCGACACTCGACCTAACGGCCCCAAGCGCAGCCTTCAAAGCTGTTCTCTCATGGGTCACTGCACCTCTTACTGCAAGAATCGTTGTCTCCGCCAACAGTCCTGCGAACCGGGATGTCCTGGCATGGCTTGCGGCTCACGGAGTAACGAAACACGCGCGGACACTGGCCCTGTGGGATAAGCCAAGCGATCGCTTCGTCGAAGTTGCTTGGGAAGACACATTAATCTCCGAGCAAGCTTCTGACGACCAGCGAAGCGCACCGCTAAAGTACATTCCAGACTTTGGCAAGTACCGCTTCCGCTACCAGGGTCACTTCATGAGCATGGAACGAAAAGATTTCGAATACACAGAACCCAGCTTCGATGGTGTCAAGCAGGAAGGTCTCGACCCTACCGCACCTCGTAAACTGGTCCTGGAGTGTTTCCCGACCCTTAAAGGTACTTCGCCGCTCAAACGCTTCCTCGAGCATGTCAAGGGTTTCTCAAATTCTTCGGAGGAGAACACAACTACTTTGTACCATGCCACCGGCAATCCGGATAGCTGGAGGGGAAATGGTAGCGTTATCAACTGGACCGTAGGCGCGTGCCGTCCTGTGCGCTCATTGGACAGTGTAGCGCTTGAGCATTCCAAGAAAGACGCGGTGGTCAGAGACATTGCTTACTACCTTACACCCGAGTGTCAGCGGTTCTATGCGAACAGAGGCTACCCATACAGGCGAGGATTCCTGCTCTACGGACCGCCTGGCACTGGCAAGACAAGTTTCTGTGTGGCTTTGGCTGGGCACTTCAACCTCGACGTCTACATCCTTAGCATGAGTGACCAGAGCATGTCTGATCAACAGCTGGAACTTCTGTTTGCTAATCTCCCCGACAAATGCATCGTTCTCCCAGAGGATGTCGAAAGTGCGGGTTTGAACCGTGAAATCAGCACTGCCGAGCGCAAACGCAAAAGACTGCACAACAACAGCGATTACAGCAGTTTTGATGGTTTCGCTGAAGAGCACAACACCGGGATTACTCTGAGTGGACTGCTCAATTGTATAGATGGACCGATGTCACAAGACGGTCGTATCATTTGTCTTACAACCAACGCACCGGACAACCTTGATCCCGCTCTCGTTCGTCCCGGACGCTGCGACCACAAGGTCTTGTTTGGGTATGCCTCCTTGGAGATCTCTACTCAACTTTTCGAACACCTCTACACCAAACGACCCGATGAGCTGGTAGAGGGAAAGACATCCGTCTCGGACGATCACGACATCCCGTCTATGTCTCGGGCATTCGCCGGAGCCATTCCACCGGACAGCATGATCTCACCGGCTGAGGTCCAAGGATACTCGATGATCCATCGCCAGGACCCATAGGATGCGCTCGGTGGGGTCTCGGCCTTCACTGCAGAGATCATCGAGACCAAGAAGCGCGGTGCGAACGTGGCGAAGCACGCCAACGAGACCGACAGAGCGGGCAGGGTCACTTGGGGTGATGCAATTTCGGCAGATGCGAGGGAAGACTGTGCTAGTGACGCCGATCAGAGCGGCGAGGGAAACGGTTGCAAGTGTCGTGGCATGGGTTTGGAATGCGAATGCTCTGCAGTCGGCTCGGGGGATGATGTGGATGTTGAAGGTGCCTCGACCAAGAAGCGCAAGTCCTCAGCCGCAGAGGAAATTAGCAGCGGATTACTGAGCCAGCTTCTCGGCGTTCTGCGTATGGTGGTCTAGTACATTAATTTGGATCGAGACGCTGGGCGTGAAGCAGGATAGAAGCAGAAGCATATGCATGGCTCGGGACTAGCGTTGTGGATAGTCGACAGCAAGGCCTCGTTGGCAAGATATCAGCATGAAGTCTTCGAATATAAGTTTACAATAATAGTTCACAGACTGACAACGATAAAATTTGCTAACATGTGCCAACAAGACCCTTCCTTGGTATAGGCGTTCGACTGTTCAGAAGCTCCGAAGACAGCTTGATCTCCAAGAAAAATGACACTACCCCATGGTCTACTGGGACGCTCGTGAGATCTTTGCAGTATCTCACCGGCGGAGAGGTGCCATTTCAATCTTCAGGACGGTGGTATTACCCTACTATTTACCAAGATGCTTGTGAGAGTTCTGTATCATCTCACTGGCTGGCAGTGTCAATTCATTCTCCAGTAGTGAGAGCACCACCTCATCGTTCATTGGGCCAGCTCTCGACTGGTACAAATGCTCTCAGTGGCGCACCATGGGCAGTTCAATATTGGTGATAGGAACAGTGCCTCGTTCCTTAGTTGAGACAAACATTCACTTTCGCTGGCAGCCCTCTAGCGGTGTCATAACAGTGTCGACCTTATGCTGTTCTCCCCGACGAAGATGAACCCTACATTCATGTGCAGACATGTCAACAACTCCTATTGCATTCTTATGAGAGGAACAGAATCGCTATGTTCAGGACGATGATTGGAATGCTGCAGCATCAAAGCCAAATAGCGAGTCGAAGAAATCCTCATTGCCGCCTTCATTCGCCGCGAGCAAATCATCGAAGTCAACACCATGCGACATCCCTGGTTCGCTGATGTCTTGCATGCTACAATTATTGTTATGTTGTGTCCCAGCACAATTCACTGTAGACCACTCCTCAAGTCCGATCATATCGAAGACCGGCTGCTCGCTTGGATCGAAGACAAAGCTGTCAACGACAGCCGCCATATCGATATTTCCCAGGTCCGCATCAAATCTCAACTCATTCCACGCCTTGCTACCCGTAGCGGTATTCAACACGTGTTGTTGTGGCGTGGAGTTGGAGTCAGGCACCAGCTCATCGCCGTCACCCAAACCTTCCGCTCGTGACCTTTCAGCTCGTAGATTCGTACCAACATCAACGCTTAATCTCTTTGCAAGTATCAACAGGGTCTTCATCGACTGACGCGGAGCATGGCATTCTTTTTGCTGCTCTGAGAGCACTTCAAGACAATGACGAAGCATTTGCTGAGACTGAGATCCTGCAGGCCGCTGTGCCGCAATACGAGCATGGATGGTACCGCTTGCGTAAATGGCGTACGAGATAAAGTAGGGACAGGTTTTGAGGCAGAAGTGCGTATTGTAGAGTCGTAGAATGGCATCGATCTCGGTCGCGGCTGTCACACAGGCGGTGAGAGCCAATCCTGTATGCTCCTTCGAAAGATCTTGCAAGTGCCCTTCGGACAAAAACGGCCGGGAGAGAAGGATCACCAGGGCATGGTACATCGCACTGTCCTGAAGATTAGCGACGTCCTGGTGAGATGCTCCACTTTCTACTTACAGCATTGATAGCGAATGCGGGAGTATATCGAACTTGTTCATATCGTGCCATCGCAAGTCCAGATGCTCCGGTAAATATTTGCACCATTTTTCCAGATCAAGTGCTATCAGGTTGTGTGCTTCCATCAAATCTTGAGCATCTTTCTCACGCGATGATTCAGTGTACAGAGTTGCAATGACAGATTCAGCGATGACGCTAAGCCGACACAGCCCCGATGTCGTAGATATACTGCGCGTAGGAATATCGAGTTGCTGTGGCGTGGTAGAGTAGGTCAAGCTATTGAACGACTCGAGCTCCTCATAATCATCGAAGAAGAGTGCAGGCACTGAACAGTCAGCAGCTCGCAGACGAACAGGACGTCCCTGGTATATTGATTGCACTTTGTCCATATCTAAAGCAGTTCTCGTCAGCATATCACTTATAGCAGGGACAAAGTCACGGGACGTACTGTAGGCCGCCCAAACTACCCGTCGGCCGATCTCCAAATGTTCTGCAGACCCGCGCTGATAGAAAGCGGAGTTGATTGTGTGTATACCAAGATCTATGATCATGTTGATAGCAATTCCCAAGTACTGCCATGAGAGACTTCTCTCATCACACCAAGCGAAGAGTGTATCTGCCATGAGCAGTAGGGCTTGAATAGTCGTAACACTGCTTTTAGTCAATAGATGTGTGTCCGCACGGTATAACATCTCTTCCGCGGTGCTTCGAAAAGTCATTGCACTGACACAAGAACCGTTGCTTAGCTCTGCTGCATATTTGGCAGCGACGAACATGATGACGTTGAGAAGCAAATCATTGAAGTAGCGGCCACGACATGCCATGTCTCTCATGAAAGCAGGCCTGTACACAACACTTCCGGTGCAATGTTGGCGATTCCAGAATATTCTCAGCGAGTTGTAGCCCAAGTTGGTATCAATAGAACCAAAATTCAGTTTCCCAAACTTCAAGTTGATGGGTTCCAGCTGACCTACGATACATTAGTGACACGCTTTGTTCTGCTCCCCTGGAGAAAGCGGTACTTACGTTGCTTCGATGCCTCAGCAAATAAGTCTCTGCTTGCAGTACCGTGCTCCATATCGGGTACAGCGAGTAGACCAGGAGTGTTGGGATGTGTGAGTGTTATCGCATTGTGTAGAGCGCTGGAAGGTCCATGGTATTGGTCAGTGGTCACGTTTTCAAACGCTGGTGCGATGACTCCCTGCGCTGCATTTGGAGTCACAACAGGCTCGCTTGACACTGTCTGCGATCCTCCCAAAGATGCTCGTAAAGAAGCGTTCTCAGCCAGCAACTGCTCGATCCGCGAATTGGAGAGCCTAAACACGTTCAGTCTTGGTCATAACCTTGAGACATCGTCTCGGATTACCTTTTGCTAGTTTCTCGCTCGGCATAGGTGCATTCACGGCCGTAAGTGGAACATTTTTTGCACTTGGGCTTCTTATTGTCGCATCCGAGCTGCCGTGGCCAGCGCTTAGCATCCGGAAGGCCTGAGTCTCTGCTGTGAGGATCTTACCTTTCTCCGCCGACAAAAGTCACAGGCAGTGGCCACTCTTTGTTTACGCTGTCTTAAAGGCGAATTGCCTGCCATACCAATAGATGGTGTTTATGCTTCTCAGGTCCAGATGTTTGGAGGCTGGACCAGACAAGTAAGATTCTGAAGGATCAAATGCTTTGTCATCATCATCGCCGTGCGGACTTCCGTTTCGACAAAGTCATGCGTTGCCGACAGACGTACGTAGCATATTTACCACTTGAGGACAGCGAAAAGCGTGAGACTGTGGATATAGTTTCGCGATATCATGATAGGAAAATGAGGGACAGAGTGATCTTCCACGGGCCTTCAAGCACCATCAAACTCAAGACCCGCCCGCCACAGCGGAACGGCGTCCGTTCCTTCGCCACCTCAGATTGATTCTCTCTTCTTGCTTTCAACACTACGACAGCCAGTTGCTAGATACAAACTCCATGGTAAGATCAGCATACTCACTCCAATATCTAGGATCCAGATCAAATGCATGATCGTGGCCGTGGGCAATGTCGAAGCGGAGCTTTGTTGCAGGAAGCTTCTCCTTGATCAGCTCCACAAGAGCTTGAGATTGGCGAAGGTATACGACCGAGTCATCGTCGCCATGTATAACCCAACTTGTCAACGTCAGCAAGCGATGCCATAAGCGCTCTATGGGTGTCAACTTACATAGCTTTTGGTAGCTTTGCACCGGCTGCCAGCCTCTCCAAAGGTAAGTGTTCAGACTGGAGCTGCGCACCATCGTGTTCAAACATCTCCTGCCCAAAAAGACCATGCTGTGTCAACGCGACAAGAAAGGGGGTCCGCTCGAAACCGTCTTTGCTTGCAACCGTCTTCCGCTTTTCTGCCACCCAGGCCAGCGCCTCCTCTCTGGGAGGCATTTCTTCGGCAGGGAAGCGAAGAACCGTAGGTGCGCCTTCTGGTGGCCCATCTTTCCAGATCCCATCCCTCAAGTCTACCGCAGGATAAGTCAGTGCAAGTGCTGAGATCTCGTCTGGGTGAGACATTGCAAGCTGAGCGGCGTAGTATCCGCCAGCAGTGCCGCCAACCAACAATGCACGCTCATAGTCGATCTCGAAGCCGGCGGTCTTGTGCCTCAGTACTGACGGCAATGTACTGCGGAACCACCGCCAGAAGTCCTCAAGATCTTCTAGCTGATCCGCTATCCCATTCTGGGTTGGCAGAAGTCGGTAGTCAGCAGACACAATGATCGCATCGTGATCAAGGGCGAGTTTTAGAGCCCACGTGGCGAAGAACGGCGCGAATAGCGAGTGCGCGGTGGAGAAGAAGCCACCATGGATGTTGATGATAACGGGATGCAACCCGGGCTTGAGATCTTTGGGGATAAGCACAGCCGCTTTGATCTCATGGCCCGAGACGGTTTTGTATCTAGACTCGATCAGCAAGTGAACGGCTTGGCTGTACAGATGGGGACTTGCGTTTCTTCAAAGATGTTGAATGGGTCGAACTCGGAGTCGTCAGGCCAGTTGACAGTCGACATTCTGTGATATATGGCTCAATGTATGAATGGTCAGACACAAGTTGATGTTTGTCTTGCTGTTTGGCATTGTAGAGCAATGTGAAGATCTTTATATCTTACAGGTAGACACATATAGTCCTTACAAAACCGCAGGGTTGACGCGGATAAGGATGTTCCGTTTTTTGTCAGCAGACGGATGTGAGATCCGCTCATTTGGGCAAACACGGAGATAACACCCATCGTGTGCTACTAGTGCTTTGAGATCAATACCATCACAGATTCTTGGAAGCCACAACAGTATCAGGATGACATGGTTTGTAACGACGGATTCTCATTCGGTGAACCGTATCACCGACACATTACAAGTATTGTGCAACGACCCTAACCCTATTCTCATCATCTACCTACATGTAAGTTACCTGTAATGTATACATGTATGTAGCCACACACTCTCAAGAGTAATCAGCGTGTTGTTGAGGCGACTCTTAGTGGCGAAGGCAAGCGTGTCATTGTCCTGCGCGTAATGGTAGTAGCGTGACATATGCTGAAGGGAGGCACAGCTTAGCAGCAGCTGCTTGATGGAAGCGGGCGTTCAATCGTTCTGTTTACGGCGGAATTATTGAATAGTGCAACAAAGGCGCAAGAAACATGCAGCGGAAACAGTATCTCAATGGCGGAGTGCATGCCACACACATTAATGCTCGACGAGATCAGCCGACTAGCCAGTGCGATTGTGTTTGATTCATAAACTTCATTCGGTACAATTATAACTTTTGTCAATCTAAATATGTACATTCAATCGTGCCGATTGGCAACTCGTCGAGCTTCTCCTGCACTTCTCAAGCGTGTTACCGAAAACAAGCCATCTAGTTGCAGTAAGACTCGTTGGTCTGCTTGGTGATGACACCAGCGTCAATCAGAGTGGTGTATCCCCAGTAGTCCTGCTGGACACCCTCGCCATCGACCTTGTCCATGGTGTAGGTAACAGCAGTCCAGAAAGAACCACCAGCAAGGTCCTTCTGCCAAGCGTAGCGCTGGGTATCGAAGAGCAGCTTCCTGGCGGCGAAGGTGTTGTTGTACATGGTCTGCAGCGACCACTCTCCAACGAAAGTGGGGAATTTGTTCGAGATGGTCTTAAGGTACGAGCTCTGACCGCAGACGGTAGGAGCAACGTACTGGGCGTAGGTGCCAGCAGCGGCGAAGTAGTAAACGTGGGCGTCAATGACCAAGTTCTTAGACGAGTCGAAGAAGGGAGCCCAGAAGTCGGGGCCCTTGAAGTTGTCCTGGAGCATGACGGGGATCTTCTTGTTGAGCTTCTCGACCTTCTTGAAGACACCGTCCATGTAAGTCAGAACCCAGTTGGCACCGGCTTCCGTGAGACCAGCGGGTGATCCAAATCCTGCAAAGTGCGTGTCCGAGGCTTCATTGATAGCACCGAAGGTGAAGGCGTTCTGGTGACCGGAGTTCTTGATGAACTTGAGCACCTCATCGACAGCCTTGAATGAGTAGTCGAGGTTGGTGGCGTTCTGGAACCAGTCACCGTGGCCGAGAGCCTCGCCGATGTCGAGGCTGTTGACACCGCCAGGAAGAGAGTGGAGGCCGACAATGATGTGCATGTTGTACTTCTCAATAGCATACTTGGTGATGGTGCTGAGGTACTTCTGCTGGTTGCCAGTGTAGAACTGAGATCCAGGAACCTTGACCCAAGCAGCGTAGGTAGTCGGGATGCGGAGGGTGTTGACACCGACGGAAGCAAGCTTGTCGATAGTCGAGGTGTTCAAGAAAGAGGCGTAGCGAGCCTCGAAAGCGGGACCGCACTTGTCTCCAAGGTTGCCGCAGAGAGTCCACTCATCAGGAGCACTCGGGTCGAGGGAGTTGAACCACTCGGGGTCGTGGGTCTTCTCCTTGGCCAACCAACCGCCAAGGTTGGCACCGTTGGCCTTGTAGGTCTTCCAGTTGATGTAGTTGCCGCCGTTGACACCCTTGGGCCAGTTGATGTTATGGCTGTAGCGGATGTCACTAGCAACCTCCTTGATAATATCGAAAGGGCACTGGTCGTGGTATTGGACGATGTTGCCATGCTTGTTGCCGGCATCCTTGTGAAGAACCACGCCAACTTGCTTCAAGAGGTTGTTCAGGTTTGTCGTGGTGTCACTGATCACAGTGCCAACAACCTGGTTCACAGCGTTGAGGATATCACCCAAAAAGCCGGGAGTAGGTGTAGGGGCTGCTGCGGCTGAAGAAGCCAGCAAGGCAGTGGTGATGGCAATGTTAGGACGCATGGTCGAAGGTTGTATCGATTGTCAAATGAAGGCAATGATGTGAATGCTTTGAAGAGGTCAGTATCCTCGATGAGCGCAGCAGCTTTATATGTTGTTCTCCAGGACCGAGAAGATAAACTGTGGTTCAACGAGGTTATTGGCCGTAACGCCATTTCCGCCTACGGCACGTCTATTAGAGATCTTGCTTCGAGCCGTTCTGCGCCTAGTAGCTCAGTGGGCCGGAATGGCGATCCACATGCAGCCTATTTCCCACGTGGAATTCCATTTGGAAGCTTGCGGCATCAGCGTGGAGAGATCAAGCGAAAATCTCCAATCGTGGCTGACAACGTAGAAGGTAGCGCAAAGCCAATCTCCATTGTAGGAAAGCGACTGCATGTGATTGGCAGCTACAATCGGTGATTGCCACAGGGTTGGTAAGCTGGTCGATGATGCAGGGTATATCCAAGCAAGATTTGCATTGGAAGTCCACGTGCGGTACCTGCATCTCTGGCGATAAGGTTGTGGCAAGTGCCTGGCCCGCCTCAGCCCGCCCGGTCGACCTCGTATCTTCAAGTCGAATTTTACATCAATGTTAGGGTCATGTCTTAGCGGTAGAGCGACAGGTGGAGCGCAAGCCGCAACGGGCGAAAAGGAATATTGTACTTAGGGCTTGCTGCCGAAGGCCGGCCTGGACAAACAGGCACGGACAGGAAGCGTGTCTTTTGCCACCTCCAGCGCCAGGATCATGATGCCCGGGATTTCCACCGGAGTTTCCGGGTTCCCCAAAGTGTGCAGAACAGGCATCAGCTGCGATGGACTACTTCCTGCCATCATCTTTACCTTATTGAGGGCCTCGATGCAAGTTGGTAGCGCATTATCGTGCGTTCGCAGTAGACAAGCATCGGAACAGCATTCGTGGCCACTGCTTTGTTTTAACGTGGCACGCGGTCGACAAAGCATCGATAGCTGTACATTCAAGATGGAGCATATGGCACTTGAGGCCCTCCGGAGGTCAAGCTCGCAAGAGAAGGGCCCGAGAGCACGGAAGGTGATGAAGAGCTTGCATGGAGACCAACTGGAGTGTTGTTTAGTGTCTCCCGGAGATCTCCACAAGCCTGCATCATGCAGTTAGGGCTTTCGCCCGAACATCTGGATCCTTGCAGTTCAACAGCTCTAGATCCTGCAAGCGGGATGGATACACCGATAGTCGAACTTTTGCCATGGCCCAGTACGCATCTGGGTAAAGAAAGCGCAAGCGCATACGAGGCTTTCTGTCATGTTCGGCGCACCGATCGGAATGCCCTGCATGGCCCGCGACGGCAATGTTTTACCAGAAGCGCCTGTGGTACTGAACTTGATCTCACAAGCTCGACAAGCAATGTCTTCACCGAAGCTTGACGGCCGTTTGTCCAAGACTCAAAAAGCTTCCTTTCGTGGTACACCCTGCGAGGTCTGGTGCAGGCCTGCTCACATCTTCTAGATCTATAGGCTCTAACCTCATCGTTACTTAGGCGTATGAGCATGAGCATTCGTCATGGGCGGGCGGTCCCCATAGTGCTTCGGCAGTTGCGTCGTTGCAGAATCCAGATCCATGAGTCGGCACATCTTCGCATGTCCAATCCTCACTAGCATCTTCACCCAGTTTTACTTTGGTGCCTGGATTTCCTGGCGGCCGACTTTCGCATATCTGTACATGAGCTCCGAAAGATGCCGAAGCCCTAAGTGAGGCTGTTAGGGCACGGCTCAAGCTGGTTACTGGCGACGAAGTCGACGAAGTCTAAAGTCGAAACCACGCGTCGATGCCTCACTCGCCACACAGCATTGAGCGGCATAGGGCCCAACTACAGAGATCGACTGCGTCTAGCAGTAACAGCGGTTTCGACTATGTGGGCATTCTCAACGATGTTGGGGCCGACAAACATCAGCATGGCCTTGACTGTAAGCATGGGTGCGCAAAAGCTGGCTACTTGAGCGGCGAGGGCGTCCAGTATCTTCACGAACATCAATCAATTTCTCCTCATCAACACATACCTCAAAACCATGCGTTACAGCTCCCTTGCTCTAGCCGCCTCGTCGGCGGCCTACTCATCAGCCAAAGTCATCGAGGTCTCTGACACGCTTCCGCTCTCGCCAGTACCATACGTTGTCCGTCACCTGGATGGCCCAAAAGTCTTGCTTGCGGACGATGTGTTCCGATTCCTGAGCAACGAGAACACCACAGGCTCTGGCCAAACCAACGACACTGCCAATGGCTTTAGCATGCTTCTATGTAACGGCAAGCCCAACGATGCTGTGCCGCCTCACTACGTAAGTAATGAATTGCAGATCCTTCAGCCAAAGAGCCACGGCGGTATACTGACCTCTATAGCACACCCGCTGGCACGAAACCTTCATTCCCATGACCGGCCTGATGACCGTGTGGGCTGACGGCGTGCCCAAGGATCTCGGCGAGGGCGACTTCGCCATGGTCCCTGCCTACCACAACCACACCTACCAGTTCATCGCTCAGGAGACAGAGTTCCTCGGTCTCGTCCAGCCTGCAGGCTTTGACGATTTCTTCGCCAATGTCAGCAACCCTTGGGCGCCCAAGTACAATGTGCCTTTCCCGCCTGACCAAGGAATCGCCTTCCCTGGCCAGAAGTTCCAAGCCGCTGTCAAGGCATACGACATCAACCAGATCTCTGCGAACTGGAGCGAGCCCGTGATTAGCCAGCATGGATGGCACTCCGGCAATGTGTCTCTCCCCAACGACTCCAAGACACCCTACTTCCTTCCCAACGGCGCTGGTCCTCATTACTGGCACGAAGCCGCCGGTGCTGTCATCTCACCGCTCGCCACGCCTGTCCAGACTGATGGTAACTTCACCATTGCTCACGTCACCCTCCGCAAGAGCCAGAACAACAGCACTTCCACCTGGACTTCGGCCGATCACCAGTTCTTGTACGGCATGCGCGGAGAAGTCACTGTTGGTCTCGACGGCGAGGAGGTCAAGTTCATTTCTGGCGATTCGGTCTTCATTCCTGCTGGTAAGCAGGTGTCTATCAGCTCGAAGGTGAACTACAGCAAGTTCTTGCTTTGCGCTGCGGGATCGAATGGTGTGGACACGCAGATGATTAAGGCTGGTAAGACGTGGGGATACTCTACGCCCCCGGCGCATTGATAAACTCACTTGGACAAGAGCTGGCTGGTTCAGATACCACTGAATAGTTTGAATCGATCTTGTCGTTGAACGACGGTAGGAATCTGACAACCTATCGAAGGATCATTCTCGAGCCGTATGCGTAAAGCATTGTGTAGCATGGAATCTTCTCACTCTCTGGTCCTGTCCGCGAGGTCTCCCTTCCACGGCTGTTGCTGGCTGACGACGAAATCGCCCATAGCGGCCGTGGTATCGTCCACCTCGATCTCCTCTTCGACGTCTTTCATAGCATCTTTAATCTCCTTCCACTGCTGCTGTGCCAGCTTGCGCTCTTCTTCTTCCGCCTTCTTGCGCTCTTCCTCTGCGATTTTGCCCTGCTCCCATCGGTCGAACCTCCCACCCATCTTTTTGCTCGACGGTCTCTCTCCATTCGCTGCCATCATCTCGAAGCGCTCGTCCTGGCTCCACAGATTTGTGCGGAGCTTTGCGTCTCCTTCCATGATGTCTCTCGCCTCTGTTCCGCTGAGATTAGCTCATGTATATAGACAAGGAAATGTTTTCTGATCAACTTACTCGGGTCGTGGACCTCGACGATCGGCCCACTCTGCATCCCACCCTTCCAAGGCCCCCGAAAGTAGCGTGCCATGAGTCCTATGAACTCACGGATGTCGAGGGGCTGCTTACGCAGCGTGTCGCGAAGAGCCTCAGCCTCCACTTTTGCTCCATCATTCTGGTATTTCGCCCTCGGATCCCCAAGCTTCTGCACGTGCTTGTTGCACCAGTTCAAGAATGAGGCGTAAAAAACGAGCCTCGGTTTGCCGGCGATCTCATTTGTGAGGAACTCCTTGATCTCCTCTTGGCCTGAGGCATCGGCGGTCCAGAACTTCACTTCGACGCTTGGCAGAGCGCTGGCACGTGCTGATCTCTGCATTCTGGTGGTAGCGGTGGTGGTAGCGGTGGTGGTGGCGGCGGCGGCGGTTCTGGAGAGGTGGTGGTGGATGTGGATGTTGGTGTGAGGGAGAGGGCGAGGAGGCTGCAGGAACTTATATTTACGAGCTGTCACATGTGAGTGTTTGCAATTGTGAGCGTTTGCAATCGGGTCACGCGCATATGCGGTTGAGCATGTGAAAGCCACTTTCGGAAATTAAGTAGTCACACTTCACTCAATCTCGTCTCCGTGGCAGACATCGATTGCCAATGAGCTGTTGTCGTTGATACTACCATACCGCGGCTGGAGACATATCTTTCATCTCAGCGGCTAGCCTCTTAGAAAATGCATTCGAGGTCGCTGATACTACCACTTGGGAACATCCCATGCTGCTGAAAAATGTCTCTCACTTCAACGGCAACCTTGCGTGAGGGCACAACTAATTTCGATGACCACATGCCACAGAAACCGGAGGCAATTCATAGATTTCAGTGGCGAGCCTGTGAGGGCTTTCGAGCCAATGTCGCCGATCCTACCACTTGGGAGCATCTCATGCCGCTGGGATCTGTCTCTGGCTTCAGCGGCAGCTTTTGGTGAGAGCATAGCTAGGTTCGATGGCGACATGCCACAGAAAGTTGAGGCAGTTCTTCGATCTCAATGGCGAATCTGTGAGGGCTTTCGAGCCACTGTCGCTGATATGACTGCAGTGTGTCAACAATGTCGCAAATTTGTAGCTTCAATCTCGTTGGTCCTCCTCTAGGAGTACTGTACCCAACCGATCAAAAAGCAGTGCACGGATTCGAAATAATTCCTGCGTTCTCAGTGGTAATCATTGAGTGAGGCCCGAGCAGAGTGGTCGATACTACCGTGAAGAGCCATTCCATGTTGTCGAGAGCGTAGATGTATCGTAGTCGTCGATTTCGCGGTATCGTTGGACGAAGGTGCTGCGCCAGTCCTCAGCTGCCGTGAGTCCGTGACTGCCACATTTCCGAGAGAGATACAGATGGCAGTGTCTCGGTGGAGACATCTAAGCTGTTTTTGACCAGAAATGCCGATATGTCCATGAATTGAGGAAGAAGAATGCTCTAAGCCATGGATATAGATTGTCCGAATGTAACATATTGGAGGACGAGGCAATGTTGGTATTCCATGTTCTCAGTGGCAGAACCTATTTTTTTGTGATATGAGCGCCACGCAGCTTTGCTCAAAATCGTGTGAGGCATTGCAGACAATGTGTTGAAACCTGTGTCAAAACGAAACAAACCTCCATAGAATCAGAGCAAAAAATGATTAAAAAAATGGACCTTCCTCAACTGCAACTGATAGGTAATTACAACTGGGTATATATGAGTGTTTCCATGTCATCCATATGATTCGTGCAGGATTATTCTACCAGCGGGGATTGAACCCGTGAGGTGGTGGAACAACTGTGCTAAATCACCTTGTTGTGTGCCGTTAGGCAAAGGGACCGCTTTTGCTGTTCGATGACGGTGGGGGCGCGACACGGATTAAATACACTGCTTGGCCGGTCGCGCTCCCTCGGGCACTCAGCCAGTCAGTGACTACTCAGGACAGTGACTGGCTGTGGCCTTTGCCTTGGTGCGCGTTTCGGTGTGGACTCGCACAACAATGTTCTCGTTGTTGTGACCTGTCGGTCGAGCAAGAGGAGGTTCTTCACTCTGGCCAAAACAATGACTTCAAAGAAAGTAGCTCGAGGGCCTTGTCGGGATATCTTCTCAAAACTCGGGCGTCCTTCACAAAGTGTGACCTCTGTGGGCTCATTCATGAAGAAGTTTTTGAACACTTTTAGAAGAGGGCAGCGCTTACCACCGGCGTACCATCTTCAGAATGGAGCAGCATTTGTCATTGACGTACCATTAGATTGCACAAACCGATAGCCAGTCTGGAAGCAGCAACTCGATATGTGCTGCATGCATTGCAGTTGGTCAACCGGCTGTGACGCATTGAAGAAAATGCTTTGCTTAGCTTAGCAACACCATCGCTTGATTTGCTTGTGCTAAAAGAACAATCAGCTACAAATTGCAAAAAAAAAAAATGCCTCATTTACTGATGGAGAACAATTACAACTGAGTAGCTATGAGTGTTTCCATGTCATCCATATGCTTCGTGCAGGATTGAACTCCACAGCCGGGGATCGAACCCGTGTGAGGTGAGTCAAACAACTTTAGCAGGAACGCCTTAACCGTTAAGCCAAGAATACCGCTTTTGGTTGTTGATGACTACAGTAAACCAACATGCATTAAATACCTTGTCTTGCCAGTTGCGCTCCCTCGGACACTTGGGCAGTGGCTTGCCGTGGTGTGCGCGGCTTTGGTACCGCACGGCGCATGAGGGAACGAGGTTGCAACTCGGGAGTGCACACTCGGTCTCTTCTCATGACCTTGCTTGTGACCATGCTTGCGACGACGAACTTGGCCACCACTGCCACAAAAATGCCCGCTGCTGCAGGAGAGGGCGATGAGAAGGGCGTGCTTGTCTTGGGCTGATGCTGAGTTACAGTCTGCGTCATGGGGAGTTGGTCGTGCATGCAAGCACACAGGCACAGTAGATCCGTACCACATTGCATGAGCAGCACTGATTTAGTCTCACAGATCTCATGAGTGGGGCAGAATGACAGAAGAATAATCAGAAGACACACCTTGAAGTACCTATCTTGACCTCTTCTTAGACTTTGCTCCTCCCTTGAACTTGCCAGGAGGCGGTGGCGGCAGCGACGTCTTCCTGCCAGCACCAACAGAGGGCGTCGTGGGCGCCGGCCTGTTCGCCATGGCAGGTGGCAGCCTATCTTTAGGAGCCACCTTCAAGTGCTCCTGTCCCTTGATGGTGATCTGGTCCCACATCTTCTCCCACACACCCGGAGCCTGGCTCTTGTTCCTCACGGTCATGTCCACCCAGTACTTCCCGTACATACGCTGGACTAAGCGTCCTCCAAAGATGTTGTTCGCATTCTTGGCCTCCTCGTGACCCAATGGTACATGCTCCAGGTTGGCAGAAAGCTTCGTTCCAGGCAAGCGTCGCAGGTCGCTGAAGAAGACTGGCCGGTGGATGGGCCACGGCAGCCAGCGCATGGATTGCAACAGGACCTTGGTGTCGGCAGGAACGTTCTCAGCGAAGGCCATGAGAGCTTCGGTGCTCCTCTTCGCGCTGTTAGGCAGGAGGATACGGACGGTCGAAACGTAGGGCGCGGACAACAGGGCGAGCACCACGAATGGAACGGCGCTTCCGATGGCCACAGTGGGCACCCACCAATTCGAGGTGTCGGGGTCGAAGTACATTCGTGGAGCGACGGCGAAGACTCCAAGGCCAAGGACAACGATGGTGACGACGCGGAACAAGCCAATGAAGACTGTACGAGGTGGGCCGGCTTGGTAGACATTGAGGAAGTCGAGGGAAGAGATCACTGAAGGGATGTCAGCACGATCTCAACGGTATGGTGCTCATATTTAGACCTACTCCTGTTCAAGCTAGCCTTGGCTGCTGCGGACATTTGACTCTGTGTCGAGGCAGAGCGCCTCATCGCCGGGAGACATTGTTGTACTATGCCCTGTGGGCGTGGGCGTACGAGGGCCGTCTTGGTGGAAGCATGGCGGATAGTCGGCGTGCGCAGGCTGGTCAATGACCGCCGCAGCAGCGTAAAGGAGTGACAATGCCTGGCGGCGTGTAAAGAAAACATCACATGACTATGCAAGCAGTATGAATATATTTCTCTTGCCAGCCAAAGAAGAAGTGAAGTCCCACGGCTGTCCCGATTAGGCCGACGCCGGTGGCTCCTGATCTCCACATGTTCCACTTGTTAGCCTTCCAACATTCGAGCTAAAGGGAGCTACCAAGATCCAAGGAACAGCGTAGCACCCAATTTCCAGGGTCGGGCTGTTCTTACGTGTTGCTCCATGCATGCACCAGGACAACATCTTCCCTTCCACTACATCAAGTCAAGATGAAACTCCTACGATCGCTTCTGGTCTTCCCTCTGGCACTGCGAGAGGCATTGGGCTACTCGAATCTCGCGGAAGAATCACTCCAATCGCTGTCCGTGTCGAGCGACGACTTCTCGATTACCAACAAAGATGGCCTCCTTGCGCCAATCCTCATACCTCGCGTGCCAGGAACGCCAGGAAATGCGAAAGTGATTGAGCACTTCCACGACTTCTTCACCAAGAACCTGCCAGACTGGAAACTGTCATTCCAAAATTCTTCCAGCAAAACACCCACGTCCGGCGGTAAAGAGGTGCCATTTCGCAACTTTATCGCGACACGCGATCCACCTTGGGTCAAAGGCGAAGGCGAAGTGGGAAGGCTTGCGCTGGTAGCACACTTCGACTCGAAACTCACACCAAAGAATTTCATTGGAGCCACAGACAGTGCTGCGCCGTGCGCCATGCTCCTCCATGCCGCGCGAGGAATTGATGCGGCTCTTACAGCGAAGTGGGCCGCAATTGAAGCCGAAGGCGAAAGAGACGAATTTGACGAACACAAGGGCGTACAGATCCTGCTGCTGGACGGTGAGGAGGCTTTCGCAACATGGACACATACAGACTCCGTTTACGGTGCACGAGCGCTGGCGGAGGAATGGGAGACTACCATGAACCCGGCCATGTCGACTTTCAAGAACCCGTTGGAGAGCATTGATCTGTTCCTACTTTTGGATCTGCTCGGTGCTTCGCATCCTGCGGTTCCGTCGTACTTCAAGACAACGCACTGGGCGTACAAAAACATGGCATCTGTCGAGGAGCGACTACGCAAGGCGAACAAGCTGAAGTCGAAAGTCGACGGCAATTTCTTATGGGAAGCAGAGAAGAGCGAAAATGATCGTTGGGCTGGCGGCATGATTGAGGACGACCACATTCCTTTCATGGCCCGTGGCGTTGAAATCCTCCATATCATTCCCAGTCCCTTCCCTGAGGTCTGGCATACAAGCAAAGATGATGGCGAGCACCTTGATCTGGACGTTGTCGAAGACTGGGCCATGATAACTACCGCTTTTGCGGCGGAGTGGATGGAGCTGGAGGGCTACATGCAGACACCCAAGAAGTCGTCCAAACGATCACTGGGTGAAGACGACAAAAGCGAGCTGTGAGTATGTCGGATAGCGTATTGCAAGTGGCTAGAGTGGCAGTGCTGACATATCATTAGAGCTGACTGCGTGCTATGAACATCACGATAAATGTAACAATCGTAGACCCTTTCGCTCAAGATCGTTGTCGCATGCCTCAAGAGCGCCAAACTTCCTAGACAATGTAGCCCTATATGCTGATGACATACATACTCAACACAATGGAAAGTCTGGAAGCATCTCGCTGGCACAACGAAGCGTTTCTTTGTCTGCATCATCACACACCAACTTTCCCGAATCCCCCAATGCGATGGCAACTCTGGAGGTATCTCGTTGGCACAACAAAGCGGTTTATTATCTGCATCATTATACACCACCTTTCCCAAACGCTCCAATGCAATGGCAATACTGGAGGCGTCTCGCTGGCACAACGAAGCTATTCTTTGTCGACGTCGTTGTACACCAGCTTTCCGAGCCAAGCAGTCGGCCCTCTTTATGTGCACAACAATACAGCCGGATCCGGCGACTTGTATCGTGCAACTTTGCAGCGTGCACAGTTTGCAATACATCTGCCGTCAGTCCCTTTTTGCCCATCAAGCACAATTGGCCTCCCATAGACCAGTCACTACATACCCATGGGTAACGAGCAGTCTACATTTCCGCAGAAACACCTCGTTCATCCCGCGGAAGCACGCCTAATACAGGAAGCACAAGACGCAAGGGCAGCAAACCTTGTCAGTCAGCAGCAATCAAGTAATCAGCGTAGAGTAGAGGGTTCCAATCCATCTCCAAACATCATGCCACCTAGCCAGCGTTCGAGCGACCAACAGAAGACCCCGCCACCGACGAGGTCCGTCAATCAACAATCGAACGCTCAACACGAGACTCCGCCATCGAGAAGGGGATCTCATGGTCAACGCTCGAAGAGCAAGTCCAAGTCTCCGACACCGCGCAAGAATCCAGCGTCTCAGCAACCTGCTGATCCTGATGACAACGAGGATGAACCCCCGAGGTTGAGATCCCATGCAAGCAGCGATATCCGCACTTCTCCAAAATGGTATCCTGCGTTTTTTGAAGACGACACCAGTCCGGAGGGATCGGATGACCCAAATGACCCCTGCCTCGAGATCCGTCATGGCAGACGACGGCTCCGCGAAGTACTCAAAGAGCTACAAGAGTCGCATCGCTTGGTCAGAGCGGAACTTGCAGACCTTGAAACCGAAAATGGCCGCCCTCAAGGCGAAAATCAAAGCCTTCAAGATGCCAACCAGGACCTTCAGAATGACTACGGAGACCTTGTTGATGAGAACGATCACTTTCGATTTTTGATTAGGCAGCTTAACGAAGACAACCGATCCCTCCGGGAAGAGGTTCAGGACCTACGCGACGGGGCCCGCGAAGCTTCCACACGGCTTGATGACCTTCAAGATGAGATCGATGCCCTTCGACGAACTAACGGGGACCCCCAAAATGAAAATGCCGATCTTCGAATCGAGAACGGCAACCTTCGGAATCAGATTCAGGGGTTGTGGACAGAAAACCAGCAGCTTCGTGGAGACAACAACAGGCTTCATGATGATATTCATAACCGTCGCGAGCAGCTACGACGTGCTGCTGGTACTGAAGACGAGGCCGACCGTCTTCGCGAGCAGCTCCGCAACGCTGCTGATGCTGCTGACGCGGACAATGACCTTCTTGAGCAGCTCGAAAACCTGGAAGTGGAATTGCATGAGACTTACGCACACCTGAATCGAGCCAATAACGAGATCACCCGGCTACAAGCTATAATTGACTGGCTTCTTCAAGAAGGGTCAGACCGTGCTAGCTCTCATCCAACAACGCCTTCCCAATCAACGCCTCGAAGCTCCAGCGCTTCACGCAGCGCTTCTTCGCCTAATGCTCGAGACCAAAATCCCGACTCCTCGCCAAGTCCTAGCCCTACCCGAGGTGGACGAAACGTACAGACTGCGGCCGCTCCCACAAGGCGCATGAACACCAGGTCGCAAGTGACTAGTGATGCTAATTCACGAACACCGCCGCCAGAGTTATTCAGCCCGCAGAGAGCACGACAAACTACTGCTGCAGTGCGTACGGCTCGAAGCAACGCCTCCGGGACGGCTCGGGTATCTAAGACGAAGAAGAAAACGAAGAAGGCCCGCCAGTGAAGTGTTTTTTGTTTGTAGCGGTTCAAAATTGACATCCGTTATTCGTTCTCTCATCATATAGACACTGTATCACTGTGATCTTGCACAATACTGCACGGCATATCTCGGCCTCTCTCATAATATAATGCGATGGCTTCGTCGGCAACAGCTGCACTATCATCTTGGCGTACCATTGATATGGACAAGGCATTGGAATCGAGCTTGCTCGTCCGACGTCAGCCAACATTGGACACACGATACCAGCCGTGTGAGTGCCGCCGACATACCAAGGCTTGAAGCGATGCGCAGATCACACACCTTCGCCAACGAGAGATTGTCCAGCAATCGCACAAACCACATGCGTCGCTCATTGTACAAGTATCAGATGTCTTTGTCACAGCTATTGACCTTTTCGCAGAATCTCGTCCGCATCCGGCGATGTGTTAACTCTTTGTTCGAAGACATCACTTTTGTCTTCCAACCATGGCAACTCGCAAACCTCTTCACGATCGGACACGATCGTTCCTGTGTACAGCAGCAACACATCCCATAGCACAGCACAGCAAAGATGGCTCGCGGCGCCCGCTCCACTCGCCAATCGTCCCGGTCTCCCAACCGATGGGGCGACTTGATCGATCCCCTGCGCGAAAACGGCTACGATAATCTGTTCGCGCAACAGCGAGCACTCCTAGCGGCCGTAGACGCCGTGCCCACGCCCACCTCGCCTGCTGTCAACAGAAGATTGGGCGCCGGATTCTTGGTGCCGGATGAGGATCTCGACGCCGCCGTCGCCGCCGCGGGCCTCATATCTTCGACCACCCCGGCTGCGACTCGCAACAGATACGAAGACCTCTTTTCACTCGACTCCGAACCCAGGGCCAGCGAGCGAGCAAGTGCATCTCGCAGGTCCAGGTCCAGGTCTGTAACTCCAGCGCATCGTCGTGCTCCTGTGGGCTCCACTCCGACTTTGCCGGCGCAGAGCCCTCCCGTTCTCGGCAATTGGTTCGGTCTGCCGGTGTACTTCGACCCGTCGATACCAAGAGCGCCAACGGTGTCTGCTGTCCCGGGCGGCGAGCCTTCACCTAATTATTATACGCCAACGTCGCCCGCATACAAGCCCTTCGAATCCAGTGTTGCCATTCCTTCTCCCTCGCCCGTGCCTTCGCTTGGATACACCCCTGTCTCGCCCGCGTACGATCCGAACGCTGGTGTTATCGCCAGGAGACTCGATGCGCTGGAGCGTTTGCAGAGACGTGTCGACTTGCGAACGGATCGTATCGAAGCTCAACTTGTGGTGGTTATTGATGCGCTTGTGGATCGGAGGAACGGTGCTGCTCCTGCTGCTCCCAATGATCGCAAGCGGAAGCGCTCAGCAGATGGCAGAAACGTGATCGACCTTACTGGAGCCACCCCGTCGCCAAAGTCGCCCAAGAAAGTCGATTTCGTCGACCTCGTTACTGATTCTTTCTGGTCCGGCTCGAGATTCTCGTCTGACTCATCGACATCTTCGTCCGAATCGTCGTCGTCTTCATCGTCTTCCGACGACGATAACGACGATGACAAGCCAAACACACCATCGAAGAGGTCGAAATCTTCACCATCACGCTCTCCCTTCTCCCCACGCTCCCCAAAAACGCCTCCCAACAACCGCACCCCAAGCCCACCCAGAACTCCACGCAAAGCTCCGCCCAGACGCCCAGCTCCAAGGACACCACCCCGCCAGCGCGCTCCAAGCGTGCCCTCAATACCACCAGCTCCTCGCAAAGCCAGAGCCGCTTCAAGAAGTCCAACTCCTCAGGCGCCGCGCACGCCACCTCAACAGACTGCTCCAGCTAGACCAGCCACGCCACCTGCTCCTCGCAGGAGTGCGCGAGTCCCGAAGTCAAAGCAACGAGAAGTCGAACCACGCGCACCCGTACCATCGCGGGTGACGACGAGGGGCCAGGCCAAAGCGAACAAAGCTGCTCGCAATCCTCGTCCTAACCCTACAACATACGTCCGCCGGAAGCGTACGTAAACCCCGAGATTTCGGCCGCTGGGGTCAGTCGTTGCGGAGACATTAGACAGCTATTGGGAGTGTGTGTTTTTGTTTTGTTCTCTTGTGCTGGAAAGCTTTGTTCTTTTGGATTTGGGTGGTTCTGCTGTTTTTTTTTTTCGGAGTTCCGCGCGACATATTATTATTTGCAGTTCGCTAGTACAAGTATGCGATCAATCGTCCATGAATGTGTTGCATAATGCTTTTACCGAGGTAGGAAGTTAGTGTACTAAATGGCAAGTCTCGCGTGGCGAATACAGAAGAAGGGATCACTGTACAAATCAATATACATACATAGCAGAATCGAAACTTTTACCCATGCAAATCCTCCCAATCATACCAATCTTCACCTCCTTGACCACAGTCCCCTAACAGCAGCCATAACCGGCCCCTCCCTATCCCCAGCTTCAAACGCACTCCTCACAACCCTCCCAGCATCCTCCCTCTCCTTCGCCGCAACCTCCACCTTCCTCGCCGTCTCCTCTGCAAGCCCACCCTTCTCAACCGCGCGACCACGTACAAGGTTGTCGCGCAAGCGCTTCAGCTCCTCCTCTTCCTCCTCGCGGATCTCCAGCTCGCGGATCCAGGCGTCGCGCTTCTCCTTGCGGCGCTTCTCCTCGCTCAGCTCGTCGAACTGGCCGCGCTTGGCGCGGTCGGACTCCCAGTATGCGCTGCCGCCCAGCATGGCCAGGATGGTGAAGCCTTGGGCGTAGATGCGGCGGCGGAACATGCGGTTTGTGCGGGCTTTGTCGCCGGAGCGCATGGATTTGGTTCTGTGTGGTGATGCTGTTAGCGGCTGTCACGTGGTTCTGATGTTGTTTGTTGGAGGACTTACGCTTCATAGAGGGCCCAGCAGGTCAGGGCGCAGCCGAGAGGGATCAAAGGCTCCTCGACGATCTTGCGGCGCAGCTTTTGCCATCTTGACTCTTCGTAGAAATCGGCGTCGTTGTCGAAGGAGGATGGTGGAGGAGCGGTGTTGATGTTGCCTGGGACAGACATTGTGTGTTGTTTGGTGGATTGGTGGTTGGTGGATTGGTGGTCGTGCAGCTATAGCTGTATTCAATGCAGTCGCTGATACAGCGATGTGTATTCCAGGCGATCGGTGTAAAAACGGTCAAGAGTGTGTCCAGTCGTAGTTGAGTAATGCGGTGGTGTTGGGATGCGAGAGTATGAGGCAGTATGCACTGTTTGAGTTGTATGTAGTAAGTAGCTCACATGCATCGATCGAATCTGAGGCGGATGCCCTTCGGTAGCTTGGAGATCTTCAAACATCGAGCATGTCATCCCGCCTGAGGCGCGAACGCCCGAAAGTCTAGATATGCGAGATCTCTCTCTCAGCAAACGGCGACTGGCTGGCAGCACTTCACCGCCCTACAAGCTCGCCAGCCCGATGTCGGCAAAATTTGGCTTGGGCGCGCGGGCTGCGAGGCGTGTGCAATATCTCAATGACTGGCTTGTGTAGGAAGGTGACTCGATTATCATTGCGAGTCTGTACATCCATACATTCTCATAACAAACTATTACACAATGGCCGATACACCCTCGACCAATGGTGTGCCAACACCCGAAACGCCAAAGCAGCAACACGCAGGCCTAGCATTGACTGAATACTCGGCTCAACCGTCGCCGCCTTCGTCAACGCCCAAGGCTGAGGAGGCCAAGGTGCCCAAAGAATTCCTCTTGCCCAATGGATACCCCGATGTACGTATCTGTTTAGAGATGATGCTTGATGTTTTTCTAACCATGCACAGTACCTTCGTTTGATCCTCACATCTCGTGTATACGACGTTGTCGAAGAAACACCTCTAACACATGCTGTCAACATCTCCAACCGACTCGAGTGCAAGGTCCTTCTCAAGCGGGAGGACCTTCAGCCTGTCTTCTCCTTCAAGCTTCGTGGTGCTTACAACAAGATGGCCCACTTGACTTCACAGGAGAGGTGGAAGGGTGTTGTCGCTTGTTCTGCTGGTACGCATCAATCCTTACTTCCATCGATCGAGTTTTTGTTCGGGCTTGGTCATCACTTACAGAACACTACAAAACATGTACTAATTCTATATCAGGAAACCACGCCCAGGGTGTGGCATATTCTGCTCGCAAGCTTAAGATTCCTGCCACCATCACCATGCCCTTGGGCACACCCGCCATCAAGCACTCAAACGTC
>Ga0265797_10002552_pt1 | contig 30415 bp, 21 predicted proteins | sample P2T30metagenome_FD_192433 | JGI IMG/M metagenome (GOLD analysis project Ga0265797, IMG submission 192433) | Plant litter microbial communities from East Loma Ridge, Irvine, California - P2 T30 | ecosystem: Environmental > Terrestrial > Plant litter > Unclassified | place: USA: California...
GTTCTATTACTGGGCGGCGCTGCTGCGCTCGGTGGCCGGCTTCGAGATCTACCGCAAGGTGTACCGGGATTCGATCACGCCGGCGCGCGTGGCCGAACTGCTGATGCTGCGCGCCGACATGCCGCGTTCGCTGCTGGCCTGCATGCAGCAGGTCGTCACCAACTTGCAGGCCGTGCGCAACGACGTGTCGCTGGAAACGGAAAGGCTGGCCGGCAAGATGCATGCGGAACTGCAGTTCGCGCGCATCGAAGACATCCTCGAGGCCGGGCTCGACCGTACCTTGGGGAAATTCATGGAGAACATCTACAAATTGGGCAACGGCATCAGCCGCGATTTCCTGGTGCCGCTGGCAGGATGAGCTGGGCGCCGGGATGCGCACATCTTCGGTGCGGTCGAGTTCCGTCGTGGTGCGCGCCGCAGCTGTGCGCGGAATGCGACACGGCGGCGTGAAAAAAGCGCTGCATGTCGAAGCCTTGAACATGCCCGTGTAAAATAAAACTTTCAGTCAAGAAAGCTTTGCCATGACTTACTGTGTAGGCATGCGCCTGGATGCCGGCCTGGTTTTCCTGGCAGATTCGCGCACCAATGCCGGCGTCGACCAGGTCAGCACGACCCGCAAGCTGAGCGTGTTCGAGAATCCGGGCGACCGCATGATGGTCCTGATGACCGCCGGCAACCTGTCGATTTCGCAAGCGGTGCGCCAGGCGCTGTCGAACTACACCAGCGCCGACGGCATGACGATCTGGAACGCGCCCAATATGTACGAGGCGGCGCGCGTGGTCGGCGAAGTCGTCCGTTCCGTCCATAAAGGCGATGGCAGCAAACTCGCCGAGTTCGGCGTCGATTTCAACATCAGCATGATCTTCGGCGGCCAGGTCAAGGGCGAACGCTGCCGCCTGTTCTACATCTATTCGGCCGGCAACTTCATCGAAGCGCACGACGAAAATCCCTATTTCCAGATTGGCGAAGCGAAATACGGCAAGCCGATCATCGACCGCGTGGTCACGCCCCAGACCGCGCTCGACGATGCCGCCAAGTGCGCGCTGATCTCGATGGATTCGACGCTGCGCTCGAACATCTCGGTCGGCCTGCCGCTCGACCTGCTGGTGTATGAAGAAGGCAAGCTGGCCGTCACGCGCTTCGTCACCATCGACGAACAGAACCAGTATTTCCAGCTGCTGCGCAACAGCTGGGGCCAGCAACTGAAGACCATCTTCGAAAACATGGAACCGCCGGCCTGGGACGCGGTGCCCCAGCTTGGCGACAACGCCCCAGCGTCCTGCAACATGCACAGCAAGCCGGTGCGCATGCCGCTGCCGGCCGGGATCACGCCGGTGCCCTCGACCCTGCCGCTGCAATCACTGGCCGAGCAATCCGCGGAACCCCCGCAGCACGCCGGCTGAGGCCGCACCGTGCGATAGCTCCTACAACCGTTCAGCGCTCGCGCCGATTGGAGCGCCATCACAGATGGCTACCATCGAGGTCTACCTGTAATGCATGCAAAGGAGATCATGATGGCTGGAAATCAACACAATGACTGGGGCCACAGCGACGTCGGGCAAGGCAACGCGGCCGGGGTGCCGGCGGGCGAAGCCAACCGCCAGAGCGAGGACCCGGGCAAGGACGCCGGCGCATCGAACGGCCAGGCCTGGCGTCCGGACGTGCCGGACCAGAGCGGCGTCGGTTTTACGCCGGAAGACGGCGGCAATTCGAGCGGCAACACGGGCGGCCAGAACCGCCAGAGCGCCGGCAGCACCTCCAGCGCCGGCATCAACACCAACTTCCAGCACGCCAATCCGGAAAGCAATGTGAACCCGCCGGGCGCTCCCCAGAACAGCCACGGCAGCGCCACCGGGCCGCTGCCGGGCGGCGTCGAAGGCCAGTACCAGGCCAGCCGGAACGCGCAGGCCGGCATGGGCGCGGCGGCAGCGGGCGGCAACCCGGGCACGTCGATGGGCAATCCGGAGGCTTCCGATGAAGGCATTCACGGCGCCGGGCCGGATGGCGGCGCGCCGGCGGGCAACGGCTCGCGCCAGGGTTAATTTGGCGGGTTGATCCCGCGTCCGTCCTGCCGCGGCAGGACGACGTCGTGGCCGATCCACACGCTGTTGCTGGACGACCTGACGACCTCGACCAGGCCGGCGGCCGTATGCGCGAACAGCGTGTCGTCGGCGTGGCCGCGCTGCGGGAAAGGCGCGATCGCATCTACATCGGTCAGGATCACGTCGGGCGCGCTCCATGCGTCCGGGTCGGCCACGTAGGCCGCATCGGCACGCGTGTGCACGACCTGGCCCGCCTGCGTCAATCCCCACACCGTGACGTGGCCATCCGCGCGTGCCACGAACAATTGTTTCACCCCTTCGAAGACCGGCGCGGCGACGATCCGCAATCCCTGCGCGCCTTCGTTCTGGTTGGCGGCCGAAAAGTAATACAGGGCGCCACCGGTCGTGACATACAGGTCCGACGTGTTGTCGGCATGGCGGCAGGCGGCAACCGCTTCCGGGGCCAGCTTGCCGGGAATCTCGAGATGGCGCGACCACGGCGGCTGGCGCAGGTTGAACGGGTTGTACAGCGGCGCGTACAGCATGTACACACGATCCCCGGCCTGGCCCGTCAGATACAGTCCATCCACGTCCCAGCCGCCGCGGCAGCGTCCCAGGGAGGACGGAATCATGCGCACGCCGATATCGCCCGGCACCTTGTGCTCGACCCAGCGCGGCGCCGTGCCGCGTCCGGCTTCGACGTAGTAGCGCACCGGGCGCGCACGCGGCATGCCGGCGTCGATGACGGCATCGATGACCACGAAGGCGTGGTCGTTGGCGTTGCCGATCTGCACCCGGGTAATGAGCATGCGCGCCGGCGGCGGGCCCGCATTGAAGGGGCAGGCGATCCAGGTCGGCGCCGCGCGCCAGCCCAGCGCGTACGCCGGGTTCGACAGGCTCAGGTACAAATGGTCGGTGCCGCCGTCGCTGACGACCATCGCCAGGTGCAGAGCGCCGGCTTCGCCGCCCAGCGGCACGGACTGCGCGGTGGCGAAATCCGTGCAGCGTCCGTTCGGCAGGTCGCGCCGGATGCGCGCGCTGCTCAGGTCGTGGTGCTGCCATTCGGTCACCAGCCCGGGGAGTTCCATGGTCATGTACAAGGTCCCATCCGCAATGGAAAACAACAGCGCAGCGCCGGCATCGGTTTGCCGGGCGTCGAACTTGAATTCCATCGGCTGATTGTCGGCCTGCAGGGGATTGGACATGGTTCCACGGATTGCTAAAGAGTACACTTCATACCTGTTTGCAATTCGTGTGCCACGCCGGATGGGCGGCCGTACAGGGCGTGTGGCCCGGTTTTCACTGTCAAAACCGACAATTTGACATGTCAACAGCCACGCTTTACATTGATTTTTACACCAGTAATGAGCGAAACCACTCGATGTTTGATGCGGATAACACCCTGACCTCGCCGCTGGCCGGCAGCACCAATGCCGGACCGCCGATCCTGGCGCTGACCGTGCTCTGGCATCCCGACCTGCAGCGGGTCGGCGAGCAGTATCTCGAGCCGGATGCCCGCAGCGCGATCGAGGTGAGCCGCTTCCTGCCGCTGTTCGCCCATCCCGGCGCGGACGGGCTCGGTCTCGGCCACGGCGGCGTCTCGCGCCAGCCGCTGCGCATCGCGCGCGCGGCCGACGGCGGCTTGCAGGTCGCGCCGCCGGACAGCCGCATGGTGGTCGAGGTCAACGGCGTCGAGATCCACACGCCGGTCGCGCTCGACGCGGGCGAACTGGAGCGCGGCGTGGTGCTGGGCCTGGGCCGCGCGATCCTGCTGTGCGTGCACTGGACCGACCGCCTGCCGCGCGCCAACCCGGTACCGGGCTTGATCGGCGTCAGCAGCGGCGCGATCCAGGCGCGCGAGCTGATCCGCACCGTGGCGGCGACCGAGCTGCCGGTGCTGCTGCTGGGCGAGACCGGCACCGGCAAGGAAGTGGCGGCGCGCGCCATCCACGCGCTCGGCCGCCGCGCCGGCACGCCCCTGGTCGCCGTCAACATGGCGGTGCTGAACGAGGGCCTGGCCGCGGCCGAGCTGTTCGGCACCACGCGCGGCGCCTATACCGGCGCCCAGTCGGCGCGCGCCGGCTTGTTTGCCGAGGCCGACGGCGCCACCTTGTTCCTCGACGAGATCGGCAACACGCCGGCCAACGTGCAGCCGATGCTGCTGCGCGTGCTCGACAGCGGCCAGTACCGCGTGGTCGGCGGCGACACCGACCGCCGCACCACGGCGCGCGTGATCGCCGCCACCGACCAGGATTTATCGGGCCGCGACTTCAACCAGGCCCTGCTGCGCAGGCTGGAGCGCTTCGTGATCACGCTGCCGCCGCTGCGCGCACGGCGCGAGGACATCGGGGTATTGCTGGTGCATACGCTGGCCCAGGCCGGCGCGGGCGCCAGCGGTAGCCTGGCGCTGCCCTACGCCTTCGTCAGCGCCTGCGCCAACTACGACTGGCCGGGCAACGTGCGCCAGCTGGCCCACGTGCTGGGACGCGCGCTGCTGCTGGCGCAGGCGGGGCAGGAACCGGTGTTCGAGGCGCTGGTGAACACGCGTGGCGCCACCCGCCAGGCGTCGTCGCCGTCGTCGGCGACCGCCGCGCCCGCAACGCCGCAGAAACGGCGCGCGCTTGGCGAATTCGACGAGGCCGACGTGCTGGCGGCCCTGCACAACAATGGCTGGCGGATCCAGGGCGCGGCGGGCGAACTCGGGATTTCGCGGCCGTCGATGTACAAGCTGATCGAGGCACACCCGGCGATCCGGCGTCCGGAACAGATCGGGCTGGCGGAATTGAAGGGGAAACTGGAGCAGGCGGGCGGCGACGTGGAACGCTGCGCCGCCTTGCTGCTGACGCCGGCGGAGGCCCTGCGCCGGCATGTGCGCGGGCTGGGCCTGTTGGGATAAGGTTTAGTGCGTGGTGCTGGCCGGGGTGGTTTCGGTTTCGGTGGCCGGTTCTTCTTCCGGAGCCGGGACGCGCAGCAGCTCGGATTCGTTGGTTTCGGTCGGAACGCCGCCGCTGCCCATATTGCCTTCTGGATTGAAGTAGAAGGCACGATTTGCGTGCGAGGCACTTGAATACGTATTCCTGTTCAACATTTATGATCCCGTAGTTTTAGTTGAGTTGATAACGAGGGTCGCGCCGAAGCGCAACAAAATCCGGTTCAGCGTCGATAGCGGCGGCCGGGTAACCGAAACGTTTCGCTTGGCCCAGCGCTTGCAGGGCCAATTCGCGATGATGTAACAATTCATAGACGAGTGCGGCGCGGAACTGGACTTCCGGGCTGTCTGACACTGCGGCCAATGCTTTCTTGGTCAGTTCCATGGCCTCGTTGGCGTCGTCACTGCGTGCTGCGTACAAGCCCATGCGCGACAGCAGCGTTGCATCGCCGGGCGCGCGGGTCAACCTGGGTGCAAGCAATTGGCGCGCCTTGCGGTAGGCATCGCGTGCCTGTTTCTGGCGGCCCGGTATCCACATGAGGGTATCGCCCAGATTGGCCCAATTCAGGTAATTGTTTGGATTACCGGCAGGTGGCGTGACGGCACGCTCATAGGCGCTTGCCGCACCCACATAATCGCCGCGCTGGAACAAGGCCAGGCCCAAGTTCGCATACAGAGCGGCACTTGGGCGTACTCGCAAACCTTGCTGAACTGCCTGCAAAGCTTCGTCGGTACGCCCCAGGCGCGTCAGTATGACGTTCAAGTTGGCGTAAGCCAGACTGGAATCAGGCTGCAAATCGATACTGAGCCGAATTATCTGTTCGGCCGCCTTGTAGTCGCCTAACTGGAAATACAAAGTCCCAAGTTCATCGGCAAATGCCCGTTGCCTTGGAAAACGTTTCAACATTGCCTCACCCCAGGCACGCGCCTCATCGTTGCGGTGAAGACGTGCCAAAAAAATCATCTTTCCATAGGCTGCAAAAAAATTATCCGGCTCCAGAACAAGCGTCCGATTTACTTCGGCCAACGCCTGCTCACCCTGTTCCCGGTTCCACAACACCCATGCCTGCGCCACATGGCTGAGCGCCAGCGCCGGCTCCAGCCGCAGCGCCTGCTGGGCGGCGGCATCGGCACGCCGCAGCCAGGTCTCATCCTGGGTATCTGCCGCATAACGGAAACTGGATACGAGCGACATACCCGCCACCGCAGCCGCATTGTTCGGGTCCTTGGCCAACAAGGCCTCGAAATCGGCACGCGCCGCTTCCAGGCGTTCGGGCTGGTCGAAGGACTCGAGCGAGTGCAGAGCACGCGCAATGGTCGCTGACCGGGAGAACGGCACCGGTGCCTGGACATCATCCAGCGCAAACCAGCCACCCACGCCCAGCAGCACGGCCAGCGCCGCCCCCAGCCCCACCTTGCGCCATGTCGACGGGCGCAGTCCATCCGGCACAGCGCCGCTGGATTCCGGGGCAGGTCCGGGCGCCGCATCAGGCACGTTTGCAGCAGCCGTTGCCCGGCACGCCGCCAGCCCCGCACACACTTCGCGCATGCCGGCCAGTCTCTGCTCCGGCTGGCGCGCCGTCATGCGTCGCACCAGGTCGACCAGCGCGGTCGGCGTCGACGCCGGAAACGCCCAGGTCGCCGAACTGGTCTGCATCTGCGCCGCCGCCAGCGCCAGCCCGGACAGGTGGGCGAAGGGGCGCGCGCCGCAAATCATCTCGTAGCACACCACGCCCAGGGCGTAGACGTCGGACAGGCGCCCCGGCGGCTGGCCCAGCAGGCATTCGGGCGCCATGTAGGCGATCGTGCCCTGCTGGTCGAGCTGCATGACGGACATGGTCGCCTGGGCATCGTCGTGGAAGGCCAGGCCGAGGTCGAGGATGCGCAGCCGGCCGGCCTCGTCGACCATCAGGTTCGACGGCTTCAGGTCACCGTGGACGAGTCCGCGTGCGTGCGCCGCCTGCATCGCCGCGGCCACCTGGCCGACCAGGTCGAACACGGCCGGCAAGTCGACCGGGCCGCGCGCGACCAGCTCGCGCAGGGTGATGCCGGAGATCAGTTCCATGACAATCGCATGGCCGCTGCCGTCTTCCTCGATCGAATGGATTTTCACGAAGGCCGGATGCTCGAGCGAGGCCGCCAGGCGCGCTTCGCGCAGCAGGCTGGCCGGGTGCCCGGCCGTGGTGGTGCTGGTCAGGCGCTTGATCGCGACCCGGCGCTGGAGTTGCTCGTCCCAGGCTTCGCGCACTTCGCCGAAGCCGCCCACGCCCAGGCGCTGGTCCAGGCGGTAGTGCCGGAAGCGCTCCGCCGCGGTCGGTGCCTCATTGTCGGGTGGCGAGATGACGTGCATGGTTGTGTTGAACCTGGATCAGGAATACGTGTGCATACGCAGTGATATAGGTCAAGAGTCTGGCACAACATTCCGGACACGGCTAGAAGAATCTTGCTCTGGTGATACAAAATGGGTACAACGCGCTAGCGTTGCGGGGAGGAGACCCGGCAGCCTGGAAGACTGCCGGGAGGGCATGCCGCGGCGGGGCCGCCGCGGCAAGGAGGCGGGTAAAGTGCTTAGTGCTGCGCGACGGCGGCCGCCGGGGTGAAGACCGGTGCCGGGGAGGCGGCCGGGACTTCAGCGGCGCCCGGTGCCTGGGCCGGGTCGGTCTCGTTCAGGCTGAACGCCTTCAGGCCCAGCACGCTGCTGCTGTAGCGGCGGACCTGGTTGGCGAAGGCCGCGTCCGGGTTCAGCTTGCGGCCGTACGACGGCACCATCTCGTGCATCTTGGCTTGCCATGCGGGCGTCTTGAGCTGGTCGCGGAAGGCCGACTTCTCGAGCACCTTCATCATGATCGGCGCGGCCGTCGATGCGCCCGGCGACGCGCCCAGCAGGGCGGTCACGGAACCGTCGTTTGACGCCACGACTTCGGTACCGAACTGCAGGATGCCGCCCTTCTTCGGGTCATCCTTGATGATTTGCACGCGCTGGCCGGCGTTTTGCAGGGTCCAGTCTTCCATCTTCGCTTCCGGCAGGTATTCGCGCAGGGTGGCCAGGCGCTCGTCCGGGGTCAGGCGCACTTGCTGGATCAGGTACTTGGTCAGCGGCATGTTATCCCAGCCGGCCTGCATCATCGGACGCACGTTGCCGGTGTTGATCGAGGCCGGCATGTCGATCCACGAACCATTCTTGAGGTACTTGGTCGAGAAGGTCGCGAACGGGCCGAACAGCAGGGCCGGCTTGCCGTTGACCAGGCGGGTGTCCAGGTGCGGCACCGACATCGGCGGCGAACCGACCGAGGCCTTGCCGTAGACTTTCGCCCAGTGCTGCTTGATGACTTCCGGATTGGTGGTCACCAGCCACTGGCCGCCGACCGGGAAGCCGCCGTAGCCCTTCGATTCCGGGATCTCGGTCTTCTCGAGCAGCGGCAGCGCCGCGCCGCCGGCGCCGATGAAGACGAATTTCGAACGCACGGTCTTGGTCGTGCCGTCGGCCAGGTTCTTGACGGTGACGTTCCAGATGCCGTCTTCACCGCGCTTGATGTCCTCGACCTGGTGGCGCAGTTTCAGCTCCATGCCAGTCTCCGTCAGGTGCTTGACCATGCTGCGGGTCAGCACGCCGTAGTTGACGTCGGTGCCGATGTCCATGCGGGTCGCGGCGATGCGCTGGTTCTTGTCGCGGCCATTCATGACCAGCGGTGCCCACTGGCGGATCTGCGCCGGGTCTTCGCTGTACAGCATGCCCTTGAACAGGTTTTCATGGGTCAGCGCGGCGTAGCGCTTGCGCAGGAAGTCGACGTTGTCGCCCCAGACGAAGGCCATGTGCGGCACGTTGTTGATGAAGGTGCGCGGGTTGCCCAGGTAGTTCTTCTGCACCTGGTAGGCCCAGAACTGCTTAGAGACTTCGAACTGCTCGTTGATCTCGACCGCCTTGCTGGCGCCGACGCTGCCGTCCGGGTTTTCCGGCGTGTAGTTCATTTCGGCGAAACCGGAGTGGCCGGTGCCGGCATTGTTCATCGTGTCCGAGCTCTCGGCACCCACCGAGTCGAGGCGCTCGACCATCTGCATGGTGAGATTCGGCTGCAGTTCCTCGAGCAGGGTGCCGAGGGTGGCGCTCATGACGCCGCCGCCGATCAGGAGCACGTCGACAGGCTTGTCCGAGGAAGCGGGCGGCGTCTTGCTGCAGGAAGCAAGCGCCAGGCAGGAAATAAGAACGGCAATAGTTGACTTACGCATACGAGGTTCACTGAAAGAAGTAACAACCTTCAATGGCTCCGGCGCGATAGCGGCATGGAGCATGCGGCTGAGAATTGCTTGCGCCAATGCGAAAGCAAGGCTCTGCAGCACGACGCGTACGAGGGCAACAGGGCGGGCCGGATGGCGTTCCATACCAGGCCCGACAGAGGCGAACGAGAAAAAGGAAGCATCGGCTCGGCATTGTGTGCCTGTGCACAATCACTATCCTCTGGCGTCCATTGAGCGGGACAAATGTCCGAGAGGGACACCGAATTATATTCGCTCAAATATGCCGAACGTAAATTCTATTTCTGAATATCGGATATGGTTCTGAACTTATTGGTAGTAACACGTATTTCAAGGATTGAAAATTGAACGGACATCGCTGCCCTTTGTGCATGCGCACGATTGACGGCGAGCCGGTTTGGGCACCTATGCCAAACTGGACCAGTAATGACTTCGATGGAATTGCTGACATGAACAAACGCAATGACAATCTGCGGCTCGCCGCCGGCGCGCTCGGCCTGCTCGGCGGCTTCGCCGCCGGCAAACTGCTGACCCGTTCGACCAGGGCGGATCCCAAGACCGGCGCACTGCCGCGCGCCAGTATCCTCGATACGGCGGCCCTCGCCCTGGACGTGCTGGCCCCGACCTTCGCCAAGGGCGTGATCATCCGCCGCCCCGGCGTGGTCGCGCTGGCCGAAAAACTGGACCTCGACCGGCGCGCCGTCGAGCGCATGCAAACGCTGCGTAACAAGTATGGCCACGGCCCCGTGATGCTGCCGCTGCCGATCCGCAAACAGGCGGTCGTGTTCGCGCCGGAACACGTGCGCCGCGTACTCGACCAGTCGCCGGAACCGTTCGCCACCGCCAGCAGCGAAAAGCGCGCCGCGCTGTCGCACTTCGAACCGAAGGGTGTCTTGATCTCGAACGGCGTCGAGCGCGCCGAGCGCCGCCGCTTCAACGAAGACGTGCTCGACACCCGGCGCGCCAGCCACCACCTGGCGCAGCGCTTTTTACCCGTGGTCGACGAGGAAGCCGGGCGCATCCTCGCCATCGCGCGCGAACGCGGCGAACTCGACTGGGATGCTTTTGCACAGGGCTGGTACCGGCTGGTGCGGCGCGTGGTGTTCGGTGATGCCGCCAGCGACGACCAGGAACTCAACGACTGGACCGTGCAATTGCGCCAGGCCGCCAACTGGGCCTTCCTGCATCCAAAGAAGAAACGGGTGCAGGCGAAGTTTTTCGCGCGCATCCAGGCCTATCTCGACCGCGCCGAAGCGGGCAGCCTGGCCGCCGTCATCGCACGCCGTCCGAACACCGCCGACACCGCCCCCGAGCAGCAGGTGCCGCAATGGCTGTTCGCCTTCGACGCCGCCGGCATGACCACCTTCCGCGCGCTGGCCCTGCTGGCCACCCACCCGGAACAGGCGCTGCAGGCCGAGGAAGAGGTCCGCACCCACACGGGCGAGCAGCGCCAATTGCTGCCTTTTCTCCGCGCCACCGTGCTGGAAGCGGTGCGCCTGTGGCCGACCACGCCGGCGATCCTGCGCCAGACCACGCGCGAGACGCGCTGGTTCAACGGCCGAATGCCGGCGCAGACCGGCGTGCTGCTGTACACGCCTTTCTTCCACCGCGACGACCAGCGCCTGCCCTACGCCAACCGCTTCGCACCCGAGGTCTGGCTGGAAGGGCGCCAGGACGAGTGGCCCCTGATTCCGTTCAGCGGCGGGCCGGCGACTTGCCCGGCGAAAAACCTGGTCTTGATGCTGGCCAGTGCGATGCTGGCGAAGTTGATCGAGGGCGGCTTGCCAAGGCTGGTGTCGGGATCGCCGATGAATCCGATCCGGTTGCCGGGGACCCTGAACAATTACGGTTTGCGCTTCGCCCTGGCCAGCCAGGACCGCTAGAACTGGTAGCGCGCGCTGAGCCCCAGCAGCCAGTTGCGCCCCGGCGCCGCCTCGTAATAGCGCTTGTTGCTGTCGCCGACGATCACCGAGCCGACGTACTGGCGGTCCAGCACGTTGTTCAGGCGGGCGAACTCCTTGATGCGCCAGCCGCCCGCCTGCTGCTGCGCCTGCACCCGCAGGTTCAGGACGCCGTAGCCGGGTGCGGCCTGGTCGGCGTTGGCGTCGTCGACACGCACCTTGCCGCTGGCCTGGGCTTCCAGCGCGCCGCCAAAGCTGCCAGCCCGATTCTTCCAGGCCAGCTCGCCGAACAGGTTGGCGTTCGGCACGCCCGGCAGGCGGCTGCCCTCGGGTACCGCGCCGACCGCCGCATCGTAGACCGCGCGCAGCCCGGTGGCCGCCAGGCGCGTGCTGAAGCCGTGCGCCCACTGCGAATCGACCGACACTTCGACGCCCTGGCGCAGCGTGTCGCCGGCATTCCGGTAGCTGCTGCGTCCACCGGTCGACACGTCCACCACCAGTTCGTCGCGGGTGCGGACCTGAAACAGCGCCAGTTCGGCGCGCGTATTGCGTGCCAGGATGGCCTTGGCGCCCAGTTCCAGGTGGGTGCTCTCGGCCGGCGCCAGGCGGTAATTGAAACCGCCGCCGGCGCCTGAATAAAACAGTTCGTTCAGGGTCGGGGCCTCGAAGCCGCGCGCCGCGCTCGCGTACAGGTCGAGCGTCGGCGTCAGCTTGAACAATGCGCCCAGCAGCGGCGTCGTGTGGCTGTAGCGCACGCTGCCGCTGTCGTCGCCATTGCCGAGGAAACGGTCCTGCACGCCCACCCGCATGCGGCTGTAGCGCAGGCCGCCCGTGAACTGCCAGCGGCCGTAGGCCCATTCGCCCTGCACGTAGGGGTCGAGGCTGGAGACCACGTCTTCCTCGTCGCGGCGCAGCGCACCGCGCACGCCGACCACGTTGCCGACATAGTTTTCATAGCCCTGGCGGTCGTCGCTCGAGCGGCCGTATTCGAGGCCGGCGGTGGTCGTCAATGTGCCGCCGCCCAGCGCGCGCACGTGCTGCCAGCTGAAATTGGTGCCGTAGAAATCGCGATCGAAGTCGACCACGCCGCCCGACTGGCTCGCTTGAGCCTGCATCGTCTTCGGGAAGGCCTGGTACTGCACCACATGGCGGTTGCCGCCGTAGAGCGTGAATTGCAGGCGGTCGTCCTCGCCCAGGCGCTGTTCCCAGGTCAGGCCGGCCTGCTGGTGGTTGATGTTCTTGCGCGTGTCGTAGCGCTCGGCCAGCGTGCGCTTCGGATTGACCGTGTCGTTGGCGTCGATCTCGCCGGCGCGCGGGTCGCGCTGGTACGTTGCCCATTTGACGCCGAGCGGATCCTGGGCATTGCTTTCGCTCATGGTGTTGGCCACCAGCGTCAGCTTGCTGCCGGCGCCGGGGCGCAGGGTCAGCTTGGCGAAGGACTGGTCGCGCCGCGCCGCGCTGTGGGCCCGGTAGCCGTCGGTGTCGAAGCGGGAGACGTCGACCACATAGCCGACGCCGGCGTTCTCGCCCTGGGCGTTGACGTCGAGCTTCTTGCTGCCGTAACTGCCGGCCGTGAAGGTGCTGTCGATCGCGGGCGCGCCTTCGCCGTCGCGGGTGAACATCTGGATCACGCCGCCCGCGTGGTTGCCGTACAGCGCAGAGAAGGGCCCGCGCAGCACTTCGATGCGCTCGGCCATGTCGAGGTTGAAGGTGGCGGCCTGGCCCTGGCCGTCGGGCATGGTGGCGGGAATGCCATCGGCGATGAGCTTCACGCCGCGCACGCCGAAGGCCGAACGGGCGCCGAAGCCGCGCGAGGAAATCTGCAGGTCCTGGGCATAGTTCTGGCGGTTCTGCACCACCACCCCGGGCACCGCGGCCAGTGCCTCGGACGCGTTCACGCGCGGCTGGGCGGCATGGATGCGGGCCGCGTCGACCACGCCGATGGCGGCCGGCTGGTCGAAGCTGTCGCGTTCGAAACGGCTGGCGCTGACGACCACGACCGGCATCGGCGCGGGTACCGGTGCCGCGCCGGCCTGGGCCGCCTGCGCGGCAGCATCGGGCACCGCAGCGGCGCTGCCTGCGCCCATCAGCGCCGCGATCGCCAGCGCGATCGCCAGCGCGATCGCATGTTGACGTGGGCGGCGCATCAGAATGCCACCACGGTCTTCAGGCCGAGCACCACGGCGTCGGCATTCTGCGAGCTGCCGCCCGGATGCTTGACGAATTGCAGGTTCGGACGCAGGCTCAGCGAGGGCAGCGGCGACCAGTTATAAAACACTTCGGCCGCGTATTCGTAGCCGTCGTTGACGACCGTCTGCGCGCCCGGGTTCAAACCGTTCACGACGCGCTGGTGGTTGGCGTAGCGGCCGTTGCCGTGGGTGGCGCCGACGGCCAGGCCGACCGTGTCGCGCGCACGGTCGAACACGCCCCGGTATTCCATGCCCAGGGCCACCTGGTTGTCGGTGGCGGCGGTGAATTTATCGGCCTGCGAGGCGTTCAGGAACACGACCGCGCCCTTGCCGCCGGCAGTGCCCGTCACCTGCTGCTGGATGTTGATGTAGGCACCGTAGGCGCCGTCGCGCTTCAGTGCGCCGACGCTGGTGCTACCCAGCGGCTGGCGGTTCTGGTCCAGGAACAGGTCGGCGGTATTCGAGGTGTTGTACCAGGCGCCGACCTTGTAGCTGCCGGGCAAACCTTTTACGACCGGCAGCCAGCCGAATTCGACCGGTACCAGGGCGCCGGTGGTGCCGTGCGGGTTGTTGGGGTACAGGCCGCGGTGGGTGTTGTAGTCATCGTCGAAGTAGGTCGGGTTGACTTGGTACACGCCAGCCTGCAGGTAAGTCTGCGCCGAGGTGGTCAGCCTGGCGACGCCGGCCCAGACACTGACCGGCCAGTTGCCCCAGTAGCTGCCGGCGATGTTGCCTGGCTGCGAACCGCAGAAGGTCAGGTTCTGGAAGTCGCAGGAAAAGGCGGCGAAGTCGCCGCCGATGGCCATGCGGCCGAACTTCAGCCCCAGCCGGCCGTCCAGCAGCGATTGCTGGAGGTAGAAATTGGTCAGGCGCCAGGTCTGGCCGCGGCCATAGACTTCCTGCACCTGCTGGAAGGTGCCGAGCCCGGCATCGCTGCTCAGGTTATGGCCGTTGCGGTTGGTGATATCGATATAAAACCTGGCGCCGGACCAGCCCCACAGCTTGTCCAGGTCGAGTTCGGTGCCCAGGCGCCATTGATCGCTGTTGCGCGTCTTGTGGTCGGTGCCGCCCGAGGTGTTGCTGGCGATTTCGGACACATAGCCCAGGTTGAATGCCACGCCCTGTTCGGCCAGGCGGGTGCGCTGGCCGTTCCAGTCGCCGAACAGGTAGGGGCTGGCGCCGAGGTCGGCGGCGGAAGCGAACTGCGGGGCCAGCAGGCCGAATGCGGCGCTGAGGATGGCCGTGACGATCGGGGTGGTGCGGGTATTCATATTGTTCTGCTTTTAAAAAAATGCGGCGGCCCCGCGTGTGATGTTCCGGGGCCGCCATTGCATCGTGTTGCTGTGTGAGACCAGCGCGCAAGGGACCGGGCCGTCGCGCGCTGCTGTTTATTACGCTTATTTCGCTTATTTCGCTTTAGCAGGCTTGGCTGCGGCGCCGTCCGGCAGGGCGAAGGCCACCACTTCGTCGGCCATCCTGGTGCCGAGCGAACCATGGCCGCCGGCCATCACCACCACGTATTGCTTGCCGGTCTTGTCGGACACGTAGCTCATCGGGGTGGCCTGGCCGCCGGCGGGCAGGCGAGCTTTCCACACTTCCTTGCCGTCGCGCACGTCATAGCCGCGGATGTAGTAGTCGAGCGCGCTGCTGAGGAAGGCCACGCCGCCGCCGGTGGTCATCATCCCGCCCAGGCTGGGCACGCCCAGCGGCAGGGCGATCGGTACCGGTGCGCTGTCGCGGGTGGTGCCGTTCTTGTGCATCCACACTTTCTTCATGGTCTTCAGGTCGACCGCGGCCACATAGCCCCAGGGCGGTGCCTGGCACGGGAAGCCCAGCGGCGACAGGAAGGGCTTGATCTCGACCGCGAACGGCACGCCGGTCTGCGGCTGCAAGCCCATTTCGGTGCCGGAACCGCCCTTCACATTGGCTTGCGAGCGCGGCACCAGGCGCTCCAGGAAGCCCATGAAGTCCGGGTTGACGATCAATAGCTGGCGCACCGGGTCGACGGTCGCGCCGCCCCATTCGAAGATGCCCAACGGGCCCGGGGAAATGATGGCGCCCTTGCCCGGCTCGCCCACGGTCTGCGGCGTGAACGGACCTTCATAGCGGTGGTTCTTGAAGATGATGCGGCACGCCAGCTGGTCGAAGGGCGTGGTGCCCCACATGTCGGCTTCACTGATGTTGTGCTCGGGCAGGAAGGTCAGGGCCGAGAACGGCTGGGTCGGCGACACGTGGTCGCCGGCGGCGACCTTGTCGGTCGGCACCGGTTTTTCCGGGGCCGGCACCACCAGCGAACCATCGCGGCGGTCGATCACATAGATGTCGCCGCGCTTGGTGGTCGCCACCACCGAGGGGACCTTGCCCTTCGGCGTATCGATGTCGACCAGGGTCGGCTGGCCGCCGATGTCCATGTCCCAGATATCGTGGTGCACGGTCTGGTAGGCCCAGCGCAGCTTGCCGGTGGCCAAGTCGAGGGCGACGATGGCGCTGTTGAAGCGTTCGCCGTTCTTGTTGCGCATGCCGCCCCAGGTGTCTGGGGTTTCATTGCCCATCGGGATGTAGACCATGCCCAGTTTTTCGTCGATGCTGGACACGCCCCACGAATTGGGCGAGTTGCGCACGTAGGTCTGGCCTTCGGTCAGCGGATTGGTCTCGTCCGGACGGGCCGGGTCCCAGTTCCACACCAGCTTGCCGGTGACCGGATCGTAGCCGCGGATCACGCCCGAGGGTTCGTTGGTCGAGTCGTTGTCGGTCACGCTGGCGGCCATCACCACCATGTTCTGGGCGACGGCCGGCGGCGAGGTCGGCATCAGCATGCCGCGCTTCTTGACCGGGTGGCCTTTATACAGGTCGACGACACCGTTCTCACCGAAGGATTTGCAGGCCGCGCCGGTATCGGCGTTGACGGCGATCAGGGTACCGTCCATGGTCGGCGCAAAGATGCGGCGCGGGCATTCCAGGGTGGCGGCGTCGGCACGCTGCGGGGCCGGGGTGGCCGCCGGCGACGCTGCGTTGACATCCCAGTAGGACACGCCGCGGCAGATCATGTGCTGGTAGCTGGCCGCATCGCGGTTGATCTTCGGATCGTGGCGCCAGATTTCCTTGCCGGTATCCGGATCCAGGGCGATGACGATATTGTGCGGCGTGCACATGTAGAGCATGCCGTTCACCTTGAGCGGGGTCACTTCGTTGGCGATCTCGCCCGGGTCGCCCGGACCCTTGAAGTCGCCGGTGTGGTAGCTCCACACCTGCTGCAGCCGGCCCGCATTGGCCGGGGTGATCTGCGCGGCCGGCGCGTAGCGGTCGCCATGGCCGGAACGGCCGTAGGCGGACCAGTCGTTGTCCGCCACGCCGGCGGCATCGTGCGCGCCGCTGGCGGCCATGTTTTCCTGCGGCACCTCGCCATGCAGGTCATGGTAATCCTGGAACAAGGCGACCACGCCGACCAGCAGCGTGACGGCGACCGAACCGAGCAAGGCCTTGCGGCCGGCATCGGCGCCGACCTTGTCCTTGGCGAGACGGCGGTCGACGAAGGGCAGCAGCAGCCAGACGGCGGCGGCGAACCAGATGTCCAGGCGCGGCAGCAGCTGCCACCAGTCGAATTTCACTTCGACCAGCGACCAGACGACGGTAAGGATCAGGAGCAGGGACATCAGGGCCAGCGCCGCACGCCGTCCCTTGAACACGAGCGCGCCCGTGACGATCAGGCCGAGTCCGGCCACCAGGTAGTAGAAGGAGCCACCGAGGCTCGCGAGATGGATGCCGCCGCCCAGCAGGGCGAGGCCAAGCAAAACGAAGATCGATCCGGTTGTGATCAATAATGCACCGGATCTTGTAGAGGTAGACACTTGAATCTTTCTAAATTGAATGATAGCGCTATCATATGCTTGCCGGATTGGTTTGTAAACTGTATGGTTTCCTAAGCATGTGAAGTATCGACTTGTATTAACGCCTTCAGGAGACACCATGGCGATAACAGAACAACAACAACCCAAGGTCGGCCGGCCGGTTATCAATACCCCGGAACAACTGCTGGATCGCTTGATCCAGGCCGCGACCGACATCCTCGACGAGCGGGCCGCCGATGCGGACTTCAGCGTGACCGAAGTGGCCCAGCGCGCCAAAATCTCGAAAAAAACCGTGTACACGGTCGTGGCCAGCAAGGAGGAATTGATCGGCCATATCATCCGGCGCGGCGCCCGGGTGGCCACGACCGAGCTCGAGACGCCGGTGGCGAGCGTGGCCGATGCGCGCGCCGTGCTGGCGCGCTTCCTGAGGGAATGGGTGGTCCTGGCTTGCGGGCCCCAGGCCGTGGGCATCTACGTGATGGCGATCCGGGAGCGCAGCCGCTACCCGGCCCTCGGCGCCGCCTACTACCGCGCCCGCAACGAGCAGGGCTTGCAGCAGCTGGCCGCCTGGATGGCGCGCATGCAGGAACAGAACTTTGCCGCAGCGGGTGACCCGCTGATGACTGCCGACCTGGCCCTGACCATGGCCGCGGCCGAACGCCAGCGCATCCTCGCGCTCGGCATCGACGAGCCTTTCACGCCGGCGCAGCTGGACCGGCGCATCGAGGCGATATTGCAGTTCGTTTTTTGTGAGAAAGCAAAATGATCAAACTCAGCGTGATGTACCCCTACAGCCCGGAAGCCCGGTTCGACCATGACTATTATCGCGACGTGCACATGGCCTTGCTCAAGGCGCGCATGGGCGATTATTGCAAGTCCTATACCATCGACAAGGGGCTCGGCGGCGTCACGCCCGGCAGTGACCCGGTGTACATCGCCATGTGTCACGTGTATTGCGATTCGGTGGAAGCGCTGATGACCGGGATCGGCCCGCATGCCGCGGAACTCGCCGCCGACATTGTGAACTTCACCAATGTGACGCCGGTGCAGCAGGTCAGCGAAGTGGTGTTCGACGCGGCGCTTGCCGCCGCATGAGGGCGCCGATGCCGGAAACGGAATAAACCGTTTATACTGAGGGGGCTACGCCAATCGATTGCCGTCGAAGGAGGCGCCGATGTTCCACCCCGCATCCCTGTCAAGGCGGCGCCTGCTGCAGGCCCTGGCGGCGCTCGGCCTGCTCCCGTCCTCATCCGCGGCCACAGCCCCGCTGACGCGCGCCATCCCCTCGTCCGGCGAAGCGCTGCCGCTGGTCGGACTGGGCAGCTGGATCACCTTCAATGTCGGCAAGGACGCCGCCGCGCGCGCCCGCTGCGCCGAAGTGATGCGCGCCTTTTTCGCCGCCGGCGGACGCATGATCGACTCGTCCCCGATGTACGGTTCGTCCCAGGACGTGATCGGCGCCGGCCTGGCCCACCTGGGCCGTCCCGCCGCCCTGTTCGCGGCGGATAAAGTCTGGACCGGCTCGAGCGAGCGCGGCCGGGAACAGCTCGAGCAATCGCGCAGGCGCTGGGGCGTGCCGCGCTTCGACCTGCTGCAGGTGCACAACCTGCTCGGCTGGGAGGAACAATTGCCGCTGCTGCTGGCGATGAAGCGGGCCGGCCAGCTGCGCTACGTCGGCATCACGACCTCCGAAGGGCGGCGCCACGACGCGATCGAGCGCATCATGGGGCAGCATCCGATCGATTTCGTGCAGGTCAGTTACAACGTCCTCGACCGCGAAGTCGAACAACGCATCCTGCCGCTGGCGCAGCGGCGCCGCATCGGCGTCATCGTCAACCGCCCGTTCCGCCAGGGAGAATTGACCGAGGCGCTGGCCCGGCATCCCTTGCCGCCGTGGGCCGCCGGCCTTGGCTGCACCAGCTGGGCCCAGCTACTGCTCAAGTTCGTGATATCCCACCCGGCCGTCACCTGCGCCGTCCCCGCCACCTCGAATCCGCTGCACGCGCGCGAGAACCTGCTGGCTGCCGCTGCCCCTTTGCCGGACGCCGCGCTGCGCCAGCGCATTGCCGAGCACGTGGGCAAGCTGGCATGAGCGAATGGTGGACTTATCGTCTGTCCGACCTGCTGATGTTCTCGGCGGCGACTTATTACCGCCTGTTCGCGCTGGTCAACCAGGATGTCTGGCCGCTGCAGCTGATGGCTGGGATCATCGGGCTCCTGCTGCTGGCGAGCGTGCTGCGCGGCAAGCCGGGGCCACGCACGGCGGCTGGCCTGCTGGGGCTGTGCTGGGCCTGGGTCGGCTGGGCTTATCATGCGCGGCGCTATGCCGATATCCACCTCGCGGGCGATTATTTCGCAGCGGCTTTCGTACTCGAGGCGGTGCTGCTGGGAATCGCGGGCTGGCGCGCTTGGCTGGTCCTGCCTGCGCCTGCCGGTAGTGTACGTACCGGTCTGGGGCTGCTGCTGGCCGGGCTGCTGGTCTATCTGCTGCTGGCGCCGCTGGCCGGGCGGCCCTGGGGGCAAGCCGAGCTGTTCGGGATTGCGCCGGATCCGACGGCGATCGTCACGTTCGGCGTGCTGCTGGCTGGACGGGGGCGCTGGTGGTTGTGGCCGGTGCCCCTGCTGTGGGGTGTGGTGAGCGCGATGACGCTGGTGGAGATGGATGCCGGGCAGGCGTGGGCGCCGCTGTTGCCGGTGCTGGTGGCGCTGGGCGTGCTGGGGGGCAGGGCGTTGCGGAGGGTGAAGGTGCAAGCTGCGACCGAGGTTCGGAAATGAAAAAGGGAAGCCGGAGCTTCCCTGGTATGCGTTGTGCACCAATAAAAAAGTCTTCCACCGACTTTCTTAATAAATCAAAGGCTTACACCAAGTATTGACGGCCTAGTTTTTTAGAAAGTTTGCCACAGGATTTGGTTGTAACAGTCGAAGACAACTTCTCGCAATAAGAAAGTTCAACACAGGAGACAGGACCAGTTGCAAGCTCATACTGACGCCTCATCGTCTTTTAGGTATGTCTAACAAAACCGTTCGACGTACCTCCAGCAGATGAGCGAGCAGGCCAACAAGAGAAAGCTCTGATGATTATCTGCGCAGCGCTCGTAGCGGATCCTCAATGGGCAATATCGGATCCCTATGCGTTTACGAGCTCGCCTGACGACCGCTTAATGACCGGGATTGCCTCGAGATCGGCAAGAGTAGCCGCGAATCGTGAACTTGCGCACCTGAGATCTGGAGGCTACCAACGGAAGGCCATGTTGATCTGCAAGGATGTGATGCTTGCAGACGTCGGCTATGATGATAAGTCTTGCAATTATGTAAGATATCCGGTGGAGAATACAATGAGCAGGGGTATTTTTGACTTCATGAAGAATCATCCAGTCTATGCCGACGCCGATAAGCGCTGGCATATCGAACTCGACCAATCTACCTACTTCTGGTACGACCTGCTGGTTCATCCGCCGGAAGGCTATGATACGAAGCAGGAGATCGCAAACTTCCTAAAGCATTTGAAGAAGGCGGTCGAAACCCAGCTGGACAAGCGTTTCATCTATTTTCTCGCCTCGAGAACCAAGCTCAGGTTCTGCACGTCCAAGAAACCCCGGTATTCGTTGTTGGAGAGAGACCTGGTCCTCTATGTCGAAGTCGGGGCGTCACGCAAGCCGATAAGAACGACAACCACGATGCGGGATGCAAGCGGAAAACGCATCACGCCGCCAGTCGAGGTTTCCGACCGCTTCATCACGTTTGACGATCCGACGGGTCACAAGATCTCGTATCCGATTCACGATTTTTTCGACATGGTTGGCATCAAATTTGGAATCGACACGGAAATCCATTATGTCGGATATACCAAGAATCCCGACGATCGTCCGCTCAACCGCGCACATCGGGGTCTCGCAGACATGCTGTACAAGGTTTCCAATGCCGAGTACGACTTCTTTATCTTCTACAATCTCTTCAAGGTCTTGGCGATTGCGGGAACGCCGAGCAGTGCATTCAACTTCATCGTTGCCAATTCAATGATCGATGAAGTCCGGGTCGATGAAGAAGGACGCATCATCGAGAAGGTCCTGATCAAATACTTCAGCACCGAAATCCAAGAGCTCAACAAGAGCAATGAAGTAGGCGAGCTCGAAAACACGCTGGCACAGCTCGCATCGAAGAACAAAATCGGGTCGATCTCGTTTGACATCCAAGTGGGCCACCCATCCGAGATGTACCGGTTCTATTCCAGAGCCGTTGCGGCCGCCGACCGGCACACCTTCACCTGCAGAATCGGCGACAACGGGGCCGAGATCGTTCTTGGCCCCGCGACGCCGATGTTCGGCGAGATTTTATAAATACCCGACGTCGAGCCCCACGCAGCGTACGAGTATTGTTGCGTTAATGGCAAGAGCAACGTTTTGTTTAATGCTCTAAAGTGACGTTATACATACTTTCGCGAAGGGGATCCTTATCGCATAAGCTGTACTGAGCACGACAAAGATGGTATCGGCCATGGCGCATCAATTACCATTCTTCCCGGCATCCTTGCCAGATGAAACCTTGGTTTCGCGGGTCTCTCGATTCCACCTCCTGCGTGGTAATGCCACCGATCAGCTCACTTTCCGGGAGTTATTTGATCGCGACACTTTGGCAGTTGACCTGATTATTCCAGCGAACCTTGATGTTCTTGCTAACCGCTTGCCGGGTGCACCCACGGAGAACATCAAGAATCTCATCAGGACTAACACGCTTTTCCCACTGTTCCGTCCATTTCTTGGCCATGTTGATCGCCAAGCCGACGGTAGACCAGATCTGGAGCTAGGCCGGAGTCTACGTCGGATTGTTGATCCAATTAGTGATGCCAAGCTATGCGTGACATGCCTTCGCGAGGATAAGGCCTTCGGACCTTGCCCGTATTGGCATCGTGCGCATCAAATTCCGGGACTGACTGCATGCTGGCGACATGGGACAAAACTGATCAGTAGTTGTCCCCGTTGTTCTTATCCTTTCCTGGCTAATAATAAGATATTGGCACAGCCGTGGTTACCTTGCGGCAAATGCAGTACGGATTTGACTAGTTGGACGGCTAGCTCGCCTGCGACTGAGATTGAACAGCGCCTTGCACAATACGCGTACCAGCTACTACTTGCGAACATACCGACAATTAACCCGTTCCTTTTGGACACCGTGTACGAAAGGGCGATACTCGATCGCATCTCGTTCCGCAAATCGTTTCCACCTAGGAAGGAACTGGAAAGCAAATTGATCGTAGCCATAGGCCGAGACTTCGTCCGTAGTTTCGATACTAGCTACTCGGTGAAATGCGCACGCTCTTGGAGACGATTGGATCCTATAGGTGCTGCCTACACACCAATCGCGCGCTACATACTCTTCGGCATGCACCTGTTCGCTACAGTTGAGCGCTTCCAAGCTGCTGTTGACGCGAGACTACAGCGAAGGTCTCGAACGCAGGACAAGTAGTTTTAGGGATGAGTTACTGCCATCCTGACGAAGGAGGCGATAAACTCTGGATCGACGTTTGCGGTAGACCGGATCGCCGCCATACGCAACAGACGCCATCGCTGCGTTGGTAGATGCTCTGCAATCAGCTGTTCTGCAGCCCAGCGCAGCCGCCGTCGCTGGTATTGCTCGATTGATTCGCTACAGCGAGCCAGCGAGGCATGCGTTAGCGGCAGCTTGTAAGCATTCCGCAGAATCGTATCAGTCTCCCCGGTAGCGCGTAATAACGCAGTGCGGCTTGCCCGTCGCGGCCGGCCTGGCGCGTCAAGAATCCTCAAGTGTTCCGCTTGAATCTCTGTTTTTAGCCGCTGGTCACGCACCGCCCAATCAACGGTCGGTATGCAACTTGGCTCTGTTTGGTTCCTCGCATTCTTCACAACTAATGTGAGCCAAGCTCGGTCATTCCGCCACAGCCAAGCATAATCGCGGCATTGCCTCATGCTCGTCGAGGCATTCTCCGCTAGGAAACTCTCCCGTCGTTTAGCCTTAAGTACAGCCAGACGCCCACGCTCACGAGCATCGAGAATTCCCGGATTCATGCGCAGAATTCGGTAAATGGAAGGCAATGAGAGTGAGTGAGCCGCAGCTACAGAGGCTACCGACTTGCCTGCCAAAAGATCTGCGAGCACAGCCTGCTGCAGACCCGTTTTGATCCGCTTCGGTCGGCTGCTGACTGTCAAGTTCAGTCGCCCAGCCTCCACGCGGACCGTTGTCGTAGAGACACCGAGTAGTTCGGCACTCTCACGCAACGACCGTCCCTCCGCTTCGATAAGCTGGCGAAGCCGAATCTCATCGACCGGTCCCTTGCGAGGTTGCGCTATAGGCATCATCGGCGATACGCCAATGCAAGGACTTTGCGCTTCGCCCAGACAGTCATACAGCATCAAATGCTTCAGTGGATGCGATGACGTGCCGCGCGACTTACGAAGAAGTTTGAGCGCCCATGAAGGTACGCCACCAGAATGCGCAAATGCGAACTCGCTCTCTGCTGGCAATGTCGTTACGTACTGAGCGAGCACAGCGTCCACTGAAGCCACGCGAATTCGGCTGGCGCCGTCTATAAGGCCAGCCGTCTGCGCCCGTGTCCGGCAAGCCTCGCGTGTTGCAGGCCACTCACCAAGCTCCGCATGCAAAGCATGTTCACTCAAGGATGCAAGCCGTCGCAAGGCTTTTTCCTGAACAGTTGTTACCCCGATTGGACGTGCCTCCGCTTCGACCGCTTTTTCGTCCGGAAGCAATAGCCGCTGCCGATTCAAGAACACCGTGTTGCTAGGAAGTTCGGACAATGCGCACCCATGCAACGGGCACATCCACACCCCCGGTAGCTGGTGAACACGGTGCCAGTAACACTGTCCGAACGTATCGGCGTCTTGCCGTCTGCACTCTTGGCAGAAACGCAGACGAATATGTCCTCCGATCCGGCTGGCCAGTAGTCCCAAGCGCATTTTCACTCCTTCAGCGGTGGCACCCTGCATCGTCTGCCGCGCGTATGCGACCTGTGCCGGTGAAAGGCACGGTGCAAAATATGGGAAGAGTGTCAATTCATCGATTAGTCGGTCTGCCGTCCATCGCTTCCCTGGTAGCGCATCGGCCAGTCGCTGTAGTGTGCCAGGTAAGTCAGCCATGATGACATGCTGCGCATCACCGACCAGCTCGCGCAGTGATTCGCGCTCGCTGGCATTGCCAGCTAGACGATGGTATCGCCCGAGCACGCTGTACAGTGATTCGTCGGGAAACGTGCTAGGAAAGAAGGCTAGCACGATGCTCCTTCATCCTTCTCGATATGTCGGAACGAACTCGAACGGGTCGCGGACGAACCAGTCGGCCTTATTGAGTACCCGAAGAGGGTCCTCCTGCGTACCGATAGCCGATGCGATGCTAACGGTCTCTGCCGTTCGGTCTGACTGTTCGGTCTTAGCAGGCACTGATGAGATGGTAGTGGCATCGCTATCCTCAGCCGAATTCGGCAGCGGCTGTACTTGAGAGAGCATCGCTAAACGGTTTCGCTCATCCTTATGCGAGTCGTGCATCATCTCCGCCAGTTGCTCGTCTGGGGGCAGTAAATCCTCAAATCGGCGCATCTTCGCAGGATCATGTGTACGCAACGCGTCGAGAGCGGGCTGGAGCAGCTTCATCTTTGTGTTGGCCACATGCCTGAAGACGCCCACATCGAGAACTTCGCGGTCAGATTGGATGGCGTAACGCTGACCAAGGATCATCAGTTTTGTCAGGAAATCAGTTATACCTTGGGTCAGGTGATACAGTGTAGCCTTCAGTTCCGGCGTGAGGGGTGCTACGGTCTTTACCCATTGATACCCCCAGACTGCCTTCAGAAGTAGCTCCCAGGAGGCATCCTCCGCGGTTGGCTGCTTGAAGTCGTAGATGCCAAAGCCGGACGCACGCCGAGCGTTGCGCAGCACATGTACAAACAGCTCAAGCATTGAGTTGGTACCGACGAAGACGACCGGTACCCCAATACTGTTGATGAGATTGATGAAGAAGTTCAACATGTTGTCCTTGCCACCAGTCTTCGCTGTGCGCAGGTGTTGCAGCTCGTCGATGAACAACGCACCTATGAAATATGTGCTGGCGACTTGTTCCATCCGTTGAATCAGCTCCTGGATTCCGCCTTTACCCCGATAGCGCCTGGTATAACGCTCCTCTCCAGTCGCCTCGTCGACAGCCCGGAAGAACGTATGACAAAGGCCAGATAGAGAGCCGTCGAATGGGCATTCCAGCTTTAGCCAGACGATCTGCGTATGGATAAAGTCTTGATCTCGATAACGGTGATGGGTAATCACCTGAGGATAGAGGCGCAGCACGGCATCGAGCGCCGTCGTTTTGCCGATGCCACTCAACCCGACGAGACTAAACGTCGACGCAGTGGAGTTGAACTGCGGCGTCGGCCCCTGCCGAAGCGAGAGCGAATGCAGATGTCGCCAAGTCCCGACATCCAACGGGTTGCGACCAACATAACCGCTACGTAATATTGATGAGACCGCGTTCTCTAAGTCCAGATAAATCGGGAACGGTTGGACGAGATGTGCGAGCCTATTCAGGCAATGCAAACGTACCTCTTTCGGCATGCTTCTCTCTTCGTTCGGCAGCGGAGGGAACGCTGCCAGGCCCTGTGCCGCTTGGGCTTCGGTCAAAATCGGCGGCATTGCCTCGATTAGCGGGTTGCCGCTATATTCCAGCACTGGAGACGATTGATAGTCTGCCTTAACAGGGCACTGCTTCATGACTCGTTCTCGCCTCGATGCAGCCGGCTCAGCAAATCGATTACTTCAGCGCTGCGTTCACCGGCATAGTCCTGTGCGGTTTTGTCGAGCGGTGCTTCACTGGGCGTCTTTGTGGCTTGTTGTATAGGCCGTGCTGTCGCTGCAGGTGTTTGTTGTTCAGCCAGCACGCGCTCTGTCAATCGCTCCAGCTCACGGTGCGTCCGCATTTTTGCCTTGGCACCATGAGGTGCAGTGGTGGTAGTTTTCTTTTCGGCTACTGCTGTATCGACGGTGCTCTGGATGAATTCATCTAGTCGTACTCGACTTGTTAGGGTGCTGTGCTCCTCTTCGGGCGAACGCATGCGAACCATTTCCAGCATGTCCAGTACCTCCTCGATGCGACGGTCCCGATATCGCTGCTCGGAACGGCGGAGAGGGCATTGCACAAAGGACTTGTCAACTTCCTGAATCCAGATATGTTCTACTGTCTCCGGTTCATACCACACGGTGATTGGCTCCCGACCGTGAAGACGTGCCATGGCGAAGCGGGTGCCCGCAGGATCGGCCGGATTCGTATAGATCATCCCCTTGAAGTAGATGCCCCCGGAACGCACAGAACCTTGGTCGCGTGGAAGGAGATGCAAATAGACAGTGTCGCGCGGCTGCACGTTCGGTTCACCCATACCTTGCGCCATCCCCCAGTTCCAAAGATTGATGGGCGTTGGATCTAGCCCGTCCGCGATCATCGGAGCGCGCAGACGATTCGTATCTCGGCTCTCAAGGTTATAGTGCAGAACGCTGGCGAGAATGATTGATGTGAACTCCTTGATGTTGAGAGTGGCGTCCAAGCAGTAATCTCGCTCTCCGCGCTCCTTTATTCTTGAGCGCACAGCCCCGGGCGACCAATGAATTTGTGTTAGCTGATTCAGGATACGGAAGTGACTTTCCACGATGCCCTTCCAGTCCGGTCTGAACGGGGGCATGATTGCCAGGTTAATGCCTAATCCCGTCACGATTCCCTCGGCAGCCCGACCCAGCATTTCGCCACGGTCAGCAACCAATTCGTGTGGCAGATGAAGACATGGCCAATCGTCGCTTGTGATCGTAATACCATGGGCAGCACAGTAGGCGACCTTGTCGCTGAACGCATTGAAGAGTGCGTGACGCGCGCCATTCCAACTCGGCCCTTCTAATCCGACAAACACCCCTGCGATCATTCGCGAGAAAACATCGATCACGACATAGACGATCGGTCGGCCAATCAGCCAGTCGCGGTTAAATCGACTCACAAGATAAATGTCCGCAATCGTCGCATCGATCTCGTAGCGATGGCAGGGACCGTGCGTCCGTTCGTCCGCACGGCCAATAAGCGGGCGATGTTTCAATGCCCAGCGACGTTCACCGCTTCGGCCACGCAACACGCTGATATCGTCAAAAGCCTTCTTTCCCCAGTAAGAAAACTGCACGAGTGTCGGCAACTCATTCAAAGGTCTCAACTGCACGGAGTCGTCGGCACTGTCTGCTAATGATTTCTCTGCTCGATAGAAGCGGTTGAGGGTCTTGATGTAAGCATCCTGGATCGTTTTCACTTTGCTGTCACGATACAGGGCATAGCCGATGCGTATGGCAGCCTTATCGGCATCGCTTAGCAGCTTGGCCATCGCTTCTCCAGGCCTGTGCAAGCGAGGTCTTCCGCGCTGGACGTCATGCTTATACTGCTTGGGCTTTCCGGTGCCACCAGAATTGACATACCTGGGCAGAAACGCATTTGGTGTCATCCCATGACACCAGTAGCGATATAGCAAGGTATAGATCGTTTTGCGATCGATTTCGCACGCAGCTGCGTGGGCGGCGATTGCTGCCCCTAATGCACCAGGTTGATAAAGCCGGCATGCATTCGGGGAATTGACCAAAGACCTTATCCGTGCCCAACTCCTGTCACGAATTTCACGGTCACGCTGAGTGAGATCGTCCTCCTGCTTGAGCATGTACGGAGGAGTTTGGAGCGAGACGAAGTGCAATTCGCCACCATCGAGCGATTGCTCAACGTCACTCACGCACAAGTGCCATGGTCGACGTAACGGCTCAGAGAGAGAGAACAACGTTACTTTGTTTAGCGCCCGATCCACCCAAAGGACCCGTGCCGGTTGATCGAATGGTGCGCCACCATTCGTTGACTCCAAAATGCAATTTACGGTGAGCATCATGCCACCTTCGATGGTTCGAAGTTGTGGCGGCGCAATCCGAGCATTTGCATAGCAGGACATGCCGAGTGAAGGTCGAGGTGTGTACCGGCAAGGTCAATCTTGATTGCCTTCTCCCAGACGAGTCTTGCGAACATCGCAACACCGTCATTGTAGGGGAGGTTATGCGCACTTGCCGCCGAGCGCAGTACGGATGAAAGCGTACGCTCACAATTCGCGGCGCTATCGAGCGTGTCGAGAAAACATTGCAGCTTTGCCGCATCGACTGGAGCGTTGTCGTGCTTGATCGACTTGCGTAACCAATCCAAGTTGTCAGTCAACGTCGGCGTAACGATTTTTTCGGTCACAACCTTCCAGTCCGAAACGTCCTGATTGAACCAGATCGCCTTTTCCAGCTCCAGTTTTTCGATTATTCGCGGACCACGTGCCGGATCGGCGAGCTCTTGCTCATATTTGCAGGTTCGAACAGCCAGGCATCGTTGCCCATCCCTTTCGAGCGTGACAAGAAAGTCCGAAGTCATCACAAAATGTAGCTTGGTCGATGCGTACATCGGATAACGGATACCTAGGTCGATCGCTACCTTGCGGGCAATCTCGGTAGGGAAGATGGGATACTGCTCTCGGATATCTACGACTTCGTCCGAAAATTCTAGCAGTAAGAAGTAACCGTACTCGAGATCGGAAAGCGTGTGATGCAACCGTTGGGTTTTTAGCCCCCAAGACTTCCTGGACCGGCCGCGAGAGGACACATCCTGCACGCGTATCCATGGCATGTAAGAGGCCGCCTCGCCTTGTCCTGCGCCTTGCTTCACATAATGGTCTATGTCGGCCTGAGTCCGAAAATGACGCTTTCTCATCGTGGCCCCAACTGGAATCGGCAACGGTGCTAATCCATTGATAGCAGATACACGCCCCAAGTCAATCGAAGTTGACCGAGGTTATTTGCTGAGCCAGCTAACAGGAGAGATGGTATAACTCATGCTCTGACTTGTGAGGATGAGTATGGACCTGGCGCTACTACGTGAAACTCTTGGCCCCCAAATCTTGAGCCTGAAGGATTCTGTAACGCACGCGGCATTGCCGCAATTATGCGAATCGCTCGGCCTGCCGCTTACCGACGTCGAAGGTTCGAAAAGAGATCGGATGCTTGCTAGTTGGGAGGCTCTCGCGGACGAGGATCTTCCAAATGTTGCGGCACAGTTCCTGAGACGCCACTACGTTAACTCGTCAATACGCAATGTGATTCAGGACATTTTGTGGAGTGACGAATACTGTCCACATATTCCAAAAAGATATCGTCGGGAACTCGCTCACTCGTTGGAAAAACAGGAGCTTTATATAGACGCACGCAGGTTTGACGAGCTTCTGGAAATGCTGTGGGACTTGGGGACGGACATCTTTCTTGGAAGAACGGCTCACGGTCTCCACAGCGAGATAGCTCGTCATGTCCATCAAAACAATGACTGGAATGCCGAAATGCTGTTCGACAAGCTAGACGCATTCGACGCCAGCGACAAGCGTTTTGCGCTATTCATTGAAGGGTTGGCCTCAGCTGATGTCAGACCGAACGAGGCCGCACAACGAGCTTTTGTAGAGTGCGCGAACACCGCGCTAAAAAAATGTAGTGTTGAGTTGCGCGAAACAGGTTCTGCCGATGGCTACCCGGTTTTCACGATCGAGTCGTTGCAAAACGTCACGCGAGGAAAACCCAAGAATTTGATCTTTGCCTCGCCAGTAAAACCGGATATCAGATTCAAAGACGCCATCGATAACGATATTGAAATCGTTACGAATGCAGACCTAGTTCTTGTTTATGATCGCCCAATCGGACCAGAAGGCCTGCGCTGGCAGGACTTGCTTGACTGGTGGGTCGAATCAGAACAGATAACAGACCTGGATCTGGCTAAGCGGTCGCTGTACAAGCGATTACTCAGCAGCTTACCCGCCCAGTCCCCGCCTCAAATTTTACTGTTTAAGGCATTTTACGAAGGTTTCGCTAGCGCGATTCCTCGCCTCCCGGTGCTATTGCCAGAGGTGTGGCTGCATTGGGATCCAAAAACAGTCCAGCAACGCGGGCGTGACGCGTTGCTGCGTTTTCGCATGGACTTCTTGCTCTTACTGCCTCACGGCGTACGCATCGTGATTGAAGTAGATGGGAAGCAGCACTATGCCCGAGAGGACGGCATGGCCGACGTACAACGATACGGCCAGATGGTAGCCGCAGATCGAGATCTGAAGCTAGCCGGGTACGAAGTCTTCCGTTTTGGGGCGGCAGAACTTGGCACAGGCGATGCGAAGGTCAAAGTGAAGAAATTTTTTGAGACT
>Ga0265797_10002553_pt1 | contig 30412 bp, 26 predicted proteins | sample P2T30metagenome_FD_192433 | JGI IMG/M metagenome (GOLD analysis project Ga0265797, IMG submission 192433) | Plant litter microbial communities from East Loma Ridge, Irvine, California - P2 T30 | ecosystem: Environmental > Terrestrial > Plant litter > Unclassified | place: USA: California...
ACGTGAAGCACCTGATGGCGCCGCAGGTCATTGCGCTGGTGCTGATGGCGCTGGGCGCCTGGATGGATGCGCATGCCACCAACCAGACCCGCGTCGAGCAGATGTACCTGAGCCAGAGCCTGCTGGCGTTTGGCGGCACGCTGTTCATCGGGCCGTCGCTGATTTCGATGATCGTCACCGTGATCGGCAATCCCGGCGCCCTGATCAGTTTCTCGGTGCTGTTCGGCCTGACCCAGAACCTGGGCGGCCTGATCGGCTCGGCACTGGTCGGCACGTTCCAGATCATGCGCGAGAAATTCCACTCATCGACGATCGTCGAGGGCCTGAGTTCGCTCGATCCGCTCGTGGCCGGGCGCATCCAGTCCGGCGCGGCGGCGGCCGGGCAGTTGCTCGCCGACCCGGCCGCGCGCACGCGCCAGAGCCTGGCGTCGCTGGCCGCCAGCGCCACGCGCGAAGCCAACATCCTGGCCTACAACGACGTGTTCCTGATGATCGCCCTGATCGCTGCCACGAGCGCAACCTGGATCTTCCTGCACGCCCTCTGGATGCATTACAACCCTCCGGCTACCGCGCCGGCTACAGCACCGGCGCCTACTGCGGCACCGGCATCCGCCGCACCTGTCAATAACATTCCTGCACCCATTACCGTCACCGATTGATATGTCAGAACCTGTTCCCACCCCCGCGCGCCCGAAGCGCAAGATCATCCTCAGTGCGCTGGCCTTTGCCGCCATCGCGCTCGCCGGCATCCTGATCGTGCTGTACGCCTGGAACCTGCCGCCGTTTCGCAGCACGCTGCAGGCGACCGAGAACGCGCTGGTGCGTGGCCAGGTGACGATCATCAGTCCGCAGCTGAGCGGCTACGTGACCGAGGTCCGCGTGCAGGATTTCCAGACCGTCAAGAAGGGCGAACTGTTGCTGCGCATCGATGACCGGATCCCGATCCAGCGTCTGGCGCAGGCACGCGCCGAACTGGCCAACCGCAAGGCGGCGCTGGCCAACTTCGCGCAGACGAACGCCAGCGCCCGCGCCACCATCGCCCAGAACCAGGCACTGCTGGCATCGAACGAAGCGCAGGCACGGCGCAGCAGCGCTGACCTGCGCCGCGTGGAAGAGCTGGCGGCCGACGGTTCGCTGTCGGCGCGTGAACTGGACGCCGCGCGCGCCACCCGCGCCCAGTCCGCGGCCAGCCGCGACCAGGCGCGCGCCTCCGTCGAGATCGCCCGCCAGAACCTGGCGTCGGTCGGCGTCAACCGCGCCGCCCTCGAAGCCGCGGTTGCCAGCGCCGAAGCGGCTGTCAAGCTGGCCGAGATCGACCTGACCAACACCAACATCATCGCCCCGCGCGACGGCCAGCTGGGGCAAGTGACCGTGCGCCAGGGCGCCTTCGTCAATGCCGGCGCGCAGCTGACTGCACTGGTGCCGAATCAGATGTGGATCATCGCCAACCTGAAGGAAACGCAGATGGCGGGGGTGGCCGTCGGCCAGCCGGTCAATTTTAGTGTTGACGCGCTGGGCGGTGCCAAGCTGCGCGGCCACGTCGAGCGCATCGCGCCGGCCACTGGTTCGGAGTTTTCGGTCATCGCGCCGGACAACGCCACCGGTAACTACGTCAAGATCGCCCAGCGGATTCCTGTGCGCATCAGCATCGACCCGAACCAGCCGCTGGCCAACCGCCTGCGGCCCGGGATGTCGGTGGTGACGACGATCGATACGGCTGCTGCCACCACGGCGAACGCGGGGCAGCGATGAAGCGGCGGTTAGTGGTTCTGGCGGCGCCACTCCTGTTGGCCGCCTGCGCGATGGCGCCGCAGCCGGCGCCGCCGTCCTCGGTGACGGTGCCGGTGGCGTGGCGCACGACCTTGCCCGGCGCGAATGCCAGCGTCGAGCGTGACTGGTGGCGCGCCTTCGGCGATCCGGCGCTGGACGCCCTCGTGCAACAGGCGCAGGCGAACAACGGCGACCTCAAGATCGCCCGCGCGCGGCTGCAGGAATACCAGGCGCGCATTCGCGTGGCCGACAGCGCGCGTCTGCCGGCGCTGAACCTGTCGCTGGCGCCGACCCGGGCGCGTGCCATCGGCCCGCAAGGCACGCCGATTGAATCGACGTCACTCGTGGGCGCCGTGCAGGCCAGCTACGAGCTGGACCTGTTCGGCCGCGTGGCCAACACCGTCGAGGCGGCGCGGTTCGAGGTGCTGTCGCAGGAGGCGGCGCTGGAAGCAGCGGCGCTGGCGGTGGCGGCCAATACGGCGTCGGGTTACCTGAACCTGCTGGGCCTGGACGCCCAGCTGGCGCTGGCCAAGGCCACGCTGGCGTCGCGCGAGCGCTCGTACAACCTGGCGCGGCACCAGTTCGAGGTGGGCTACAGCTCGCGCCTGGAAATGTCGCAGGCCGAGGCCGAATTGCATGCAACGGCCGGCACCGTGCCGCAGCTGGAGCGGCAGGTGGCGCAGCAGGAGCAGGCGCTCAATCTGCTGCTGGGCGCGAGTCCGGGCGCGATCGCGCGCGGTACCGATCTGCTGTCGCTGCGTGAGCCGACCCCGGGCGCCGGCTTGCCATCCGAACTGCTGCGGCGCCGGCCAGACATCGCCCAGGCCGAGCAGGCCATCGCCGCGGCCGACGCCAGCCTGGCCGTGGCGCGCGATGCGCTCTTGCCGTCGATCCGGCTGACGGCGTCGCTCGGGGCAGGGGCGGGCGGCATCACGCAATTGCTGCGTTCGCCAACGGAATTGTGGAGCATCGGCGGTAGTGTCCTTGCGCCCTTGTTCGACGCGGGCCGCCTGCGTGCGCAGGCCGAGATCGCCGGTACGGTGCGCGATCGGGCAATCTATGGCTATGAGACCGTGGTGCGCACCGCGTTTGCCGAGACCGAGAATGCCCTGGCGTCGATCGATGGCTTGCAGCGGCAACTGGTCGAAGCCGAGGCGCGCCGCGCGGCGGCCGGCGAGGTGCTGCGCGTGGCCCACAACCGCTACACGAACGGCTATGCGTCGTACCTGGAAGAGCTCGACGCACAGCGTACCGCGTTCAGTGCCGATCTCGCCGCGCTGCAACTGCGCACGAGTTTGCTGGCCGCGCATGTCGACCTGTACCGGGCGCTGGGCGGTGGCTGGACGCCGGCACCGTGACCGTTACGGCTGGCTTGAAACGCGCTGTCTGCACGACGTGCCTGCGGGCGCAGTCGGCCTGCATTTGTCGCTGGATCACGCCGGTGCAGGCGCAGGCCCACTTACTGATCCTGCAGCATCCGCTGGAAGTGGGCAATGCCAAGAACAGCGCGCGCTTGCTGCACCTGTGCGTGAGCGGTAGCGTGATGGCGGCCGGCGAAGCCTTCGATACCGGGGTGCTCGATAGCCTGCTGCATGCGGATGGGCGCACGCCTGTGTTGCTGTATCCAGCCACACCAGATGATGCCGGACTGCCCGCACCGCCGCCGATGCCGGCACTGCCTGCCGAGGCCCTGCGGCTGGTGCTGCTCGACGCCACCTGGCGCAAGAGCCGCAAGATGCTGTACCTGAACCCGGCGTTGCAACGGCTGCCGCGGCTGGGCCTGACGGACGTGGCGCCGTCGAACTACCGCATCCGCAAGGCGCACGCGCCGCATCAGCTGTCGAGCCTGGAAGCGGCTGCGCAGGCGCTGGGTCAGCTGGAAGGCGCGCCCGGGCGCTTCAGCCCGCTGCTCGACGCCTTCGACGGGTTTGTCGCACAACAGGCGGCCTACGTGCGTGCTTGAGCCACAGGATCACGCGCATGCAATGCAAGCAGATCTGATGAACAGGACGTGAACCGTTTAGTAGGGCGTTAAACCGAAACACCCGTGACGGTGAACCGCATTTTGACCTGTTTCCTGTATGATCAAATCATGCAAGAACAATCCTCAACCTCCCCCACGGTGTACTACGACGGCGGCTGCCCAGTATGCACCCGCGAGATCGCCCTCTATCAGCGTCAGGACGGCGCAGACCAGGTGTGCTGGGTGGACGTCGCCCACTGCGCGCCCGAAGCGCTTGGCCCGGGACTGAACCGCGAGGCCGCCATGGCGCGCCTGCACATGCGTCGTCCCGATGGCACCCTGGCCAGCGGTGCGGAGGCATTCACCCTCCTGTGGCGGTCCTTGCCGCGCTGGGCCTGGCTTGGACGCTTGTTGGGGTCCAGGCTCGCATTGGCGTTGCTGGAGCCGGCCTATCGCCTGTTCCTGGCCATGAGGCCGCTGTGGCGCGGCCGCGGCAGCAAGCGATGAGTGGCGCGAGCCTACGGGTGGCGGTGGTCGGGGCCGGCATTGCCGGGGCCGCCTGTGCGCGCGCGCTGGCCGATGCCGGGCATGCGGTGCAGGTGTTCGACAAGTCGCGCGGCGTTGGCGGGCGCATGTCCACCAGGCGTGTGACGTCGGTCGCTGGCGCCGACGCCATGCTGGGTCTGGATCACGGGACGCCGTGCTTTGCTGCCACGGGCGCCGACTTCCTGGGTTTCGTCGAGCAGGGGCAGCGCGCCGGGCTGCTGGCGCGCTGGACGCCGCGGCTGGCGCATGGCGCAGCCCTGCCTGGCGCCGCGTTCTGGGTTGCCACTCCCGATATGCCGGCCCTGTGCCGCGCGTTGTTGAAGGACCTGCCGTTGCATACCCTGTGCACGGTGGATGGCGTGCGTCGCAGCGGCGCAACGTGGTCTCTGGAGAGTGCCGGTGTGACCGTGGCCGATGGCTTCGACGCCGTGGCGCTGGCGATCCCGCCGCAACAGGCGGCCGCGCTGCTGGGCGTGCATCGCCCGGATTGGGCCGCGCGCGCGCAGGCCCTGCAGATGTTGCCCGTCTGGGTCTTGATGGGCACAACCGATGCGCCCGCAACGGGCTGTGACTGGGACCTGGCGCTGCCCGCATCCGGCTCGTTGGCGCTGGTGGTGCGCAACGATGCCAAGCCGGCGCGCACAGTGCTGGCGGGGCAGGCCCAGTGGGTGGTGCACGCAACGCCCGACTGGACCGGCGCGCATCTCGACACACCGCCCGACCAGGTGCAGGCGATGCTGCAGGCGGCGCTTGCCGATTGTGTAGGTGGCGCTCTGGTCTGGCGCTTCGCGGCCGTGCATCGCTGGCTGTATGCAACGCTGGCAGCGGCGCCCAGTGACGAGCAGGCCGCCGGCGCCTGGTGGGACGCGGGCATGGGGCTTGGCGTGTGCGGCGATGCCCTTGCCGGCGGCGGTGTGGAAGGCGCCTGGCGCTCCGGCCGCGCATTGGCAGCGCTGGTGACCGCTGCTGCGAGCGGAGACCAAACATGAGTGCGCTTGCAGACGAAATCGCCCGCTTCGACCGACTCGGCGCCACCTGGTGGGACCCGAACGGACCGATGCGGCCGTTGCATGTCACGAACGCGCTGCGCCAGGCATATCTGCTCGCGTGCATGACGTCGCATTTCGGCCGCGCCGATACGTCGCTGGCGGGTCTGCGCATCCTCGACGTCGGCTGTGGCGGCGGGCTGCTGTCCGAACCGCTGGCGCTGCGTGGCGCGCAGGTGGTCGGCATCGATGCCTCGCCCGGCAACCTGGCGGCGGCGCAACGCCACGCCGACGCCAGCGGCGCGGTAGTCGATTATCGCCTCGGCGAACTGGAGACTGTCCTGCGGCCCGATGAATGCTTCGACGTCGTACTGGCGCTCGAAGTGGCCGAGCATGTGGCCGACCCCAACGCCTTCATCGAAGAGGTAGCTCGGCGCGTGGCGCCCGGTGGTCTGCTGCTGGCGTCGACGATCGACCGCAGCTGGAAGAGCTACCTGTTGGCCATCGTGGCAGCGGAGTACGTAATGCGCGTGCTGCCGCGCGGTACACACCAGTGGCACCGCTTCGTCAAACCCGCCGAGATGCTGGCTGCAGCCACCGGGGCCGGGCTGCAGCGGATCGATCTGCGCGGCATGCGTTACCTGCCGGTTTTGCATCGGGCCTCATGGTGCAGCGATACGAGCGTGAACTATCTGGCGACCTTTGCCCGTCCGGCCTGATTGGAGCAGCTGGAAAAAGTAGTCTGATGCTCGTCGGGCAGCTGGCGCTTGAATTTGGTGGGGTAGCGGCGTAATATACTGTATAAAAATACAGTATGGAGCAGCGGCCATGATCGACACCGATGAGCCCATCCGCCGCGAGCGGGTGGAAGAACACATCATGCTGGCGCCGCCGCGCGTTGCACGCAAGGGGCGTGGCGCGGTGTCGAATATGCAGGGGCGCTATGAGGTCAACGGTCGCGAGCGTTTTGACGACGGCTGGTCTGATGCCGATTCTGAATCGGCTGCCGGGTCGACCGGTGAACCGGCTGCGTTCAAGACCTTAGTCACCGACGAATTCGCCAAGACGATCCTGTCGCGAAACACGTCACCCGATATTCCATTCAGCGTGTCGCTCAATCCCTACCGGGGATCTTAAAGTGCTAGCGAAGCCACGGTAAAGTTATGAGTTTACCACCCCAACAGCTTACAACACATGGTCGGCCACAGTAGCTTGACAGCACCAATGAAGCCAACGTGCCAATGATTATGAATACTAGATTTTGCCGAAGAGCTTTCCCGGTATTTCGGATAAAATGACACCCATGTCCACCTCTTTCATGCCGCCTGATTTTATGCTTCAAGATTGCTTCTCTGAGCAGTTGAATTCAGTTCCGAGCGTCCCGCCTGCAGCCGCTCCCATCCCACGTGCAGCTACTCTTAAGCAGTCGCTGTCCTACCTCGAATTTTTCGCCGGCAGCGGCCTCGTCGCACAGGGTTTGAAAGGTGTTTTCAAGCCCGTCTGGGCCAATGATATCGACGCGAAAAAAGCTGCGGTCTATACCGCCAACCACTCCGGCAAACATTTTCATTTGGGATCGATCGCGGATGTAAAAGGGAGCACTCTCCCTGCGGCTCAGCTTGCTTGGGCGTCATTCCCTTGCCAAGACCTCTCCCTTGCTGGACTGGCCGAGGGTATTCACGGCAAGCGCAGTGGCCTGGTGTGGGAGTGGCTCCGCGTTATCGACGAGATGCCCGAGCGGCCGCCGTTTTTGGTGGCGGAAAATGTCTTAGGGCTGGTTTCCTCCGGCGGTGGTGCCCACTACCGTGCTCTGCATGAAGCCCTAGTTCAGCGAGGTTACAAGGTCGGAGCCATGTTGATTGACGCTGTCCACTTTGTGCCCCAGTCCAGGCCGCGTATCTTTGTGGTCGCCGTTAAACGCGAGCTGGCTATTCCGGCTGAACTCGAGCGCTCCACTCCTGCCTGGTGTCATCCCGAGGCGGTTCGCAAGGCCGCGGTGGGTCTGGTGGATTGGGTATGGTGGGACTTACCCCAGCCACCCACACGCGTCAAGCAGCTGTCTGACATCATCGATTTTAAGGCTGCGTATTCGGATGCGAAAGTGGAGGAGCGTAACCTTCGGTTGATTTCGCCGAAGCACGCTGATTTTCTAAAGGCGATCCCCGAGCACGAGCTCGTCGTCGCGCCTGGCTACAAGCGGACGCGAGGAGGCAAGCAAGTGTTGGAATTGCGCTTCGATAATGTAGCCGGTTGCCTTCGAACTCCTGGCGGCGGCAGCAGCCGCCAAGTTCTGGTCATTCGGGAGAATGGCAAACTGCAAAGCCGATTGCTCACTGTGAGAGAAACAGCGCGCCTTATGGGCGCTCCGGACACATACGAAATTCCTGGTACCTACAACGACGGCTACAAGGCGATGGGAGACGCGGTGGCTGTGCCCGTCGCCAAATGGCTTGCGACCAAACTTCTTTCTCCTCTCGCGAGCGCTGATGTCCGTCAACCCAAATCTTGAGTCGGCGCTTGCTGAAGTCAAAAATCGATTGCAAATTAACGGTGTTGGGTTTCTTGGGACCGCCCTCGTTCTCACCCGCAAGGCGGTTAAGCTCGGATTGCCGCTCGATTCCACGGCGATACTTACGGCTGGCGGCGGGCAGGTGTCGGGTCTAAGCGGCTCGAATATCAATAAAATTTTGAGGGAGCATGATGTAACGCAAATGGTGGGGACCGAGTCAGGCCGCACAAGCCGCGCGACTCCAGCCCTTGCGACTGAATACGCCGCGTTTCTAAATTCTCTACATGGTCTAACTAGCGAGGATTTGGCGTCAGCGGAGGAGTGGTGGGTGGCGCGCTTCGTCGACCACTTCAATACCGAGCCTTTCAAGCTGAACCACGACACAAGCCGAACCTTCGCAGTTGTTATTCGAAACCTTCTCGATCAAGCCATCGAGCGGCAGAAGAAAGCTCCCGGAAAGACATACGCAGGAGCGATGCTTCAGCACTTGGTGGGAGCAAAACTCAGCTTGGCCTTACCGGAGCTGACGATCGGCCATAACGGCTCGTCGGTGGCTGATACCGTGTCCGCTCGCAGCGGCGATTTTGTGATCGACAATTCCATCATCCACTGCACGACCGCGCCGGCCGAGGCGCTGATCCGCAAATGCGTAGCAAATTTGCAAGCGGGGCAGCGACCAATCATTTTGACAATTGCGCGACAGATGGGCGCTGCCGAGGGGTTAGCCGAGACTTATGGCATTGATGGTCGAGTAGAGATTATGGACGCTGTTCAGTTCCTAGCCGCGAACCTTTATGAGTTGAGTCTGTTTCAAGCCGCCGACCAGCGTCCAACCGTCGTTAAGTTGGTCGAAAAATACAATGAAATCGTTGCTGAGCATGAAGCTGACGCAAGCCTCAGAATCGCCGTCGACTGACAATTTGTCGCCAGCTCAGCGCAGCCATGCGATGCGCCAAGTCAAAGGCAAGAACACAAAGCCGGAACTGATCGTTCGCGCAGCCCTTCGCAATCTTGGGCATACCGGCTATCGTTTGCATCGCAGTGATATACCGGGGTCGCCAGATATCGCGTGGATTGGCAGAAAGATTGCAATTTTCATTAACGGTTGTTTTTGGCATGGACACACCTGTCCAAGGGGTGCGAGGGTCCCTAAATCAAAAGCGGACTATTGGGTTAGAAAAATCAGTCGAACGGTCCAGCGCGACACCCAAAATCGCCAGAGGCTCAGCGAGGCAGGGTGGTCGGCCCTAACCCTGTGGGAGTGTGAGCTGCGCGATGAAAAAGTTCTTAACGCGCGTCTAATGTCGTTTCTTGAAAGATGATGGGGAGCCAGTGCGCGGAGCTCCTTTGCTACGCGACTCATCCATGCTCAAGGAGTGTGGGCATGCGACACTGAACATAGCCAAAACTAGCACGCTGGCCTACGCTCTGCCCGGTCCGGGAAATGGACCACTTGCATTGCTCCAGCCTACCTCCACCACGACCTCGATTGAAACAATGGCCACTTGCGAGGTATGGGTGCAGAGTACGCGAACAAATCTGGCAGGTGACTAAATCTTCCAAAGGTTTATATCTGTCAAGTATGATTAAGCCCGAGCTCTTGGTAACATCTCCCGATTTTTGAACTCAACAGGCTGGTCGTTTTGTTTAACACAAAAGAATAGGTAGAGGTAAAGATGGCAGCAGAAGATGCGGCACCCTGCAGGCATCCGGGTGCGCCGCCCGAAGCGGTGGTCGTGAAGGTGTCGGACGTGTTGGCTTCCTTGGCCAACGACAGCGCTTATCTGGCGACTAAAGGCCTCACCGCCGAAGAGTATCGAAGCGCACTCCCCGCGGCTATTCAAAAGCTTCGTGGTAGTCGCGCTGCCGGCAATGCGAATCGGCGCCAGTTCCTCGTGAGCCTATTCCAACGGATGCTCCAGCTAGGACTTATCACTAAATTAGAATCGCCGCGCTATGGGGCTGATACGGTGTATCGCCTCAGTATTGACGGGTTCGGAGACGTTGCCATAATTCAAAAAGGCTGCCCCGATGGGGCGCACAGCAGCGTCCGCTGGACGGTGCCCGACTGGGCGAAGGAGACTTACCTTTGGTGGATCTGCGATAGCCTTACTCTTGAGCCGGGAGAGCACGTAAGCAAGGGCATAAATAGGTTGAGGCAGCGCTTTTTCTCTGACGCGTCAGACGCCGTCGACGGAGTCATATTCCACAATGATCTTTGTGGTACTCCAGACCGACCGTGCCCAAAGATTGACCGATCTCTATCAATAGACGGCATGCTTGTCCCTGCTCCTTGCGTTTATGTGATGCCTGAGCACCGCAAAGAGGGGGGGGATTGGAACTGGGACGGAGCGCGCAAGCGCGTTTTTCCGGCGATATTACTGGAAATGTTCAATATATCCGCTGACGACGCACCAGCCTACATCGGATTTGTGGGATTTCAGAAGCGCGGCGGAACTTTGCGGACCACGATTGCATCGCCGTTTGGTCCGGGCAGATCAACTAACTTTAGGAACTAATTTGTCCAACCCCGTAATTGACCAAGAGCGCGTCGCCTTCCTCGCCGCCCGTACGCCGTCCCGAAAAATGCTCGTTCCGGCGTGGCCCCGCCAGATCAAAGAGTTGCCCATGGTTGAGGTGGAAGTAAATTGGGTCCGGTTTTCTACACTGAACCATAGAACTAGAGCGGAGCAGCTTAAAGCCATTCATTTAGCAAACAAGCCAGACCTTTTTTCCGCAGATCCACTTGGGAAAGCAGCTCAAGAGGCGCAGTACAAAATTCTGTCTTCACAAGCCGGGTTTGCGGATCTCAAAATTGATCTTCAGGAGCGACAGCAACAAGAGCCCGCAATTCTCACTGCTGAGGGCGTTCTAATCAACGGGAACCGCCGCTCGGCGGCGCTGCGTAGCCTTTACAACGATGATGATCATCTTGCCGCTAGGTATGTGCAGTGTTTGGTGTTGCCTGAAGACGCTCTTCCGGACGAGCTCGTCGATCTGGAGGCTGAACTTCAAGTAGCCCAGACATTTAAAGAAGACTACTCGTGGGTTAACGAGGCGATGCTCATAGAAGAGCTTTACGAACGAGAACATAAGGACTGGCCCCGAGTTGCGAAGAAAATGCACCGCAAGCCATCCGATGTGAAAAGTCTTTATGAGAAGCTTCAACAGCTGCACCAACTTGTGGCGTTGTCGAAAGGGGCGCGGCTTCATATTGACTTCAACGAAAACGAATCCGCTTTTGATGAGCTCGCTAAACATATCCGCAGCAAGCAAAAGCTTGAAGCAGAAAGCGTCCGCGCGACCTATTTCCTGGGCACACTTGCCGGGGTGAACTATCGTACTCTCCGACACTTGCAGCGTCCGGACGCGGCGGACATGGTACTTCGCGAGATCGCGGCAGATCGCGCGCTAGAACCCTTGCTGGACACCATCGCCGCCTCGGCGGACGCTTCCGAAGCCGACGATCCTCTTGACGAGCTGCTTGGGGAAGAGAGCAAGCCAGGGGATTTGGTGGGAATCTTGGGGTTTCTGGCGGCGAAGGATGAGAACGAGGTCATTAAATTCTCGAGCGGGACGAGCGCGAGCGTTCGAGACATTTATAGCACTATCCGAAGCGCGGTCACCTCCGCGGCAAACGAGGCAAAAGAGGAGGAGAGCGATCTTAGCGCGGTAACTGCACCGATCATTCGCGCCGAAAACGCCATCAGCGAAATTAAAAGGGCCGTAGCTGCCGCGCCCAAAGCAAGACGCTTTGACGAATGGAACGAGAAAAAGCTTCAGGAAAAGGTCGCAGAGCTGCGCGACCTCGTTGACGAACTGGCGCCAAAACAATGATAAACGCGGAGCTGTATTTGGCGTCGGGACGGCCGCTTGTTGTGCTGAACCGCGAAGAGACCTGTGATCTTGGAGCGTGGGCGAGGATTCAGGAAGCTTTCGCGCGGGGGATTGTGGACGGGTCCGCGGCGCGGACGGACGTCCGCGCAGACGTCTTCTTGGCCGAGGTCGAGGTGCTTAGAGAAGTAAAGGTGCTTTTCGGACAACGAATACAGTTCGGTCCGACTCTCCATTCGCAGTTGCAAGCGCTAGCGTCGGACCGTAAGGTTCGAGAGTCTAGCCTTGAGAGTTCGGCAGCCTTGGACCCAGTTGCGCTCCGGGCAGAATTGGCCGCGGCAGGGTTTGTCCGGACGTTGAAGCCGTTCCAGGTGGAGAATCTTTTCACTATTTTGCGGCTACCACACGGTGCCGACTTCTCGGTCCCCGGAGCTGGCAAAACAACCGTAGCGCTTGCCAACTTCGCACTCAATCGATCTCGCGGCGTGGTGAAACGTCTACTGGTTATTGGACCGATTGCGGCGTTCGGCGCTTGGAAGGAGGACTCACAGGAGTGCATCAAACCTGCCCCTACTGTTGTGGTTCATTGCGGGCCTGACACCGTGATTCCCCAAAACGCAGAGATTTTGCTGACTAACTATAACCGGGTCGCCTCCGATTATGACCGTATCCGCGCCTACATCGTGGATCAACCGACGCAGGTCATCCTGGACGAAGCCCATCGGATCAAGCGCGGCGGCGCAGGCGTGCATGGCCGCGCGGTACTTGATCTTGCATACGGCGCTCGCCGTAGAGATGTCCTGACCGGTACCCCTGCGCCGCAAGGAGCGTTTGATCTCATCGCCTTAATGCAGTTTCTGTATCCGGGCCAAGATCGAAAAATCCTTCCCCAGGGGGTATATCAAGAGCGCGCGGGGCGCGACGAATCCGTGTTGATTGAAACCCGCGACGCCCTGTCTCGCTATTTTGTCCGCACGACGAAATCCGGACTTGATCTGCCAAAGACTAAATTTGACGTAATCCGCAAGTCGATGAGGCCCATACAGCAGGCGATCTACGATGCCCTTATTGGCCGTTTCCAGGCAGGGTTCCGGCTCCCGGACGCAAGCCGTAGGGAGTTTGACCGGCTTGGCCGGATCGTGATGTACCTTCTTGAGGCGGCGACGAATCCGCAGCTTCTGCCCGCAGGATCTGACGATGCGGACGATTGCGTTTTCCTTCACCCACCGCTTCCTCTAGAGGGTGACGAACCCCTGCTAGAGCTTCTGAAGGCGTATCACCGTCACGAAACTCCCTGGAAATATGACAAGGTGGCGGAGATCGTGGCGGATGCGGCAACCCGCGGAGAAAAGGTCCTGGTGTGGTCTAACTTTGTGCGAAATATTAAGTCTTTGGCTAAGCATCTCGAGGCCTTTGAGCCCGCAATGATTCACGGCGGAGTTCCAACGGAAGACAATGCCCCGGCGACAGCGGTGACGCGGGAAGCAGAGCTGCACCGCTTTCGGAATTTGGACTCCTGTTCTGTATTGCTGGCAAATCCCGCAGCATGTGGTGAAGGAATTAGCCTACATCATGATTGTCACCATGCAATTTATTTGGACCGAACTTTTAATGCGGGCCAGTTCCTGCAAAGCCAAGATCGAATTCATCGCCTTGGACTTGATAGAAATACTCTGACGACTTTCACCGTGTTGACCAGTATCGACACAATCGACGACAGCGTTGATTGGCGCCTCCGCGATAAGGTGAAGGCGCTCTCTAAGTTGATGAACGACCCAGGTTTGGTGCAAGTCGCCTTGCCCGAACCTGATGAGGGCGACGTTGGCCCGCCAGTCCATAAAGACGATCTGGCGGCGGTCATTGCTCATCTCACCGGCGCTTAATATCTTGATACCCACTCGCGGACTTTGTCATGGGGTCTTTTTACTTTGCCATTCTGCACGGCTAGGAGCAAGGCGTAACCAGAGAGAATGGGCCGCATCGGCGCGAGAGCGATCTACTTTCATGGCCGGGGCTTTAGATTTTGATGCAATCGCGGCTGAGCTGATACAAGTAGGACTGGCCACCTGTTATGACGACCGGATGAACGTAGATTCCGCATTGTTAGAGCTTTCCAGATGTGCTGATAGAATGACCCTTTTATCGATAGCCGCAACCCTGATTTCGAAATCGCCGCCGGTCTGGCTACCTCTCGCGGTCGGCAATCAGAAAGTAAATCGGGAATTTATTCCGACGAACGACATGGAGGATCTAAACTGGATTGAACCAGAGTTAGATCAATTTTTATTGAGCGCGAACTCGCGTTTTGAACGCTGTCTCGACGCGTCTTTTGCTAAAAGGCTTGGGGACGTAGCGGAACTCTTTCTTCTCGCGGCTTTCGACTCGGCTGGTGCATGTCCTGTTCACCTAGCTAAAATATCGGATGTATATGGCTACGACATCGAGTGCCGTGGCAGCGGGACTGAACGAGTTGAGGTTAAGGCCGCCAGTAGTCGCACCCGCGGGAGCTTCTACATAAGTAGAAACGAATTCGACAAGAGCCAAGCCTACGGAAACGAATGGCGTCTTATACAACTAACGTTTTCAAACCTTGCATTCGTTGACCAGGAACTCAACATCTCGCATATCGAATCTCTTCGCGAGCTGAGCTCAGAAGCACTGGGTGAACTCGTACCATCGGATACTGAAATCTTCCGCTGGACTGAGTCAGCGCTCATGAATGTTCCTGATCGCTATTGGAATCCTGTTAATATCGAACTGGATCCAAATTTTGTAACCAAAGGAGTTCGTAGAGTTCGCACGGGAAGATGAGCCTCGCAAGGTTTTGGTGCAAATTGTGGATGAGAGACCCCCAATTTGATTACATGTGCCGGCAGCTCATGTATTCAAGACATTGTCGAAGATCTCGAGGGTAGCCTGCCTGAGCGATCAAACTAACCAGGTTGACTTGTCCTTTGCGAATCCGATGCATAAGGTAGACACCTCGAATTGTTGTGGCGGCGGAAGCGAAGCTTTTTTGGACAAGCATGGCACTAGCCTGTACTTCACATTGCGATCATCCTATTCGATTAGATTGTTCAGTATTGGCGGACAAAGCGTCTTCAACTCGGGAAGGCTTCCTTGGTGTTAAAGCTCGGGTATAGTCGTGCATCTGGCCTCACAGCCGTCAAGCGTGGTGGTCGCAAGTGATCGCCTTTGCGAATGCATCGCTTGCGAAAGAGAGCCTCTGCCGAGACGACGGTAAGTCGTGAGCTAAGCTGGACGTCGACGGTCCCGCGTGACGAATCGACAATCCGGTCGAGATCAACGCAGTGGCCCCGGATACTCACGAAGCCCTTGCCCACCTTCCATGAAGTGCCTGCGGACGAAGAAAAGCGGCTCCAATGCTTTTCAAACTCTAATGCGCAATGCTGTACCTAGTGCAGGCTTGTGGTATGAGCCGTTGAAAAACGGGGTCAACTTAGCTTTAAACATACACCACTTAACACCAACGACACGCTTTCATACGGAGGAATGCATACGTCAGAAAGTGCGGCGAGCAGTATCTGCTGCCAATTGTCAACTAGCGTAATTGATGAGTCACGGACGGAAATCAGTAGAATCTGTGTCCCGGTTCGATAAGTTTTGCGCTTTTTCTGGATAGCGTAAATTACATCTCGAACCACGCGATCAGTGTTCGCAGACTTAGTACTTAAAATTCGCCCCGAAATATGAATGCGATTATCGATTCTTGTTCTTATGGCGTTCTGTTGGGGAAAGGCGACACTACCCCGCGCTAAAAGTTCACGATGCAGAGAAGTAGCGTAATTTTCACCAGCCGTCGTAATTTGGACACCCAACACTTCGCCATTATTCAATGTGACAAAAGCATCTGGTCCAGCATGCGAAAGAGCTGTCAATTTCGCAGACGAAAAATTAAAAATTGTTCGCGAAAACGTAACAAGAGGCAGATATTCCTCGATGAGGTCTTTAACCACACCAACTCGGCGGTAAATGTCAGGATCTGAAATTTTCTCTCTATCATTAATAGACGCATGCAGGAGGGCCTCCATCTCATCCAGTGAACGTGGTGCCTCAAGAGCTGCTCGATCCAATTTCATAAGTTGATTCAATAGTCAAGAGTTCGCCACGAATTGCTACTTACCACAACAACGGGATTACCGAATTTCAATAAGTCCTAGCAAATGTAAACTTTGTTTAGCCAACGAACTTTGCTGCTACAAACTACATAACAAGGAGCCGTATTGAAAACATTAAGTCGCACAGCGATTGATCGGCCCACTATTCACTGTTTTATGCCAGCTTGGTAAGAACCTCTGCGTAGCCGTTGAAAGCCCAAACATTTCAGAAGTGAACAACATTATCACAATAAAAAGTATGCCCGGCGCAGCATATTTGCGCAGGGTGGAGCCTGCTGATTGCAAATGCATTATAGCCGCACTTCCATTCGGAATTGTGTAGTCCCGCGCCATATAAAACATCGCATGTAAGTAGTCAATTCCTTCGTGATTCTCACTGCTTGTCAGCACTTCCGAGTAACGTCTTTGGATACCAATCAATGTGGCAATTGGAACCGATCCCCCATTAATTGTTCTTTCATTCTTTAGGTCGCGAATCAAATCCTTGATTTTGTCAGCGCATTGCGAAAACTGCAAAGCTCGAGTGTCATAGCGAGCTGTGCCAATTATTAATGAGTAGACCAGAACGGCGACACCCAAAAAGACTTGCATCATATTTAGCACAGCATCTTTGAGTGAAAGATCGACGCCGCTATTTTGCATCAAAGGTATAAAGACGAGTGCTAGAGACAAGATTGTTGTTGCATTAAATGCCAACTTTCCTTGTTTCTGCAACCGTACGGAGGCATTATGACGGCAATTTGCCGTGGTCCGCATGCTCAACTGTAAATCATCAGCATCGTCAAGAGTACTACGCTTTGCCGGCCCACCGAAAAAGTTCGCCATCACTAAAACCCGAGATTATCAAAGTTTCAATTATAGCAGAAATTTGAATGCCGGTGCCCGTTGGCGCGATAAAGACCTAGCTTCTACTGTTCTGTCCGAAGTATGATGTAGTGACCACGGCTGGCGGAAGCCGTTACAGGGAAAGGGCAGAGAGATGTCAGTAGTTTTTAGTATCGGGTTGCGCGTTCTTAATTCGCGCTATCGTCTTACTCGAAGTGTAACGACTAGCGAGGGATCCGAAACTTGGATTGCTCGAGATGAGGACGAGAGCCCATTTCTGCTCAAGGCATGGTCCGCCTCACTTCCTGACCCATTGTTGAGAGCCGTATGGGACCAGGAACTCCGGATGTTGTATCGCGTTTCAAGTTCTCCAGGCGCCGATGAGTGTCTCCTTGTGATCCGAGAAGCACAGTTGGATACCGAAACGGGGGCATTTATTCTTGTTGCTGAGGGCTTGGGCTATGACTTATTGTCAAGCCAACTTCAATCTCGAGCGTCCTGCGAGTGGCTGAAGCAGGCCGCAATAAAACAGCGAGGAGGGCGACAGGAGCTGTGGAAGGGATTTAAAAGGGTAGCGCGTGGTGTTCACGCCTTGCATGCCCAACAAATTGTCCATAGGAACGTTTCTGCGGAAAGTATCTTTCTAGATGCCATAGAAGGCCCCGTCACAATGCGTCTTGGATCATTTGAGTGGAGCGTTCGTGTAGGCGCGACGCCCAACACCAGCCCGGAACAAGGCTGGGCAGTTCCGCCAGAAGTAGCCGAAGGAAAAAGTGGATACACGTTTGACAGCGACTGGTATGCGTTCGGTACATTGTTAGCTAGGTCGTTCTTATCTGTCGAAGGATGGGCTGACCGGCCTGCTGGCGAACTGAGTACTCTTCTGGAAAACGAGCTCTTCCGCTCATCGGTGTTGATGCAGAAAGAGCGTGAGATCATCCGACGGTTACTCACAAGTAAGCCGAGTCAGCGCCTCCGTTTTGGGGAAGAAATAATCAGACTTATCGGTGATATTGTGCGCGATCTCGCAATGCCGATGGGAGCCGAAAATCTAAGGTCGCCCTTGCAGCTTGTAATCGCTGCTTCCAACAAATCGGTTGTTGAAGCGATTTCTGCACATGGTTTCCGCCCGAACCCACTGAGCCCGGCCGAAGAATATAGTGTTCAGAATTCCGCACATGTTGCGCAGCTGAAAGAATTTATTCGGAACGACATAACTGCAGGTTTTTTATATCCATCGCCCCGGAGAGACCAATGTGTTTTGATGGGGCGCAGGGTAACTTATCGGATTCGCGCCTATAAGAACGACGAAGCAAGCGCGGCATCGTGGGACTTCGCGCAGGTTATGCAGGTTACGTCTTTGTCCGTTGGTGATCAAGCAGGCCAACCTACAGTCCTTTCTGGTGTCCCGATCAATGTTCTTACTCCGCGCGAAGTTGGCCAGGCGTATGGCCGAGCAAAACAATCGTGGGGGCAACTGATTCCACATGTTGACGAGGAGTCGCGGCTTGCAGCTGGAATATCGAAATTTCACGACTTTTTGCGAGCAACAAATCAATTGGAACTGCTACTTCGAGATAGCGAAATTTGTGCTTACGAAATAGTTGAAAATCTTCCTGTTTCCGCAAATTTTGAAAGAATTGTAATTCGCGAACGCCCTCGGGATAGGCCGGTATTGCAATTCTGCCAAATCGAAGGCGGAATGGTAAAAATGTTGCAGCGCGAAAGGGACAGTGAGAAAAAGAACAGCAAGCAAGTTATCCTTTCTGAAATAGATTCACTGCTTGTTCCTGGGGTCAACCCGAGAGTGGATCCTTGGAGTGTCGAGACAATCGACTTCGAAAAAAATACTGTGGTGTTGGAGCGCGCAAGGGCAACCGATCAGAAAATAACATCTCCCGTCGGATATCTACGAACCTACGGGCAGTATGCCCAGGTAAAGTTAATTCGGCGCCGGACCGCAGCAATTGAGCGTATGCATGAGCATTCATACCTTTTGCGGGCGTTAGTGCAGCCCGGAATGGTATATATGGATACAACTGCCGTTTCGTTGCCATATATGAAGGGCATTGAGGCGCTCGATAGTAGTAAATTAGCTGTCATTCAAGATGTAATGCGAGTTAGGCCTATCTATGCTCTTCAAGGCCCGCCCGGCACTGGAAAAACTACGTTAGTTGCCCATCTTCTTCGACAGATCCTAGAAGATGATCCGGTGGCTCAAATATTAGTTACTGCGCCTGGTCACAGTGCTGTTGACGTTTTAAGAGCGAAGGTCCGTGACGAGGTGTTTGCAAGCAACACGTTACAAGAACGCCCGATTTCGGTACGTCTTCGATCAAACAAGCTTGATGGCAGTGCTCCCGAAGGGTCTGCAGAGCAGGTGGCTAACGAGATGCTCGAAGGAGTAGCAGGCCAATTAGCAAGTTTGCCATCTCGGAGCGACGTCCAGAATGAATGGCTTGAATTAATCGAGCGCCTTCTTGCACATGGGCATACCGAGGATGATCAACGTGCGCTTTCCGACATTGAGGAGCTCGTCAAGCGGAGTGCAAGTATCACTTATTGCACAACAAGCGCAGCCGATTTGGAAGCACTCGCCGATGGCAACCAATCGTTTGATTGGAGTATCGTCGAGGAGGCGGGCAAGGCGCATGGATTTGACTTGGCACTACCTCTGCACGCTGGGCATCGATGGTTGCTTTTAGGCGATCAGAATCAACTTCTGCCTCATCAATTCAATACATATCTACGTGGTATTGACCACCTCGTAGATGTTGCGCACGCGTTAAGCGCGTTGCCGAGTAAAGAGCTGGTGGACACCGAATGGATTAGGCGATGGAGTGAATATTCAGATCCTGAACGTGACGAGTTCCAAACCCTGTGTAAGCGCTGGCTTCCTACGTTCTCGACCATATTAACTCAGCTGCGTGACGGTATTCATAGCGAGCCGCGTCTCACCGTGGGGAATTCGATCGGGGCTTCTGCAGGTCGCTTATCCGTTCAGTATCGTATGCACCCAACAATTGGAAACATGATCTCCAGCGCGTTCTATTCTGATTTCGGAAAGATAGCAAATGCGACCGAGGACGAACAAGGGCTGCCGATACCTGAAATACTGCATAACCTGATCTTGCCTGACGGAATAGCGGGTAAGGCGATTTGCTGGATCGATACCCCATGGTGCCAAAAGAACGGAGCATTCCATGAAAAGGGGCATGAAGATGGAGGGCCACGGTACACAAACCCAATGGAGGCTCGTGTTATTAGTGCTCTTTTAGAGACACTAGGTCCCTTAGGTAACGACGAAATCGCCGTACTTTCTCCTTATAGTGCACAAGTGTCAATACTTAATACGGATGCCGAGATCCGAAAAACGCGCGTAAGTCGTGGTTTGAAATTTCGGCAGAGCATACGCGACGAAGATGAGTTAAAGACGAGAGAAGACCGCGTTGCTCACACCGTAGATTCCTTTCAGGGAAATGAGGCGGATTTTGTGATTATTTCTCTGGTTAGAAACAACACGGATCTACCCGGAGAGGGTCTTGGATTTCTTATCGATTCGAATCGGCTGAACGTATTATTATCCCGTGCCCAAAAACTTTTGGTGTTAGTGGGTAGTTGGGATTTTTTCTCGCGACAGGTTTCGCTTGTAGCTACCGATAATAAGCATGACCAGCTTTGGTCGTTTCGCGATGCCATTGCTACTATTGAACAAGGTTTTTCTGATGGCACTGCAATAAAGATCAGTTCGGCCGATATTTTTCTGAAAGAAAATTAAAATGGATGTTCTAATCCCAATAGACCGTTACCGCGTCGACTACGAGGTTGGGAGCGGATCGCCGTTTTCTGAACTCGATTTCATTGTGCTTAAAGCTGTTGCCGTCGAAAGTGCAAGAGATCTCGACGAGCTAACTCTCAAATTGTATTTGCCAAAACGGCTACTGATTGAATCGTTGGTTGGACTGGCAAGAGCTGGGTGGGTCGCGATCGGTGGGACTGGCGCTAGCTTTACTGTGACCCAGCAGGGACTACAGACCGTAGAGCGAGGGGTGTTGCCATCGCCAGAGGTAATCGACTACAGACGAGGCTACGTACTTGTAGATAGAGTTGAGGGCAGAGTCTGCTCGAATCGTGATGTCACCTATGTAAGTACGAGAAAGCTGATTGAGGACGGAATTTGGGATCAGGCTATAAAAATAGAGCGATCACGCGACTTACCTGGGCTTGACGGGGGGCAGGTTAAACATTTACTGCAACGCGATAAGAAGAAGGAGTGGATTAGATGGGTGGGGAATCCTTTTCCACAGCAACAGGCTTGGCTTCATATTCATGTCGACGAACAAGCAGGTCGAGCTAGCGGGATTCCTGACGTGTGGCGTGTCGGCCTAACGCCGCATATAGAAAAAATCGTTCGGTCTCAGCTTCCTGCGTTTGTTTTTACTCAAAGCGAGCGTCTGCTAAAAGAGAGTGGTAGTAGAATGCTACCAGCGTGGAATGCCGATTCTGAAATGATCGAGTTAATATGTGATCATAAGGCACACGTTGAGGTTCTTTTCTCAGCATTGCGCGATGCGAAAACACAGGTGTTAATTGCGTCAGCCTTCGTGAATGCCAAGATAATTACTGCTGAGTTGGCTGAAGCGATTAAAACTACCGTCGCGCGGGGCGTTAGGGTTGACCTACTGTGGGGATATTCAGCAGGAAAGACTGCCGAAGAGCATAGCCGCACCCTTGACGCGTTACGCACGTTGCGCAAAGAGTGTATGGGCAAAGATGCGCTACGGTTTAACGAAACACCTACGGGGTCTCACGCGAAATTGCTCGCATGGGATAGTGATGACGGGTTCAAAATAGCGGTTGGCTCATATAATTGGCTCTCAAAAAGGATGACGTTGCGTGTTGACGATACACCATCGGCCGAACTTTCAGTCGTATGCTCTCAACCAGGTATCGGTTCGGAAATATGCACAACAATTGCCGGGCTTTGGTCTTCACCGCAAGGCGCAGTGAGTTCTATTCCGGATCTGTGGCATTATATGGCAGCATTTCTGGAGCGTTCCATCACTGAAATTTCTGATCTGAAATTTCAGTTGGAAGTTAAGGATGATTCTGCAGACGGGAGTTTTCCGGAGGATCTCGGACAGATAAAGATGCGGCAAGTGCGTGATCAAGAACATGAGACTTTGATGCGAGATATGATTCTTAACGCTAGATCACGAATAGCGATAACATCTCATAAAGTTGGCGCGAAAGCGCTCATTCGCCTCGAATCCCTTCCTAGTACAGTGCAGACTGAAGATGTAAAATTGGATGTCGTTGTTATTGGAGGTGAAATATTGGCCGAAAACGAAGCAATGGTTAAGGCTATTGATGCGTCTATCCAGGCACGCGTTGTGAGCGCGGGAGGGATATTTTTGGTACGTCCCAGTGTACATGCAAAGTTATTAGTTGTTGATAACAAGGTTATAATAACTAGTTACAATTTCCTTTCGGCTGATCCTTTTGGTAACTCGGCAGACTCAAGAGAAGTGGGGTTATATTTCGAAAGCAGAAAGATTTCCGATTTGGTTTGGAGCTGGATTCAGAAACAAAGTGCATAGAACAAAAATCTCGTGTAGCTCGGTGGGGCGGGTTTTTCAGAAAAGTTTGCATAGAAAAATTCGTGGTCTTATTTATATATCGCCGACGATAGATCGAGAAGGATAACCGGTGGGAATCATTATTGATAAGTTGGGGTCTTCTCAGCACTAGAAAAGTAATCTCTGTGAGAAAAGTCTCTCCTATGCAACTTTTAGAGCTCGGCTTGTCGCAGTAAAACAACGCGCAGTTTTGCGAGTTAGACACTAGTTTGTTCGCTGAGCTGTCCAGTTGTACTCTGCCGACTGCCATGTAAGTGACTGATATAGAAAAGGTTTTTGCCCTTAATACACGGACTGTCTAAGAAATGGCTCAACGATAAGCACGGGCTGCATTTATTGCTTCGCGCGGCCCACGCACAGCTATCTCGGCCTGTCGCCGGGCCTCGATTTTGAATCCCGGCTCTTCGCCAAGGTGAATGCTCCCGAACTGCTACGGCGCGAACTCGCCAAGCCCTGCTACGTCCCCGAACACATTGCCATTGGCGTGAACACCGACGCCTACCAGCCCTGCGAGCGTGAGCGTCAGATTACGCGCCAGGTATTGGAGGTATTGTCCGAATGCCGCCACCCGCTTGGCTTGATCACCAAGTCATCATTGATCGAACGCGACATCGACCTGCTTGCGCCAATGTCGGCCAACAACCTGGCGTGCGCGGCGGTGACGCTCACGACGCTCGACGCCCAGATCTCGCGCACGCTCGAGCCACGCGCGGCCGCGCCGATGCGCCGCCTGCGCACAATCCGCACGTTGACGGACGCCGGCATTCCCGTCAGCGTGAGTGTCGCGCCGATCATCCCGTTCGTGACCGAGCCCGAGATCGAACGCATCCTTGAAGCGGCGCGCGATGCCGACGCGGTCGGCGCGCACTACACGGTGCTGCGCCTGCCGCACGAAGTCAATCCGCTGTTTCAAGAGTGGTTGCAGGCGCATTTTCCGGACCGCGCTCAGCGGGTGATGAACCGCATCCGCGAAATGCGCGGCGGCAAGGATTACGATGCCGACTTTGCACAGCGCATGCATGGTGACGGCGTGTGGGCCGACCTGATCCGTCAGCGCTTTGAAAAAGCAGTCGAGCGCCTGGGCTTCAAGTCCTTGCGCGGACGCTTCGGGCGGCTCGATCGCTCGCAATTCCGGCGACCAGTGGTGGTGCCCGCGACGACACGCCGCGGCGGTGCGCAGACAGCGGGGCAGCTGGATCTGTTCTGAGAAGGCAGGATTGGTCCAGACGTTGTTGGCCAGCCCGCACGCCCATCTGCGCAAGCTCGATGCAGCCGTCTACGCGGGAAGCGTGACCGCGAACGCCGGGGACTGATAACTGCGCGCTGTGTCGTTCGACGTAAACGACGGGCTGGCCGATAACCTGCGTAGCCAGGTTCTCGGCCAGCTGGGCGGGCAACTGATGTGCTTGGTGTCCGAAGACGGTCAGCGCAGTGGCGCATCGGGTGGATAACGTAACGAGCAGAGCCGGCGCGGCGGGCAGGGCGTCGGACCCGGCAACGGGTGTGGTCTGTGATTGAGCTTGGGCGGCATCGGTAATACGGGTGGCATGGGCGCCAGACGGGGCGTCGATGACTTCGGTGGATGATGGTGACCGGGGACATCGGTCCAGCGCCAGCTCGCTCGGCCCGAATACCCTTGGTAAAATGTCACTGAAGAGCTCGTTTTATTCTAAGATGCGGCATTGACAGGCGCGCCGCTCCGCGCGCCGTCCAGTCGCCTCGATAAGAATCCATGACCACACCAGTGACACCAGGGCAGGCCGGCTTTCCCGGCAACGGCCCGAACGAGGCCGGCGCTGCCGCCGTGACGATGGAGCAGGGCTTGCAGGCTGCCGGCGTCGGCCGGTTCCAATACCGGATCTTCCTGATCTTCGGGCTGGTGTGGCTGGCCGACGCAATGCAGGTGCTGTCGATCGGCTTTTCGGCGCCGTCGATCGCGAAAACCTTCGGGCTGTCGATGCCGCAGGCCTTGCAGACGGGTACCGTGTTTTTTGTCGGCATGCTGATCGGCGCCTTTGTCTTCGGGCGCCTGGCGGATCGCATCGGCCGCCGGCCCGTGCTGCTGATGGCGGTCGTGATCGACGCCTGCTTCGGCGTGGCGTCCGCGTTCGCTCCCGATTTCACGTGGCTGCTCGCGCTGCGCCTGATGACGGGTATCGGCGTTGGCGCGACGCTGCCGGTCGATTACACGATGATGGCCGAGTTCCTGCCTAGCGACCGGCGCGGCCGCTGGCTGGTGCTGCTCGAATCGTTCTGGGCGCTTGGCACGATTGCCCTGGCCGTGCTGGCACTGTGGGCGGTGGGCTGGGGCGACGATGCGTGGCGCGTGATCTTTTTTGTCACCGGCATCCCGGCGCTCATCGGCATCGTGCTGCGCTGGTATATCCCCGAGTCGCCCATGTACCTGCACCGCAGCGGCAAACCGGACGAGGCGCGCGCCGTGCTGGAACGCGTGGCCAGGACGAACGGCCGCACGCTGACGATGCCGCCGTTGCTGCCCGAGCCTCAGGTCAAAACGACACTGCTGTCGCTGTTCTCGGGCGGGCTGCGCCGGCGCAGCATCGCGCTGTTCGTCGCCTGGGGCCTGATTTCGATTGCCTACTACGGCGTGTTCGTCTACCTGCCAATCCGGCTGAGCGCGGAAGGCTTCGGCTTCATGCGCGGCCAGGAATTTTTGATCGTGCTGGCGCTGGTCCAGTTGCCCGGCTTCGCGCTGGCAGCCTACGGCGTCGAACGCTGGGGCCGCAAGCCGACGCTCGTCGGTTTTCTGCTGCTCAGTAGTGTCGGATGCCTGGGCTACAGCCTGGGTAGCTCGACCGTGCTGGTCGTCGGCTCGACGCTGTTGATGAGCTTTGCACTGCTGGGCACATGGGGCGCGCTGTATGCGTTCACGCCCGAGGTCTACCCGACCCGCCTGCGCGCCAGCGGCATGGGCATGGCGGGGGCGGTTGCCCGCTTCGGCGGCCTGTTCGCGCCCGCGATCATTGCGCCGGTGATGGCGACGCACTTCACGCTGGCGCTGATCATGCTCTCTGGCTTCCTGCTCATGGGCGCCATCGCCATCCTGTGCGTGGACACCGAGTCGCGCCAGCGCGCGCTCGACTGAACCGTTGAGTTGTCACGGCGGCTCGGCTAGGATGTCGCATCGATCGTTACAGGATGCAGGCATGGGTGAGCAAGAGGCGGGCAGTCGGCTGGTGGTGTTTGTCGGCGCCGAGTCGACGGGGAAATCGACATTGGCCAGCATGCTGGCGCGCGAGCAAGGCGCGCAGTTCGTGCCCGAGATCGGCCGCTTTGTCTGGGAAGAAAAGCAGGGCCAGCTGGTGGCCGCCGATTATGTCGAGATCGCCGAGCGGCACCGCGCTGCCGAAGACGCTGCTGTCGCGGCTGTGGCCACGGGCGGCGAGTACGTGTTCGTCGACACCAATGCACTGACCACGCTGCTGCTCGGCCTGCGCTTCGGCCAGGTCACGGAGCCGGTGCCACCGGCCTTGCTGCGCTATGCGCTGGAATGCCGCACGCGCTACCTGCACCATTTCGTGTGCGCCGATGACATCCCCTATGAAGAAGAGCCTGGCGTGCGCGAAAACGCGGCGTGGCGCACGCAGATCCAGCAACTGGTGCTGGACGATCTGGACCGGCGCGGCATCGGCTACACGATCCTGACGGGCTCGCTCGAACAGCGTGCTGCGCGCGTGCTGGCCACGCTTGCAGCCATCGCGCCGCAGGGGAACTCAATTACGCGTACTGCTGCGTAACCCCCATGGCCGCCAGATGCCGCTCGATCTCGAACACGTGCGGATCGGGTTTGCCCAGCGCGCGCAGTGACTGGGCCAGGCCCAGCAGGTAGTCGCTGTTCGGGCCGCTCGGGCCGCGCGCCGTGGCGATCTGGCGCGCGATGGCGTGTTCATCGGCCGGGCCCAGGTACGCCGCGTTGTCGTGCGTGGCGATATACACGATGCCTTCGTCGCTGCTGCCGTCGTCAAATTGCATTTGCGTCGCCAGGCGCAGGTAGCCGTTCTTTTCGCGATGGTCGAGATGCGCGAATTCTTCGGGCGTGACGAGAAACGCCATACCATGGCAGACCGCATCGGGATCCGGCACCAGCGTTACCACACGCCCCGGCGCCGTCTCGGTGCCGCGGTGATCGTGCGAGCCTTGCCAGAAGCGGCGCGTCCAGCCGCGGATGGACGCAGCGCGCTGCTGAAGAAACGGGAAATCGGGTTTGAAGATCAGGGAGCCGTAGCCAAACAGCCAGACGCTGGCATGGCCATCGAACTTGTTCATCTGGCGGTTGATCGCGATGGTATCGTGGGACATCGTGGGTCCGATTCAAAAAGACACGGCCCATTGTAGCGTGCCTTTTTGTGAGAATCAGCCTTCCGCTTGCGCCCGTTTTACATATCCAAAGAGGAATTCCACATAACTCTCGGCGGCTGGCGACAGCGACCTGCCGGGCCGCGTGTAGACGAAAAAGCGCCGCTGCAGCGTCGGTGCATCGAGCGGGCGCATCGTCAATCCGTACAGCGTGGCCAGCGGCGCCGCATAGGGCAGGCACACCGTGACGCCCAGGCCCGCGCTGACCATGGCCAGCGCCGTCGTCATGAATGTCACTTCGTGCGCCGGCGTGAGCGCAATGCCCGTGCGCGAGGGCGGCACCGCGTCGAGCAGCAATTCGGTGAACTGGCCCTGCAGCGAGATGAACGGGTAGGCCGCCGCATCCTGCCACGTCACGCGCTCGAGCGCGGCCAGCGGATGCTGGTGCGGAAACACCAGCGCGAATGGCATGGTGAACAGTTCGCGCGCCAGCAGCGGTGGCGCGGGCGTGCGTTCCGGGCCGATCCCCACATCGGCCTCGCCCGACAGCACGCGCGTAATGACACCCTCGACTTCGGTATCGGCCAGGCGCACGACGATCTCGGGATGCTGCGCGCGGTAGGCGGCGATGCTGGGCGGCAGCAGCGTGCACGCCATCAGCTGTGGCGCCGCGATGCGCACGACGCCTTTCTTCAGGCGGGTGTGGTCGGCCACGTTAGCCAGCGCACCGTCCAGGTCGTCGATGATCTGGCTAAATAAGGGCAGCAATTCGCGGCCGATGTCGGTCAGGCCGATCCGGCGCGTGCTGCGGTCGACGACCCGGGCGTCCAGCGTCTGTTCAAGCTCCTTGATCAGCCCCGACAGTGCCGACTGCGTCACGTGCAGCGTCTGCGCGGCCAGCGTGAAATTGCCGGTGCGGGCCAGCGCAACGAAGGCGCGCATTTGTCGTAACGTTGGATTCATCGGATGGATTGATTAGATAAGCTGATATATCACGCTGAAAATATCGTTTGTATGATAGTGCGTTTTGCCTTGTAATGGCGGCTACTCAGCAATAACAAAAGGACAGTCCATGAAACTCGCCACCCTCAAAGCCGGCGGCCGCGACGGCACTCTGGTCGTCGTCAGCCGCGACCTGGTCACCTGCCAGCAAGTCCCGACCATCGCGCGCACGCTGCAGGCCGCGCTCGACAACTGGGATGCGTGCAAGCCGCAGCTCGAAGACGTCTATGCCCAGCTCAATGACGGCAACGCCGAGGGGGCCGAATCGTTCATCGAAGCAGATTGCCATTCGCCGCTGCCGCGCGCCTACCAGTGGGCCGACGGCTCGGCCTACATCAACCACGTCGAGCTGGTGCGCAAGGCGCGCGGCGCCGAGGTGCCGGCGTCGTTCTATACCGATCCGCTGATGTACCAGGGCGGCGGCGATTCCTTCGTCGGACCAATGGACCCGATCGCGGCCCTGTCCGAAGACTGGGGCATCGATCTCGAAGCCGAGGTGGCCGTGGTCACGGGCGACGTGCCGATGGGCGCCGATGCAGCCGAGGCAGCCAGCGCCATCCGTCTCATCATGCTGGTCAACGACGTGTCTCTGCGCAACCTGATTCCCAACGAATTGGCTAAAGGCTTCGGCTTTTACCAGTCGAAGCCGGCCAGTGCGTTCTCGCCGGTGGCAGTCACGCCGGATGAGCTGGGCGAGGCCTGGCAGGGCAACAAGCTGCATCTGCCGATCCTGGTCACGCTCAATGGCGCCGCGTTCGGCAAGCCCAACGCCGGCGAAGACATGACCTTCAGCTTCGCCCAGCTGATCGCACACGCGGCGACCACGCGCGAACTGTGCGCCGGCAGCATCATCGGCTCGGGCACCGTGTCGAACAAGCAGGGCGGGCTGTACGGCTCGAGCGTCGAGCACGGCGGCGTGGGCTATTGCTGCCTGGCCGAAGTGCGCATGTACGAAACCATTGAAGGCGGCGCCCCCAAAACCCCGTACCTGGCATTCGGCGACACGGTGCGTATCGAAATGCTGGATGCGAGCGGGGCCAGCATCTTTGGCGCCATCGACCAGGAAGTCGTCCGTTACCACGAGAGACAACCATGAAACTGTATACCTACTTTCGCAGCTCGGCCGCGTACCGGGTGCGCATTGCCCTGAACCTGAAAGGGCTGGCCTACGACGCGGTGCCGGTGCACCTGCTCAAGGATGGCGGGCAGCACCTGCAGGACGACTATCGCCAGATTAACCCGAGCGGCCTGGTGCCGGCCTTCCAGGATGACCGCATCACGCTGTCGCAGTCGCTGGCCATCATCGAGTATCTCGAAGAAGTGTATCCGGACGTGCCGCTGCTGCCGAAGGATGCGCCGGGCCGGGCGCGCGTGCGCGAGCTGGCCCAGATCATCGGCTGCGACATCCACCCGATCACCAACCTGCGCGTGCTCAATTACCTGGCGCGCGAGATCGGTGTACCCGACCAGGCAAAGAGCGAGTGGTACCGTCACTGGGTGATCGAGGGATTGCAATCGCTCGAAGCGCATCTGGCGCGCGATCCGGGTGCGGGGCCGTTCTGCCACGGCGACCATCCGACCATCGCCGATTGCTACCTGGCGCCGCAGGTATTCAATGCGCAGCGTTTCAATATCGATGTTTCGGCCTACCCGAATATCGAGCGCATCAATGCGCTGTGCATCGCGTTGCCCGCGTTCCAGGCGGCGCACCCATCGCGCCAGCCTGATTCCGAATAGCGCGCGGGTGGATGTGAAGGGCGGCGGCGCGCTACAATCGCCGCCTCCTTCCATTGCCATTTCACCATGACCGCCACCGCCGCGCCTGTCTCCAGCCCAATCGCCATCCCTGCACCGATCCTGCGGGCCCTCGACCTGGCCGATGCCTCGTGGCGTCCGATCCTCGAAGCGGGGCTGCAGGGGGTGGCCCGCGCCAATCCTGATTATTTGCCGGCACTGGCGCAGGACGATTACTTCCCCACGGAAAACCGCATGTTCGCCGCCTTTGCCCAGCCGCTGGACAAGGTGCGCTACGTGCTGGTGGGGGAGGGGCCGTACCCGCGCGCCGCAAGCGCTACCGGCGTGAGCTTCATGGACGGGGCCGTGGGTGACCTGTGGAGCGATGCCGGACTGTCCAAGCCCGTGAACCGGGCGACGTCACTGCGCAACTTCATGAAAATGCTGCTGGTGGCAAGCGGCCAGTTGCAGCCCGATGCGACGAGCGGGGAGGCGCTGGCGCCAATTGCCCAGGCCGCCCGCGCTGACGGCTCCATCCAGACCTTGGCGCAGTTGCAGGACAATCTCGTGCACGAAGGCTTTTTGCTGCTGAACGCTGCGCTGGTGTTTCGCAAGCATGTCAAGCCGGTCATCGACGCGCGCGCCTGGTTGCCGTTTTTGCAGACGGTGCTGGCGGCGCTGGCCGCCCAGCCGCAGGTGCCGACGCTGGTCCTGTGGGGCAAGATCGCCGAACAATTGCAGAAGTTGCCAGAGACGGCTGCCTTCCCGCAGGAGGTGGCCGAACATCCCTATAACCTCAGCTTCATCGGGCATTCGGGCATGCAGGCGCTGTTCGGGCCGATGGCGTTGTTGCGGGCCCGCTGACAGGGCCTGGCGACCGCGTATTCGTCATGAACATGACCCGCCGTTTTTGGGGTGGTCCAAGACAAGATCACCACGATTTGCTATACTTGACTAAATCGTTCAACTAATCAGGTCTTTCCCCGCTCTCAGAGGGAAACGTGCTGCAGGATGCGGCGCTGACTTGGTACTTGGACAAGAGAAATATTTTATCATTCACCGGGGTTGAAATGCGTCTGACCACCAAAGGCCGTTTTGCTGTCACTGCGATGATCGACCTTGCCATGCGTCAAGGCAATGGTCCGGTC
>Ga0265797_10002554_pt1 | contig 30399 bp, 24 predicted proteins | sample P2T30metagenome_FD_192433 | JGI IMG/M metagenome (GOLD analysis project Ga0265797, IMG submission 192433) | Plant litter microbial communities from East Loma Ridge, Irvine, California - P2 T30 | ecosystem: Environmental > Terrestrial > Plant litter > Unclassified | place: USA: California...
GTGATGGAGGTTGAGGCTGGGGACGGGAGGAGTTGGCAAAGGAATATGGTGCGGTTGGAGGAGAGGGTTGGGAATGTTGGGGGGATGTTGGTTTTTGCTTGAGGGTTTTTTTCTTTGGTTGCTTTCTCTTGGTTTTGTGATGATGGTTGAAGACGGGAAGGCCAATTGTTGTCGACGATGGTTAAAGATGGATAGGTGAATTAATTGTGATGGTGTGTTCGTGAGATCGACGTTTACCTCGCGATATTATTGTCGGTTTCTACCCTCCCTCATATGATTGAGCATTAAATAGCGGCAACTTGCATTATCGACCCTTTCGCATGTCGTTGAGCGCCACCGAGGGCCACCAAAGATAGGCAACCAAAGCAGATAAGCAAAGCAAATAACAGCACACGACGCAAATAAGCAAGACCCAGCTATCAGGTATAGGTAGTTCGTAAAACGCATGCAACCCGCCGTAGCGTGGTCAGATTTCTTATCTCTCTCAAGCTATCGTATTTAGATCCATGTCATTTCCCAACCCCAAGCCCAGGGTTGAATATTCAAAAACCACTCATCCCAGTTTTTTTCTAATTCGCCAATGACTCCAACACGTTGCAACCGGAAACATGAAACAAAAGTTGGACGCCTTGTGTGAACATCTACAGGGCCGGCAGACGCCGCTGGCCGGTGTAGGAGGTGATGGAAGCGGAGCAGGAAAGAGCCAGTGCGCCGCGCAGTACTAAATCCAGATGGCTGGTGCCCTTCGCAGAACAAGAACAACGAAAAAGAAATCATGCAGGTAGCCGTCGTCAAGAAGATGATGACAAGACCATCCAAAAGGTCAAAGCTCCAAGACATGAACAGAATGTCTCACCTCACCTGACCAGCAAATTGACCCAGCTGCGCCTCTTCTTCTTGCGCTCCTCCTTATCCGCACCGTCCAACTTCGAACTCCCCCGCGGCAGGGCTTTCCTGTCCTTTGCCGACGAAGGAGCCTGTGACGACGACCTCGACCTCGACTCCTCCATCCGAGCCAGCCAGTCGGTGAACTCCAGCTCGCCCGGCGCAGAAGCCGTCGACGACACCGACTGGTCTCGCATCAGCGCTGGTCGGCCTATGTTCAGCGGTCTGCTGAAGCGGGGCGAAGCGCTGCGGACGGGCAGCTTGCCGGCCGCGATGGAAGAGGAGGAGGACGAATGCGAGAAGCGCGGCCGGCGGGTGCTGTACGAGGTGTCGTCCGAGGAGGAAGAGTCGAGGGATGAGAGCGAGTTGTTTGGGCCGGAGTGGAAGGAGATTGCTTCGGCGGGTGCGGGGACTGGGTCTTGGAAGCGTACTGTGCGTTTGGGTTTTGGTGTTGAGGAGGAGGATGTGCGGATGGATGTTTGGGCGGAGGAGCGGCCGCCGGTGGAGTGGATTGAGGATTGGTCGGTGTTGGCGTAGGTGCTGTCATTGGCGCTGCCGCAGACGCTGCTTGGGAGGCCGGAGTTCATTTTGGTGAGTAAGTTTTTTTTTTTCGTAAGTGCTTGCTGTTTTGGGCGAATGTATTCAGTCGTGGAGGCCGTTTGTCGTTGATGTATTATTTCCTTGGTGTATGTCGTTCAGGTGTTTCGTCGTTGATGTATGTCGTTATCAGGGTATTGAGTCAAGTTGGGGTGATGGAGTTGTTGATTATCGGCAAGAGTAAAAATGTTCGAGGAATGATGTGCAAGACGTGAGCGAAAGGCGGTGATCCTGGTCTTCGGAGGAATGCAACAGTAACAGCAGCAGCAGCAGCAGGAATAATAATAATAGCGAGTTGTTAAGCAAGGCTCACAAAAGTGAGACGAAGGCTTGGACGGGAACCGCGTCCGGCTTGGGGGTATGCAGGTTTACGGGGATCACACGAGGATCAAGGTAACGACAGCAAGGTGGAAGGTTCGGGCAGCAAATGGTGGATAGGGCACAACGAGGCACGATCGGACGGGCTGCGATCTGGGCGGGTGGAGTCACATACTAACCAACTACAATTGCATTATGGATGGACGGACGAACGAACAGAACAACGAAGTGGTCAGGGCTTCGGTCTGTTGAGAGAACGGAGCTGGAAAAAGCCTGGAAAGCTAGTTACTGCGGAAAGGGCATGTGCCAGAATGATTTGCTTTACTTTGCCGTAGACTGCGAGAGACTCGGGGCTACACAAGGCCAGACTCACGTGGGCGTGCAGTGTGCAGTGCTGAGTATGCAACGAATACAGTAGTACCGGCTCGTTTAACTGTTTTGTTAGCAAAGAGGGCAGAGAGAGAGAACGGAAGAAGCGAAGCGAGAGGCAGGCAGTCCACAGTGCCAGCGTAGTGAGAAGAGGAGAAAAAGCTGCTACATCACAACCCAGTACCGCGTACATGGTACTACTGCAGTAACAACACAGCTCGTGCCTAGCCGTGTTGCATAAATAGACTGGTATTGATGATGATGTGCTCTCATCGCCAGCAGGGATCATGCGGCAAGCGAACGGCAGGTTGCATGTTGCATGTCGGTGTTACACTCGAAGCATGGCATGAGAAATATTAATAATAATAAACAAATCCTGCTGTCGTTCGTGTTTAATTCATCTCACCTCATGTGCTACCTACTACAAGAGTTGCATCATCAATCACGATCTGAACTACTTCCAGTCCACCAACGGTGATGTTCCTTTAGTCTTCAGTCTTTCGATCATCATTCGCAATACTGGCATTTTCACCTCGCCTAGTGCTGCGCCACCAGACGCGGCAAACGCCATGCCGGCGGCATTGCATTCTCGTCGCTTCCGGTGTGGATTAGCCTTTTTGGAAACTCTTCCAGCCTTTCGACCCTTCTTCTTCACGATTCACAAATCAAACACCTGAGCCATGGTTCACAGCAGCGACTAGCAGTCAATCAATTCCATGCCATCGCCCGCATCATCTCGCATCCTCGAACCTCCGACCTGCCGTGTCACATTGGACTGCCCACCTTTCATCATTCAATAATTATTCTCTCACAAACGAGACCTCACTCACTCCTTTGCTCCTTCCACATTAAACCCGCTAGAAAATCGACATCAGCCACTCGCCTGCTTTACGCGCTCGGGACTTGTGCTTACTGTTCAGGCACGCCGGGCTAATGTGCACCGTTGGCTGACTACTGCAAGCCGGTAAGACGTGGCCATGCTCTCATATATTAATTATCAGTATTACCAAGCCTGCCTAAACCCATCATGTCCAAACTTCCAATCCGTTCTGTTGTCTCATCAGTTTCAGCCGAATGCGACCATTTGGCCTGCCTTGGCCATCCCAATTCATCAATTCGTGTCTGTACCCCGCCATCAACAATCCCTGTCTGCCATTCTTCCACCCGTCTCCCCTGGTCCTCTCCACTCCTCTCCTCCCTCCTCTCCACCACCTCATCTCATCTCATCCCTGGCGTTCTCCTCGCCTTTGCACTCTCAGCCGCATCCGCCATCAGCTGTCCCTCTGGCTCCATCTCCTCGCTTGCCGGTGAGCTCGCAATTCGCCCCACCAACGATGCGCGGAGCAGCCAGGCAGAAACCGCGGACACTTCTGCCGTCGTCGGCGCGCTCGACATCTTCGCCTGCTTAGGCGCCGCCCTTCTAGATGCAGCCAGGCGGAACGAGAGCGCCGCCTTCCGCAGATGCCTCACGTAGCCGCTCGCCGATGAATCTCTTCGCGCCGCGCTCACGGTCGCCATCTCTTCCTCGTCGTCGGAGAACTCGAAAAAAGACCCAACTGGTTTGGCCTCGCACTTGGCCGCTTCGGCCTCCCTTGACGATGTCGTCGACACGTTGCGTGAGTGCACACCGATGCTGGTGTCTGTGCTGTAGACACTGCTCGACCTTGATGCTGGTCTACCGGCCATGACGCTACTGCCCACCGATGCAGACCGATAGCTCATTGCACTGCCTGTCGAGCTCGACTTGCGAGTAAAGGGTTTGTTACGCAAAGATCTCATGCTGGTCTCGCCGGTGCTGCAAATGCCACTCGCCCAATTGTCCAGAGCGCTGCTTTCTGAAGACAAGGGCGAGTCAAACTCGACATGAGAAACGCTGCTCGGCCGGCGAGAGCCAGTGTCTTTGGTCGGGATTTGCAATCTCAAGCCGACCTTTTGGACTGAAGGGTTTGCGTCGGGTCGATTGATTTTGGAATGAGACGTTGCTCCATTGCTGTAGACACTGCTTGGCCGGTGAGAATGATTGTACATGCCGTCCAAGATTGAGATATCCTCAGCCGCATTGTCGTCTTCCGGAATGATTGGCAGTGGCTTCATGAGATTCAACTCCAATTGTTGCTGGAGTCGATGTGAGGCCAAGTCGGCCTCGTACAGGGCTTGCTCCACAATGCCATACCAGTCGTCACTGTCGTCGCTGGGCTGCGACTGCTGCTGCTCCTTGGCGCTGCCCTCAAAGTATTGATCAAAAGACATGGCGGCCAGCCGCTAGTTGAAAGGAATGTAGAAGGTAAGTAAGGTGTTCTTGTTAGAGATCGTGCAAAAGAGTGAGTGGGAGCTTTCATAACACAACAAGCATGCCACGGTCGAACAGCGGTCCTACCTACATTATCTACTCGACCCGTCCTTAGCTGTGGAGTTTGCATCGCAAGACAACACCCACACCTGGAGGCCAGATCAGAGATCAAGAGCAGGTCACTCCCCCAATTGAGAGGGTATCCACGTTTCGCCGCAACTGGAACCAGAGGTTCACAATCACTGACAAAAATGCTACCGGCAAAAGAACAGGTCCCCTTTGGATGCTAACTCCTGAGAACTCTCGAACAGACCTCTTAGATCTCCATCAGAACGCCTGCCGTGCCACCCGCTACCACCAGATCCCAGCCGGACGGGACAAGGGTCGATTGGGCGCTGACCCTATGCGCCACGATGCTTCAACACGCAAGCAGTAGTAAGTAGTAAGCCATCCATCGGCGCGATCACGTCGACTCTACTACTACAACGGCGCCGAAGCATCGTTGTTCGAGCAGCGCTCATCTTTCACCACGGAGCAGCAGCAAGAACAGCGCCATCGAACAGAAGTTCATTAGAACAAACCTAGAAACTTCCTCTACCAAGCAAGTCTGAAACGTTTCCACCTGAGAACCGCCTCAGGTCGGGTCCAGCTCAGCTCAATTGAAAAAGAACCCACTCCACCGCGGGCCAGAGAAGAAAGATCATCACGCACCTCGAAGCCGTGAAGACACCATAGCCGACGCACTGGGATTCGGACGCCGTACCACGGTTCAGTGTTCATCAGTAGTAAGGAGTTTCAGCCCGAACCGAACACTGAGCTCTACGGCCCAGCACCTCGGCGATCTAATTGATACCGGTCCCATACTTTGTGCTGATCTCGACGCAAGAACCGCCGAGGCTCTCGATGCTAGTCAGGAACGCCGTCTTCTTGGTGCCGAAGATACGGCTCAGGTACCCGAATGACCGAAAAGGTCGCGCCAGAACGACGAACAGATGGTCTTTGCCGTACTTAGAGAACCTCTCGAGATAAAGACCACCAACGCTTGCAAGAGCCTACGACTCCAGCGAGTCACGCTGCGTTTCAGGCTCTTCGTGGGCACCTATGATACTCTGTTCGCTACAAATTGACCCGTGTCGCCGACGTTTGGGCGGGGATTCTTCGAATTCGTCAGAATGTCTCACATCTCCAAAGTCTATCAGCCCAGGCACGTCGTTGTTCTCCTTCCTCCTTGGCTCCTACTACTCCGACAGCGGAGAGCTCTCCACATCCAGACCGCGTCTTCTACTGTGCTCCATCTTGGTACGCTATAGGGAACATGCATCGCACTTTGCTCTACCTACTCTTCGCGATGACTACGATACTGCGGCTCTTACACTTTCACATCACTGACTCGTGTCCGCTAAGGGACGATCCCGAGCATCAGTCTACCGCTTTGGGAAGCAAAGTACGAAAGCGTTTTTTCGCCGCGTGGTCGAGCTACCTAGCTATTTGGCCAGCGAATACCGCTTGTGCGATTACTCATCTTTCTATCACGGAATCTGGCTCGTTGCTGGTGATGGGTCAAGTTACCTGTCCACTTAATACACTACTACGTCGAGCGACGTTTTGGTCGAAAAGCGCCAGTCGCAGCGTTGATTTGCTGAATATACGACTTGCGAGGTCGGCTTGCAATCCTCGGCAAGGTACAATGGGCGACGAGAAGGATTCATCCTTCGATTGACCATCCTTGTGCCCTATGGAGATCTTACAACATCTAAGTACGACACGATACGATATGATGCAACAATACCAATACGACTCAATGCGATGCCGTGAGCAAATGGTCATGATGGCTGCTCGAGTCGAGGCCTGTCTCGATTGACTTTGCACTTCAGCCTTCAGGCCTAGACTGTTCCAAACAACAAATACAGGGCTTGAACGAGCGCACAACCTTGAGGCCACCGCAACAACACCTCGCGTAATCATGCCCTCACAGCAGCACCTCGCTCTCAGCTATTTACTTTCGACGTTCAAATTCCAACATCGACCTCGGCCAATTCATTGACCCAGTAGTTAACTCGCTGACAGCCGCAAAAGTATCTTGAATACCAGATAACGCCATCGCAAATCCATAATGGCATTCCCAGTCTCGGTCGGACGCCACATGTTTCAACTTTAACCCATCCCACCCCATCTGCCTTCAACCCGACTATACGATCCCCTAAGCCTACTAAGCCTACTAGGTCTACTCTTATACTTCTACTTACCTGCTGCTTACGGAACCGATCGACGAGAATCGTCTTGACATGGCTACTGAAACGGACTCTGACCTTAAAGAGTAGTCATCACAGCAGGAGCATCGAGCAGCAGGTACAGTTTATGCCGCGGTAAAACGAAGCAGAGTGGGAAAAAAGAGAGATAAGGTTGCTGATCGCCAACCGTCTTTACTGTTACACTACGTTAAACGTCCCGTGGGTCGGCGGAAGAGTATAAACAGTCTCGGCAGGGGAGGGGAGTGTTGATGTCTCTTTTGCTCTGCGAGTATTTTCGTGGTGGTCGGACTCGGTGGTAGTAGTGGCCAGTCAGTCCCCTATCTCTCTATCTCTCTCTGTTTCCACCCCCTCTCGCATCTTCGGCCTCTGTTCTTCCCTCAGTCTGTGTGTGTGTGTGTGTGTGTGTGTGTACGTTTGTCATTGTCTGACTATGTAGGTGGGCATTTCACTCGATCGGTCTCTGGGCAGCAGCCATGTCTCCCACAAAACCAACTACTCCTCTCGGGGGAAACCTCGATGGAATGGATGGGAGCTGACACAAGCAAATACTACTGTACGTCAAGTCTAGTATTACAGGCAAGGGTGACCGGCATCTCCATCAACTCATATTTTGCAAATGATCACAAATGCGGAGTGCTATGGAAGACGTGGGTAAAAAGAAAAGCCCAGCTTCGACAAGAAGAAGCCCAGAACAAGACCCTAGAGTACAGAGCGCTCTGTCAAACTTCATCAATAAAAAACAGTGAGAAAAAGGTCCTGTGATCCCCTCATACTACTAAATCATCATTTAAGCCAGCACTATCAACGGTGGAAAAAGAAGCATTCCCAAGAAAGTAAGGTTTGGAATGAATAGAGCCAGAAAGAATCCGTGCGATCTGCATGTCGTTGTCCTCGACAGTAATCTCGATCTCGACTTCGACGATCAATTGCAGTGACAATTCAAGACTTGCTTCCATTCCATTGCCCTCGCTCATACCATAGATGACTCGCTTGCAATCCCAACCCCTATCAGCCTCCCCATTCAAATCGGCGACGAAACCCACTGCTTAGTCCCAGCATCCAACAACGTCTCCTCGCAAGCCTTCCATTCCCTCCGTACAATCCCCGCTCGCTCAGCAGATCTGGGAACGATACGAGCCGAGAAGATCTCCGGCATGCACACGAACCCCTGCGTCAACTTCTCCTGATCCGGCAGAACCGGCTCGCCGTCCGCTCCAATCTTGGGCTCGATATCGAAAGCCCAGAGTATTCGTGCGATCCCCAGGAACAACGAGCGCTCCGCAACGTGCATGCCGGGGCAGATGCGGCGGCCGGCGCCGAAGGTGAACTGGTCGCGCTTGGTGCCATCGGGGTTGCTGGCGGAGTCGTATAGGGAGAGCGGGTCGTCTTTGTGTCTGTCTGGGTTGAACTGGCGTGGTGAGGGGGCGCGAGAGGGGTCCATGTTGATGGCCCAGGCGTTGTTCATTACGCCCGCGCCTTTGGGGATGAGGAAGCCTTTGTACCTGTCGTCTGCGGTGGTGGCGTGGGGGACGGCTCCGAGGATTGTGGTTGGCATCCATCCTGGTTTGGGAGGGGTTGGTTAGCGGATGGATGGATGGGTGGAACTTTGGGAGGTGTTTTGCGGGTTTGCTGCCGCCACTTACTGAGAGTCTCTTTCACTAGACATCGCACATAGGGCAGCTGCGCTTCGTCTTCCATGGTTGGTAGTCGAGAGGAGCCTACCGCCTCGTCGATGTGGCGCTGGGCATAGCGCTGTACTTCAGGGTAGAGCAGCATCGCCTGTACGAAAGCGTATAGCGTGCTCGATGTCGTGTCAGATCCAGCCTCAAGTAGAGTACCGGATATGTAAGCCTAAGAGGTTTTTGTGTAAGCTTCACAATCACTTATGAAAATTAAGAACAGGAAACTTACAGCCTGGGCATCACTAAACTCGTCCTTCTCCTGAGCCTCGGCCATGCCAACACAGAAACAATGACTGATAGTCCCAGCCCTTATCTCCTCCTTCGCCTTCATCCAGTGACCCAGATACAGCCTCTTCTCCTCACGATGCAGATCCTTCGCATGCGCCTGCGTCTTCAGAACCCAATCTGGAAGCCATCGCAAGTAAGGGAAGAAGTCCACCAGCGCCGCCACTCCGGTCTGGTTGATATCGGCGAACTTGCTGAAACCGTCGAAGAGCTGCTGCATTTTCGCATCGGCGTAGGTCGGCGTGCGCCAGCCGAAGACCATGCTTGTGGTCAGCGCGTTCGAGTAGCGGCGGATGTGCTCGAGGAAGTCGTCGGGCGTGTCGAGCAGGTCGTTGAGCATTTGCTTGTTCTCGAGCATTTGGTAGGGGACGTATCTCTTGGCTACGTTCTGGTTCAGGAGGTTGTGGACCATCTTTCGCATCTGCCGTTTCTTGTCAGTCATGGAAGATGATCAATGGTAGATTTTCCTCTTACCATTCGCCACGTTGGGCCATAGTTCTGTTTGGTAGTGTCAGCCACCAAAATAGCATATTGTGGGCTCGGTCTTGCATTCGCGACTCACCATCATTAGCATCCGCAGACCGCCCGAACACAAGTCTTGACCGATGTACAGCTCCGGTCTGTCCGAGTAGGTAGCGCTCCTGCGATCAAGAAGCTCTTTGACCGCAACATCGCTAGAGAGCACAATCAAAGTCTTCGAGCCCAACATGAGGCTATACACATCGCCTATCATGACCGCAGTCAGCGCCCAGTCATCCTCAATGATGCATCGGTGTAAATGACTCGGCGACTTACCATACTCGCGAGCCCATTTTTCGAACTGCAGGTGTGCATCCCTTGCGGGCATCTAAGATCGCTCTGAGCACGATTGATCAAGAAATCTGGAGGTCAGAACGACGATGGGCGTACCTGATGAATGTTTCCTAGCAAAGGCAGCGTGGGTGGGCCAGGCGGGTAATCTTTGGGACGTTGTCCGATCGAAAGCAGACGAGCTAGGCCATAGACGATGAGTAAAGCTGCCACAGCAACAGACAATTCCCACCTGATCATCGTGATGTTGTAGTAATTTTTCAAGGCCGGTGTGAATAGAAGAGTTGGGTAGCGGAGCTTGTTTCCCGGAAGGGCTCGTCTTTAGGTCTGTTGATATTGTTTGCGGTTATATAGACGCGGCTACATGAGTGCCGCTTTCGTTGCCGACGAATGATGGGAAGACAGTGATGACTACCAGGTACCTTTGGTTCTCTCTTTAGACTTGTTAGTGGTATTCTCTATTCTTCGACGCACATGCCAATCATACTGCGAGAACTTGGCTGGATCTCACGCATGTAAGGGTCGTGGTCACGGTCCAAGAGCGGGGATGGCAAGACGGGTATGTGAGACGGAGAGATTGAGTTCGGGCGTGCGTTGGGATATCAACGAGGGGAAGACAATTAAGAGTCCTGTGATTCGTCTAAACGAATGACGGGACATATGCGCTCCAGTTGTTGTTACACATCCCTTGTGTCCGTGTGAGCTCTTTTGCGCTGGATTTACCTCATGTGACTTTAATAGTCAAGACGGCAGGTCTGCAAGGCAGTCCAAGTAGAAGTCGAGCTAGGCACGTGAGCAGGGCGGTTGGACAAATCGGCCTTTTACTCTTCCTCGAAAGAAAAGAAAAGAAATTCCATCTCTATGTGAAAAGCAAGTATGCATCGACTAACCTGCGGTGCCTGCTTCAATCCGCGGCCTGAAGGTTCGCCTTATCAGAACGCCAATTTATTCCCAAGATCACGCTCCCGCTATGCTCCAAAGGAGACCGTCTCTACGTCTCGGGTATATATCTCGCACCGATGCAGGTGCGCAAGTCATCTCGAGGCTCGCGCGTTTTCCCACCTGCTTCAATTGCGTTTCAACACTCGGTCTCCACAATCAGCTGCTGCGTCGGCGCAACCAGATTTGACGGGCATTCGCCCCAGAACTTGACGACTTTGCGCCTGAGCTCAAAGTAGTTGTCTCCAGACTGGACGTGACCGACGAGGCCTGTCTTTTCGTTCTCGTCCTCGTCGTGCGCGCTCAGCGGTCTTCCGACACAGCCTTCGAACGAGGCAAAAGCGACGTTTAGAGGTCCTTTGGCGCTCTCGACGACTCCGGAATCGTCTGCTTGGCCTTCGAGTAGAGTGTCGAACGTATCTGATAGAGAGTCGTGGTGGAGTCCTGAGGCGACGGCGGAGCTGTGGAAGTCGCCGACTGTCGTTTTGGTGGTTTTCGCGGCCACGATTGACAGGTCGTCCAGTTCCGTCGGTTCTTGGCTGCTGCTGTTGTCGGAGCCGTTTTGCTCCTGCGGCTGTTCGTCTATCAGGCATCCAGAAGACCCGATCAGATCGACATCGTCGTCAACGCTGAAGTCGTTTTCTTTGGCGAACTGGTGTATCGCTTTGGCGGTGCAGTCGCCAACTTGGTTGTTGATGGATTGCACTTGCTTCAGCGAGGTCGGGCCATCGCTCTGCAGCATTGCTATGTTTTGCTTGAGCTCCTGTGGAACGGGGACTTTGCCATGGTGCAGAACAGTCATCTGCGGCGGCTCAGTGATGTTGTTTTGGGCGAATTGCACGTGGACCAGCTCCACGTTCTCTCCGTCCTTTGCATGTTGCACACCCACCACGTCGAGCGACAGCGGGTCGCCTCCGGCTTGGACTTCGTGTAGTGAGCTTCTCGGCCAGTTCCAGGGCATATTAGTATGACGGTCAGTTCAGCGGTTTAGCGACTACAAACGGCAAGGGTTTGCACTGCAATAAATCCCATCGGTATGTGGGAAGAGTCTGTGATGGCTGCTCGCAAAGGTGACGTAGCATCGTCATACCGCGCATTCTGTAGCCAGACTCAGTTATATCATTTTCGTCATTGACGTCCATGTCCTTCCCCAAGGCGTTCGGCGCAGAAGAAGTCGCCGGGAAAAAGCTACATTCCTTGGATTTGTTGCGATTTGGTGCCGCGAATCGGACTTGTTGTTGTGAATCGCAGGTCGCGCGGTGCCGCCGGCTCAAGCCACATCGCGTCAGATCTCCACCGAGAAGAAAAGGGTGACGTGAGTCTGTGGCATGGCATTATTCGAGGCAAGGCTATACCGTGAAACCCGACATACCACTTCCGTCATCGCTGCGGTGGAATAATATATGTGCAGCTCGATGCTGACATAGGTAGGTACGTGGACCGGTACATGTATCTTGGAGGCTGAGACGTTACATGTAGGTCAGCAAGTCACCATCTACAAACATTACATCACTGACGTATCGCTTGTAGAACGCCGCCATCATTGATGCCGTATCAAAACAGTATGCAGTAAATGTGCCGATGGAATGCATGCCGTCGACTGTGTAAACAGACACGATCTTGTGTTGACATGGTCGCGCCTGTCGAAAATCATTCATGCTCTCACCACAACCCCAACCCCAACCCTAATATATCCAATAATGAATGAGCGACACAGAGGAGACGTACTTGCAACGAGGTCTGCAGGAATACACAGGAAGTTGGCGCTCACAAATGATAAACTTTCTTGGATTCAACGCTGATACTCTCGCGGAAACACTCACTAAAACGACTTCTTGCTCGGAAAGACGTTTTACGACTTCCCACGCCTCCGAACAGCAATGATCGAGTGGATTGAAGACCCGACCATCGAGAGAACGATGGAGTCCAGAAATCGGGACTCGAGACTCGAGACCGCAGCCATGAAGGACAAACGTGAAACGACGGCCAGGCCAGGCCAGGCCACATCACCAACGAACAACGCGTCTAGTGCAACGACAACAAAACAAAAACGTCCAATCGATGCGCGCACGAAGACATGCAGAACTCAGAGTTGTAGCCCAAATCTCCGACGGATAGGCAAGCAGGCCGCCTCGAAAAACGTGCGCCGTTGCGGCTTCTTACTTTCATTCCGCGAGAACGGACAGCAGCGTGCGACTACTACTGCCGGCAAATGTGGCATTGGTGTGGGCAGTCTAGAAGGGAGGGAGCGAGGAGCGAGAGAGAGAGGGAAAGAATGAGGCCAGACTATTGCTTCTCTGCAAGAAGGTAGTGTCATCACACTCAATCGCAGGGAGCGACAGAGAGGCCGGACCAAACTACCTCCGCTGATGCGAGAGATTGGGGCCATCACACAATCATAATCAAAGGGAAAGGTTCATGTCGCTCCAGGCCAAGGGTGATGAACTAACACCTTAACATTGCCGGAATCACTTCCACACCCGCGACTCGACCTGCGCGAGGCACTTGCAGCCACGAGCCATGAAGTGCCGGCTCACGCGTGGGAACCGGGGAGGACGGCGACCAGCAATAACGACGTGAAGCTCACGGCCCATCAATAACAGTCGACTGTGTGTTAATTTCAAAGATCATGCACGAAGGAGCTCTCCGCGTGCACCGCGGATTGGAAGGAAAGCCAAGCTCCTACCTTCGCAAATGAGTTCCGGGCCTTGTAAGTTCTGCGTTGGTAGCCGTGACTCGTATATCACGCACGCTGCATGAACCATCTTGCAGGGTTTAAGCACGAAGCTTCATGTGGTGGTGGTACGAGACGGTGATGATCCGATTGGTGAGGTGTTTGTGTTCTTGAAGAGGGAGCGTAACGGTGTCATGGTAGACAGGAATAATGATACTCAGCTTAGGATATATCGTCCAATTGCAGATGCGCAAACCATTCAAGGACGAGATTGGGCCAGCAATCCATTATTGATCTGCCCGACGAGAGGGTCGGAGTGCACTCCTGCGTGCATGCCGGCATTATTTCAGCCCAACCTTGATGATGGCGCTGCAGGGTGTGCATGTACCACTACTTGTCCACTTCGAATGCATGTACGGTGCACAGTGGATAGAACGCGGTTTGCGCGTCTGGCCAGCGGGCGCTCATCCTCCATGGCTCTGGCGTGAGTGGCATCACAGGTCCTAGGTGAACTAATGATACCGTCACAAACGGTAGGGTCGTACTGTAGGGATGCTGATCGAACCTCTACGCGATCGGCGCAGGATCAGAAGAACGCTCGGGACGTCGCTTGAAGAACCCACGTGCGACAGGTTGATCGGGGATGGACGTTTGGCGAAATTGGTTTTTTCAATATGCGCATTTCGCTTCGTGTGTTTTTCAAGGCGCGATGGAACGTATAGATTGCGAGACCACCTCAATTATGTTAATGAAGCAATGATAATGGTACCGAGGCGTGGCAATCGAGATTTGACGCGCGGTCAGCCATATGGTCGAAAGTGTATGCCAGATAGGGAGATAGGAAGAGACGGGTCTGCCGACTGTTGAGTGACGCAAGACCCACCTCCACGAAAGAGCAATTTAAGAGCAGTGTAGTGGCTGCGTCGATCGCGTTTGGAGAGCAGCAATGATAATGAGAATGCTGCATAACTTCGAAAGCAGGCTCGATGACTAGACAAGCCAAGTAAACACTGCGATCGTAGATAGAAAGGTCGCACGAGATCTAGATGTCACAGTTGGGACTCGAGTAGCAAGATGACGGGCAGCGGTAGTTGCGGACGGCTGGCAAGCAACACGGCGTCTTCAGGATGGATCGCCAATACGCTACTTGCTCCGGATTTTTGCCTGCGGACACGAGGAACGACGCCAGCACGGTCAAATCATCAGTAGAGAGTAGTAGTGACAGTGGGGGAGATGGCGAGGCTCGAGCGACCGAGGAGAGGGCTGGCGCCAGTAGTAGTCGAGCATCTGCTCGGGCCGGCGTAGTGCTCGCACTGTTAGTAGTCGGTCCATCGACGGGGACTGGCTCGGGGGATGCGCTGGGGAGAGGTGGGCGGCGGCGACGCGGCGACATCAGACCACGCAAAAGCAGGGAAAGAGATGAGTGCGGGCAAGGTGGGAGGCGGTCAGCATCTTAAAGAGATGCATGTCTTGCAGGTCCAGGGAAAGGGTAAGACTTTGTGGGAGAGGTATTGTTATTGAAACACTCAGGAACATATAAGGCGAGAGAACCAAGTCCATGGAACAGGACACGCCCGGTGGAGAGGATAGCGTGTGCGGCGGCGGGCAGATGATCAGTGCACGCGCGTGTATGCAACCGCGAGAGCACCAACGACTTAATTAGCCGTAGGTTTTGGTAGTGTTGCCAGCCGGCGGTTCCTACGATGCAGCCGGCAATTCAATCTTTGAGGCCCCGAAAGTCTACGAGAGATTGCAAGGATTATCCTTGGGAGGCCTGGATTGGAATCGCAATCCTGCAAGTCAGTAGTAGTCAGTACTCAGTACTGACGGGCATAGCTCGGGGGCGTGTATTCTTACCGTCAACGTATGGTATATATGTAGGGGTGTTGACTGTTGACCGCTACATGTATGGAGTGCATGAACTGGTGGTCTGAAAGGTCGATTTGGGCATGGCTGCGTGTAGTAGAGCGTCGATCATATAGCCTGCACAGGAGTTGCCAGCCCTGCGGCCTCAACAGAGCCAACACCAACCCACAACTTGGTCTCCTAGCCATCTGAGTTATTGTCAACATTAATTGCCATTCACGCCATCCCCAAAGGGCAAGGGGCATGTTCACTACTGTGAATGCTCCTGGTGGGGTGGTGGAGCAGAGGCGTTCGGACCGCGGCAACAAATGCAACCAGGGGCGCGGGCCTGCAGATCTCGGCGGCAGTTCACAGAGAAATGGTCAAGCTCACGATCAAACATCACATGCATCCCGTCATGCCGTTCACGGCGTGTCAGTGTCACTGTCATGGGCGAAAGGATCAAGGGAAACGACGTGGGAAAACAGAGTCGTCCGTCTTGAGAGAGCCGCGTGCTAGCAGGGAAGTGCCTTGTCCTTGTTGACATGGAACGGACCCTTTCTTGTGAATGACGAGCGAGAACGGCACGTGGAAAAGGAGTCTGTGTGGACTGTGGTAATGGCCTAGTCCGATGTATAGTCATTGACATCGTCTCCATGTGTCTGTGTGTCCAAGTCTGTGTGCCTGCCTACGTCCCTTGGTCTTGGACATGCTACTGTAGTATTATTTGTGGTGCGCCTCCCTATATTGGAACGGAGCGGAACGGCGGCGGGTTGAGTGGGTGGTCTTGTCTTGTCTCGTCTTGCTACGCCGACGACGACGTGTGTGTGTATGTGTGTGTGTACCGTCTAACATCCTTCCTACCTTCCAACTCAACTGCCACCTCCGTTCACCGTCTAACGTCCGCTGATCGCCGTCTGGCCGTTCGCCCTCCCACAGTCCCATCATCTTCTACCAGCCTGTCTGAGCAAGGGGAGCTGCTGCCCCGAAACATCTCACTCACTGCAAAGAGATCGGCTCTCTTGGAAGGAATTTGCCCTCAATTGTTGGCCCGAAACCTTGCAAAGCTTACACGCGCTGGATCCCACATTTGAGCTTGTCGACGGCAACGGCGTGCACACTCAATAACCGACCACCACACGCCAACAGGAAGGCGCGACCCTTGCATTGCTGCTTGCTTGCCTGTGCCTGCCTGAAGCCTGGCTTGCGACTCCAACTTCGACTCCAATTCAAACCTCACCTGCTCGCCCTCTTCACCGCCTTACCTGAACTGTAACCGGACGGACCTTTCCATCAACCGAGGCACCCTCCACCCACAATTAATTCGCCCCGTCTTCCTTCGCATCCACCTCGCCGAACAATATCGGCGCATCAACCCGCGCTTGACCACAGTGACATCGCGAATTCAGCCCTTGCGCCTCCTTCGAATACATTCCTCCGACAAGCCGGGACGCCACACAGGAATAACACGCCGACGGTCCAGCCATTCGAAGACTGCAATTGGACCGTACCAAGCAACCTCCAGCAGCTCTTCTTCTCATCACCTCACGCCATCCCACATGGACCATTCTGGCAGATAAACGTCCCTAGTCCGCACAGCTCACTACCACCACAATGGACGACGACGGCGACTACGGCGACACCATGTGGCCTCGGTCTCAATCGAACAGCAGCAGGGGCATGGCTGCTTCCAGGGATGCCTCCCACCGACCAGCCCCGCTCACAACATTGCAAAGTCGACCTACCGACGGCCAACACCAAATCACACCACCACAAACACCGATCAGCCCGGACAATGACACTGTACGATCAGCAACTCCCCAACCTCTATTCCACAATTACCTACGCGTCCTCCATGCCTTCGATCCTTCCACGGATCCTTCGACGAACACAGACGAGAACTCGATCACGGTGTCAATCAAGCAGGGTGACCTCATTCTGGTTCACTCGATCCACGAGAACGGATGGGCCGACGGCACACTCTTCTCATCAGGAAACCGAGGTTGGGTCCCGACCAACTACTGCGAAGCCTACGACCACCCCTACATTCGCAACCTGTTGAACGCAATGACGCAGTTTTGGGATTTGTTGGAGGACAGTGAAGAGGCAAGCTTCAAAACGTTCATGCGACAGGACTACATAAGAGGATTAATCGCAGGTGTGCGATATCTCCTGGAGCATGCAAGTTGTCTGCACAGGGACGCGACGCTTGTACAGCAGAACATGGGCATTCGACGCATGCGCAAAGGTCTCCTTGCGGATCTGTCGTCCATGGTGTCCAAGGCGAAGGAGCTGCAAGAAGAGGCTAGCCAGCCATATGCCGGAGAGATCATCCACATCGTGCTCGACGAACTCATCACGAAGGCCTTCAGAGTCGTGACACGCGCCGTACGATTTGTCGACGCTTGGACTCAGGAAGCCATGACGGGACCCACCAGAAGTCGCAGCAGTACGACGACGGACGGTGCTCTCATGTCACCACTGGATGTTTATCTAGGGAACGACGCGTCGAACCCTCTTCAATCACCCACCCCGGACAACTGTCAGCCAAACACCGCAGAAATACTCTCGGATGACGAGCGCTTCGATGACCAACGATCGCCCAGTATCATTTCTCCAAAATCGGCGAAGCGTTCAAGTACAATCGTGCACACCCCTCGTACCAGTGGGACGTCGCATCGTCTTTCACTAGTACGCGAAGAGCGACGATCGGGTAACGCAGCTTCGGAACAATTGTCACAGGCCCACGACCTGTGCATTAGCCATATCGGCAAGTTCTTGGGCCACCACCTCCAGTCTCGGTCGCATGCGGAGTTGATCGAGACCACCCGGCGCCTGACATCCGGCTGCCAAAGGATGCTGCGGGTAATGGACCAAGTCAACGGTGGAAAGGCCGAACCATCCGCTGCGATCATTTACGCTAAAGAGTCTCTGCTTGAAGTTTTGAAAGAACTCGTACAATCCACCAAGGAAGTTTTCACCTTCTCCGACATGCCAGATGACGATGCAGTTATCATGCCGGACCAAGCCAACCGCCTAGCCGCTGTCAGCACCAACTTGATACGCGCCATTGGCGAATGCGTTGCACAGACCCGGAGACGTCTGGAGCAGATGGGCGACTTTGACCTGCCCGAGCCGTTCCCAGTAGATGCGAAAGCTGGCGCCGCCGTTGAGGAGCATGATGTATCGCCAGCGTCGCGACCTCTTGCGACTGTCACACGCAACGAAGAAACGATTGAAGAAACCCGCAAGCGTAAAAGCCTACCGCCTCTGCCTCACGTAGACACTCGCATGTCCCACATCAGCCCACCGATGAACGACATGGGATTGCCGTCACCCGCCATCACCATCTCGACAGATAGCCCTCTCGCCGGGTCTGCAATCGAACAGAATCATTGCCGGACATTCTCCAGACAGGCGGTTGAATCTGGCCCTTCCAAGGGACCCTTTCCCTTCCGTCCTGACGCGTTTCTTTCTGAGCGGAAGGACAGCGTCAGCACCTGCGTGACCGAGTCTTTCAGCACACAAGCCAGTATAAGTAAAGACTCGGAAATGAGTACCGTGTCAGAAACCTCAACCAGAGCGTCTACCCCCGATGGAGGCAAGAATGACAGCCTCAACCCTCGACTTCTGACTAGCTTTGGTAGCATCTCCAGTATAACGTCTGCCGTTACCGAAGCAAGTAACGAAGCGGATTCGGCGCTGATGCAGAAAACCTACGCGCATGAGTTGATCATGAACTCGCAAGGGCAGGTGACCGGCGGGAGCTTGAACGCCATGGTTGAACAACTCACAACACATGACACCACGCCCGACCTGAACTTTGCCACGACATTCTATCTGACGTTCAGATTCTTCACGACGGCACGCGATCTGACGCGCGCTCTCATCTATCGTTTTGACTACGTTGGAGACAGCGCGACAGTGGGCAAGCCTGTCAGGCTGCGGATCTGCCAATGCTTCAAAGGTTGGCTGGAAACATATTGGCATGCGGAGGCCGACAAGGATGCTTTGGAAGACATCAAAAGCTTCGCAGAGCACAAGGTGAGACCGCACCTGCCCTCAGCGGCAGAGCGCTTGCTGGCTCTTACGACAAGGATCACGTCTGCGTATGAAAATGGCACCGTGGTCGAGCCTTTGGTTTCTGGGGTTGGTAAAACAAGCATGCTGGTTGACACCAAACGCGACGCCGATCTGGCAGCACCCGCTCCGATCATCTCGAAAGCAACACTCAACGCCCTTCGAAACCGCCCGGACAATCCTTGCGAACTGAACATCGTGGACATCGACCCGCTGGAAATTGCACGACAGCTATGCCTTATGACATCGCATGTCTACTGCGAAATCAAGCCTGAGGAATTGTTGAGGGTGGGATCTGGCAAGAAGAACTCCTCGAAGCCCAGCAATGTCTTGAACTCGCAAAAGTTCAACACAGACCTTGTGTACACTGTCAGCGATACCATCCTAGCACCCCAAGAGGCCAAGAAGCGTGCCCTTGTCATCAAGCATTGGATTCGGATCGCTGCCTGCTGCTTGGAGATGCGCAACTACGAATGCCTTATGGCGATCGTGGTCTCGTTGCGAACATCAACCATCCAGCGACTGAAGAGGACGTGGGAACTGGTCCACAAGAAGTCCAAGGCGAAGTTCGAAGAGCTCAAGACCATCGTCGAACCAGATGGAAATTGGACGTCTCTCAGGCACCACGTAGATGAGGCCAGTGCGCCCTGTCTGCCATTCTTGGGCATCTACCTCACCGATTTGACTTTCATCGCCGACGGAAACCCTTCGCAGCGCCAGATCCCGGGGTCATCTGCAATTGGTAGCGACCAAGCCATCTCTGTCATCAACTTTGACAAATACGCTCGCATGGCCAAAGTGGTGGGCCAAATTCAACGCTTCCAGGTCCCTTACCGCTTCCACGCCGTGCCGGAGTTACAGTCGTGGCTCGAAGCATACCTGCACCGTATGCGTGAGTCCACCGCCGATATGTCCGGAACCTTCCACCGCCGTAGCCATGTGCTCGAGCCGAGGGAGCACAGGCCGTCCATCCCGACCAACAACCTCATGCCGCTCACCACTATCAGCGAGCCGGTCACTCCCATTGAGCGACCAAAGACGGCCCACGAAGAAGAGAAGCCCGAGCCGGTGGCCAAAGATCACTCGCGAATGGACCTCTTCTGGAAAAGCAACGCGTTCGGCTTCAAGGCTGCATTTGGTGGACGGACGGACGTCAATACTCATGCCGGATAAGCCATGCCCTGATTGAACGAAACGACCCAGCTGCTGTGAGGCATGCCGAGCGTTACCCCTCACAGTATCTGATTGCTTTTCTGTTTTTCACTTTCTCCCTTTTCTTCTTTTTCGCTTTTAACGATGATACCCCATATTGCGGGAAGCCCTCCCTTTGGAGAAGCACGATTTTTGCACACGGTCACGCAGATGCAAGCATGAGTAGTAGGAATTCCCTTTTTATTCCCGGAGATGGTTGGAGACTTGAAAACACACAGGCTGCAAGGAAATGCCTTGGATGGAACGGGTCGGGACTGGGAGATTGTAAATATTAGTGGTGCAAGTGTATACTACTTACGAAGGCGAGGCGAAAAATGGAAGTTCCCTCCTATTATCATTATGTCCCCAGCCTCTTGTCATGATGTCGTGTTACAAGCAATAAGAACGACATGGTTTAGCGAGGTCTCAGTGGTCTCGTCTCGAAGATCGCCTGCAACGTGCTTCTAGCGCGCCTCGGTATGCGCACGGCCCATCCAATGTCACTGATCATGGAGACAAATAAATTGGGACAGAGTTGGGGTAAGCTGACAGGACTCTGTCCCGAATGATTTCCCGTGGGAGTCTGTCACATGTCAGGCTGCGTCGACTGTCGGTCTGTCTACTTTTTGCTCTTGCTTCTTCTCGTCCCACCTGTCCATCGCCCTTTTATTCCCGTCCAAAACTACGAGCATTCGGAAGACTGCCTGTCAAGAGCTAGGAATGTCGGCGAAGCACTGAATATTCAACCCTTGGACCATCACCGACTTCACTCCTAGGCTGCAACGACCGGCTGGACTATACTTATACGGAGGAACGTGGCCCGCGAAGAGAAGCACGTGAGCATACACCGTGTCTGAAACACAGCAGACTACTCTGTGGATACTTCTGGCTGGCCGACTGCCTCTCAAGGTAGCTTCGACTCATCCAGACTCGACCGCGGACAGGAGACGGCCCTGACAACACTGTCGAACAACTAGCGATAATGGAGGCTATTCCCGAGAATGATGGCATGCAGTCACTACGCCAGCAGCTACTCCAGATAAAGGAGCTCGCTCTGTCGACCGAAGAAAAGGCCAGACGCATGCACGGCCTCATGACCCGCGATTATCATTCGCACATCGCTACATTAAAGCCGCCGTCTCCTACCACTACAAGTCCACCTCAGACGCCTCGAGACCCCGAAGTCAATAGCCTCACACCGCCTGTGGACTCAAATAATCCGTACAATATTCGACCTGGCGACCTCGAAGTCAAATACAGCCCACTTCCTGTCGTTCGCACCGATGCCAACGGCGATGTGGATGGCACCGAGGGAGACGAGGACGCTTTGCCGGATCTAGGATGTATGCATTACAAACGTAATGTCAAAGTACAATGCTTCGATTGCCGGCAGTGGTATTCTTGCCGACACTGCCATGATGCTGCGCACGATCTGCCTTTCGCACACAACCTGAACCGAAAGAAGACACAGAATATGCTCTGTATGCTATGCCAAACTCCCCAGCCTGCTGGCGAGACTTGTATGCAGTGCGGCGAATACGCTGCATGGTATTACTGCGACAAGTGCAAGCTATGGGATAATGACAGCAACAAGCGCATATACCACTGCGACGACTGCGGACTTTGTCGTCTAGGGGAGGGCCTGGGCAAGGATTTTGTGCATTGCCGACGCTGTAATGTGTGCATCTCGATTTCGACATCGGCCTCTCATCCCTGTATCGAGAGGGCTACGGATTCCGATTGTCCGCTATGCCTGTCGTATCTCTTCGAGTCTCCTACTCCCGTAGTGAGCTTGCCCTGCGGCCATTACATGCATGGATCGTGCTACAAAGATCTTATGGCCGTGACATACAAGTGTCCTGTCTGTAGCAAGAGTGCAGTCAATATGGAACTACAGTGGCGGAAACTGGATGACGAGATCGCGTTGCAGCCCATGCCGGAAGAAGACGGCGAGCTGGAGGACTTGCTTCCTCATCTCGAAGGCGTCACCACAGATGAGATTGAAGAGGATGCCGAAAGCGCAACACCACTTCGTCGTCCACGGAGAGCCTGGATCAGCTGCAACGACTGCAACGCACGCTGCTGGAGTCCGTTCCACTGGCTGGGTCTCAAATGCCATTACTGTGGTGGTTACAATACCAATCAGATGCCGCCGATGGTTGGTCGAGAAACGGAAGCTGAGCGTCTGATTCGTCAACAACAGCTACAACCGCGTCAGCACGACTTTACAGGAAACTCGGTTCTCCTCGACGCCGGCATTGGAGTTGGCCCGCCTGCCTCAGACGACGGCCACAGAGTCGATAGCGCACTCGGCATGCCGTCTTCTCCCACGAACCTTCATCCTGCCACCGCCGCCGCCTTAGGTGGCTCGCCAAGCTACAACCCGGAACGCAGAGCCAGTGGCGCTCACTCTCCACGCCGTTATTTCGTGCAAACCGAAGAACCACGCCGCGCCTCATTCACAGCCCCTTACATCTCGACGCCCAGCATGCCCAGCATGTCCAACATGAACCTGCCGCGCATCCCCGACCTCCCCTCTCTGCCGAACATGCGGAACAGCTTAGCCAACATGCCTAACATGCCCAACATGCCCAACATGCCCAACATGCCCAACATGCCCAACATGCCCAACATGCCCGCCATGCCCAACCTTCCAAACCTGCAGCATCTGCAAAACCTCGAACTCCCCCGCTTCAACCCCTACGAGATGGTCCAAGCCCTCTCCCGCAGCCTGAGCCCTATGCGCTACTACATGGAAGGCCTGGACGTTTCGGACCTCGAGCGAATGAGCGGTGCCGCCCCACGGCCGCCTCTAGCCCGTCGTTCTTACTCCGAAGTCCCGGCCGGCAGCCCGGACGAGTCGCCAGAGGAGAAGAGACCGAGGACTAGTGTGGATCTGAGCGCTGCTTCGAGGGTTTGGGGCGACGATGGTGCCGCTGTGGTTTCTTCGAGCGGCGAGGAGATGGAAGGGAGTGGGAGTGAGGAAGAGGACGATGACGATGATGATACTGATGATGACGACGGTGGTGATGATGGGGAAGAGGAGGATCTGGAGGATCGTTTGGAGATTTTCGGACATAGGTGATGTGAGTAGGAAAGGAAAGCATGAAATGAACGATAAGAATTCTGATTCATCTTTTTCGGGTTTCAAAGTCTCAAGACCGACTACACGTCACCATCACCACCACTGCGCGCTCGGTCGGAATGATCCCCGGCCAACCTTGTCACGAACCTTCCTATCGATCGAGAACCAAGATGGTCTCGGCGCGAAGAGCCTACACCCAGCGAACAAGGATGCGTCGATCTTTGCATACGACGCTTCCACAATACTCGCTAACAGTCCCACAACGACCGCTCAGTCAAAGATCGCGTGCAGATCGAAATCCGCACAATTCTCACCGAGGTTCGAGCCCGGATTTCTGCAGTAGAGCACCGTCGACGTGGCTGCGTAAAAGTCAGTTTCAAGGACATGTAAGGGAATTCCGCATTCCTTGATGGTATTACTTACGGTAGCCACGCCTCAGGCCAATGTTCCGGCAGGCTGCAGAATAATCAGCAATCTGGTCAATCGAACACGCTTCCGGTGGGACAATTTTGGAAAGGGGGAGAAAGACTCACCCCCGAAAAGCAAAGGCGCCCGCTCTCCGTTGTACTTCAGAAGATTTTCCTCGTCGGCATCGATGCTGAAGCCCGTGCCCCATGACGAGGAATACTCCTCTTCAATGAGTCCGATCAATTCTTGCCAGACGTCGTAATCTGCTGGAATGATCCAGCCAAGCGTCCAGAGGTTGCCATACTCTGTGTAGTTTCGGGTCACTAGACGGCTCGAATTGAGGACGAGGCTAGTGGCGTCCGAGATGTCATCGACGAAGGCGCCGTACCAGCCTCCGCCGCCGGTGGTGGGGCTGAAGTAGCCCATGCTGGTGCCGTTGGGCAGACGGGACTCCAGTTTGAAGCTAGCGAGGGAGGAGTCTTGTCTTGGAAGCACGCTTGCGGTCGCGAGGGAGCCGAGGGGGGCGAGAGCGGTGGAGGCATGCATTTTGCGCTTGTTGTTTGAGGGCTACCGGGTGATGTTGTGGTGTTGCTGGATGAACAAGCGCAGCAGGAGCGCAGAACCAGCCGACTCATATATGTATGTTTCCAGGAACCAGGTCGTCGGGGTTTCGTGTCATTCAGGATTCCGTCTTTGGACGACGATCGATGTATACGAGGCAGTTCCACAATCCAGTGTCCACTCACACGGCCTCATGAGTCGGTTCTTCACAACAAGCCGAGCATACTAGTCACGATGCTAGTACACACCATAATGATGGCAGGAGGTCAGCTTGCCAGGCCTCTCAACTTTCGAAGGATGATACGAGACGGATCAAGTCGGAAGGGCTTTGTTGCTTGCAGTGAATCCTTCGAAGACCAAAAGCTCTAGTATCACCGGCAGGTGGAAAAGGATACCGCCCAGCATTGACGATCCAACGGATACCAAAAAAAGCAACGTGGTCGGCTCTTTTTGCTAGTCTCAATCCTGCCGGCGTGCTTGTTATGCTTGCTGTACGACGTGAGTCGCGCGTAACAATGACACCACGACAAGAACCTGCATCAAACTCGGTACCAGACTGTGTTCAATCACCTGGAAAGGCTGAGCGCACTGAGACGTAACAACAGAAGTTGGGCGTTCCCAAGCTGGAGATCCTACGCGTCGCTATACCGAGCATGCGTCAAATTCGGGATTCCACACACACTTAAGATCGTAAACGATATTGAACCACGTCTGGTTTGTGATACGTGCATGCCGGCAGCCTGGCCTACTCACTGGTGGCGTATACGGCTCTTCGGGAACACTCCGTCATAACACAGGCGTTGGAGCGCAACGTACTGTCACCTAGTCGTTCCCGAAACATCGAACACTTTTTCTGGTACTAAAACGACGAGAGCATCGGCAGATGACTGCTGATCTGGGCTGTGCCAGTGAGGTGTACATCGGACTTCCGTATCGTAGACTAAATCTTAGCGTCGAAGTCAATTGGGGTCGGAACATCCGAACCTATCAGAATGATGCTGTTTGCGGATCGATGCTGAGTGCCGGTTTCTTGAGTCGATCGCTTGCTGGGTGTGGCAGATAGAGTCGGTGCACTTTTGGACACAAGATGGTGGAAGGACTATATCTCCGCGTTGCTATAGGCGGTAGGATGCATGGTGGAAATAAACTTCATGCCATCCGTGTTGCTCCAATGTAAAATACAAGTCTCAAAAGCCGAACAGATCGGTCATGCAAAAGACCGAAGGCATCGCGGCGTCGGCGGCTGAGGCCATAGGCCATGGCTCTGCACTTGTGCTCGTGTATGGCTCTACGTTCTGCGATTGAAAGTCCGTTGTTAGTGAGACGCACTTCAAGATCCCACACCTTCACCATACTCTTGGGTTTTGGCGGACCACGGGGAAAACATACGTTTATTGTATCCTCCACATAGATGTCTGCATTCAGGTGAAGACGATCGTTTTGTTGCTGTTCCTCGCCACTCGACAATAGGGGAATAAACCTGGATCGTGTGAGCAGCGGTCTGTGAATGCATCCTTCCAATTCACGATTAACTCACTCATGTAGCTCTTCTGGACCACAGAACGACAGGCGATGCAAGACACTGCATAATCTCTCATACGACGGCGCAGAGTGTTCCGACATTGCGAAGTATTCGTCGCACAGCAAGTCAAACAGCTGTATAAATGGAATGGAGGATTCCATGGCACGCGTGTAGACCGCAAGTGCACTAGAGCAGGCACTGGTGGCGCGTAGAGCCTGACTCGTTGGCAGGATTCCTGGATCGACGACCAAGCATCGGAGCATAGTGGTACCGAAGGTGAAACAGAGGAAGTTGTAGACCACCGATATCTGGTGTTTCGGGTCGAGGCAAAGAGACTTGAGCGTTTCACACCCAGTTGCGGCGATCGTTGCGCATCTTTTCAGGATGTCTCGGTCAATCACATCTTTTCGCAGGATTGGACTGCACAACTCCTGAGACGCCTGCAGGTGTATCAGATCCAAGTCGCGTGGTCTTATCCCAGGTTTGGTAGGACATTGACTGGCGATGGGTGCGTCGTGTCGCCACTGTTGGATTTCATCCATCAGGCAAAGCACGTCGCTATGAGATGGCGACGAGGCGTGCGGTCCGTAAAAGTATGTTCTGCGAGAAGGATGTTAGATTTGCTACATCATCGGAGGAGTCGACCAGATGCTTGGGGTAGACTGACTTGATCCTTGATCTCAGACGGTGCATCTTTACTATGTGTATACAAGAGCTCATCTGTAACGTGATCAGTAGGTAAACTAAGTGCAACAATTACCGACACCAAAGTACCGAAGTGTAGGTTGTCGATGCTTGCAGTCGCTGGTCTTTGTCGGACTGCAAAGTATTCAGCTCGCTTGCATCTGTACATTCGGCGTCTATGTCGAGCGGGTACTGAGAGTAATGTCAGCGAGGGACAACAGAGCTGGCAATACATGCTGCCTTACTTGCACATCGATGTCAAGATCGTTGATCCCGAACGGTCGATTGCAGTTCAGAGAATTGATTCTAATAGCCTGGTATCAGTGATTTGCCGGGCGGTCGATCAACTCTGCCTCACCGGCATTGCACAAACTGACCGATCAAAACTGTACGCGCACCAGAAGAAACGCTTTCCAAGTTCGGCATTGTACGGATCGAGACTTGCGGTGCGATGTGACGCGCGATGAAGCCCAAGCCCGACACAGAGGCGCAAGATAGCACCTATGATGCTCCTAGAAAAGCCGATTAGCCTACATTCGATTGATGTCTGGACAAGGTCCTGAACCATTGTGAAGCTCCAGCCTGTCAAAAGGTCAGTAAAAATTGTGTCTATTTAGGATGGCATCGCATACCGATGCTCGAAAGCTGTATTGAGCTAGCATTAAAAGCGCCTGAACAGCGGTTAGATCTTCATGGGCCAGCGGTGCGGAGAGGTATTGGAGTGCTCGAGCGTAATAGACACCACATGGCAATTCTGAAGAAGGATCGAGTTGAGCGCCGATAGCGTATGTCATCCAAAGGAAGTATGCGTGTTTCATCGTCTCTAGACCGTCTTGGGCTGAAGCGGAGCATACTCTTTCGCGATCCTCGTGCCATTGCCGTAGCATGACCCAATCTACAATGCATATATAGGCTTGAGTATGCTGGTAACATTTCTGCAAAAATCGATCCGCGACCTCGGCCGGTGGGAGGCTGGGCAATGGACCAAATTTGGCCTTAGCAGCGAGTGAGCCTTGAGTAGTGAGCGTGAAGAGCGTAAGGTCCTCGAATGCCACCACATCCGGAGCATGGATGTTCTGGACTGCATTTCCTTGCAGCTCGGTGTTCACTGCGTACGGCAAGATCAGACCAGAAATACAGGCTTACATTCAGGGAGGGGCCCGGTTGCTCACATGATTCTACATTTTGAACAACGGCATGCTCCTGCCGCAGTGCTTTGTGCCGAGCGTCTCCAAGGCGACTCTCCAGCAAAGCATTTTTGTCCTCCAAGGCTTTGATGTAGCTTGCACCTTTCGGCGTGCCATCGGGGGCACGGTCAAATACACAATCTGATGCAACATCAGACGCAGACCGAGAAGTGAGAACAGGCTACAGAAAGCGCCATCTTACCAGCTTTGGCCTTTGCACAAAAGGTGCATCTGGCTTGAGGTCAGTAGAGGAGCCGACATTCATCTTGGCATCACCGTACGTTCGTGTTTCATCTGCAGTGAAGTGGCACTTCAACTTCTTGGCCTTGCAACGATGGCATGCCCGGGAGGTCCTTTCGCGGTGGATCACAGTCTGGCAGGCGGTGCTTCCGGTTCGCTTCCTTTTCCCTATAGTGCTCGGGGGGAGGCTTCTTCCGCCATTGTCGAGGTTTCGAGGCGCCATTGCCGATGTAGTTGACTCGTTGCCGCGCATGGGTGTTGCGCAAGGGTTTGATGCCGGCATGAGATGGTAGACGAGATGAGATGGGTGCTCCGAGAAGGCAACCGGATCCAGATTCGAGCGTTCGGGAGAGCCGGATTTATTAGGTCTGTTGTCTGTGCGGCAGAGCGCCTGAGTTCGGAACTCCGAGACAGTTTAGTGATATTGGTTGTTTTCCCGGCGATCCCGACAATCCCATACTCTAGGGGACCAAAGACCCTTACTTGCCTTGGTCGAACTCAGTCAATCCTTCTGGAATTCCAAGGTTCTTTATCCTTCAATGATGTGAGTCGATGTGAGTCGTCGACTCTGGCCCGACATATTAAAGCCGCGATGTCTCGTAAAAGTTGACCCTACCAGCAAGCTACGCATTCTAACTTGCCAGCATCATGTCGCTCTCTGTGTTTTCTTCTCCGGAGGTTCTCATCGCCGCGCTCTCTCTCTTAGCAGTCGTTGCCATACGTCAATGGCAAACACGTCTACGCGTGCCATGCATCAACTCTCATCGATTCGACTTCTTCCAGACGAAGGCAAAGCAGGATTTTGCTCAAAACGCACAAGGAATTCTGGCTGCAGGAGATCGGAAATATGGCGGGCAACCTTACAAGGTCATCACGACACTTGGCGAGAGAATCATTCTGCCGGTATCTTACCTAGCCTGGGTGGAAAAGCATCCTGATCTAGACCATCAAGCACAGGTAGCAGAAGTGAGCGATTCTCATCAGATGTGTTTGCCGTGCCAAGTGGCTGACATGCTGTCCACAGGAATTCTTCGGTTCATACCCTGGGTTCGAGGGCATTGGCGCGTTCAATGACCCGAACAAGTTCGTGGTCGATCTGGTCAAGAAAAAGATGTCGTCCATGAAGACTCCAATGCTAGATACCATGCAAGCCGCGGCCAAGTCGGTGTTGCAGGAAGAGTTTGGCGATTCGAAGGGTACGTTTTCCGCATCCTCTAGCATACTCGGACGTCCACAGGCTAATTCGGTGATACTTGCAGAGTACCATCCGATTGAATGGTCACGCATTTGCACCAAACTCGTTTCCCGCATGTCTTCCTCCATCTTCGTCGGCCAAAATCTCGCCCACGACGCCCGATGGCAGGCGATCATTCACAGCTACACCTTCAATCTCTTCATTGCATGCAGAGTATTGCGCTCTTGGCCGGCTATACTGAGGCCGATCGCGGTGTGGTTCATCAAAGAGGCCAAACTGTGCCGTGCTCAAATCGCGGAGGCGCGCAAGATCGTTGCTTCTAATCCACCGGACGAGACCACAGAGTCTTCAGCTTTCGCTTGGATGGATCCGCGCGCCGATCCAGCCGTCGTTCAGCTTGCGTTGGCCGCTGGTGCTCTTCACACTACATCGCAGCTGCTGAATCAGGTCTTGCTGGATCTCGCCTATGCAGAAAGTCAAGAGCAGGATATCGTTGCGAAGATACGAAGCGAGTGTCAAGATTGTGACATGTGGACAGATGGCAGTATCGCCCCGTCCACGCTGCCGAAAATGGTCGTTCTCGAAGCTTGCATCAAGGAGACCCAAAGACTGAAACCGCAGACGATGACCAATCTGGATCGTCTCGCACTGAAGCCGGTAACCCTGCCTAACGGCCTTCGCGTCCCGAAAGGAACAATGGTCTCCGTCGACCAATCAACCATGTGGAACACAAATACTTGGGGTGAAGATGCCATGGCGTGGGATCCCCTCCGCTGGAAAAGAGACAGCGAAACCGACGGAGCTGAGACTACTGGCCACGACAAGCTCGTCTGCAGCAGCGAAAGGCACTTTGCATTCGGCAAAGGTCGGTTTATCTGTCCCGGTCGCTTCTTGGTCAACGGAGAATTGAAGATTGCATTGGGCCTGATCCTAGAAAGGTGGGATGTTCGTCTGTCAGGACAGGACTATGCAAAACTCAAGGCTAAGGGGGTGGAGAGAGTACCGTGGGTTCCGTATGGGTTGGAAATGCTAGCAGATGAAAGCATAGTCGTAGAAGTGAGGAGTTTGCAGTAGGCTGAAGTCATGTATGTACAACGAATTCCCAGACTTCTCAGTTCGGAAGTTGCTACTGGAGAGCAAAAAAAATACGTGAATGGTCGAGCAAAACAAAAGTAAAAACATACAACAGGCGGGATTCCCAGATGGTCACCCACTCTAGTACTAGTCGCCCGGTTCAGTGCTTATGTATGGCAGAGCGGACGGGATGCCCAGTTCTCACTGACCTATGGTCGTATGTATC
>Ga0265797_10002555_pt1 | contig 30393 bp, 33 predicted proteins | sample P2T30metagenome_FD_192433 | JGI IMG/M metagenome (GOLD analysis project Ga0265797, IMG submission 192433) | Plant litter microbial communities from East Loma Ridge, Irvine, California - P2 T30 | ecosystem: Environmental > Terrestrial > Plant litter > Unclassified | place: USA: California...
AAGCAAACACAAAACCAGACCATGTCGATTCTGTTCCCGGCTCGTTTTGAGTACTAAAGGAGCGAGATGTCCCGTTAATGATGTCTGCTCTGACTGGAGAGCGCTGGTGCCAGTGCTAGTATCAATACCAGTACCAGTCTAAGCAGCGCCCACCACATCCAGACATGCCCAGCCTCTCGTTGCTGCTGCACCGCGTATGGCGCCCGTGTGACTCCGTGCCGTACCTTGGACGATACTCATGTAGTAGCTGCGCCGTGGTCTTTGCTTTTGGGGTTGGAGTCACCTGAAATTTGGAGGAGACAGGTGGAATGGGGTTTTTGAGATGCGCGATGAGGGTCTCCATCAATCCATCGCGGAGGGATTCGGGATATCGGTTCCTCGGGTTCGGTCCGGAGGGGTGGCTGCGCGGGGTTTCGTCCGGTTATGTTGCTTCTTGGAATTTGGTGCCATTGGAGAGAGCGCGAGGATGTAGCCGAAGCATTCGAAGAAACTCTTGTGATGGCGTTGATGGCGACGTTCTCTCGGGTGGAGTCCAGTCTTGTTTTCTCGTGGACAGTAGTGACTGAATGAGGTCACGCACACGCATGAGCGACAAGAGAATCTCATCCGCCTGCTCAGCTAGAGCCAACAGCCCAACCCAGACTCATCCAACCTCGTCCACCCTCATCGATACGCCGGCCTCCTCGTCCAATAATACCCCGGCCCTTTCCAATTCCTCCACCTCTTCTCCCGCTCATCCACACCCTCAACCCCACTCATAGCACTATCCCTCCCCCTAAAACTCGTCCCAGGCCTAATCCTCCTATGAATAAGATTAGGACGGCCATCCAAACACAGCCGCTCCAATCTAGGCGAGTCCAGAACATCCGGCTCAGCGTCGTCGTCGTCCGAGAACACGCGATCTTCGTAAGCATCCATGTCCTCGTCCCAGTCCCCGGGCATCGAGTCCAGCGGATCCATGAGCCAGGAGTGCTGGTAGAGGCCGTCCGCCGAGCCGCGGGGGTGGAATTGGTGTTCGAAGTGGTGGATCTCGATCCCGGTCAGGCGCAGATTGCGGCGGACGAAGTCGCCGAAGGGCCGCATGTCAGGCTGTTCGTCTTCGGCGTGGGGGCAGTAGTCGACGCACTGCCCGGTTGCCAGGTGCGGCGGTCCGCAGACGAAGTTGTCGATCTGGTGCAGGGTGCGGTGGGTGGGGGCGTGGGCTTTGAGGAAGACGAAGAGGGTCGAGTAGTCTGTTACCCAGCCTTCTAGTTCGAGGGAGCGGAGGTGGGGGAGGTGGAGCTTTGCTACGAGGGAGTTGAAGGGTTGGAGGGATTGTAGGCTTGCGGATTCGATGGTGGAGATGTGCTTGAGAAAGCCGTCTCTGGGGCCCTTGGCTGCGAGTGCGAGGTTGGCGATTGTTTCTGGGATGGCGTTGAAGAGGCGGCAGAGTTCTTGGCCTACACCTTCGGATAGTGGCGGGAGTGATTCTTCGAAGAAAAGTGGCAGTCGTAGAGATCTCAATCCTTTGAAGAGGGCCGACCAGTTCCGATGTGGAATAGGTTCGCCGGTGATTCTGCAGCGGCTGAGATCTGTATCCTGTGCAAAGTCGCTGTAGAACTCGTTGAGGCGCTTGGGGTGGTCCTTGAACTCGTCTGTAGACAGGAACTGCGGTTCTTTATAGAGAGCCAACGGATCGGTAGAGTTGCAACGCTGCTCGAAAGGGTGAAGGCCGAAGGACATGGAGCGGAGTTCTCCTTTTACTTCCATGATGATCTTCCATGCCTCGAGGATGTCCTCCGTGACGTCGCCATTGTGTTCGAGGTTGTTCCAGCGCTCGGGCTCACGCACGTTGCCGAATAGGCGGGTGCAGAGATCCATGTAGCACTCTCCGGGTCGTGCGAGCTCCCGGTAGTCTGTAAAATGCACATGCCGCATTTTGGGAAACTTACTGATCGCCTGACTGATGATGTTGCCATAGTCGCCTGAAGTGTGCAGCGACTGATGTACAAAGTGGTATCTTTTGTAAATTGGGAAAGATTGGCGGGCGCCCATGCGGTCTGCAATATTGGCGGTCTCGCCTTGAGTGGCAAGGATTGAATCTGTCGATGCCTCGTCTATGAGTTCATGAGATTGGATCTCGGTCAATGGAGTGTCCAGCCTCTGGAAAAAAGCAGCTGCAGCATCAAGTGAAGGCTCGCCTCTGTTGGAGATGCACGATGCGTAAAAGTCACTCTCCGCGCGGGCACGCCGTAACCAGTCTGCATCTAGAAACCGGCGGACGCCACTGTCTTCAATGCTCTCACAGTCGTCGACATAGTTGTCGTATATTGAGGCACTGGAAGGGTCGAAATAGCTGACGTCGTAGACCAGGCCGGTGACATGGCGGCTGAAGTAAGGATGGCAGGCAACCTCATGGACTTTTGCAATATCTCGTAGCCGCTTGGCCAGGACTACTTTCGTGATCAGAAAAGGCGAACTGAGTTCTTTGAAGCGCTGGTTTACCAGCCGGCAGGCAGATATGTCCGGGCGATGTTCTCCCAAGTATTCGAAGACGCGAGTGAGAAGTTCGGCGGGGAGAGACTCGATTATATCGGATCCGGGCATGGCGAGAAGACAGCACAGCCAGGGTAAGAAAGTCAGTCGGGCCTAGTAGGAGTAGTCGCGTGGTGGTAAGCTCTTAGTAAGTGCAACGTTGCGATCGTAACGGCGCGATTCTCGTTTTCCGGGACTCCGCGGGGATTTGAAAGTCGCTGATTGGGTGTTTAGCGGCGATTGAGTTTGGTTATTAATAGGACAGAGGGCTGTGTGTGTCCGGCATCCAGCATCCAGCAGCTACAAAGCGAAAGTCGGTGGGTAAGAATGGCAGGAGCGAAGCCGGAAACAGCAAGTGTAAGTGAATATGCACTTGGTAGTGATGACAGTGAGAGAGTTGCGTGTTGTTGTCATCATGAAGTCTTCAGCCTTTGCCGCACAATCGGACCTCGTCCCGCGCCGGAGTCCGACTTGGCGGCATGGATGGCTCGGACGATGTGTCTATTTTCAGACCTGGAAGCTTATCATTGGTTTCTTTCTCTATTTTTCTGGATATCATTAGCGATATTTCTAAGGTCGTTCAGCCTTATTCCTTATACATCGAATGCATCATATTTTTGCCCGTACGACTCGGTCCCTCAGTCCTCCGTCTGACCATCGTCATTGTGGCGCCAAACCCGCTATTTGAATGTCAGCTGTGTTTCAGAATCCTTCGCGCCATCATCGTCGTCGGTAGAAACCCGCGTATACAGCTAGACAAGCTGGCAAGGTGTATACTATCGTTTCAGCGATTGGGGGTCGACGACATGGCCAACTCTGGACGGCCAAGAAGGAAGCAAATACGGTCGATCTTGCTTCCGGTGCAGCAGGACGCAGAACGCTGTTGCCAGAGTTCAGGGGCTGTAACACGACATGACATCGAAATAAACATTAACCTTCTCATTCCTGCCGTCTCCAAGACGCCCTTGCTTACTGCTGACAGCTTGCATATATTGGTGTTGGTGTAGCCTGCTTTCAGCTTTGAAGTCCTCTTTTCTGGTATAATAGGTTGTCTACTGCCGACCAGCTCTCTCACCTACAACAATACAGCGCTTACAACAAAACAACATTTACAAAACCACACTCACAAGACTCAACATGCGTTTCATCCTCGCCTCAGCCGCCTGGCTCTTCATCTCCGCCACCGCGGCCTCCAACTCAACCGAATGTACCACTTTCATCTCAAAGCAAGCCGGCTGCTGCCCCCCAGCCAGCAGCAGCACCGTATACACTCCCGTAGACTGCCACGGCTGCTCCCTCGCCACAAGCACTACTGGAATCCACTGCATGATGGTATTCCAACCTCTTCTTCCCACACGGCCCTCCCCACTCCTCCTAACATCCACCACAGGTCTGCCCCACGGACCCAATAACCCTCCCCGGAACAACAACCCTCACGACCTGCTCCGCCTCCCCAACATGCACCAGCACCATCACCTCGACCGCGCCCTTCGGCTGTACCGTCACCGTTCCGCCGAGAACCAAGACCCGCCACACAAATTGCCACGGCTGCGCTTTGGAGACTGCCACGGTCGGCGACGCTAGATTCGGCGTCGGGCCGGTCTGTGAGGAGGGAAGGCGTACGGTTACTGGTTCGAAGGGCGTTGCGACTGTTACGAAGTGTGGGAAGTAGGCGGGGTTGTGGTGATGTTACGGGGGGTTTTTTCCCGTCTAATGATGTTGAGGGTATGGTTTCTGGGATGTTGGATTTGCTTGCGAGTGCTTGCGGTATGAGTTGATGGTTTTCTTAGGTATTGCCGCCGCCGTTGCTGCTGCTCTGCTCTCCGTATACTTGTAATTTAGAGTAAAAAAGTGTTCTTTTGCAATTCTTGCAGGTGTGCTGATGTTGGTTTAGTGCGCCTCCGTCTTCGCGAGCCTGGTCAAAGCTACCGTCCAGTCCAGGCCATTGAAGCCATCATTCTCTGCTGTCTGCTGCTAGCTGCTTTGTATAACGGCAGGTTGTTGGTGATGGTTGCAGCATCACATGAGCGGCGCACATTGACCTCACTCACTCCCAGTTCCCAGCTATGCGATGAAATCGTGATTATTCGCAAACAATCATCTTACAGAATGGATGCTTCGCTGACGACCATCCTACAGAACGACTCCTGAGGATATTGTCCGCACTGTACAGCACCAGTCGCCTGTCTCACTTACTTCGACGAGGGCCGGATCAATCCGTGAGACATGTCACTAAAGGCAATGTCTTAGCGCCGTCTACCGAATCGAACAAATAACTCTGCAAGTCAGCCTCACCGCCCAGTCCAACCGAGCACAAAGAACAAAGACTTGCAACCTCTATGGCGCAGAAACACCGCCAGCGTGTCTCGATAACCCCAAGACCTCGAAATTTGGTGGTCTAGCACATCATCGGCGCAGTCGGTAATGCGGCATACATATATTCTGACCGGACCCGACGAGAGACGATCTTGTAAGTGTACACACATCTTTCCTTTGTCAAAAAAAAAATCATATACTCATTCACACAAGCAACACACAAACACACCAGCTCAATGCGAGCTCGCCGCCGCCGCCTCAAAACTTACATCTGCTAACCAACTCTGTCATTGATATCAGTAAAGATGACATTCTCTCAACTGCAGCGAGCTGGCGAGCCAAAAGCAAAGCCTCATGTTCGCGAAGCTCTTGTGCCATGAGCTCATCCATGCAATGGTCCTGGGAGCCGTTTGCACTCCTAACATTGTGCCATTCGAGAACCAGACCCTCCAGCGAGCTCAACGCATATGCACTGATGCGGGGCCCCGGGTGGATTGTTTATCTGCGTTCGTAGAATATCCCATCTATGTGGCCTAACAACACCGGCGTGTATGATTTGCTTTCCGATCAAGACTTGCGGACTTTTTTCATTGATCGCTCGCCTTGCCCGCGCTATCATGGCTGGAGAAAATGCAGTCGATTAGTCAAATGAGATCCTGGAGCAATGGGAGATCAAGAACTTGTCGTCTACAAGCGGCCTGTCCCTTTGGGCAACGAGACCACGGTCCCGACTACAGAGGACGTCGATCACCTGTTTGCGACGCTGCCAGGATTGAAGACTTTGTCGATCGGAGCGAAGGAAGGAACAACTCTCTTTCATTTTGATATGAACGGCGGCGTCAGAGCGCTCGAAACTCGCGTCAACAACCGAGAGAAGATTGCCCCGGTCTTGCTAAAGGGTCTAGGTAGTTCGTGCCAACCTTCCCCTCACTACCTTGAACCTCTGCGATATCGCCATCGAAGGCGCCACTCTCGTCGAAACCCTCCTCACGCACAGCAAGCGGCTGATCCGACACGGGGTGCATTGGCAGATTGATCCGACTACGAGACTTAGGTCCCTCTCGCTGTTCTTCACGCACTTTTGGGAACACGAGGTGCCGAACAAAGGAGCGAGCGCTGTCAAAGCTCCCAGGATAGGGTGGATCGGGCGTGTGGTTCACGCCAAGGGATAGGCTGTTGAGGTCGGAAATTCGTTCTCGTGGCCGAACTTTCCTGGATTCGACTTCACTGCCCTTGCCTCAAAGACTGCCGACCACAAATTTGCTATAGCGGAGGCAACTGACTGGTCGCTTCAAGAGGACAGGGCGTGGCACCTGGCATCGTCGGCTTCACAAAGTCCTTGTTGGCAGCCATCTCGTTCTTTTGGCGTCGACTTCAATGCCATTGCCTCGACGCCTGCGGTTCACTGACACTGCCAGGACCAAAGAAGTTGATTGGTCGGTCCCAGGATCTGGATGTGAAGACTGGTGTCGGTCGATGTACAAACTCTTCACAGCAGCAGTAAAGCTTTGTTCTTTTGGGCTCGACTTCAATGCCATTGCCTCGGCGCCTGCGGTTCACTGACACTGCCACAATCGAAGAAGCGGATTGGCCATTGGTGAAACCGAGGTGTCACCAAGTCCTTATCGCTTGACTGATGGCAGACATCCAGCATCTTCAATGCCATTGCTCCAACATCTGGCACTCACAGCACTTGCAATTCACCAATTCCACCGCAATCGAAGCAACTGATTGGCTCCCTCCCGCGTCCAGACGTGAACATTAGTCACGGACACTTCACCAATGCCACGACGACACCCGTCTCTCCTCTGAACGACACAATGGCTTTGCCTGCAGCTGTTCACTTTACTGTTCAGAGACGACACCTACGCGGCCAGAGATCACATAAGTAAACATTTCCCTACCTTGGTTTCTTGAGTTTCTCCACACACCAACAACTCTACAACCGCAATCCTAGGTCTTTACAGACCTTCTCTTTTCCCTCCTTTCTAACACCCAGACCAAAACCACCAAGACACCCGAAACAACAACAAGGATGGCGAAAAACCACCTCTTCAACTGCTCCGAGCAGCCTGAGGCCCAGAATTGGGAGTGCACCGTCTGCGTCGAAACCTACACGTCGACATCGCTCCCGTGGAAGGCCGAAGATGAATCGCTAATTTGCGCAAATTGCATCAAGGGCAGGTTCCAAGATGCTCTCCAATCAAGTCTTGAATGGCCGGCTCGCTGGGGCACTGACGTCCTGGATGTGGAACACTACCGCAGCGCCTCAGACGACGAACTTTACAACGCCTACAAAGCCAAGGAAGCTGCCGTTGCTCTGGAAGAGTCTCGTGAGCCCGAAGTTCCCGATGGCTGCACACTTGGGGTGCAAGTGCAGAGCTGCCCTGGGTGCAAGATGATCATCGCTCTCCGGGACGGCTGCAATCACATTGTCTGCACCAAATGCCACACCAACTTCTGTTTCATCTGTGGTGAGGTGGCTCGCGATGACAACGGTAGCCGACACTGGACTCAAGGCGGCTGTCCTAGATACGGGGCTCGCGACTCTGATCACGCGATGTTTGACGCCAACGACGATGAGGAAGAAGACGATACCCCGGAGTGGCTGATCACTGAAGGCAACGATCCCGTGATGTTCAGTAACAGCATCATGAACTGGAACGTGGCAATGCAAGTCTCATCCCCGGCAACCCAAGACATCCTCCGTCGTTTCCTCGATCATCGCCGCCCACAGATCACGGCTCAGCACACAACCCGCTGAGAGGCATCCCGGCCGCCGACTGGCACGCTCCCAGAGCGGTGCAGATCATCCGACTGGACAACCGCCTCTTCCTGCAGAACCTGCTCGCCATCCGCGGTTTCAGACGAGGCTTCAGACGCGCCCCCTTCGACCCAGCCGTGCCGCCGAACTTCGGCATCTTCGCTGACACTCAGCCCTTCATTGACGTCCTCAACGAGCCACTCGCGCGAGTCTTCAACATGAGCACGCTCGAAGGCCGTGACTGAGCTTACAACTGGTTGGAAAGGCGGCTGCACACTCAAACTGTAGCCGGGACTCTATGGCGTCCAGAAAGAAGCAACAGCGCCATCCTGCGCGACATTCCGCCAGACGGTGTGCAAAATGTCGTCTTTATGCTCAACATCGCCAACAGCCGCTTCCGGGCGGTGATGCTGACTACGACTGCGGTGCTGGTTCCTGTCCTTAGGGACGTCCCGGGGGTCTTTGGCCCTGTGCACCGCCTCACTGGCCCGTTGGACTTTAATAGGGAGCTGGGAGAGCACTTTGTGGATTCTGTGGAGGAGTTGCGGAGGATTTTGGACTTTTTCGTTTGGAATGATCTTGATGCGTTTATGCGGAGAAATAATTGAGCTGGGGGCGCATGGTTTTTCCCTGCGAGGGGTTTTTTGAGCATGTGGGAGTAGTTATCTTACATACCAATCGAAGAGAAATAGAAAACGTTGCAAAACCTTTAGTATCACCCTGGGCTGTCTTAATGTCTCCAGCTTCAACCCTACGATAGGCAAGATAGTACTAACACAGAGTCGTAATAATCTGGAAGACCTCGACTCTCTACTTCGAATAAACTTATACGCTGATGCTTAGCAGTACGGTCACGCTTGCTGCTACACGCTTCCAAGTGAACGACTACCATACTCAAGGAGTAACGTCCCTCCCTGGGACCCGAAACTGCCCCCGTGCAGAGACGCTTTCTCTTCTAGACTGTTTACATCTCCTGTCCACGCAGGTATAGACACGTTGACCATCTCTTACTGTTCTCCAACTCTTTATCGACCAGAAACTCCATGCGCGACGATCCCATGCTCCCAGTACACCGTACCATCGAGCCAATCCGTCGCTGCTGTCCATCTTCGCCTTGATTGTCGCCTCGCGCAAAGACAACTAAGAGTGCCGGGGAGGTCAAAACAAGGTGCGCTAGGTTTTGTTAGGTAAAGCGAAAGTGATGAGCTTCGAGGATCTCGTAGAAGCACGAAACAAGCGAGCTGAGAAAGAAGCCAACAAGGTTGCTAAGAAACAGCGAGCCCGCGGCCGGAAGCTCAAAGATAGTGCACTCGAGGTCCACGTGCACGGGGTGACGGATGAGATAGCGTGTACTAGTGAGGCGCAAAGGCCGGCAGGGCCACCATATATAGAGGGATCTCTTCCGCCTGGACTTGAAAGAGCACCAATTGCGCGGATGTATTAGAGCGTCATACTAGAGGCGAGGCGGGCAATCTTCAGTTGGTCCAGAGGAGATTGTGCGAGCTGTGACGCTCTGCTGCATGATGTTCTGTCTTAACTTTTGGCGCATCAGAGCTTGGAGTGGAAGCAAGAACGAGTTGGGAATGACAGTAAGAGGCGTCCTATGGAGAAGACAGAACAGTAAAGAACGATGTTGGTTCTAGACGAAGGGTGGTCTAGCGCGAATTGTACAGTAATTTACACGACTCATCATGGTAAGCCTTATCTCTTGAACATTCGTGAAAAAATATCGCGTTTCCTGTAATCAACACGCGGCTCTTTGGCTTTGTTCTGGCTATTAGCGCCACCGCAACGAGGGACACTCGTGATTCGAGGAGGCTCTGGTCGAGAGATGGATAAGCGCTCAAACACATGTCGGTAGTCAGGATCTGTCTCGCTATTAGCCGTCCCAAGAGTCGACAGCTGCTCTTCTAGAAACATAATACGAGCTTCATGGTTACCCTCGGCGAATTTGTACCCTTGTAGGGCTCGTACATACATCTCTACTGCCTTCGCTAGGTTGCCTTGAGCTTGGTAGAGGACGCCGAGGTTGTTGATGGTGTTAAGGGTCAACGTGTGCTTCAGTCCTAGTACTGTCTCAAACCCTTCTCGCGCTCGTACGAACATCTCCTCTGCCTTCGCTAGGTTGCCTTGAGCAATATAGAGGAGGCCGAGGTTTCCGACGGTGTTGAGGGTCAACGTGTGCTCTAGTCCTACTATTGCCTCAAACCCTTCTCGCGCTCGCACGAACATCTCCTCTGCCTTCGCTAGGTTTCCTTGAGCTTGATAGAGGAGGCCGAGGTTGTTGATGGTGTTAAGGGTCGACGTGTGCTCCAGTCCTACTGTTGCCTCGTACCCTTTTCGCGCTCGTAACAACATCTCCTCCGCCTTCGCTAGGTTACCTTGAGCAATATAGAGGAGGCCGAGGTTTCTGACGGTGTTAAGAGTCGACGTGTGCTCTGGTTCTACTATTGCCTCGTACCCTTTTCGCGCTCGTAACAACATCTCCTCTGCTTTCGCTAGGTTGCCTTGAGCTTGGTAGAGGACGCCGAGGCCGCAGACGGCATTAAGGGTCGATGTGTGCTCTGGTCCTACTGCTGCCTCGTACCCTTTTTGCGCTCGTAACAACATCTCCTCCGCCTTCGCTAGGTTGCCTTGAGCTTGGTAGAGGTTACCAAGGTTGTTAATGGTGTCGAGGGTCGACGTGTGCTTCAGTCCTACTACTGCCTCAAACCCTTCTCGCGCTCGCACGAACATCTCCTCTGCCTTCGCTAGGTTACCTTGAGCGATATAGAGGAGGCCGAGGTTTCCGACGGTATTAAGGGTCAACGTATGCTCCAGTCCTACTATTGCCTCAAACCCTTCTCGCGCTCGCACGAACATCTCCTCCGCCTTCGCTAGGTTTCCTTGAGCTTGGTAGAGGAGGCCGAGGTTGTTGATAGTGTTAAGGGTCGATGTGTGCTCCAGTCCTACTGTTACCTCGTACCCTTTTCGCGCTCGTAACAACATCTCCTCCGCCTTCGCTAGGTTGCCTTGAGCTTTATAGAGGAGGCCGAGGTTTCCAACGGTGTTGAGTGTCGACGTGTGCTCCGGTCCAACTGCTCCCTCCTTTCCGTCCAGCGCTTGCACGTACATCTTTTCCGCTGCTGCAAGTTGGACTTGCTGATGCAATAGTTTGGCGATATACTCTGTCCGGTTGATCCGGCTAGGAATGACATGCTCTATAGCCTCACTGTGATTTCTGCAAACATGCTCCAGTCTGTGTGCATGTGCAGCGAGATCGGACAACCCGACACTCGCAAGAGAATCCCAGTTTTCTTCCTCTGCTAAGGCACCTACACAGTCAAAAGCATACCAATACTGCGCTTTGGTCGTTGCTTGGTCGTGGTCAAGTGTCGCAATCGTCCAGTCGTGTACGCACATGTGCATACTCCATGATGACGACGAGACCTGCACCTCAAGAAAGCAGTAGTCTGTCAACGTCCTCATCGCACTCTCAAATGCGACATCGCTGGAAACTACTCTATAGAGCCACTCGGGCAGACCCTCTGATACACCAGCCTGAAAGAGCTCATACCAGAATCGTCGGTTGCTGAAGTATGCTAACAAGCCGAGCAACCGAGCCGCATCGTTGTTTTTGCGTTCGAGACTTTTGTACGAGACCTCCCACGTAGTGTAAAGTGTACGTTCATACTCTGGAAGCTTCGCTGGCCAGTGGTGGTCGAAGTTCCAAGTCTGCTCGTATTCCCGGAGGTATCGCTCGAACGAGAAGGTGCTTCGGCGGAGATACGCACCAGCAGTAGCCAAAGCCAGAGGAAGTCCCCCAAGCCGCTCAACCAGTCGCCTTGCATGCAAATCTTCTTGACTATCAGTATGTTACTCCCAAAGCTATCGAAAAGCTTACCAGACTTGACATTCTCCCGCTCAGACCGAGTCTCCAAGACCCCGAGCTGCTCCTCTATCCGTTGGAGAGGCAGCAACCGGATAGGATGGCCCGCTACCAACTCCAGACGTCGTGTTGTGACGATGATAGACCCGTGGAGAACGTCCGGATAGTACTGTTCGACACGGTATGATTCTGGATCATCGTAGTTATCGAAGATCAGCAGCCATCGCGTATTCCGCCTATCGGATAGCCATCGTTTGGTGTGGACGATGCTTTGTTCATTAGCCAATATCATACGATCTCGCACGTCGAAGATAGCCTCCGCCAGGATCCGAAAGCTATCTTTCACCGCGTCTTCGGATGAGGCGTCGAGCCAGAACACCGAGCTATTCTCCTGATAGTGGCGCGTTCCAAAAGCGAGTGCGAGCTGTGTCTTACCCATCCCGCCCAGACCGCCTAGCACCAGACGTCGTCGTTCGGGGGACGAGTTTTCCGGTTGTAGGACGGACTCCATCTCAGCCAACTCCGGTCCACGTCCGACGAAGAGCTCAGGTTCGATATGAGGCGCCCGACCAAGGTGGATGCCAACAGGATTTTGGAAACTCAAGTCATCTCTTTGCGAAGTGACTAGTAATTCGTGAGCAATCAGCTTGGGTTGTACACATACTACTACAAACTAGTCTGCTCTGTGCTAGGGACGCTAGAGCTTTTTGTCCAGTAAACAGTCAGCTCTTACCATAGTTTTGCGTACCGACAGCCGCATTATTGTTGATCTGTTGTCCATGACCGCTGTTGACATTGTTCGTTTGCGCGCCTCCTTGACTATTGAAAGTCATGCCACGATCCTCCTCTTCGGACAGAGTTGACTGCACGGATCTCATCTCTTTAATGATCTCCTCCAGCGCGCGCATTTGCTCGGGCCCGGCAGACTTGACTGCATGGTGATTGACCACCAGCTGAATGTCTTCCGTGATGCACACCATGAGCTCTTCCACCTTGTTTCCTTTGCCGAGTCGTTTGACAATCTTGACGTAGCGCTCCTGCCGCGTGTCCGCTTTCCCAGGCAAGACCTTTTCGAAGATCTGTCTCAGCTTCCCAGCCGTCTCATCGCATCTGGTCAGAATGGTTTCCAGGGCTTCGCACACATCCGCTGGCAGGGAGTCCTCAACTGGCTGCAGGTCGCTTGCGCATGTCTTGAGGGTTTCGAGAAGGACTGGAAGGCGGCTTCTCACGGCCTTAAACGTTTCGGAAAGCTTCAGGTCTTTTTGCGCACTGTCGTAGACCTTGATCGAGGATTCGAGGATGGCGATGACGGCGGAGACGGCGCCGATCACTTCCAGACCAGACATTGTATTGCGCGTATTAACGACTTGAACAAGCACACGTTCTGGACTGTCGAAGCGCTCGATTGACGGTATGGAGTCCAGTACGGAGTTGAATGCTAGTTGGAAGCAACGGCACAGTGTGTACAGGACACGGTGGTGAGGCTGAGACCAACGGAACAGCTACATGCAGGCTGCTGGGCTATTGGGTTCTAGGCCGTGATGTATTGTGGCTTGGGCCTGCGTGTGCTACCTGGATTGGCTACGTGCGCTCGCGGAATGTAGGTGGCGCATTTAGACGGCACCGCGCATGAACGAACATGCGCCAGCTATTCACACACGCAAAGTCTGCGGCCAGAAGATTGGAACAAGTTCATCAAATACTGTTTGTTCTACTGCAGTAGGTCGAATTGCCTAAAGCATGTTTGACATTGAAGAATGCATGTACCCTGCCAACCGTGGTAGCCCATCACAGTGGTCAGGGGACGACGCGCTGAGGGCAAAGTCGGAGCTTTCTGTACGTCCAGTACAGAGCAAGCCGTAGAGCCTCTGAGTCACACTATCTGCTTCGCCACCTTGCCAGTATCTCGATAATCTCTCAGAAGCACTGAGAAGCGGGGGTGCGGCAAGCGGCTTTTCGGCAAGCCCGCGCTCTGATCTGCGGGGACGTGAGCCAATCGTGAACGGGGTAATGTGCGATATCGGGCCGCTCTTGGCGAACAGCCCCAGCTGGCAGGGCTCAAAATCGTGCCCTGGGAAAAGCTTTTGTGGTGCTTACGACCGTGACCCAAACTCGCCAACGATCGCTGGAAGCACGCAATTGATGTAGGGCTATTCACTCGCCGCGGCCGACCCAGCGCACCTTATTTCGACCTCACCGGCGCAGTTAGTCGTTCCTGTGTAAGATGAGAAGTTGAGGCGAAGATGAGCAGCAGCGACGAATCGGTCGATGGTAGAGTCTACCAGACACATGAGATCACCGCGCGTGGATTCCATGATAAAGAAAGGGGTATAAAATAACAAGAGATGGTTGATATGTTTATACCTGTGTGGATGGGAGGTATAACAAGCCGGGAAGAGAAAGTGTCTCTGCATGGGGGCAGTTTCGGGTCCCAGGGGGGGACGTTAGCTTGATGGTTTGCTTATGTATTCCAATTTACAAGCCACATGGCAGCACCACAACTTGACTATTCCGCCTGACCTTGACGATATATCACTGCGTTCATGAATGGAGCGATGCCCTTCGAAGCTGCTATCCCTTGTCTTCTCTCGGTATGGAACTCACTGAATCAAATCGCAACGCAATTGAACCTGAACAAGTTAGGGGACTGGGAGTTTTGCTTTGCGAACCATGGACCTCCTTGTGGTACATCAATTACTTTTGGTGATGGTATCTTCGACTTCATAAGCATACTATGATGAATGAATTATCGAGAGATCGCTCATCAAATTCCAGCAGTACCGTGACGCTGGCTTCACTTTGTAGCAGTATCTCTTGCTTCGTAGGCATGCTTACGACGGGTCGTCCGTTGAGACGATTCGATCTGAGCCTCGATACTGCCGCGGACTCATCGTTCTAAGCGGCGGTACCTTCTGCTTTGGAGTCATGTTTGCTTCGACCTATGCGTTGAGAGATTGTCTTCTGTGCGAGAATCCGATCGATATTACCAGCGGTAGTCTCCTCATTCTTGTAGGATCCCGGTGCTTCCGTGGTAGTATCGTCTACTTTAGGGCTATACTTGCTGCATTCCCGCCATCGAGAGTGTCTTCCAAATCATATTATTACTACCGAACGATGATGACTGTGTGGTGGCATATTCCGCTCTGTAGCCATGTTGACTTCAATCTATCCATTTTGAAACGGTCTTACTAATCACGAATATACAGCGGCATTGTCATCCATGAGAGGTAACACTATAGTATCAACTTCATACAACACTCCACACCATCCTTGCCATTAAGAAACTACCATCACTGCCAACTCCACCCAAGATCACCTAACAACCTCACATCCTCACAATCGCCTCATACCTCAACTTAGACTCCTCATCCCACTGATCACCCTGCCGCACATTCCCAAATACCACCTTCAAAGGCCCACGCACCACAACACTCTCCCTATTAAACGGCGGATCGATCACATGCCCAAAATAGAACCGCCCAGTCTCCGTATCCCAAGCCTGCGGCTCGTCCCACTCCGTCCTCGCGCGAACAGTCATCTTAGTGAAATGAACAGCAACCACGGCAGTGCCTCCCCTCTCAGCCCTATCAATAGCATGAGCAAACAAATCGCTCACGCCGAGAATCGGCACCGGCCCTTTGCCGACTCTCTCCCCGACGGGCGTGCTGTCGATGTCGACGTTGTCGACGCGCCAGGCGAGATCCATCGTCGCTTGATCTTGCGGTCGGACGTTGCGTAGGAACTTCTTTAGGTCGGTGTACCCTTGTTTGCCACGGGCGGCCCAGGGCGTGCGCGGGACATAGTCGACGAAGAGGAGGGCGTGGGTCTCGCTGCGGAAGAGCTTGCAGGTTGCGGCGACGGCGAGGAACGGGCGGAGGTGACTGAGGGGTTTGTAGATTTCGTGGGCGACGTGGGAGCACGAGCCGGGGACGAGGCGGCAGGGGCATGGCGTGTCGTCTGGGGCGGGTTGGAAGACGTCTTCGAAGAGGTGCGTGAAGATTTTGTTGCGGAGCTCTGGGGGTAGTTTGGAGAAGACGCCGATGTTTGCGGATGGGTTGTCGGTGTATTTGAGCGCGTTGGCGGCTCGTCTGGATTGGTAGTCGGCGACTTTTTGGGCGACTTTGTGGGCGTGGATGGCTTGCTTTTCGGTGATCTCGTTGGTTGTAGTGGACATGGTTGGTTGGTTGGTCGGTGGATGGTGTAGTAGTATTGGAGTGGTTTGATCGATTTCGAAGATTCGCTTGAATGGTGTTGTTGTGAAGGAGAGCGAGTGGCGACAAATCGAAGCAGCGTTTGCAACACCCAAGAGCTCAACCTCACCTCACTCTCACGTGCGTGCTTGGCAGACCATGCTAGTGTATCGAACGATTGGATCAATCACTGACTCCTCGACGCACTCGATCAACCAACTTCTTCCCACACATAGCGAGGACCTACCAACAACCGCAACCACAACCAACATCAAACCAACCAACAAGAACAACCACACTCGCCACCATGGCCTCGCCATCTCTCGGCAAATGCATCGAATGCAACACCGTCGCGACCAGCACCCACCGCCTCATGCAGTGCGGCCGCTGCAAGAACGTCGCCTACTGCAACACCGCGTGCCAGCGCGCCCACTGGCCAACCCACAAGCTCGTCTGCCGCAAAGACGATGGTCCCAGCAGGAATTTCACCACTTTCCTTGACGAGACACCTATCGACGCGCCGTCGCCTTGGGTTTCCCGTCAGATGGTCGGGATGCTTGGGTTGGAGCCGGCTGTCATGGAGGAACTCGCCGAGCTTACTGCTGCGGACAGAGTTTTCATCGAGCGCAGTGCGGCTAGGGGGATGAGTAATGGGGTGGATGACGAGGTCATTAGGCAGATCATCGTCGAGGGTCTTGGAGCGGTTAAGCAGGCGAAGAGGGCTGTGGAGAGGGAGCGGGAAGTTGAGCAGGAGGTTGAGCAGGAGGCCGAGGGTGAGAGCGAAGGCGAGGTTGACGAGGGCGACGAGGCCGATGGGGAGGTTGTGGAAGGGCTCTGGCAGAGGATCAGAAAGGTTCTCGCTCAAGTGTTTGTGTGCCTGCGATAGTAGGCATACACAGAGAGTAGCAGAGTGGCGATGTTTCTACCTCGCAAGCAATGAAAGACGACTGCGGACTTTGCATCACTATACTTTCCTCATATCAGTTTCGAATACCAGCAAGGATGTCTCAACGATCGCCGTACCTCGAAAGCAGCACACTCGGAAGAGATACAAGACGACTGCAGACTCATCATAAGCGTATCGAAATCTCCTCACCATCATGACGCCAAAAGTGTTCAAGAGCTGCTGATACAACACGATCCCACAAGAGACAATAGAAACCTTGCAGACCTCGGACCAACTCATCACACCCTCGTTGAACCCTTACATCGAACAACGATCGAAACCCGCCAGCATCACCTCACAAAACACAGAGACGAAGCAAGAGTCTTCAACCGAATAAGTATACTGAATCAAACGAACCTAGATCCTCCATCGTAATGATAGAAAAAACCCAACAATCACCCCCTCCCCCTAGCCAAAGCAACAACAAACTTCTGACACCCATTCCTCCCATACTGCCTAGTCCCAGACCCATCACTCCCCTTACGGAAAGATGTTGCAGCAACACTGTTGAGTTGATCGATACAACTAAAAAAGAAGTTAGTCCAACTCATTAAACCCATCCAACCCATCCACCCATCAACCCCACCCAACATCCCACCTCCAGCAATCAAACGGGAAGAGTAAAAAAGAAAGGAGAAGGGCAACATACTACTTCCTCGGCACCCACTGCCTCGGACTACAATCCCCCCTCACACGCACCACAGCCCTTCCATTCTCGCTCGCCATCCCTTGCATGGCTTTCGTGCTCGGCACGACCATGTCTTCGGTGTAGCCGCAGAAGCGGTTGATGGCTTGGGTGATGTCGCGGTTTTTGCGGCGGACGAGGAGGTGGTCTTTTTCGGCGGAGGCGAAGACGCCGAAGAGGGAGAGGGCTAGGAGGAGGGTGGTGAGGAGGGGGAGGTGCATTTTTTGGTTGGGTTGTTGGTTTGGTGGGGTTGGTTTATCTTGTTGGGGTTGGGTTTGGGTAAGGTGGGGGTTGTGAGGGTTGTTGTAGGATGGAGAGAGGGAGTTGGGCGGGAGTTTGGTCGTGGTGAAAGGCTGTAGATGTATGTACTCGTTGTTCGGCGCGGAAGGCTCGCAAACGGACAATAAGGCTGTTGTTTTCTTTCTGTCCGGGTCGCTGGTGTCTTTGTTGCCTGAGGTCGTGCTGGTGATCGTGGGCATTTTGGTGGTTGCGGGTGAGACTGCATTCCGAATCGGGTGCTCAATAGGCTTGGTGAGGTATGTGACCTTTTTCCGTGGAGGGTCACATGACTGATGTTGAGGTGAGGTGAAGAGCGCTGACAGTCGATTTTGAGGACCCTAGCACATTTGTTAATTTTCGAGTATCTCGTTGTGTTACTGTAATGTCATTAGACTTGCGCACAGTCGTTGCTCTGAAGGTTACTCCTTCGGCATCACTGCCTGGCGTTATGAGAGGGGAATCGCAAGACTCTAGAACAAAGGCCCGCTTGGTCTAAACTGCGCTGTGGTATACTACAACAGCCGTAAGCTTCGACCTCGTTTGCAACAAAACACTCAGAGAACAGACTCGCCCAGCATCAATTCCTCCAATCAAAAAACTCCCTAAACTCCCCACAAGCCCTCAACCTCTCCAAAGTCCCAGCATCATACTGCATCGTGACCTCCATCCCCCTCCCATCACCATGCCTCGGCGGCCAGATAAAACAGCGCCCGTCAGGCTTCCCATCCGGCTTCCCGATCGAGCACCTGAACGCCGTGCTGCAGCCGAGCGCGGGGCCGAAGTCGATGTGGTTGAACTTGGAGCCGTTCAGGCACACGATCAGCATGTCTGGGCCTGGCCAGCGGTCTACGTTCCAGGTGAGCGAGGTCGCTTTGTCCATTTGGTTGAGGAGGCCGACGAGGCGGCGGACGGCGGTTGAGTCGACGGCTGCGATGGCTTGTTTGATGCGGGCGGCGGCTTTGGCGAGGGGTGCTGATGGTGATGTGCTCGTTTGAGGCGGAGGTGTCGTAGTGAGACAAGGTTCGGGTGAATGTGCGGAAGCTATGTCGGCTGTTGACGATGTGAGAGATCCTGTAGCAGGAGTTTCGCAAAACGCACGTGTGGGCATGCGCGCCACCTAGAGTGTGGTGTTAGCAAGGCTTGTCGAGTGCGGTCATCATTGATGTGATACTCACTGCATTTGGTTCTGACAGATTGCCCCAGTACGCCGGCGAACAGATCGGATTCCTCATCCTAGCACGTGTATTGACTGTGATGGACAGTTTCGTTTCCGGATAACTATCACAATCGATCCCTCTCGCCTTGACGACATGCTTCCAGAGGAAAGCGCAGACGGCCTCATTCGAGCTTGGGGCCTTGTCTGACTGTGTTGATTGGCTTTGCTTCAAAAGTCGAAGCTTATCCTCGGGGATGAAGTAGGTGGCGAATTGGACGGGTGGACTCCGCGTGGGATCATAGTCGCAGGGATTGAGGAATTTGTCCTCGTCTTGCACCAGTTTCCAGTCCGGGAATTCGTCTAGTAACACATCGGGATCAGCGTTGATCACGCTCTTTCGGTCTAGGAAGCTGATGGCGGAGTCCGTGAGTGGATCTGGAGCGTTGCCGGCGGTGGCAGCAGATATGTGTTGTGCGAGGACAGAGTAGAAGACCAGGTTGCCAGTCCCGTCACAGACAGTGTGCTGGCGAAGGCGTCTGTCAGCGGAAGTCTAGCAATATGAGTTTAGAGAGAAACGTACATGCAGACACCCTGTTAGTATGAGGCCACCCTCAATAAAGTTGGCTTGCATGGCGAGAGTGGGCAAGCACACTTGTCCCGGGAACTCGGTCTGAGCAAGCACTTGTTCTTGGGGTAGGTTCTGGAGCGGGAAGTGATCCCGTTCCAGATCGTCGAACGTGCCGGGCGACCACTGCCGCTCACTGCTGTTTGTGAAGTCCCTCATGGAGATGGTAGCACCAGAGTCTCCGTGAAGCCGCAGCTCAAGCTCGTCACGCTTCCCATCAGAATCGCAGACACAGCACATCAGATCAGGAATCTGATGTACGGTCGTGTAGAAGCCATGTTCAATGTGCCGGAACAATGCAAGCTTGTCTGTAGTTTCCGGCAAGCGAAAAAAGTAGTATGTGGCGACATAACATCGTGGCGCAATCTGATCGATGTTCGACAGCTTGGTCACCTGGCCAAGTACGGTCGGATGAGGCCTAACGGTCGTTGTCGACGTTTCCATAGCGTGTGCTGATCTGGACGGAGTAGTAGCTGTCACTTTGGTGATGCGAATACGATAAAGTGGGTATCCGGGATTGTGAGGTCTTGGTTTGAGGCGAAGGACATGGATGTACTATATCGCACGCTGCAGAGGCTTCAAACTATCTTCAACATTCCACATCTCGAGCAGACATCAGAAAGAGCAGCCGACTCGACGCCGATCGGCCAGATCAACGGCGCCTTCAGATAACGTCCCGGTCATGACCATGCATCCCAGGAGGGACCCACTGGTTCAATCTCGCCGATGTGATAGCAACGGCGGGCTCCAGCTGCTGCAGCACAGAGCATCGATGTGTCGTGAACTCATGCTGTCGAGACTTCCAAGCTAAGATGCCCAAGATGGTGTCGATGCCAGCGACCACGCGTCTACTACCAGTCTTCAGTCGGTATTAATCGATGCGGATCATGGTCATCACGACACCTCGAAGGTATAGACCCGGGGTAGTCTCCGTTCGGTCTGAAGGCAATGGAGTTGTATGAGCTTCCTAGTGGTGATGCTAGCCAGTGCGATAAGCGATCTGCAGACCTCGGAACGTTGTAAAGGTTTGCGATAAATAGGGTTTGCACCACGGCAGCGGGGTGTTGGTAGGCTGCTGGTCTTTTGATATACGAGATCGTTGATTATTGCTGTCGCTGTGAGTGAAGTGTTGTGAATGAAAAAGGTGAGGAGAGACCGCTTTCTCAACACCGCGGAACCGGAGAAGGGGAGCATACCAACCAGATCCTTCCGCACGGCTCGCACCACCGGGAAGGATCATATGCTGGTTCGTTCGGGGATATACCCCTGAATGGGCTAGCGCATTGACATTGGGACCCAAAGAAGGGGTCCCGAAAAGTCAATTCCTTTCGCTTGTAAGTGCAACCGCGTCACATGTAACTACTGTACCTCACTACATACTCTTATCGCCAGGAACTCGTCGTCGCCCTTGGAACATCTCCGCTATACTTCACGGCCGGGTCTGGTCAGTCAAGCTCATGAAGAGATAAGCCCACGGCGTTAGAACATCACTTTGTAAGAACCGAAATGGGGCGAGATACTAACAATTTCAAGCATGCCAACAGAAGAGGCTTCCGCGTTAAGCTACGGGCATCACAAACGGCGCCCAAGACAAGGGAGGATCCCCTGGAGCGTCTACGCTCGTTGCACAGACCGATGATACCATCACGAATGGAGCTCCAAAATTTTGTATCTCACCACAGCGGTACAGGTCGCGTAGATCGACGCTTCTCACGAGACTTGCTGAAGAGCGTTCCAGAGACAGGAACCACAGGCTGAGACATCTATCTCCATGTCTCACAGCGTGACGAGCCGACATACGAAATCCTCGTGACTGGCACCATCTTCGCTCCAGAAGTTCGGCTTTACAAGTGCGCCGAAATACTACAAGTCCTCCAACCCGACGGACAAGCCCTGACCACGCGCATTGGATGGTTCTTTCACGGAAGGTCTGCTTCATCCCAAAGCGGCATACACACGTTCTCCTCGCCTTGCTGCAACAAAGTCTACCCAACAGCAAGCTGTCGATCCTCCGCACTGTGCCCTGAGCCACGAGACGGATCTCCAGTAGTGGGTGTTCTCTAGATCGCTCGCTAACCTGACCAGCCTGTCTATGGCGCAACCTTGAATTTGTCAAGCATTATGGGACCTCTCCAATTCGACGTCTTGATTGATCTACAGTTTTGCACTCTGTGCTCATCAAGACAATCGGGCCTACGAGCAGTGTGAAGGCGTCTAGTCAGAAACAAGTGATCGACAATCGGTTCCTCGGTTCGCCAGGGCATCTAAGCGCAACGAGCTGTTCTTGAGGAAATCTGTCTCACCCTTGCTGTCGTCATGTCATGTGCGCATGTATTGCTGATAGCTACTGATAGGTATTTCCTATGATGCCGCCCTGCCAGCCTGTTTCTGCTGACCACATCTGTTTCCTCGGCCAAACAGACGCAGCAAAGCGGAACTCGCCATCATGTCTCTGCTTACACAAACCGAAGCACCACCTCGCTCATCATCTCAAGGCTCATCATGGGTTGAGCCGATAGAAGCTGTCGAATCAGGCATCTTGCGCTGCTCTGCACTCGAAAACCTCTGCGCCCGAGTCTACCCATCGCCAACTCTATTCTTCCAGCTGCGAGCAAATGAAGATCCGTTGCAGCATTACAAACACATGTGTCGCGGGTTAGGCAGAGTGTTGAACAAATACCCATTCATGGCGGGCACGCTCCGATCAGACGAGCGCGGCGCATACAACATTGAGATACCACCAGCACCACGAGCTGGCGCACGCTTCCACTATGCAGACTTCGGCGGCGACTACACATTCCCAAGCTTCCGCGAGTTGCAGGCTGGTGGATTCCCTTTTGCAGATGGCAAAAACGACGGCCTTTCCAAACTCAAGCCTGATCCGTTTCCGTTGCACGTTGACGGCTCTCCCGCCTTTTTGCCACAACTCACGCACGTCCGCGGCGGTCTCATTCTTACAATGGCAATGAGCCACTTGCTCGGAGACATGGTCATCCTGCACAAGTTCTTGGACAGTTGGGCGGAGGAGACATACGAGGTAGCCACTGCGCTTGCGGAAGGCAGGCCAGAGGCACCCGTCCCCAAGCGTGTTGCAGACGAGCTGGTCGACCGATCCAGGCTTATACCACAACACGACGGTCCTGCGGGCTTTGAGGAGATGGCGCGACTGGCTAAAGCCTTGCCCGACTGGACTCTAGTCAACCCCACCGACCCAGTCGCCTTGGAAAACATGAAATCAATCGTCCCGCCCCCATACATTCCTCCATCGCAGGCCCACGCAACGCAAGAGCTCCGCACAACAGTGGCCAGTGTCTGGCGATTCCCACTCGCATCGCTGAAAGCACTCCACCGCGCGGTCCAAGCCGCCTCCCCAACCAGCAGCAAAATATCATCCTCGGACGTCCTCACAGCCTACCTCTGGGAACGCATCTTCCAAGCCAAATACCTCCCCTCCGCCTCAGAAACCACTCAACACCTCCCAACCCACTCCGAGCTCGTCTTCGCCGGCGAACTCCGCCGCCGCCTCAACCCACCCCTCCCCGCCGACTTCCTCGGCGGCTGCGTCGACATGATGCGCTGCTCCGCCCCAACGCGCACCATGACCGCCCGCACCACAGGAAAAAACCCCAAAGACTTCTCCAACCTCGCCACCCTCGCACTCTCCCTCCGAGCCTCCAACGCAGCCTGGGCCGAACCCCAATACCACACCCTCCTCACCCTCTCCCAACGCACCCCCCTCTCCCCCGGCTTCGTCCCCCGCGGCCCCATCGACCTGCTCTGCACCGACCACTCGCGCGCGCCGAGCGTGCGCACCTCCTCCTGGGGTCCCACGCTGGGGTGCTCGGTCGCGTACCGCGAGCCTTATATCGGGCGCGACCCGCCAGCGGGGGAGATTACGGTTTTGCCGCGGTGTGCGGATGGCGGGCTGGAGGTTATGGTCAGTGCTGAGAGGGTTGTTGTGGAGCGGTTGGGCGGGGATGGGGATTTGGGGGGGTGGGGGGAGAGGGTGTTTGTGCTGGGGGATGTTGTGGAGGAGAAGAGGGGGAGGGATGCGAGGGCGAGGCTTTGAGTGGGGTTGGTGGTGGTGTTGGTTCTGTTTTTTGATGTTGGGTGCGTGTTCGCGATGAGGCTGTTCGCGGTTTGATGATATCTGCTTCGAAGATCGGAGAAGGTCAGATTTGACTATGTCGCTGAGCTAGCTGTCTTGTGCCTCATTACTCACTTTACCAACTAATCTATCCTACAATATAATGAACGAGTCTTTCACATGTCCCTAACCATCTCCAGTCTAGGTAATAGATTAATACCTATAACGAAACTACAACGAGACACACTTTCTCACCATCATGCTACGACACTAACACTAACCCTCAAGAAGCCCGCTCATGAGAACGTCCGACGTGCAAGACGTCCGCTTGGCCTGTGTAGAAGTCTCAAAGTGACGCCCTTGGCGTGGGATCACCTGCATCCTCAAATCTCCGGTTAGGTGCTGATGATTATGACACCTACCGGCCGCCGTTCCTACCTAGTAGGGGGTACCAGCATTGCCTTCAACGACCTATATAGCAGTGAGCTCGCGAGGCAAGGGCCTCACCAATCTACAGTACAAACTTTGCCTGAGAGGCTCCCGGAAGAGCTCTACCGAGCATCTACGACTCTAACGACCCTACGAGCGAGCGCGCGCGCGCGGTATCTACAACTCCTACTTCACTAACCTCGAGAGCGTACGCGCCAACATCCTTCCCATCTGAGCGATTCAAAAGAGCAAGGAACAATGAAGGCAGGAGCCGGAGCGCGCCAAGCAAGGACCTCACCAAACTACAGTACAAAGCTTACCTGAGAGGCTCCGAAGCTCGTAGGGAGCGATCTGAGAAGAGGATCTTAGGACCACGTGATCGTCCCCTAACTTGGATTGCGGATCAACCACCAATTGGATTATTAATTTCTTACATCAACTTCTCCATCTGAATGACCCCAACAACCTCATCCGATCAGCTTATCGAAAGGTGGTATGGTTGTAGAGATGATGACATCTGAAGGAGTCGTGGTATTGGTGAGATTGAATGCCAAGGGCGTCACTTTTAGACTTCTACTTGGCCTGTCCACTACCTAACCGAGGTTGAACAATCGCGATAAGCACTTCAGCCCTGAAACGCGTCTTTCCACTCTTCAATACAGGCCATTCCCCGAGCCAACAAAATGCCCATAACGAACAATGGACTCATCAGCCACATCAGCAACATCAGCAGCGCGAAGACGCCAACAACGCAGAGTACCCAACGAGAGGCGCAAAAGAGCGGCCAACGCGTCAGTCATCGCAGACCCACCTGACCCGTCGCGCCACGCGAATACTGATGAAGGAATTCACGCAGCTGCGCTCAGTGCAAAGCGCGGAAAAGCAGGTGTGTACGGTTGGACGTCGGCGGTTGTCGGCGGTGTCGTTCAAGTGACTTAGTTTGCGAGTATGTTGGGTATGTTTGTAATAGGCAAGTTGTGAGGTGGAAGGAAGCTTATGTGAGGTTGGTGTAGTGATCGGAGAGTCCGCGACGGTGGAATAGTGGTACCTGAGACGATCTCTGGAGATGGTAGAGCAATGCCGTCTACGGCTAGAGGCCATCTCACCCATGCTTGTCAGTATCGGCCACCTGCCGTCTGTTACTGGATTGCTCACAGTCAAGACCAGGCCAATCCGAAAGGTTCATGTGGCCCGGCTTCTTAGCAAAACTTCGGGAATCGTTCTCACTCGACCCGGATCCGAGTGTTCAGCCACGCTTCCCTCAGCATGCACAGGTGGTGAGTGAGGGATCTCGGGACCCAAGGATCCTGCTTATACCAACGCAATGGCCAGGAATCACCGCTAGCTTCAGATCTACGCTCAGCCGAGCTCAAGAGGCTCAGACAAGCCATCCACGCCTTTCCGCCGCAGGAGCAAGCTCGCAACTTGTTGACTGTGCTCATCGAGAACGGTACCGACGCTTTCTTCTACTTCGACCAGGCCGAGTTCCTCTCGGCGATTGGCGAGTTCTACGAAAACGGCGAATCTGACTTGCGGGCCGACGCCGGATTTGTATGTCTTGCGCATGCGGCGTTTGCTTTGGGCAGCCAGTGGGTCGAGTTGGCCAGCTCAGAGACACAGGCGAAGTCACTTCGTGGTAACGACAGAGAGGCAGGTCGGCAGTTCTACGAACAAGCGCGATCCCTTATTCCAGATCTCGATGACAAGATGAGTCTCGAATCTGTTCAGGCTCCTTTCGTTTTGGGCGTCTATTCACTTCCCGCCCGAGCCACCGGCTCACTGCACATGTACCTCGGCCTCGCACTGCGCAAAGCACTCGCTCTCGATCTCCACGTCGCCGTGGATGATGCCCAGCTTTCACTCCGCGCGAGAGAAGTCCGCAGCCGCCTTTGGTGGGCAGTATACTCTCTGGAGAGGTGAGTGGCGTGCTCAAAGGTTTTCGAATGACATCCTCTGATCTCCGTGATGTAGGACACTGACACTCAAGCTCAACCGGCCAAGATCAGTCGACCCAGAGATCATCACTGTCCCTTTACCTCAGCCCATGCAAAGTCTGGACAGCAGCCAGTCTTTCGACAACTCTCCTCACCAGGCAGCTAATGCGAGGCTGACGCTCATCCTCGACAAGCTTGCAGATACTTCGTATGAACCATCCTCTTCTAATCTAGTGCACGCTCATTCTGGCTGACGCTGCAATTCCAGGCGATGGAACGGCGACGAAGATGCTGCAGTACACGCTCGAGCATCACTCAAGACCTGGAAACAATCACTCCCTCCAAGCCTGAGACTGGAGAACGTCATCACAACCTCTGCAAGCTACCGCGCCACTTTCCATCTTCACCTAAACTACTACTTCGCCTGGATTTCCATGGGAAAATACACGGTCGTGTCAGCGGTTCGAGCTCGCCTGCGGTCCGAATTCGGGAGCGGTGCAGAGCTATCTCCGGCAGATGTCGACTCCGAACTCATGTCGAAACCTTGCGTCAAAGCGGCGCAGAAAATGCTGGAGCTTTTTGGAAAAATTCGCAACGTTGGCAAGTTGACGAGATCTTCTTTCACGGACTTTCAAGGCTGCAGTATTGCTACGATGGTGTTGCTGGTCGCCGGAATCTTGGAGCGTGACTTGTGCTACGAAACCCGCATCTCGTTCGGGCTTGATTGCCTGCGATCCATGGCTCGTGATAATGCGGCTGCGACTACGGGCGTTGACTTTATGGAAGCGCTGAAATCGATTGCTGACGAAGCCGCTGAGAAATTGAGGAGGTTGAACACGGAAGTCCAGCATTCCGCGACCGTCGACACCTCGACAATTGCATCTTCGATTATGGCTACCGACGGCCCAGTACCTGCAGCGCCACCTTTTACAACGAACCCTGAAGATTGGAGTCTGGCAGAAACCACCCAGCCGTCTCCGGATCGCATGCTGGAAATGCCTACCTGGAGCGAGCTTAACACGGATGCTTGGGCCATGCATGCTGATACGAATTACGAGCCTTTCTCTTTCCTTCAATCCGACAGTGAGGCTTTCCTGATGGAGCTTACGGGTCTGGACGTTCTGGGAATTTCGGGATCTTGAAGCTGTACTCATACAATAATTGAATCCACCAAGCAAGAATCCATGAACAGAGTATACACCCAAGATCTACCCTAAAGCGAAGCCATGATACGCACCGGGACCTCCGCATCCTCTATCAAGACATCACACCTACTCTTATATATCCGACCCTCTTTCATAACACCCTTGACGAAATCGTCCGGCCGATCCAAGATCGTCACATCCTCAAGCGGGTCTGCGCTGAGAAATAACATATCAGCCTCGAAACCCTCCTTGATCTGGCCGAGAGTGTCTGCTCTCCTCAACATGCGCGCGGGAGTAACGGTAGCGCTCCGCAGCACTTCGATCGGCGACAGCACTTTGGCGCGCAGCGAGAACTCATGTGTCTGCGCTTGGCCCAGAGGCCCGAGGAGATCTGTGCCAAAGCAGATGGAGACGCCTTTCTGTGAGGCGAGTTTCAAAGCTTGCAGACCGGCGGCGAGAACTTCTGTGTTCTTCGACTGCGATTCTGGCGGGAGGTATCCGGACCACTTTGGTTTCGCCATCTGATCGTAGGTGATGAGCGTGGGCGTCAGGAAAGCGTCGTTCCGAACCATCAGATCCGCAGTCTCACCGTCGAGAAAATTGCCGTGCTCGATCCCCTTGCAGCCATTCTCCACGCAATGCCGGATCGCTTCGGGAGTATACGCATGAGCGGTGACATACGTCCCAGCGTTCTTCGCGCACTGCACCATCGCTCTGATTTCCTCGCCTGTGAACTGGAGATGGTCGATCTTATCCGTAGGACTACTAACGCCTCCCGATCCCATAATCTTGATGAAATCGCTGCCAGACCGGATCTCCTCGCGCACGGCTTGCATGCACTGCGGCACGCCGTTGCACACACGGCCGAGTCCGGTCGTCGCCCCGCCGCAGCACGCAGAGTGATCGTGCTTGCTTCTGAAATCCGCGTGCCCGCCTGACTGCGACAGCGCGTGGCCTGCGATGAACAGTCTAGGCCCGGGGAAGACGCCGTCCTCGATCGCTTCTTTGATCGCGGCGTGAGCGCCGCCGCAGTCCCGCACGCTGGTGAAGCCGCGGTGCAGCATTTGGGCGCATACGTACGGTTGGCGGAGCAGGCTGACGGACTCGGGGTTGCCGAAGGCTTGGGAGAGTTCGTTGAAGCCTGGGACGGCGATTAGGTGGACGTGGCTGTCGATTAGGCCGGGGCAGAGGTAGAGGGCTGTGCAGTCGATTGTGGTCGTGTTTGCTTCTGGGTTTGGGATTGTTGTTGGCGAGTGGGTGATTGAGGTTATTTTGCCGTTGGCGATGCGGACTGTTTGTGATTTTTGGGTGGTTCCTTGGGCGACGTCGACGATGTTGGCGTTGTGTAGGGTGTATTGATTGGCTCCGGGGCGGGTCCAGGGTTTGACGTCTGCTTTGGTCGCCATGTTGTGTGTTCTTTGTCCTTGCAAGTTCGGGTCTCCAATGAGTTTCGTCTAATCGCTGCTGGCTTCCTGTGTGGCAAGAGACAAGTTAAATGGGTGAGAAGAGAAGCTGTAAGTGAAGTCAGATCACATGCATACACGTACTTATCAGCAACCAGTAATCTAACCCGGGCGCTTACACAGACTGACAAGGATGCCGGCAACATGCGATAAACGTACAGACTGCCGATCCTTGACGGTCGGATATCTGTCGTTATCATCGGCTATCTGTACAATCCTCCTCGATTCCCCGCATCTTATCAGTCGTTCAGCCGGTATCTCTGGGCTACCTGGTAGACATTGACGACTCGTTGGCCCTCAGGATAGTGGGAAGTGCCGCTTCGGCCTTTGCATATATAGAGATGTCGAGACGACTTCCTCGTTGGTGATCGTTCTAGTCTACACGACTGTTGCCAACACTCACCTAGCCCAGATCAAGACACCCTTGCAAAGGATGGAGTCAACCGACCAAAAACCTGATTCGGCGCCCAATGTCGAAGAAACGAAGCACGTACTGGAGGCGGAGAGGGTATCTACTCCCGAAGAAGAGCGAGCAGTCGTGCGAAAGATCGACATGGTCGTCCTGCCGCTCATGTGCTTCGTCTTCTTCTTGCAGTACCTCGACAAGCAGTCGCTGAGTTATGCAGCTGTACGGAACGCCCTGATAGACAACCTCATCGCAATGAGCTGACTCGACTACAGGTCTTTGGCCTCCTTACTGACCTCGAGTTGACGGCCGAGCAGTACTCATGGTGTTCCTCAATCTTCTACGTCGGTATGACTTATCCGACAATGAGGCATAGACAGCATGGCTAATATATCACGACCGAACAGGACAACTCGTCGCTGAATATCCGTTCATCTACCTCATGTCGAAGTTCCCATTGACAAAGCTTGTCGGCGTGACAGTGTAGGTCCATCATGCGGCAAGAACCCTAACTTCTTGCTGACATACTCCCAGAGTCATCTGGGGAGCGATGTGCATGTGCCTGGCAGCACCGCAGAGTTTCGCGAGCTTCGCAGCCGTCCGTTTCATGCTGGGATTCTCCGAGGGGGCCGTCTCACCTGCTTTTGTCACTATCACTTCAATCTGGTATCAGAAGAAAGAGCACGCCACAAGGACCGGGTGAGGATACTCTTCTGCTTGGCAAGACTATTTCCTGGCGAAGCTGACTGTAGCTCTTCCACAGGCTCTGGGTATCCATGAACGGCGTGGCGCAAGTCATCGGCTGCCTGCTGATGTACGGTATCGGCAAAAACAGGGGACTTGAGTTGGCGCCGTGGCGCACATTGTTCCTGGTCTGCGGAGGCGTGACTGTCGCCGCAGGCTTCATGTTCTACTTCTTGATGCCGAACGGACCGAACGACGCCTGGTTCTTGAACGCAAAGGAGAAAGAGACGTTGTCACTCCGCATGGCCAAGGATCGCGAGGGAGGGGACAAGACTGCGTTTTCTGTGCGCCAGCTCAGGGAGTCGTTGCTTGACGTTAAGGTCTGGTTTGTCTTTGCTTTTGGAGTGCTTGTTACAATGCAGTCGCCTGTTCTCACTGTAAGTTGGCCTTGCCACCGCCCTGGTACTTGCATCAAGCTGTGACGGTATTTGCTAACGGTGGAACAAAAAGTTCGCCTCGCTGGTCATCCAGTCTCTCGGATTTAACGAGCTTGAGACCATGCTCTACACTGCGCCGTCTGGTGCGGTGCAGGTCGCCTTCCTTTGGATCGGTGTCGCGGGTTGTTGGGTGTTTCCAAGGAATCGCTCACTTGTTACCATGGCCTTGATCATCCCGCCATTGATTGGAAACGTGCTTCTCTTGAAGCTGACGGTCGATGCTGGTTGGGGAATGATCGCATCTGCCTGGCTTGTAAGTGTGATGTTCCGGACAACGTGATCATAGTCATCTGGCTAACGACATCAGGCATCCTGCATCACGGCCGTAATGTCACCACTCCTCTCTCTGACAGCTTCCAACTCCAAGGGAAACACAAAGCGGGCTATAGTCAGCGCCATGTTCTT
>Ga0265797_10002556_pt1 | contig 30384 bp, 29 predicted proteins | sample P2T30metagenome_FD_192433 | JGI IMG/M metagenome (GOLD analysis project Ga0265797, IMG submission 192433) | Plant litter microbial communities from East Loma Ridge, Irvine, California - P2 T30 | ecosystem: Environmental > Terrestrial > Plant litter > Unclassified | place: USA: California...
ATTACAGATGTACAGCCACGAGATGACCTGGCGGCGCTGCCAACTATGGCCCGCTACACGACCATGAACCACCTCTTTGAAGGTCACCAACGGCTCCCCAAAGTCTATCCCAGACATGCCAGGTTATGGGACATGCCATTCGTCGTCATATCCGAGGTGAGCTCCCCCGCGGTACCCCATGAAACTCAAACCTGAGCTGTGTGAGCGCGCAAGATGACAAGAAAGGAGAAGAGTTTCAGTAGATTCTCGGGCACGAGTATGAGCGGTCGCGACTTGCGCTCGCAGGCGACGAAGTATCTTGTCATTGGCAGGCACAGCTATAGTGATGTCGGCGTAATTGAGTTTTGAGATCGCCGGCTGTGGAATTGCGTGGTCGCCGCCCAAGGAATCTCCATAATGGCAGAGGCGCATCATGTGAGCTTCTTTATTTGGTTGTGCATGACACGGTCTGGGCAACCAGCGAGGCTTCGATGTTGTGGTGCAATCATCGTGGCCATCTCTCGTTAATTCGACCGTTGGTTGAGGAGATGAGTGTATCAACAAACAATTCGAACAAAGACACCCATCTCAACGGCTAAACATTCCAATTCCTCGCCTTATAACCCTAGACTTTAGGCGCACGCCTACACGGGTATCGCAATTTTACAAGATCGGGGAAATTTCTTGCCATCGGTATCAAATTCAAATCGCGTTTATCGCGATGCGAGCACGGAGTACGCTGATATGTCCTTTCGCACGACTCTACATTCATACGCATCGTCCACGTCCTTCGGTGGCAGTGCGTGGCGAGATTGTCTCTGTGCCTCAGATGATGCGTATTTCGTAATTATAATGATGCCGACCAAATTTCAATTGTATACATGGGATGCGAAAGTCATGGCATCGCAAGCATTGCACGGCTAAGAATCCTAGAACATGACGTTATCTGCATCGAGGCCGCAATCGTGCAACGCACCGACAAGGGAAGGATGATATGCTGCCAGGATCAAACGCCTTGGCTACTTTAGACTTCGGCAGACAGCGCCACCTACGTGCGCGCGATTCATGATCGAATCGAGTCTCGCGAGTGTTACTCGGTGGCTCTCCCAAAGGCGTCGCTACGTCAGACTCAAACTTTGGTGGCTGACAATTGACATGGTGGCATCGTGGCATCTCACCAGGATCAATCCTCCAGGATCTGCAAACCATCGACCGATTCAGGTGCCGCTATGTCGGCAACACCCAAGCAGCGATCCCCGGGTTCTAGATAGTAGCTTACGGCTGTACTGTACTGCTTCAATTGCTTAATTGCAATTTTTCTTCCCAGCGTATTGATGTTCAAGCCTTTATACCTCTACCACCTTGCACCTAACTCCAACGGAAAAGAAAGACCAGGAAACATACCATCAAGCACGATTGGCAGTCGTCCGAACATCACGTGCAGCACAAACCCCCCACCACGAATCATGACCGATCAAACCGACGTCCAGAGCAGCCCTTCTTCATCGACAGACTCACTGTCATCAGTGTCACCAGACCATGACATGCAAGCGACCGCACCAGCTTTCAACAGGAAAGACAGCTGCACTCACGTGTTCCCTGCAAGGCGTACATCCACAGGTCTAATGGCATCAAGCGATGGTGCCGGCACCAGTCGTGACGGACACAAACGCAATGGTTCGAACGTGAAGCCAACATTTCTCGCAACGCCCTTCGAAGACATCAATAGATTGTTCAGCGGGCTCGATTGGATCTTGGAAGTGGCCTCGCAGTCTAACAAGTCTAAGTGAGGAGGGAAAACTCCAAACCCAACATCTCACATCGTGGCCCAGGTTCTCTCGCCATAAAAGCCATACCTTCGCTTGATCAGAAGAGCTATGACATCATGCCTTTCGAGGCTTGGTCGCAAATGTCTCAACCGATCTGATTGTTCTATTTACATTGTATATGGACGTCTCAGCTGTACAATTGCCTCGGATTACTGGAAAGAATTCGAAGGCTGTACCTCGGCGCCCAGTTGAGAAACATGCCCAGTCAATGTCGACTTGCGAGGCTGGAGGACAACACCAATGGTCAAACCGCGACCATGCTTCAACCTGCGTGCTATTATCTGACGGAAGTCCTGGTTGTACAACGCCACCGCGAGCGGCACGGCCTCGTCAGGATGCAGATTGAGGCCACTGCGTTCGAAGACCTTGAGGCTTGCGGCTGCCATAGCCTCGTCGTTGACGTCGAACACTCCGGCTAAACCGCCAGAGGATGTGAAAACGGACCAGGGCACATCGCCTATTGGAATTTCCAAATCTTTCCAGTATTCGGACTTGGTTTGTTGTGGCATCGATGCTTCGGCACGTCTAAGACTGGCGGCGTGTTCCCAAAAACCTGACGATGGTGCTGCTCCGAAGACTTGTGTGGACTTTCCGAGAAAAGCCATGCAAACTCCACTGAGCGTGCATCCGTTGCCAATGTCAGCGATTACGGCGTCGAATTGGGGTGAGTTGCCGCCGAGCAAGTCAGGTTCCAAGGACGCAGCTGAAGTCATCTCCTGCTCCAACTGCAGCCCTATGGTACCGTTCCCATGCACTACTTCCGCATGGTGATGTAGCGGGAATGCCACCGGCCCCTCTCGTGTGACTGATGGGCCCCTCTTGCTGTCGATGTGCATCTCTTCGACCGCGAGAACCACTTTGCTTACCCGTCTTCCGGGGCTCGCAATGGTTTCGGCAGTTGAGAGGTCACCGGTGTATGTTGGGATGCCATACGCACTTGCTGCAATTGCGATGTCTTCTGCGTGGGGGCCTGTCGACGGGTCAGCAGCGAGCCCTCACGTGCGTACAGCTTACGATACACCTACTGCGTTCCTGAGCCACTACGCCACAGTGTTTCAATTTCTCGAGACCATGGCGTTCAATCAGACACTCCAAAGCATTGATCGCTCCGCGAAGATAGGGTTGCTCTTCAGACCTGACGAACAGCCGCACGCCAGGCAGTCCAAGCTCGTTTTCTTCCAGCACAAAGACTTTACTGGCGCTGCCAGGACCCGGGAGTTCACTCAAGTCGGACAAAAGCCTGGATCTTGGATAGGCCAATGTCGGATCGATATTCGCGTCATTGTCATTGAATGGGAATTTGGGGTGTCTCCTAATTCTAGAGTGGGCTGCCCGAACAAGGTCGCTCATGGCGAACGTCCGGTCTCCATGTGTATAGAGTCCTTGATGTCCGATGAGTGTATCGCTTCGTCGCTCGTCGGCATTTCGGCCTGTGTGTCTTGGCAATAGGACCTGTCAGTTATGACCGAATCCTGACGCAAGCACTCGACATCCTATCAAAGATAATAGCATAGTAATTCGAAAGACAACAACGCTTTCACTCATTATTGTACATGTATACCATTAACATGCCTAATCCTTGGCCAGAATGCGGCCTGAGAATAATTACTGTATCCACATGAACGTTGCGATCCGCTTGCAATTGGCCAGTGTGCAAGAGATCGACCGATTCACCTGCCTATCGAAGTCTACGGAGGTGCCTCCGCGGCTTGAACCTTGCTTCTATTGTCCATCATTCTTCAATATTATCACAACTACCAGTCTTATACATGGTCACTGGTAGCTCTTTCATTCCTTACTGATGCTTTTGTATCTTTTCCCGAAATCATGAGTCTGGAAATGAGCTGCTCCTAAATCGGCGGTTACCCAAATGATTCGATACAAGTCAGTTTACTTGATCGAGACCGCCGACCCTGTTTCAGCTCCATCTTGTGGCATCGCAGGCTCCTCTGGCTTCAGATTGGCCAGACAAGGCGCACGGAACAATTCGCCATTGTATGCGCCTCTAGCAGTGCCTACTGCGATCACAATCCACAAGACAATAACCGCGCCACCGAATATGGTACCGAGCACGCGGAAGAAGAGCGACGGTAGCTCTTTTCCAATTAGTATCGTGCTACAAGCATAGACGCCCAGTGGGAATGTGAAGCCCCACCATCCCATGTTGAAGGGTACGCCTTGCTCTTTTGCAGTCTTCCATAGAGCGGCCAGGGCGAAGCTGAACCACAGTAATCCCCAGCCCCACATGATGAGTGCAGCAAAGAAGCCTAAAACGTATGCGATGCGCCCTGCCAGAGGATCCAGTGTAACCGTCTTTGGGAACACTTCTGCAGCCCTTTTCCCGAGGTTGAGTATTGTAAAGCCACCGAATCCGAGAGGCCCAAGTGGGAGAAATGCGCTCACTATGACTTCTCGCGGTGGCATCTTGTGTAGCGCGAGTCGTTGGTAGTATATCACCAAAATTGTGAAAGCCATCGGAGTCGCCATACTCCATAGCACGTAAGATGTGATGATCACGCCCAACGCTAGCTGTGGTTCGGGCATGACGTTCGCTACCTCTGAGCCCGCACCTGCGGCAACGATCGTTGCAGCGATCGGCAACAACTGGGCTGCAGTGATGCTGTCAAGAGAGCGTTGATATGATGCTGACATGAGCAGTATACCCAGACTCACCGTCACGGTCACAGCGACGATACAGTCGGCCACCCACATCGCAAAGGCAAAATACGCAGCCCACTCGCCCCAAGCTGGTACGCAGACGTGTACCCACATTTCGATGAGTGTAGCAAAGCCCATAGGCACTGTGCCGAGGAATAAAGAATTGTTCGGATCTTCGATCATCACCGTCCAGATCTCGGGCCATATCGTGTAGCGAAGTATTGACATTCCGAGAGCCAGCGAGAACAACAGCGTGTTCAAGGCGAAGAAGATAACGCTCATCCAGTATAGCCAGCGAGAATCCCACGGGATAGCAGAGAAGATGACTGCAACAACTCCGGTGCCCATCGTCGTTGCAAACCCTGTATATCGGTATCAACGCCGTTGCAGCACGAGGTGATGACGGGCAGCCACACGGAAAGACTCACACGAAGGAGAAAAGTTCCTGACAACGCGTCGCCATCCTTCATCGTTCTTCGATGGCACCTGCGCGACAACTGTGGATGGCTCTGAAGCTGAACCTGGTATTGGGTTCTCTGTTTTCGTCTCAGTGCCAATGTCGACTTGTTGGCTAGGTAGGCGTCCTGGCACAGCAGGCGCACTGACAGCTGGATTGTCCATGGCTTTACTCTGGTATCATGCGGTACTGTGACATGTTACCAGGACGGGCCAGTGATGTCTTGCTTGAGATGATGGATGGTGGTTTGTCCTGACCCAGGGAAGACTATGACTATGGCGCAGTTGCATCCAAGCGGGGAAAGAGCGGCGACGAGCGGGATCGCTCAAACAATGTCATTGGCTCAAGGCGTGGAGTGATAGTCTAGAAAAGACCCCTGTGCTATTCAAAAGAGATACTCTGAACGTCTCCAAGGAGATATTGGACATAGAAAGCAGTGTATGCACGTGTAATCCAGGAATCCGTCCACAACGCATATTGGTCTCTCGGGGTCAACAGGGTAAGGGTTGTAATAGATTGTCAGCCGTTTTAGCCGTTCGACAACGTGAACAATACAGTGCAAATCGCAACGCTGTCGAATGAGAGAACATAGGGGTTCAAAGACAGGATGTTCCTATCGCTATCCGGAAAGCTTTGAGTGTCATATACAAATCTTTCACATGGCCCGTAGTGATGAAAGACTGGTAGGTTCGAAATTTATGAACGATTTGGAAGAGAGACGGACTAATGGACATGCCGGCTGGTCGGAGATCTCGGAAATTGGCAGCAAAGAGAAGCTTCGGTTCTGGAGTGCGCCGCGTTACGGATTCGACCACATTGGCTCTTCTTCAGGCCAACATTCAAGCCTCGTCAAACACCAAACATTATTGTTATTGGTACGCGCAGTCCTGCAACAGGCCTTGACGCCACCAGCAAGATGCAGTATCATCATATGCATGCGTGCAGAGCACATGGCACATCAGCTATTGGAGAGTTTGTAATATAGACTCTGCCCCTGGATAGCAAAACGCCATCACACGAGCTTGACGAGCTACACGATACCAGCAATGGCATGGAGCCTGTAGGGACGAATGCCATCCTCCCGCGTCTTCACATCTCGCCTCATCGTCAAATACAAATCATGAAGACAATCCACACTAAACGAATGTGATCGACAGGCGCCGTTGAGACCAGGCGAAGCTTGTACCTGCTTTGGCCCAAGCGATCGACATTACAGTCTCGCCGAACGCCTGCTCTGGCTGTCCGTCGAGCCCATTAGGCCGTTCCTGACCACAAACGTCAGTCGCTATGGTCAAGATTTCCAATACTTCCACAACGGTTTCAATGGTTCCGTTTTACGCAAGCTTCCATTCCAAATCGTTTGATAGGCTCATCAAGGGTCTGCATTCGGACAATAACTTTCAATGATGCAGCTGCTGGAAGTATATCATTGACTTGTTTTCTTCTGTTCCTGTTGTATTTCTACTCTGTACAGTACCCACGAAGTTTCTCCTTTGTCGTGTCTCACGAACTACAAGCAACGTCTTCCATAATGCTTCTGCCGACCATCAGCCTTCTCGCCGGCAGCGTCGCCGCTGGCGCTGTCCTCCCCAATGTTGAGCGCCGTCAATCATTCGGTTTCGGCTTCGGTTTCGACTTCCCGTCCGGCTCCTCTTCAAGTCAAGGCTCTTCAAAGCAAGGCAACACCATCTTCCCAAGCTCTTCTGGCTTCAATCAAGCGTTCACACACTTGTCAACTGGCGGCAATGCAACATGCGTTTCTGGCTTTGTCCCAGTCACGGCTTCGGCAGAGAACCTCAAACTTGATATCTCCCTACCACAGAACCAGTCGCAAGTTACGGAGTTCTTTGTCGCGGAGTACTCTTATGGCTCAACATTAGCTAAAGATGTCGTCCTTGGCAAGAACACCGTCTCAGGCACTTACAACATTTACGCTACTTTGTGCACGCCATTGCAAAACGTCAAGCCTAAGGGTGTACAGCTACTTACACATGGCGTCGGGGTAAGTGCATCTGATCGAAGGACAAAGGAGGTCTAGAAGAATAGTGCTGACATTAAATAGTTCTCCGGATCGTACTGGGACTTTGCTCCAGGCTACAGCTACGTCGACGTCGCCGCCAAATACGGCTACGCATCTTTCTTCTACGATCGCCTAGGTGTCGGCAAATCCGATAAGCCAGACCCAATCCAAACCATCCAAACTCCCCTCGAGGTCGAGATCGCCCACATCCTGGCCACCTCCCTCCGCAACGGCAAGTTCAGCGACAACAAGTTCCAAAAAGTCGCCGCCGGCGGCCACTCTTTCGGCAGCATCATCACCAACGCCATCACCAAGCAATACCCCGACGCGCTCGACGCCGCCATCCTCACAGGATTCTCTACCGACCTCTCAGCCCAGCCTCTATTCCTTCAAGCTCTCAACCTGGCGCTCGCAAACCAGAACCAGCCCCTGCGCTTCGGCGGCCTGAACAACGGCTTCCTCGTCTCGAGCACCGTCATCTCGAACCAAATCGGCTTCTTCAGAGCTCCCGGTTTCGCCCCTGAGATCCTCGCCCAAGCAGAAGCGACCAAGGGATCTGTCACATACGGCGAGCTGAACAGCCTCGCAGGCGTGGGCGGCGAAGCATCAAGCTACACCAAGCCCGTTGTCGTTGCCGACGGCGCGGAAGACCTGCCCTTCTGCGGTGGCGATTGCTCTTACCCTGTCGACCAGGCGAAGGCGGTGCACCCTAAGTACTACCCCAATGTTGCGGATGCAGATTTCGGTTCGTATCTTGCGCCGATTGCGGGACATGGTCTCAACTTCCACTACTCTTCCGCTGGCGCGTTTGAGTATATCCAAAAGTTCTTGGTCGATCGTGGACTGTAGAGGGCGTTGGAGGTGATTGCATATAGACGAATTTCGTAATGTTGTTATTATGACATTTTCTTTGTTATGATCATTTGGCTTCTCGCTGGTAAATGAAGCGCCAGTTGTAGAGCAGGGTCAGACGGTTCATGTGAATAGTGTATGTCATAGGTGAAATTATCTTGACCTTTGGCAAGCCACAGTCTGATAGAAAGATGTCTATGCTGCTCTGCTAAACGCTGCTATTGACATCGTGTTTGGTTGTGTCCGGGGGACGCGCCTTGTAGTGAACGCGCAAAGGTGCATCTAGGCGGAAACTTGAGATCGACGGTCTGCATCACGAGCCCTTGGTGTTATATCCGTGAAGCATTCGCCTATCATGCGTCACCCTGAAGGATTCAAATGTGCTTCGAACCGAGCTGAAAAACACCAACAGTACCCATGCTAGATTGATAATCGAAGGAGCTCAGCCGCACCGGTGCTATATAAGTGCACTGATGCCTGCTAGACCATGCAAACCACAACAACACAGCTTTTCACAATCATGGACACTCTCGAACGCAAGCAAGTTGACGTCGAGTCCGACTTGAACTACACATACTACGTTTCACAGCCAAAAGGCGACAAGCCGACACTGCTTCTGCTCCACGGTTGCCCAGACACAGCTTCTATGTGGTCAGACCTCATGACCACTCACCTCATACCCGCAGGCTACGGAGTCGTTGCGCCTGACCTAATCGGCTACGGCAATACGGACAAACCCGCATCTCTAGAGCTCTACAGTCTGGCCTTAGTCAGCAGCCAAGTGCTCTCAATCCTCGACCACGAGAACCTGCGCACAGTCATCGTCGTCGGCCACGACTTCGGCGCCGCACTCGCAAGCAAAGTGTACTCTTACCACCCCTCGCGCGTGGCTGGCTTGATCACGCTCGGCACGGCTTTCATCCCACCGTCGCCGTATCCTTTCGATTTCCAGCAGATCAAGGCAATGCAAGAGCAGTACCAAGGCTATTGTTCCATCTGGTACTTCCCGCTGTTCACTTCAGAGGAAGGCGCGGCGAATATTGACGCGCGTCTTGAGCGGATGTTCATGCTGTTGCATGGCGGAGGGCAGAGAATGAAGGATGTGTTGTGCGTCGAGGGAGGTATTGAGAGGTGGCTGGCCGGTACGGACGATGTCGAGGTGCTACCGTACGCTCGAGAGCGGGGATTCCGTGAGTCGTGGATCGGTCGGTTGAAGAAAGATGGGTGGGCGGCGCCTTTGAACTGGTACAAAGCTACCACTGCCAATTTGAGCCTCGACGAGGACAAGGCGGCTTTGGCTGCTGGGCGCCATGTTGTGAAGGTGCCGTATCTGTTTCTAGGCGCAACGGAAGATCCATTGGCGCCGACTGCGGCGGTTCAAGGGCTACAGTCGCAAGGCCTGTTGGAGGATGTCACGGTGAAGGAGGTGGGAACTGGACATTGGTGCATGCTGGAGAAGCCGCGGGAGGTCGGAGAAGCAGTTGTTGCCTGGTTGGGCGATACCTTCAAATTGTGAACGAGGTACTATATCAAAGCGCTATCAAGCATCAGAAGGACAAATATGTAGTGAGCCCCGTTGAGAGAAACATCCATTGATGAGCTTTAAACACGAAGGCACGGAATCTCCGTCATCGTTGTTGAATCTGTATTTGTGAGAATGTCTGCGTTCATGTCAGCATGGCCGGACTGATGGAATCCCAACCTTCTCACAAGCATGCACCATCTCAACAACAATATTAACTGTTCAGACTGCCCTGATGGGCGTCCGAAACGGATCCATCACATTATACCAGTGACCGAGAGCCTCTATACAAAAGTACAGTGTTCCGGTCCTCGCTATCATGAAAAGGGCCACCTAGCGACTTGTTGCAGAGATCGAGCCACCGCGGAGCTGCAACGGCGTGACTACATTGACAACAAGTGTGATCATTGTGATGCTAGCTGAGCACTGAAATAGTGATCTTTCTCCGATCTAATTGCGGCGCATAGGATGGCCAGAGATTGGCTGCTGCAATCATGTCTCCGCGGTGCACAGCACGATTTGGCTGGCAGGATGCAGACTCCGGTTCACTACACAGCCTTGAGAAGGCGAAAGCGTCTTGCCACAATCCTGAACACCAAGAATCAGATTCACACCAATAAGGGAAGGGTGTGTCGAACAGCAAGATGTCACCCGAGCACTGCACAGCCCGAGTGCGATTGCCATGATTTGTCGAGCGACTAAGTATCAAGGCCGATTACCGCCTTAGCAATTCCGCCCGGCTTCCGAGCCTTGTCAGATCCATCGTGCCGCCAAGATGGATACTAAACTTGCACCGACCATCATAAGGCTATGCAAGGCTGAACATTCCCAGGCAGACGAACAGTAAACGGTTACAAGCGCGGAGCGTTTATGCATCATGTGGTCGACTATTGCTCAATCCGCGGACTTGCTGTCACTCATGGCCAATGGCGGCCCAATCTTCAAGTTTCGCTCCTTGATGGATCGATCCTTACGAGGCAACGCTGTAGTCTTCGGGCGGTGCATTCGTTGAAGTGAGCAGTGTGTTGACTGCAAAAAAGATGCGCGTGGGCTACTGGAAGCCGGATGTTGTAGGCCAGTTTTGACTACTCTCCTCATGCGCACCCAGTCTCGAAGACTGCACCTCTTTGTGAAATGTCTTTACCAGCGCCTAATGTACAAGCTTTGAGTAACCCCAAGTTCCTTTCAGTCAATAATGTATCCTCGCGATGGGCCAAGAAATGCACGTGGCTCATATTTCTGCTGGCCGTGTGCTTGTTCGCAACCCAATTTTTGGTATGATCGACTCATTATCAGATTCCATGGCCTGACATAACATTCGACTGACCATCAAGATTGTTCGAGAACCCGCTTTGTGGGCCTCTAATCGGAAGTCTCTAGCAAGCAGACATCATTCTGAAGGAGTGCCAGCGGGAGAAAGGAAGCTCGTCATCATCCTGCCTGCTCAGAATCCCAGCCACGACTTATGCAAAGTGGTTGCCAGTGCTGTCGCGCTAGGTTATCCCGCTCCTGTAATAGTAAACTGGGCATTGAAGCAAGAGACAGACACAACTGATAAATCATCACGATCACACTTGACTAAGATCTCGGGCGTGCTCGATTATCTGGAATGGGCTACGAGCGACGATGCTTACGGGGCGTCCAGACTGAACGAAGCTGATCTGGTTCTGATGCTGGATGCTTACGACGTCTGGTTACAACTGCCACCCGAGGTGCTTGTGCGACGTTATTTCGCAGCAAACCAAAGAGCAGATGACGCTCTGGCCATGAAGCATGCCAATCTCGCCGATTCTGATTTGCCGCGACAGACAATCATCGCCTCTGCCCAGAAGCGTTGCTACGCACCCCAAAGCAAGATGACCGATCTTCACTGTAGCGAGCTTCCGGAGAGCACCTTCCCCGCCAACATCTTTGGGTTTTGGACGGATTCTACATTCTTCAACTATCAGTACGCACGTCCATGGTCCTTGAACAGTGGCAGCTTCATGGGTCCAGCTGGCGATCTACGGAGATACTTCCAGCGCGTCAACGATCGAATGGAAGAATATCTCGCCCAGTCACCGACCAGCGAACAGCTCTCTGGAGATCAAGGGACTTTTGCAGAAATATTTGGCGAACAAGAGGTATGGCGGGACAGCCTCCACAGGCAAGGCGCGGCTCAGCGCACTCAAGGAAAACAACTCACGACAAGCGAGCTAGAATATCATGTCGGTCTCGACTATTTGCAAGAACTCTTTTATCCGACCTGCTACTCCGAACATGCTGGGTCCTTCCTCCGCCTGCAAGACTCGGAATACGTCCGTCGCAAGTCAAAGGAGGCAGGCGTCTCACCGCCTCGAATACAGAAGCTGCCCGTTGAAATAGTATCCGCCCCTTCTCCGTTCACATCGCTGGAAGATGACTCTGCTCAATCGCAAACCTGGGGCTCTGTTCCGCTCTACACCGATCTTTGGACAGCCATTATCCCCGTCGCTGTGCACCATAACGCATGGCGCAACGGACTAAAGGGCCGACTGGAGACATGGTGGGATCGGACATGGTACTTTCCATACCTGCGGGAGCTGCTTGATCGATACATGGCAATGAACGGCACCTCTACCGGGTCAATTGCGGAGATCAGAGCGTTTGGTGTCAATCGGACCTTGACCTTATGGCCATACAGGGCAGAGGCAGAGCCGTATGCGGCGTTATTATATGGAAAGAACGAAACTGGTGTGCAGAGACTGGAGCCGGCTGATTGGGATGCGGTTTGTGAGAGCAGGAACACGGTCGTCGATTCGGGGCGACATTGGTACGACGAGGTATTTCGTGACGATCAAGGTGGATTGGCACATCATTCATGATCTGATCTCTCTAATGAACAAGAGGCTTGCAAAAATCTTCTCTGTGATCGTTGTTTGCATATGATCAGCTTCACGCTGAGTCTACTGCGGTTCGCGTAGTGTGAGCCTTGGATGCTTCCCGCTTGCATTTTCAACGTCGACATAATAGCGAACATTTCTGGCAAAGCTCAAAATTGACTTGCGATTATGATCCGTTGCTACTGTAATCACATTAGGCTTTATACCCAGCGCGTTTGGTTGGCTGGTTCGCCACAGTACCTCGCGGCTCTCATAGCCGCGTTCCCCTCCTCCGTGGGCGGGGTATATGATCAACTCGAGAACAACTATACAAAGTGGCCACATATACATCGATCCAGTCCATGAAAGCTCACATCGACTCAATCACTATAGTCACCATCTATGGCCTCTAAAACACTAGCAGACCTCAAAAACAAAGACCTCTTCAAGACAAAAGGCTACATCGACCATGCCTGGGTCGACGCAGCTAGCGGTGCGACCTTCCATGTCATCAACCCTGCTACCCTCGACAAGTTAGCTACATTGCCGGAGATGGGCGCTGAAGACGTCGATAAAGCCGTCGAAGCGGCAGCCACCGCTTTCCAGTCATACAAGAAGACAAGCGCAAGGCAGCGTGCTCGATGGCTGCGAAAATGGAGTGATCTGTGCCACGACAACATAGACGATCTGGCGCTCATACTGACCCTTGAGAACGGCAAGACGTTGACTGAGGCGAAGGGAGAGGTCACATATGCGGCTTCGTTCTTGGAGTGGTTTGCGGGCGAGGCAGAGCGGGTTCATGGAGAGACTGTGCCTACTGCCAATCTCGCCCAGCGCATAGTCACTATCAAGCAGCCGCTGGGTGTCGCAGCTTGTCTGACTCCGTGGAATTTCCCATATGCCAGTTAAGTCGGACCACTCTCGTATAATGCCCTTCGTGGCTAACACTTTCCCAGTGCTCGCTCGAAAAGCAGGCGCTGCGTTAGCGGCCGGTTGCACAACTGTCTGGAAACCCGCCGGCGAGACACCGCTCAGTGCACTCGCCTACGCTGCACTGGCAGAACAAGCGGGCTTCCCTAAGGGTACGATCAATGTCGTTCTTACCCTCGAGAAGGTCGCAGAAGTCGGCGAAGCTCTATGCAAATCTAAGAGCGTCCGCAAACTAAGCTTCACCGGATCGACTCGCGTGGGAAAACTGCTTGCTCGACAGTGCTCCAACAACCTCACGAAGCTCTCTCTTGAGCTAGGTGGAAACAGTCCATTCATTGTCTTCGACGATGCCAAAATCGAGACTGCTGTGGAAGCGTGCATCCTGGCTAAATTCCGCAACTCCGGTCAGACCTGCGTCACGGCAAATCGGATATTCGTCCAGGATGGTATCTATGACCGCTTCGCGGAAGCTCTTGCTGACAAGGTCAAGAGGTTGAAAGTGGGCAGTGGTCTCACTGATGGGGTGTTTATTGGTCCGCTGACCCATGAACGCGCGGTGGAGAAGGCTTTGAGCCACATCGAAGGTGGGTGCAACAGTCTTTCAAGCGATGATATCTGCTGACATTCCTTCGTAGATGCAAAATTCCATGGAGCTTCTCTCATACTTGGTGGCAAATCGTATCAGCCGGACAATCTCAACGGGTATTTCTTGCAGCCGACGATACTCTCCAACATGGCCAAGGAATCCTTGACAACACGAGAGGAGGTTTTTGCGCCGGTCGTAGCACTGTATAGCTTCAAGACCGAGGAAGAAGTCATTGAGATCGCTAATGACTGTGACGTTGGCCTGGGTAGTTTCATCATCACCGAGAACATCTCGCGCAGCTGGCGAGTGGCAGAGGCTTTGGAGGTGGGCATGGTTGGAGTCAATCTTGGATTGCTGTCGGCTTGCGAAAGTCCTTTCGGAGGTGAGTCTTGGGAACGGATGACTGGCGACTTGTATCTGTGCTGACCACATCATACAGGTGTCAAACAATCTGGATATGGACGAGAAGGCGGACAACAGGGAATCGAGGAATATCTTTCAGTCAAGAGTATCCTGATCAATGTGGCAGGTTAGGGCGTATCGATGCTTGTGAATTCCGCTACTCTATTAGCGGCTCAACGGCTCAATGGTACAACGCAACTTGATCAACGTCGAATGGTTGCTTCATAAGAGTCATTTGCTTACAGAGAGTCGAGATGTTAAACTATCTTTGGAAATGAAAACGATAGTACCATTGTCTAGTACAACTTGACTTTTAGTTGCATCAGTTCATTGTGGTCCACCAAGATAATCCCAAGCTGTCAAAGTGTGCACCCTGATGATGTGCAAGAACTCCTCGATGCTGACTCTCTCATCTCTCTCTGCCATGCCACGAGGATGCGGACTGTAAGCGTAAGCAGGGATCCCGTGCGACCGGATATGCTTACAGTCTGTTGCACCAAGCGAGCAAAGAGCCAGCGGCGTTTCTCCTCTCCAAGCTCTTGCATTGTTTTGCAGCAGTCCAACCATCTCGTGCTTAGGATCGCTGTAGGCAGCCTCATGTGAGTGGTTCTCGCGGACGGAGTATGAGACACCTTCGAAGTCTTTAACGACATTGTCGATGTACTCGCAGATGGCTTCCGTCTTCACTCCAATTGGAATCCGGACATCGGCGGTGAACGTGCATTCAGAGGGCACCATATTGATACTGGTGCCTCCCTGGATGATACCAATGTTGACTGTTGGGAACAGCATGGCGTTCGAGGCGCCCGGCCACATTATATCGTCCGCCAATTTGCGCACTTCTGGCTGTTGCATGTGCCTTCTGATGCTTTCGTCCATGCCCAAGTCTAGCCTTTCCAGAGCCACTAGTCTCTCGATAAGGCGTGATGCGATGCGGATGACACCTTCACTGCGATGTGTGTATGCCCCATGGGCCCCAGGCGCAGTCACCTTGAAGTCAAGTCGTAATGTACCCTTCTCGCCGAATCGCACACTGTCCAGACTGGTTGGCTCTGCCACAAGGACACAGTCTCCTTTCCAGTCTTCCGCTCCATCATCTTCGAGGAGATACCTAGCCCACGCAACCACCCCCGAAGCCCGTTCCACCGCCCCCGAAACCTACACCACCACCCCCTAAGCCAGCTCCTCCGCCTCCAAAGCCCACTCCGCCACCACCAAAGCCCACTCCGCCACCACCAAAGCCACCCGGCGGAGGACCAAAGCCGCCACCTCCTCCTCCTCCTCACCAAACTACAACCAAGTCCAAGTACACCACCAAGCCCTGGATTCCCACCACCAAGACCAAGCCGACGACAACTCAGCCCTGGCATCAAACAACTCCACCCCACACCACTAAGACCAGCAAGACGCAGTCATGGTACACGCCTACACACAACCCGACTGTGTTGGCTGGTATTTTGCCTGGTCTTGTACCCGGCATTGTGCCTGATATAGTTGACGGAATCTTGGGCAACTTAGGAGTAGGAGTGAACATTGGAGGTTGAAGACCGGGGCGCGCGTGAGGCGGCAATTCTCCGATAGAAGGATCTCTTTCCTTTTTCGTATCGTCGGAAGTCTCTTTGTATTTCTCTTGTGTAGTCCAGTAATTCCTAGGCAACGTATCCATATCCATGACTCTTAGCTCGTTGTAGTCTCATGGCTCACTGTCACATGTTGTGTTGTCGCTCTTCTGACGGTGCCATGTTAGCTGTTCGTGTCGAGTAGTGGTCTCGTGGAAAGCGTCCGGTGTGATATCTTGCTGCTGACTATATCGTTGCGCTACCAAGTGCTCTGGTGTGTCGTCCGCTGCTGAACATAGGCCCAGAGTCTCTGCCCAAAGGTTGCGTGCACACAGCTCAGATCCAGTCAACCCGAGTATACACGCCCATTCTACCAGAATCCAAAACAATGCCGGGCGCGTGTGCGACTCCGAGAGGACATCCAGCGCCCTCTTGTATCAGGTCTTGAGGCAAATGAGTAAGTAAGCCCCAGCCACCTGACGCCGTTGTACAGTGCAACGCGGCGTTCGCTGGTGGCCGGAAACCAACCAAAAACAAATGCGACGACTTCATTCAGCTGTTATCGCTCTCGAGATAATACAACATGTCAAAGTTTCTGCCTGCAAGAGAATCATGTGCTGTTTTGTCCAATATTGTTAAACTCCAGGCTCTCGATCATGTGGTGCAACGTCTTGGAATTTTGGAGTCGGTGGCGGGGGGCCGCGAACGGTCCTGACAGCCACAATGAAAATCCAGATTTCATAAATAAAGGTTCATGGCTGCTGTTGGCTTACTTCATGTTATCGAACGAGGTCAAGACCGCTGGAAGAAGGCATGCGTTCCATTAGTCCTCTACCACGATAAGGTCTTCGAGGCACCAATGGGTTCAAGATATCTAAGAACACCACTGAGAGTCACAAAGAGACGAATGTGGAGAATGATCTCGATTTCTCAGGGTATGTCTGATAAATAACCTAGGAGTCCAAAGTGGCGCGGCCAAGAGTCATAGGGCTAAAGAAGACCGGCAAAACAAGCCAGCAAAACGCCAACACAATCCACCAGCAAGAATAAGAATAAGAAACACATCATCACCTAATAGCATCCACCCGCTCAAGTAACAATTCATCATCGAGAATCGGACTCCCAAGAACGCTCCCGCCTCCCTTGCCGCCGTCCGTGCTAGATCCCGACCAAACCTCATGGAATTTTATGCTCGCGTCGCTCGTGGCGATGACAAGACTTCCTCCGAGCCCAGGATACTCGATGGCGTACAAAGCGCGCTCCTCGCCCCACCATGGAATGCCGACGATCATGCGACAGCTGGGCCATGCGAACACGGCGACGCGGTATGGGTGTTCTGGCTGCGCGAAGCCGAAGGTCGCAGCGATCTCGCGTTTGCGTGGGTTGAAAACTAGGCTGGTGACTTGGGCGTAGCAGTCGATTGTGGCGAGCTTGGCGCCGGAGAGAGCGTGGAAGAAGTGGATGCACCTGTCGTTGCTGCCGCCTCCTGCGGCGATGAGCGAGGGCTGCCAGGGCGCGAATGTGATGGCTTTGCAGGCGGCGTTGAGCGAGAAGGTGTGTTTCTGTCTTCCGGGCAGGATGGTGAAGACTCCGTCTCGCTCACTCGGTTCTGTGGCAGGTGTTTCATTCTTCGGGTCAACGGCTGGCGAGCCAGTGCGAGACCGTAGGTTATGAGGGCGAAGGATCTTCTTGGTCTCGAACAGGAACAGGTTGTTGTCGTTGCCACCAGTGGCGAAGAATTTGCCGTCCGGACTCCAAGCAATGCCGCAGATCTGCTGGGAGTGACAGCCGATCCTCGCCAGCAGTATCATACTGCCATGCCAGTCAAACAGATCTCGTTGATCCTGGTCAGGCCACTCAACCGAGTAAAGGTAGACGTTCCCCATCTCATCGCCAACCAGGAGCTCCTCCGTGTCCACAAAGGAATTGGCATCCCGTATAGAGCAGCGGCGCTGTGTGGTGGGTCGGAAGCAGACATAGGAGATCGGTGCGGGCTGTTCACTGTCGAAGCGAGGTTCAGGATCTTGTGGGCTCCAGAGTGTGATCCTACCATCGCCACGCCCGATGGCGAGGATAGCTGAGGCTCCGGCGACTGAGCTGAAGGAAACTGATGTGACGTGAGACGATCCGCGCGGAGCAGTCAGTGAGTCTGGGATGTTGTGTTGTGAATTAGCGCGATCTTCAGACCAGAGATACACATGAGGTCCAAGGCCAACAGCGAGGCATTGAAGTGTGAACGAGTAAGCAAGCAGTGAACAGTAGTAGTCGTCGCGCAAAGCTGGTGCATCGAGTACTCGGTAGGGGATTGTCGGAACCTTCCCGGGCTGCGAAGGCTTGCCTTTCGTTGGAGATGCGTCGAGAGGCCGCGTCCACGTACAGTCCTTCCAAGAGACTGAAGCCGGACTGCTTGGGGTGCTGCTGCTGGCTGAAATCGGAGATGAAGGAGGAGAAACCTGTTCCACGACCCGCCCAGACTGGCTGATGTCCATTGCATGAGCCAAGCGTCTTCCATGCGTCCGCGTTTCATCGTTCTGGGACTGACGATGTAGGAACTCAGCCGCGTAGTGAGGAGCATTCGATCCACTGGTGACCCTGCCACCTCTGCCATTGCTCGTCGATGCCACGCCCTCGGTCACCGCGGATCCACCAACCGTCCAGACCGTAGGTTGGCTCACTGAGCGCTGTGTAGCTAGCCGCCCAGCTGTTCTGGTGCTTCGAAGCAAGGCCGGCGAGAAGGGGTCTGTAGCTTCGTCATTCGCAGTGTGCGCCAGCAAGAAGGACTCTTTCGTCGGAGGCGTAGCACGGACGTAGCGCTCATTACAGCCATCGAGCTCAAAATGGTGCGGAGCCGCCAGAAGCTGGCCGTCCAGACGGACTGGGCTGTTCCTCGTACGGTGGCTCGACGCTCGAGGGATAGACAGGGCGCTTGTCGGCGGTGGCATCCAGGACCTTTGCGGCCCAGGCGTCTGCTGCGCGGACGAGCCACTTGGGTACACGGTCTGATGGTGGCAGTGGGGGGCGTGTGAATGCTGGGAGGGCCGTGTCCGGCGGAGGGTGAAACCAGGCAGCGGTGCCCCAGTCAGGCTGGGGGAATCTGAGGCCGAGGCGCCTGCATCTTTCCTTCTCGCATCGCTCGCATGGGACGTCGAGAATGATCTTCTCGCCTGGCTTTCCGTGGACGAGGCGGCGGATGATGGCGAGGGCGCGGTTGGGACGGCCTTGACGGTGGGCGGAGGCGTCATTCTGCATCTAAAAATGTTGTTATTAGCAAACTGAAACAAAAGTAGAGGGAAAAATTCACGGTACTCTTACGGTCGAGGGAGGAGGTACCTCAATGGTGGATTGTACTGGAATTGGGAATGAAGCTAATGATATTACCTTGAAGAATGCTGATGGATGGTGAGAGGAGAGACGAAGAGAGAAAGGCGAGAGAGAAGATCGAAGTAGGACACGAGTCTTCTCACAATGGCAAGCACATCTGCGATTGAGCACAGGCAAACATAACGCAGCGTATTATCTAGAAGCGGCAGCCGAAATAAGAGTCTCCCCTCAATAGCAAGCACATATGTGGTTGAGCACAGGCAAGCAGAACGCAGCGCACCATCTCGTAGCCTACCATTGAGAAAAAGTCTTCTCTCAATGGCAAGCACATCTGTAAATGAGTCCAGGCAAGAGTAGCACAGCGCATCATCTAGAAGCCTGCCATTGAGAGAGAGTTTTCTGTTGCTATGGCAGGCACGTCTGTACTTGAGTCCAGACAAGAGTAGCGCAGCACACCATCCAGGAACAGCAGCCGCTATGAACGGTGCTTCTCACCAACGTTCATGCACTCCTATATTGAAGCACGTTCTTAGTTATGCGTACACTGCCATTGAGAGAGTGCCTTAGGAGGACAGCCTCAACACCTGATGCATACCTCTACACCTCCTCAATCACAACTTCATACTCCTCTCCATATCCCGCCAACGACCCTCCCTCAGCGGATCAAGCTTCTTCAACTCCTCCAACCAACCCGCCATGGCCTTTCTCGTATCCTCTTCATCCACATCTCCACCCAATTCAATGCGTCTTCTCGAGTACTCCAGCAGCGCCTGATAGATATACTTGCAATCTTCCGCTCCATCAAGCATCTCCTTCACACTCTCAATCTCCTGCTCCAAATACCTCACCCTCTCCTCATCCGCAAGCGGCTCCAAGAAAGCCGTCTTCCTCGTCTTCGTGTACTCCGCCTGATTAACAGGCGACCCCGGATCAAGCGTCGACATCAAATACTGATGATACGACCACAGGCTCTGATCATACGGGTCTGTGTACAGCGCCGTGGTAATCATCTCGATCTCTTTATCAAAAAGCTCTCTCCTGCTCTCCTCGCTCGCAGCCCTCTCCTCAAGCACCCTCGGGATCAACATGCTGCGGTTATGCCACGCGGAGAAATTGCTCAGATTGCTCTGGATCATCTTCTCGGTGTACGCGAACTCCTGCTCGACCAGGCTCTTCTCGCCCAGCCTCTCAATCTCCTCGACGATCCGGCGGCGGTAGTCCCACGCGTGGAAATTGCGGCTGTCGAGCGCGAGCATCTTGCTATCGAGCGCGAGCTCGCCCTGCCAGAGCGCCAGCGCGGTTTGCGCGGGGAGGTGCAGCGTGGCGGTCGCGAGGAGCCAGGAGCGGTGGTTCCAGATCCAGTAGCATTTGGGGTATTGCTTTATGAGCGGGATGAGGAATTGCAGGTCTTCTTTGACGAGCATGGCGATTTCCTGCTGGGCGAGGGTCAAGGTGGGTTGCCGCTGTTGTTCTGCAGAGCCAGGCTGCGTGGTGGGGGTCTCGGAGACGGCATTGTTGCCCGATGCGAGCTCTTTGGTGAAGACGTCGAGGAGGAGGCGGCGGCGGTGGTTCCAGATGGTGTAGTACTCTGGATTCTGCTGCAGGAGGGAGGAGATCTGCTGGAAAGTGGTGTTTGCGAAGTCGCCGGCTTTGATCTTTGGAGGGGTCAAGCGTCAGCGAGTGTCCAGTGAGCGTGAGCGATCAGGCGTTGGCAGCAGGCAGCAGGATATCGCTCATGACTAGATAGAGATCGCAACAAACACACCTTATCACCGACTTCCTTCTCCAGCGCTCTGTACTGCTCGATATGCTTGCGCTCTTTCTCCCTCGCGGCCTCGCTCTTATCGAGCGCCGCCGCAGAGACGCGGGGAACTCCGTGCTGGTGAGCAAAGGGTCAACCTCACTTCCTCGCATGTGATTGCCACGGCCGAGGCCTTGTCGCGAACTTACGCTTGCCATGGGATTATGTGTACGCAACAGAAGATCGAAACTCGGTCAGAAAATCGGTATCGTCAAGATGGTATGTGAGAAGGCGAAGATGTGGGAGGTTGGAGAGAGAGAGATGTCATAAACGTGCATTTCCAGCTTCTTTTCAATTTCCACTATGATGCTTCGTCCACCGCGGCAGGCACCTTCCCCAAATAATCATAAATATCACCTCATGCCTTGTGAGACATGCTTGAAGCTCGCTTGAAACACTTTGCTGGCAAACGAATGTACATGTATACATTTACAATTTGATGTCGATTCAATTCAATCCAACGCCTAACCCTGAATAAAGCAAGGCACCAGCAGATTGCAATACAGCAAAATGCTTAGCCGTAACAGAAACGAGCGCGCACGCAAGAACAAAGTATATGAATGCAAAAGCAATGCAAGCAAGATCCCCAAGCAAAAAATCAAAGCGCAAGCGCAAGAACCGCAACCCTCGAAAATCCGAATCACGAACCATCGCCCAGGAAAACAAGCAAGCAAGCTAGTAAACAGAGAAGAAGCCACCCAGAAACCAAACCAACTCCACAGCCCCCAACCTAGACTACAACTCCCCCATAAACTTGTCAAGCGGACGATACGCCCTCCCGTACTTCGTCTCCGCCAACCCAGTCCTGGTATCAAAGAGAAGCCTCATCGGCTCTCCCGCCTGATTGAAAATCGGCTTTCCCCTCACATCCAAAATGTCATAACTCTGCTTCCCATTAGCCAGGGTGACAGCATCGGCCAATTTGCGATGGAAAGCGCGTCCGTCGCCGGTGACAGCCGTCACGTACGGCCACAAGTCGTCGTAATATTGGCTGTCGTCGTAAAAGTCCCCGGCCGCCAGCATGCCAGAATCCAAAACGGCGCCGGTGGTCTGGTCGAAAGCGTGCTCGCGGAAGTAGTCCTCGCTCTCCTTCTCGAAAGCCTTCGAGTACAATCTGAGCTCGAAAGTGTAGCCGCGGATGGCGAGCGCAGCGTCAGCGCCGGTGCCTTGGAAAAACGTGGCTTCTTGGTTGTAGGGCATGCCGGCGCGCGTACCGGTTGGGAAGGAGGAGTAGTTTGAGCGGTACTCGAAGAACCAGGGGTTGTGCCACGGCTGGTGCGTGTAGCCTCCTTCCACGCCTTTGAGCGGCTCGGCTTCGGTGTCAGTCACCCACTGCACGAGACGTGGGCCATGTCTTTTGTTCTGGCCCTCGTGATACCCGAAATATCCGGGATTCACTGCGTCGTTGTCGCGAAGCATACCGGCCACTGGAAAGGAAGTGTTGGCAACTGCGTAGGCATGGTGTTGCCAGACCCAGGCTCCAAACTGGAACCCATCCTCTAAAGCCTCGCGGCGTGGAGGCGAGAGTCTGATCGGCATATCAGTCTCATTCAACACACGACTCCAAGGCTCGCGGGCGATCGCTGTGAAGTTTTGAACGTGATCTGAGGTGACGTTCGGGTACAAGCGCTCGTGATAGAGGAAGTGAGCGAATCCTTCAGCCCCAGAATGTGCGGGCTCCTGGCTGATAGTGCTGTAGGCGACTTGCATGATGTTTTGTAGATCGGGGTCAAACTTCTCAAAGCCATCGTAGGGTGTGATATCTGTCGCGAGGAAGTAGTCTTTGGTGGGAACCTGAGCCTCACCGAGCTCCGCGTCGTGAGTCGTATCTTCGGGGTCGGCTCCCCAGCCAGGAATATAGGACAAGATCTTCCTCGCCATAATCCTGGTGATTTTCGGATGGTGAAGCAAGGGAACCTCCGCAGTCCCGTTGTAGCGGAAGGCAGCCAGGTCGAGCTTCCTTACTTTCGCAGCTTGCTTGATTCCCACATGACCATCAGTTTCGTACGATGCATTTGCTGCTGGGGCATCTGTCTTTTTTGCCAAGTTTCTGCCCTTGAGCTGACGGATCGCGCGATCCAGCTCAAGCATTCGTTGAGGTGACCAGCGGTTCCAGAAAACGTCGTTGCCGTAAAAGTGCTTTTGGCCAACGGCCATGGCGACGGCACCTGCTTGTCCGGCAGCACTCCGGACAGTCTTGACCAGGCAATCCACATCACAGTGCGAGCCAGTGTAGCCATCCACGGGGGAGTTGTTGGCGAAGTGCCCGTTCTTGTCATCGAGTCGATCCTTGAAGACCATCTGGGTGATCTCTTCGATGAAGGTCTGGACCGTTTCCATGCAATCTGCAGATGACCAGCATTTCTCCATGGTATTGTGAACACCAAATGCAAGGCGGAATCCCTCCTCGGCGCCTGTCACCACGAATGGTTCGATCGATTTTTGGACGCAGTCTCGCAGACATTGTGGCTCTCCGCGGCGGCTGATAGGTGAGTTCAGGGCGTCTGAGGCCGCGAGCCCAGGTAGGAAGTTTTTAAGATGCATGGTTGGATGTGATGCGTGGTGTTGGATATGCTTAGTGCGTGCAAGTGGTTGTTGTCGGTATCTTTGATGTGTGCCTTGTTGGATATGTTGTGGAAGATGTGAATTGAATAAGGGAGCAGGAGACTGGAACTGCCCATGATTCTTATCCCGTACAGGTGGTCAGAGGAAAATCAAGAGGTGTAGCACTAAGATTCGCCATGTTGATGTCAATACCATTATGGTTTGAATGTGTTTGTGTCAGCAGTATTGTGCTTTCAAGGACCGGCTTTGGTGGTGCTATTAACATCATGACCGACTTAACATTTGGCTGTCACTGGCTGACTGTGGAAGATGCCTACATGTAACCTTACCTGTGAGTTAAAGTCTAAGGTTAATAAACATTGCTTGGTCTTATAGGTCAGTCTGGTACACAAGGTCAAATGCCTGTAGACATTTACCATTACTGTTTATGAGTGACATTCAGTACACATATACTTTTTGCCCAAAGCGCGGCGGAAGTCCAGCATCCAAGATCCTATGGAATGCGAAGATCCGTTACTGCGAGGTTCTCGAGATCGCTGACACTGTTGTCCCTGGAAGCCAAATACAAGCGCTTCTGTGCGAGGACATCAAGTGTGGCTTGACAGGCGCACGGTGCCAGGAAATAGCGTCGTCCTCAGAGCTTTGTTGCACCTGTTTCTAATGGTCATCGGGGTTGGCATGATACGCACGTAGGCTGGTGTCCTCATGGTCCAAGTTGAAGTCCAGAACAAAAGCTTAGTCATCCTCTTGCACGGAATATCCGCCTTCCGAGGTCGGTGCGAGTTGTGCAGATCCCACTTAGGAAAGTGGGATGAATATAAGCGGGCAGGCGGCGGCCGAAGTTGAGAAGCATAATGACGCAGACACAAAGCAGTCAGGTCTGGTGCAGCCACCACCTGCACACACCCTGGCGTGGCGGCGAGCCCTCACAAGGCAAATCACATGCCTCGGCGCAAACACCTATCGCGGGCAATCGTACGTGTGCTGTAGGCAGTACTGTACTAGTTTCTAGCAAGTCACCGTCGTCGCTTGCGCCGCCCTCCCATCAAAGTCTCTGTCTGCGTAATCACACCATCCCTGCTGTTTCCCATGTTCATAACACCACGCCTCTGCCAAACCACTCTGAGATCCTCTTTTCTTCGTAACTTGCCCTCCTCTGCCAGAAACTCTTCCTCATTCTTCACCACCACCACACAGACAACACGCACCATGTCTTCCGCAACCACCTTCTACGACTTCAAGCCCAAAGATGACAAGGGCAAGACCTTCGACCTCGCCAGCCTGAAGGGCAAGGTCGTCCTCGTCGTCAACACCGCCAGCAAGTGCGGCTTCACTCCTCAGCTTGATGATCTTGAGGCTCTCTACAAGGGTGCGTACAGCTTCTCCTCCGCCTGATCTACATGTATAATCACAACTAACACTTCCCTCCACCACAGACCTCCGAACCAACCACAAAGACTTCGAAATCCTCGCCTTCCCCTGCAACCAATTCGGCGGCCAAGACCCGGGCTCCAACGAAGAAATCCAGAACTTCTGCGTCCTCGGCCACAAGGTCACCTACAAGGTGCTCGGCAAGACCGAGGTCAACGGCGACAGCCCGGAGCCCGTGTGGGAGTGGATGAAGAAGGAGAAGCCCGGGCTCATGGGCCTGCAGCGCATCAAGTGGAACTTTGAGAAGTTCCTCATCGGCAAGGACGGCAAGGTCAAGGGCCGCTGGGCTAGCACCACCAAGCCTGCTTCTATCAAGACTGCTATCGAGGCGGAGTTGAAGGCTTAGATTGTTGAAGAGATATGACGAGGGGATGGTAGAATGTGAAGGAAGGGAGATGAATTATGTTGATACCCAGCTCAATTTCGAAGATTGTTGCCTTTGAATAATGCTGCCACAACATCTCAGCAATCAATCACCTGTATGTGTGTGCTAATCTCCCCAGCCACAGATGTATCAGCGATGCGACTACTACGGAGAAAATCTGGCATGCGAACCCGGCACGATCGTTGCCGTCCATCCTGCTGCTGCTCTGCATTGTCCAGAGACGCCGCGTGGGAATTGATGGAGAATTCATCTGCTGGTCCTATGAATAATCTTTATATCGACCTCAGCCAGTCTAGTCGCTCTTCTGCCCAGCAAGATCCCTCTCTCCTCACCACCTGCTCCAGCCAGCGCACCTACTTTCGACGCCAGAAACACACTCTTCGACTCGACCGTGGGAGTTCACATCAGCCAGCGCAGCAGCCAGTGTGGCTTGTTCAAACGCACTCCCCGTCAGAAAAGGCAGTAGTATGTTGAGAGGTCAACAAACGTCAGTGTGTGTCGACAACCAAAAAGTTGAAGCCGAAGTCACTCGAGAGCTCTCGCGCGCAATTCACTCAACCTGGCAATCCTCAGACTGCCTCGCATGCGCTTTTTGCCTGAACGGCACTGGCCCGTTCCTCCGCGAAGTACACTTATGTAGTTACCTTGGTAGCCGCACAGGTAAGGTAGGGAAGGGTTTTGTCACAGAGCTCGAATGACAAGTGCTGCACCCTACGGAATACAAGTTACCATTTACCGAGCGATCACGTGTCGCCGACATCGGGCATCTCGCTCGTGAGCACAACGTAGCGGTAGTGCTTTACACACCACTATTTAGAGCACCAAACAATGTCATGAATCAGGGATACATATCAATCGTCCCAGATCGACATTTGGTAAAACGTACCCATAGCTATCCCGCCATATTCTTCACCATTTGATAGGAATGGCACTTGCGTCACACAAGGCTCTTGTCACAGTACAATATAGGAAGGTCAATCCTCGACTCTTTCTTTTTCTCCATTCGGGAAAAAAAGATACTATAGACATTATTCAAGAAAGCGTTCTCCCACGCGCGAGCGAGGGGAAAACAAAATCTAGTTTTAGTGCTTTGGTGAACAACCATTACTCAAAAGAAACATGCATGCATGCATAAATGCGATGTCCAAAAAATTGCCAGCCAGGAAGAATTTACTGGTTGAGCTGGACGTAGTTGCCTGTGATAAAAAGAAGAAAAAAATCGTCAGTGAACAGCACACATAAAACATGAATTAATCGCAAGAACTCACCAGGAAACTGCCCCTGCTTGCCCTGGACCTTTCCAATCCACCATTCATTCTCGTTCGCCGTCCGCGTGACAATCTCAATCACGTCGCCTGCGCTGAATGACAAATCGCCCTCGGCCTGCGCTTCATAATCGTATAGAGCGGTCACAGTCTCGGCAGCAGGCAGAGCAGACAAGCGGCCAGGCTTAGGTTTAGGAGGCGGAGGCGCCGCTTTCGATTTCGCAGCAGAAGCCCAGTGGCTGCCGGTGCTGTGCGCGCGGCTGATATCGGTGGTTCCGCTAGGAGAGTAAGGAGGAGGGCCAGTGCCGAGAGTATCGGTGGACTGCCGCCTGCTGACGCCTGCTGAGCCGTTCTCGAGCGCAAGTCGCGGTTTCGGGCCCTCGAGCCTGTTGGCGCCGTACTTGGACAGAGGCTTGCGCGGGCCACCCGTGGTCTTGAACTTGACGATGGACAGGGCTTCGGTCTGGGCCTGGATCTCGCCGCGCTTCTCTTGGAAGCCCTCTTCAATGTCGAGGGTGAGGTTGAAGTAGCCGATATCAATACTCTGCATGACCTCGTGCAGGGTGTAGAAGACGTTGAGCTGCATGTAGTAGAAGCTCTGGAACAGCGGCTGGATGAAGTCCTTCTCGAGCTGGAACAGCACGGGCAGGTCTGCCTTGACTAGGTTGTTGAAGTATTCGTACTCTTGCGTCGCCATATCGACGTCGTTTTCCGCTTTGTAGAGCGCCTTCTCGTCTTTCAGGCTCTTGTCCTTCTTCTCTTGCAGTTTCTTCAGCGTGGCCGTGTGGCGGTCGAAGTCCAGCTGCTTGTTGTCGCGCTTCTTGCAGCTCTTGCGCACCGCCTTGATGATCTCCATGAGCTCGTCGGCGGGTTTCACGATGCGGGACTCGATCATCTCCAGCTCAGGCGCCAAGCTGGCCTTCAACTCATTCACAATGTTCTCGTACTCCTCGCACGCGCGGATGCCCTCAGGGTTGCCGTCGACGACGTACGAGTCGGGATCGCTGGCGCGGCCGGAAATGGGCTTGTAGATTTCGGCGCAGGCTTTGGCGAAGCCGATCTGGTGGTCCAGCATGCCGAGGATGGCTTTGAAGTACTTCTCGCTCTCGTCGTGCAGCTTCTTGGTCTCATTTTCTAGGTCGGCGAAGCGGCGCTCAGCGTCGATGTAGACGGCGTCTTTTGTGATTTCGCCCATGTTGAAGCGCTGCTTGAACATTTGGGGCGCCTGCAAGGGGTCGTCAGTCGGATTGTGTACATGTAGGCAGGTCATTGTCTCGCACCCTAGTGGCGCCCTTCTGGAATCCCTTCCAACTCATGGCTGTGGTGGTGGTGTTGTGATTGTGCTGTGGGAGAGTGTGTTGTTGTCCTCGCGGGGTCAAGAGCGATATGAGTGTGCTATAGCCCCACGACTGACGGAGAGGAGGTTCACAAAGCTCGCGTTGTGTTCGGTATTTGGCGCCTGAGCACACAGCAGAAGTGGCTTCAAGCAAGTGGGTATATGGCGGGCACCTGTTTGGACTTTGCACCGTCACTACGGAATGACGGCACCGGTGGCTTAGCTGTCTTGGCCCAGGCGGCGATTTGTGTTCAGTTGTGAAGGCGGTGCACGGAGTACAGAGGCTCCGAGAAGAAGATGGAGCGTGCTGTGCTGTGGATGTGAAGATGCGTGGTACAAGAACACTGGTATAGAAACACTGGTATAGAAACAGACGTTGTTGTTGTTGTTATTGCCTGTGCTTTCCTTGGTGAATTTCCTAGCATCATGCCCATGCCCGTACCCATGTGCTCGTCACGCATGAGCGATTGGCAGGGAAGCAATCGGAAACTCGCATCCGGCTTCGGGTTCGCGTAGCAAAAGGCTGCCGACGTCATCCTACCATTGATCCTCTTAACTGCATTCAATAATGTCGCGTGTTATAGAATCGGTGGTAAGGTAGTAGCATATATACTGCTAGAGTGATCGTAGGATCCTATCAGTATCTCGATGGTTTACTGTTTTCTTTGTAGGGCCTATACGAGATGGTACTTGTTCGAGCTTATGTGCTATACTTTAACCACCCGAAGGATACAAGGCCTTGTCACCCAAGATTCAAGCTATAGTATTTCGTGCTCGCAAACCAAGATCGCAATGCTAATATCTGGCTAGGAAACTGCCAGATCACCGTATATGTTCACCACTCTCCTGGCCAAGTACATCCAAGTTGGAGGAGTGCATGCCTACCCGGTCTCTCAGCGGAAGCGGGATGATATGGACTTTGAAGCCAGATCACGTGCCTGGGAGCCTTCGAATATCGAATGCTTGGTTCAGTGCATATTGACGCTGCCTAACATGATCGTTGCTAAGACTTCCACATTCCCACAACCTGGTCAAGCTGCTACACCACTCAACTGACATGCTTGTGTGATCACAAAAAGACATCACTTGAACCAACAAAACAAATGCTCGATTGATGCATCGGCCGGGAATCGAACCCGGGGCTGGCCGAATCTTCTGAGATGCTAGATCTCATTGGCAACGGCCAATTTTACCACTAAACCACCAATGCGATTCGATGATGCTGTTTGACGCTGTTGGGCTTCTGTCACGTGAGAGAAGTTCCCGTTTTGGAAGGCGCGCTGGCCGAAGTGAAGTGCTTTCGGTTGCAATTGTCAATTGTGCCAGTTGAATTAGCAGATAGTAGCATCATATAATAGTGTAGATGTGAATTATTGATCAATTAAATCAAAATTTGGGTCAAAGTACGAACACAATGGTCATAGAAAGCGGTTCAAGACCGAAGTGAGGGTCCGCTCGCTGAATCAGCTGAAAGAGGCAAAAGCAGGGCGGGCTTGGCACTGCATTACCGAGCGAGCTTTGTTTCCGCCGCCGCAAAGCAATCTTGACTTGCTCCCTTCTGATCTCATCACCACATTTCCATTTTCATCCCATCACAATGTCAAGCACAACACCTGCGTTTGCACGACAGGCGCTGCGACAGTGCTCAAGAAGGCTGTCGACGACCTCGCAGCCCTTCGCCAAGCAGCTGCTGCCACGCGCATGCATTGCCGCGAAAAGTCGCCGGAGCTATGTCTCTGAGTCGGCGCCCAAGAACGCCACCGTCAACATCGAACAGACCATCAAGCAAGACCAGAAGGCTTTCCTCGCCGAGACTGGTCTGAAGCCAAAGGATGCCACGATGCCGACGACGGGCATGAGCGCTGATGCTATGATGAGCCCCGCCGCCGGCATCTTGAAGCAAGCGAGTGTCATGGACGCCGGCACCAGGCCCATCTACATGGACATGCAGGCCACCACACCCACAGACCCCCGAGTACTTGACGCTATGCTTCCTTTCTTGACCGGCCTTTACGGTAACCCACATTCGCGCACTCACGCGTACGGTTGGGAGACAGATAATGGTGTGGAGCAAGCGCGAGCACACATCGCCAACCTGATCGGTGCCGACCCGAAAGAGATCATCTTCACATCAGGAGCAACAGAGAGTAACAACATGAGCATCAAGGGTGTCGCCAGATTCTTCAAGCGATCTGGCAAGAAGAACCACATCATCACATGCCAGACAGAACACAAGTGCGTACTAGACAGCTGCAGGCATTTGCAAGATGAGGGCTTCGAGGTCACATACCTGCCTGTGCAGAGCAATGGTCTGATCAACATGGAGGACTTGGAGAAGGCCATCAGGCCGGAGACTTGTCTCGTGTCGATCATGGCTGTCAACAACGAAGTCGGTGTCCAACAACCTCTTGCGGACATCGGCAAGCTCTGCAGGAGCAAGAAGGTGTTCTTCCACACCGATGCAGCTCAGGCTGTTGGCAAGGTCCCTATGAACGTGAACGAGATGAACATCGACCTCATGTCCATCTCAGGACACAAGATTTACGGACCTATGGGTATCGGCGCATGTTACGTGCGCAGACGTCCCAGAGTCAGAATCGACCCCATCATTTCTGGTGGTGGTCAAGAGAGAGGTCTGCGATCCGG
>Ga0265797_10002557_pt1 | contig 30379 bp, 23 predicted proteins | sample P2T30metagenome_FD_192433 | JGI IMG/M metagenome (GOLD analysis project Ga0265797, IMG submission 192433) | Plant litter microbial communities from East Loma Ridge, Irvine, California - P2 T30 | ecosystem: Environmental > Terrestrial > Plant litter > Unclassified | place: USA: California...
CGGGCCGTGGGCGGGGAGTTGATGTCGTTATGAAAAGGAGCGGATACGCGCAAATGGAAGCGTTCGAGAAGGTGCCGTGCTTTTGTTGGAAATGTGAAAAGGTACAAGCTCCAGATCTCAGGCCCTCAGGACGACATTGATCGTCTAATCTCCCGGGCGGAAGGCGTGGATGCTCTCTTGTTTAGAGGAGACAGGTCGTTTCGATCCTGAAACCCACTTGGCATGCAGGTGTCAGCAACAGGGCTTCGTAAATATAGCACGGAGATTTGCGCGGTAGGACGCGCTATAATGCAATGCGCACGGCTAGCTGCTGGAATTTTCGATTCTTTGGACGTTCTGTTGATGCCCAAGACGCGCAGAAGCAAGCACAATTCCTTGAGATGTTCCTGGGAGGATCGCCCTGGCAGCCGCCATAGCGCCGCAGGCTCCCGATTCTCCTTGCGAGCGCTTCTCAGGGGTTCTCGTCCGCCTTCAGCCTAGCGTGCCATCGGTGGATGCAATTTGAAACACCACCACCATGATTCTGCTCGCCAACGCCACATGAGGTGTCTGCTGAGAAGATTTCCGTGAACCCTTCGTCAAGCTGATGCGGTGTCGTCCACCAAAACCACACGGTAATCCATGATAGTTGAGCATTCGCCGGCAGAAACACTGAAAAAATGCTTATTGGCCAAAAGCACGTCTCACGATGTGGGCTCAATGAAGCTGTCCACTTCAGCATGCAGAGTATTGCGCTGTTTACGCCTAACAGTCGTGAACAACTTCCAGAATACCAAGCAAGGCATGAAAGGTGGTGAGTTTCAACACGTGCGCAAAATGCTAGCACAAAGTCGTAAGTAGTCTTACCATATTGTCGTCATTTGTTCACGCGGTGCAAATTAAACTCAGGAGTTTTGCATGTTCGAATGATCGTTCTGCTGACGATCTGCCATGGTTGTTGCTTGATCTCATTCCAAGCCCTGGACTGATCCTCCGGGCTTCGAAAGTTCGAGAGACCGTTGAAGAGGAGATCTGATGCTATTTTCGGCCCGAGCATTAACGTCCGTCTAAAAGAGGGAAGACGTGAAGTTATTCCGCGGTCGTTGCCTGACGGCATGCGTGACTGAAACAGCGTTCACAAGGCCAGGAGGTCCCCATCCCGTACTTCAGACCGAATGTCGAAGTCAGTTGCGCTCTTTCGCCGTGTCGCGAGGAGGAATCGTCTGGAACTTGATTGGGTACCTTGCACTGGAATTCCTGCAGTCCGATCGCCTTGCCCGGTGTCGTGCCATGATGTTATATTTTTGGACTGGTGCATAGACAATCCTAATGGCGCCGTGCGGCCTCGGAAGCATCCGACCGCATCATAGAAACGGTTAGTAAGTAGTTGGTAGGTAGGTCGATTGATGTACGCTCCGGTGGAGGTGTTGTGTTGTTGGTCCCGAGCGCCGGCATACCTAAATAGCGAATGGGAGCAGCGGAAGTGACCTCACTAGCCGTGCTCCGTACCGGTACCTCGACTTCTTCACCACCAGTTGACAGCGAGACTCCGCCGCCAACAATTCGCTGTGTGGTTCAAAATGTAGAAGCAAGAAGACATTGTTACATTACCAATGCGCTCTTGCAGCCTATGTTTCTCGCGAAGGACGGAGTGCTCGGCTGAAGCCTCCCAGACTTTAGCAGATCTAAGCACGGCGTATCGCAGGCGGGAGAAAGTATTATAATGGCGTGTCCATACTGTTAGTACACCGACATGCAGCAACGGATACCGACTACCCAGATCAAAGTCCTGCGCGCTGAAAATCTTCCAGGCTAGGTAGGTGTTAAAACTTATGTGCTAAAATTTCAAGATATCATCCCGCAGAAACTTGCGCAATTTAACTCATGGAGACAATGTAATAACTTGACAGCACACTTCATAACGCTAACACGACTTCAGATGGGAACAGTAGCTCCTTGACCTATAGTTCCATCGTCTGCTCCGAATACAATATGGAGAGATTGTTTGCCCCATAAAAGTATTTCGAAAGAACGACTAGTTATATGAAAGGTATAAATTTGAAAGTTGCCAGACCGTGGAAATTCAATTTTGGATACCTCGTCTTCCTATTCCGAAAATTCTTTCGGCTGCAATAAACCTTAGCCATGGTTTCCTCACACCGGGCATACGCCTTAGCGAGCGCGCTCAGTATGGCGACAGGAGTTTTTGGGGGAGGTGAGTTCACAACGGAGGTTCCCCAGCAAAACAACCAGATTTGACTCATCGAGCAGCTGTCAATGCGAGCATGCCTTTGACCTACGGTATCGTGCTATTCCGCATGTTCGACGTGCTTGATGTCATGGGCCCTACGGAAGTCCTACAGTTCGTCAGTGCGTCCTTCAAGACGGACATTGTCTACATCGCAGAGACCATGGAGCCTGTTACGACAAGACCCACATTTCCTTCCATGAATCCGTTCAACAATTCTATATATCCGCTTCTTCCTCCGACACATACTTTTGAGACGGCACCAGAACTGGATGTTCTGATTATACCCGGAGGCCCAGGTTGGCGCAATCCGTCGCTGAACGCAACTCTAGATTACATTCGCAAGACCGCGCCAAACGTCAAACAAATCATCACCATATGCACAGGCGCAGCCCTTGCGGGACGAGCAGGAATTATGGCTGGCAAAAAAGCGACAACAAACAAATCATCGTGGCCGAGTGCGATCAGTGCCAACCCGAACACAACGTGGATACCTAACGCACGATGGGTTGAGGACTATTCTAGTGAACCTCCGACTTGGAGCTCATCGGGTGTAACTGCAGGTCTGGACTTGATGCTGCATTGGGTGGAGGAGACATATAACAAGGAAAATGCCACGAACATTGCGAAATTCATGGAGCATGTTCGCATCACTGATCCGAGCAAAGATCCGTTTGCGAGAAATGAGACGGTGGGGGTGTGAAAAGGAATCAAAGCCTGTAAGCTGGCTTTGCAAGATACTCACACATGAGAATCAGAAAAACATGCAATCTCGAGGTTGAGCTTGCCTCTTTCATGATGCTGAGAAGATTTGATTGAACATCAACATCATCAGCATATAAACTCAACTTCGCGATTCGACCCACAAGGGTATCCGCCTAAACCCTAGCGCGATTCGCACGCCACCAACACAACCCTGCAATGCACCTCGCCTCTGTCCGAACCCGCTGCTTGGTACCAACGGCCTACGATAGCAATATAAATTCAATATATCGCACGTGTGTTCGAATGTTTTCGACCTGCAGATTCGCATGCCAACAGATGCAGGTCAGTGGGCGCATCTTTCTCAATCGCACGATATCTCCGCACTCAGGCGCAGTGCAGTGGAGAAAAAGTGGCGGCATATCGGTGTGAAAGGCGTTGAACATGCTCAAACACTCTCGTGCGGGAAGCCTTTCTTTTTCAGGCAGGGTCGCATGCGGAATCCCAAGGCTCGACACAACGGCTCATTCGCTCGTAGCCTGACAGGCGCATACCAAGACGTCGAGGTGCGGCACAGATACGACAACAAGGCGCGCTGTGGTGCTTGTGAAAGGTTAAAAGTTGCGGCATGGTGAGATGGGTACAAGGGTGCGCTGTTGTATGCTGTACCCGCTAAGCTGACCTTGTACGAGGCGTTGAGAAGGTTTGCGCGCCTAAAGAGGGCGTATGAAGAAGTCGGTGAGATAAACATATGTTTGTCGTGAAGTCCTGCTCCTGCCATCCGACTGTTGTTGTTGCTCGAAGCTGTCGTTTCGCACCTTCCTAGGGTACTTGTCCAGTTGTTTGCGCTTCACCGCCGCGAAACTTGCACACTTCTCAACTGTTGGAAGAAATTTCCCCCATCACATCGCTCGCCCTCGTACCTAAATTTCCTTCGAAAGATACCCAGCCTGCACCATCCTCGAACGGAACGCTCACTCTCCACTCGACATCATGGCCATGAATCACGATATGATGACGTCGATGGCGATGTCTGGCATGAGCCCGACTGCAACTGGTGCTATGGCTATGCCTTCTTCCACCGGCGCTGCCTCTGGCGGTATGGGCGGAATGGGCATGGGCGGCGGGTGTAAGATCAGCGTAAGTCAGACCGGCAAATGGCGCGAGAGATAATGAAGCTGACATCCTCACAGATGTTGTGGTATGTAACGTCTATGTACACACTACATGTGAGACAAACACTGACCTCGTACATCCACTTCAAAGGAACTGGAACACCGTCGATTCATGTGAGTTGAATACTGCCTCGAGTCACATGCCTTCACATCTTGCTTCACGTCTTGTCGACTCCACAAAGGTGCTCGTATCTTATAGATCACCGGCTTCCGCTTCAGTATATACTGAAGGGTGACGCAATGGGATACCAGTATCTTTGTACCGCAATCTCAATTGAGTGCCCATCTGGGTTGCCCGAAAAGGACACGAGTTGATATCGCACAAACTCCGCACCGTCCTCGTACTCTTCGATCGGTTTTCGATCAAATTACTCTTTGCGCGTGGCATCACCACTAACTCAATTAGGCTTCATTTCTAGTACATGGCGCATCAGATCGAACGGCATGTTCGCTGGCTCATGCATCGGCGTTATCCTCCTGGTCATTGTCCTTGAAGCTCTCCGCCGCGCCGGCAAAGAATACGATCGCTGCATTGTCAAACAGAAGATGCAAGACCTCACCACCGCCTCACCGACCGTTGTCTCGTCCGCTAGTAGTGCCAACGGCGCCGACGGAAACAAGAACCCGTTGACACACTCCACACCCGCAACCGCACCCGCTTCATTTGCTGCGCAGCGTTTCCGCCCGACAATTCTGCAACAGGCTATCCGTGCGCTTCTGCATATGCTGCAGTTTGCTGTTGCGTACTTCATCATGCTGCTCGCCATGTACTACAATGGATATCTCATCATCTGTATCTTCATCGGCGCATACATTGGCAACTTCATCTTTGGGTGGGAGAGCTTCAGCGTTGGAGCTGGTGGCTCCGATCGGATGCAAGAGAACGTTACCGTCTGCTGTGGATAGTGGGACGCCCTCTGGGTGTCTGCACATACTTGCAAGGCACGTTCGTTCACGGTGCACAAGAGCGCCCCGTTTCTTAGGAAACAGATCAGAAAGGCTGTATAGTGTGAGAAGATAATTTAGCTCTACAACTTGCATTGCTATTCACTGGTGATGTCTGTGTAGAGGACCAACTCAAGGAGGCGTACGACCTGCTCAGCCAAAGCTGCACAACTAACTAAACTACAGCTATACAACCCAACGAGACTGAGTTCACACGAACGGAATCCCCATTTTTCACAAGTGAACAGCTTTCCGAAAAGGTTTCTTGCACTTATCTCAGTACCAATCTACGAAACACAACCGTCAAGTTGCAAGGACAGACTACCAAGCAAGACAACATCATACACACTACTCGAGACTGACATGAAAACATCTGCACACAGCTTATCAACCCTGAAAATTGCAATACTGAGCACTGCAGACTGCCACATCAACTTCCGTAGACTGCTCCACCAACTTCCGCGCGGCGCGAAGTCCCGCCATGCCACGCCCAGGCGTAGCGGAAGTAAGAGCTAGGGAGGCAAATACAAGCTGTAGAGAGAATTTAACCGCTTCAAGTCGACCTTGTAAACGCGGAAGTCTCGCTCAACCCCATTCAGGCTGGCCTATTCGAGCTTTGAAACTCAACCCAGCGTCCTGATTTGAGGCTGCGCGATTGCACCATAACAGGCAAAAGGCTGCCGAGCTGCTGTATTGGGCAACTGCGGTCGCCGTGTGTGGGACGTCTAGGCAGTGGTCTTCGGATGATCCTCGTGTTGTGCGGCGTGCTACTAGTTACCAGAGCAGTGCATGAAGGTGAGGACACAACAGAAGCGCATGCACACCATAATCGCATAGTCGAGACACAAATGTACAACATCTCCATTGAGACCGCCTATATAAAATCCGAGGTAGCCTCTTCAAGACAGTACGTGATAGCTTTACCTACAAGTTTCCTTCCTGTCTCTTCAAGCGCTCAAACAATTGGACAAAAGCAGATGGTTCCTGTGCGCCTCCAACCTCGAACGAGCCGTTGATAGTGAAATTCTGAGATAGAGTCAGTGTTCAGGTATGTTAAGCTATAGTTCAAGGACTCACCGGCACGCCACTGATATTCTGCTCAACCGCGTCCTGCACCTCTTTGTCGACCTCTGATCCTCCCTTTCCACCTTCCAGCCACTCGCGAGCTTCTTCCTCGTCAAGACCGGCTTTCACGCCTGCCTCAAGCAGGATGTCTTGACGTGTGATGTCCTGCTCGTTCTCAAAGTACGCTGCGAAAAGCTCCTCGATAACGCGCGTCTGGGTAAGTGGGCCCTTCGTCTTCCCAAGCTGAATCAAGCGGTGCGAGTCACGAGTATTTCCGGTCCGGCCTCCATATTTGAAGTTGATGCCTTCAGCATGTCCAATCTGAGATAGGCGCTCCTGCATCATTGCTGTGCGTTCTTTGCCGAACTTCGATTCGTAGCGCTCTTGCTTGTCGATGCTCTTCGGCGCAGTCGGATCCAGATAGAAAGGGAACCAGTTTGTCGCGAAGGTATCCTTGGATTCTGGGTGCTTCTCCTTGTAGGCTGCGATCCCCTTTTCTAGTCGCTTTTTGCCTACATAGCACCATGCTACAAATTTGTGAGTACATGGTAGCGAGAATACACAGGGCTGTACTTACGGCACACGGTGTCTGACACCACGTTAATCTGGAAGTTGGTCATTCTGCGTACACTTGATCTGAACGCCACGACGAAGAAATTGACGAAGATGATATACGTAAAGACTTGGAAGTCGTGGTCGCCGGCTGTGTATATATGATGCCGCTGACAAATTAGCACCGGATGTTCGGTGGAGCAGTTGCCACAGGAAGTCGCGAGACCTCAACTCGCCTCAACTCGCCGCTTTCACTAACATACCACCATCGTCTGGCATACCCAGCGCCAACGATAGATGACATCTCGATTGCAGCTGCGGTGGTTGACCTCTTGATCAGCCCCGCGATGGCTCAGCCTTGCCCCGCATACGAGCGATGCAGACCGATTTTTGTGACAGCACGCGTCGAGGTGGTTGGCCGAGGCTGCCCCGACCTCGTATCTCGCATCCCGGTACTTTGATCGACTGTTCGTCCACACTGATACCACAGAACTCAGGAGAATGAATCTTTGGTCATAGGAGGAGCTTAAGAGGAGCCCTTCCCCTTCTACAAGAGAATGTCTTTCCCAACAGCCTGCACGATCACGGTCAAAATCTAGCCGCGATCGCGACTCGGCGACAGCCCCAAACATGAGTACCGGTCGATCAATTACACACCGTAGCGAAAACCGGTCAAGAGCACAACACATCAGGACAAGCACATTCGAAAAGTAGCCAAAGATATGCTATTTCCAGCGTCAATGCATGCCGCTATGCAGGGGAGCTACAGCGAGGCTCGCTTGCATTTACTTTTTCTGTGCAACACTGGCTCTCTCTGATAGGCTTGTTGCAAGCCACTTTCTTTCAGCTCAACTCCTGGCCAATTCGCGATGTCGATTCTGGTACTCTCTTTCATGCGCTTCACGGGTTTGCTTTGCGAGAAGCGAGCATTATTCTCTCTGAAGAGTCCAGGAGAGTGGGATGTGGAAGAGCTTCGAAAGCTTCGCATAAGCCATGTCAGATACAGCGGCTCCGTCGCTTGTTTACATGGGATCGTCAATATCCCCGCTGAGGCTGATGCCTAAGGTTAGAACGCCATACCGTGTTTGTGGTACCAACTCAGAATTGTGCCGCACACGTTCAGCTCTAGGGCGCATTGCTGGTCGCAATCTCCTCAAATACGCGAGAGGTACCTCGCTGTCAAAAGATGTTTTCTCTCGATTGAATCTTTGCGTCTTGTTCCCTTCTCGCAAGTCATCCTTTAATCGCGAATCCAGCCGATTTATCGGTTGACGACCCACACGCTCTACAACGATATTCAGGATGAAGTACCAGTCAGTCTTCAGCCTTGTAGCGGCTCTACCAGCGGCTCATGCTGTTGCATTTGGAGGTCCTGTTCCCACAGATAAGAGCCCGAACAGAGCCTTCGATGGCATGACTCCCCGGCCTACAAACGGGCCATCTATCAACGAATTAAGGAAGCGTCAGTCCAATCTGTTTTCACCAGAAGTCTGTGGATGGGTCGATGGAGATCTCGGTGAGCAATCATAAATACCTCCTCGTAAGAAGCTCACTCGCTAACCTGATAGATTCTGCTGTATCCTGTACGATCGGAACCTGCATGCTCTTCAAGAGTGCTACTGTAAATCTGGCCGGTTGCTGCACTGGCTTCGACCGACAAAATTGCGGCTGGGCAAGCTCCTGTGTGGATGCCAGTCGCTACTCTGCCGGCAGCTGTGGTGCCAGCTGTATACTCGATCCACTCGTCCGCAAGTGCACCGACACACGAGCACCGTACTGCGTGACCTGGACCTATCCCTCCGACGGCGTCTCCGACTATGGCTGTGGCGCCACCTCGAGAAATTCAGTGTCCACCGTCCGCCAAACCGCCAGCGGTACGGGCCTCACTTCTAGCATTCGGCTTTCCACCGTCGCAGCAAATATCCTAGCCGCTTCTTCAACGCGTCGATTCACGTTCCCCACCTCGAGCATTGTGTACTCGGGCGGCGGTGGAAGCGGAAGCACCACGTACGACTACCCCAGGGCCCGAAAGACACTTGCCATCGGCACAATCATAGGCATCGTCGTCGCCGTGCTCGGCCTCCTCTTCTTCGTCGCAATCGGTATCTTCATGTGCATCAAGAAGAAGAAGAAGAACAAGCAAATCGCCAACAACGCTCAGATCATCGCTAACAACCAAGCTACCTTCGGCCAGCAACAGCAACAGCAAGGGCAGTTTACACAGCAAGGACCACAGCCGCCCATGAGCCCTGCGCCGTCGAATACGGGATACTTTGCCCCGCCGCCGCAGAATGCGGGTGAACAGAAATACAACCCCCATGCGTCGGTGTCGGAGTACAATATGACGCCTATTTCGAACCCAGGGTCTCCGCCGCCGCCGCAGTATACGCAGCCGTATGGTGCGCCGCCTCAGCAACAGCAACAGTATCAGTACAATGCCAACGGTGCGCATGAGGTTGCTGCCCCGGTGCCGCAGCAGAGTACCTCGCCTGCTCCGCAGCAACAGCAGTATCAGTACGTTGCTAGTGGCGCGCACGAGGTTGCTGCTCCAGTACCTCAGCAGAGTGTTTCTCCGGTTCAGCAGCAGCAGAACAATTTGCCGATGCAGTCGACTGGTCCTGCTGCGACTGGGGCGCATGAGGTTGATGCGATTAGTGTGCCGAATGCGCCGGGGAGGACAGGGCCTCTGTATGAGATGGGAGGGCGGTGAAGATACCCTTGTGTGAATCTATTGTTGGCTGGATGATGGAAGAACGAACTGCGCAGGTACTTACATGCTTGAGAGCACAGGATACCACTTTCGTAAATGTACATTTGCCATTGAAAAGTACATACATCCCCGAACACATATGCTCATCATGAATCCCCTCCCCTACCCTACCCATGCATCGTTTGCCCCCCCGGCCCCCTCTCCCAAAACTCCAAGCTCAACGCCGCCAAAAAACACGGAATCTCCTTGCGCCCCTCCACCCAATAAACGATCTGATCGCGAATTTCGCCCGCAAACACGCTCTGCTCCCCGCCACTAACCTTCATCGTGCCGTTCTCGCCGTCAAACACGATGCTGTTCTCGCCCTCGTCATCGGCGGGCTTGAACATGGACGTTACTTTGACGCGCCCGTTGGGCATAAAGTCGAGTTTCCAGCCTAAGATGGAGGCGACGGCTTCGCGGAACTCGAGCGATTTGGCGGACCAGATTTGCTTGAGGCGCGATTGTTTCTTCTCCGAGGAGGCGAGTTGTGTGCGGAGTTCTTCTAGTTCGTCGCGGATGGCGTCGAGGCTGGACAGTGGGACGGTGGAGGGCGGAGATGATGCGTTGTCGAGCTGTGCGAGGAGTTGATTATTTGCTTCGCGTAGGTTGCGCACTGTGCTGAGTTTGAGTGCTTCGGCGTCGGCGGTGGGGTTGGATTTGAGTTCCAGGACGCGCGTGCGGGACGACTCTTTGAGTTTCTTGAGCTGGCTGTGTTGGGCTTTGTATTCTGCTTCGATGAGCTTTTGCTTCTTGGAGAGGGCGGTGAGGTCGTCGATGAGTTGGCGGTTCTTGCGGCGCAGTTCGCCGACGCGCTCGTCGGTGTCGGTGTCGGGTTCGAGGGCGCGCTTTTGACCTGCTGTGATAGAGGGTGGTTGTTTGTCCTTGTCTAGGGTGCTGAGGTCTTTTTGGAGGGTGTCGACTTCCTTGCGGTATTGGTCTACGAGCTGCTCGAGCTCTTTTATGCGCTCTGATTTGGTGGCGTCGAATGCGTCTGGTTGCATCTCGCGTTCTTCGTCGTCGAAGGCTTTGACTTGGGCACGCAGGAATTCGACTTCTCTTGTTGCCAGCGCCTTCTGCCTTTCCAGTCGGGCCCGAGCCTTGGCTTCACTAGAGTTTGGCGCACTGCCAGCTCCAGATGTCTTCAGTTGTTGTATCTCTGCCTGGAGTTTTGCCTTTTCGTCCTCCAGCGCTTGGATATTGGACTCTTTGACTGTGAGCTCTGGCTTGATCTCGCCCAGCTTGTTGAGAAGCTCTGTCCTCTCGATGCGCTCTTGTATGAAGGCCCGCGCAAGGTCTTCAGGCGATTCAAACTGCACCTCTCCGAGTGTCCCTGCTTCGGCCTCAAGATATGACGCCCAGGAGTCCCTCTCCTCTTCGAGCGTCTGTTTCCGCAACTCGGCCTCGTTCAGTTGTCGCTGAAGATCGTCCATTGCGCGTAGCCTTGTCTGCAGTGACCGCTTCTCCTCCTCGACCACCTCAATGGACTTGTGCTGCTTTCGATACTGCTTGAGCTCGGCGTTCTGCTCTCGCGTGAGGGCCTCCAGCTTCTTGATGTGGTTCACCTGCTCAGACAGCTCCCGCTTGATGACTTCGAGTGTCTCTGCGTCGCCAGTAATGGCCTTCAGTCGCAGCACCTCGGCCTCCAGCTTTCCTACTTCCTCCTCCTTCTGACCCAGCTTCTTCTGCGTTGTCTGCAGCGCATTCACCTTCTGTCCGAGGTCTGACTGTATCTCCTCGACGCTCTCTTTCAGTGCCTTGTGCTCTGCCTGTAGCGTGTTGTACCTGTGGTCGTTCTGCCGCTGCGATGATGAAAGCTCTTCCTGCACCTCGTCGAACTCCTCCTGCAGCGTCTGCGCCTTCTCCTGGCTCTGCCGTAACCGCTTCTCCAGAGCCTGGCGCTCGTTCGCAGCGCGCGTCTGTGTCTCGGACATTTCCTTTACCAGCGCATCGTACTTCTTCGAGGTGAGGGTATTGGTGGCCTCGGCTTGTTGCGCCTTTCTGAAGTCGGCATCGGAGCGGTTCTGTGCTTCGCGGAGTTCCTGGTCGTGCTCCAGCTTGCGCATCTCCATGTCCTGCCGCGCTGTCTCGAGCTCATAGCGGACTGTGTTGAGCTGGGCGCGTAGTTCCTCGTTGGCCGGGTCTGCGGCGACGACGGTGTGCGGCGCATTCTGCGAGGTGCGCATGGTGGTGCGGAATGTCTCGCGCATTGGTTCGCGCTTCGCCGGGGATTCTTCTGGGCCTCCGAAGATGTCGAAGGACGGCTGCAGACGGTGGGCCATGGTCGCCGTGTTCCTTTGTTTGTTGTCCCTTGTCGCTCTCCGTTCCTTCGAGACAGTGCTAGGCTCTATTCATATCACTGAATTATTGCGAGGATGCGCACGTTTGACGACGCCCAGTACGACAGCAAGAAATAGAGAGGGAAGTCGAGAGTTGTTTTGGTGTGCTGTCGAAAGCTGGGGTACGCGGTTCACAGCGCGGCTCTGGCGTGAAAGCTTAGCGCCATCGCGAAATCACCTGCTCGACTTTCACTCACTTCGAACATTCCAAGGTTGAAGCACAGCAAAGCTAATGCGACAATGACTTTGTGCAGCACTGAAATTACATGAGTGCTGTCTTACATCTCGTATCCTACACTGCGCTCACTATGACAGCTTCTATGATTGAGACTCAACGTCGGCCCACGCCTTCGAAAACACATCACTGTCGCCGTTGCGCCAGCCCCATGCGATGCAGTAATGCCGCAGAAGAAGCTCCAACTCCTCCAGCTCATCGAGGAACTCTAGACTCCCAACTCTCTCTTTCTCCTCTGCTCTGATCCACTTCCGCCAGATGTAGCTGGTGTCCTCTGCCTTCGCCGCCGCATCGAACCCATATCCCTTCAGTCGCGCACGCTGGTCACCGAGCTCAGGATAGGCCGTTAGGGTATGGAGGTGGATGTTTCGCGTCTGTAGGTTGGAGATCATGGTCCGGCCGAATGCATCTTGGGAGAGGATGGGCTCGTAGAGGATGAGTGAGACGGGCGTTGTGGGTCGCAGGTAGTGTGTGAGGAGGGTCGACACGATCGACTGTACGGTAGAGGCTTGTAGGTACACGAGACACATCTCCGAGAGTATCAGGGTGGGCATCGCAGGGTCGAGGTTTGGCAGGTCGGGCAGAGGCGCCTCACTTGACGAAACTGCCAAGGTCCGCAGATCCAGCGCATGTATGTTGTACCGCTCGGAACGGTACGTGTCTGAGTCTAGAGGCTCAATTTGCAGTTTTTGGTACAGCTGCGGCTGCTTCCGTATGCTGGCGATCTTTGCGACGGTGTTGGTGGGAAAGTCGATCTCATGGTACACCAGACGAGTGTTGGGATGCGAATCTTGTAGACGGAAGAAGCGCGTATCGGTACCAGCGCCGAGGGACACGATCTGCTTCACAGAGGAAGGATCCGTGGCGAGGAACTTGTTGACCAAGTGGTCGATGGCAGTGGTGCGGACATATGTTCCTGCGTCTATGAGTCTATGGATCAAGACTTCAGGAGTGCAGAGAACCGACCTCTATTCAGAAGAGGCAGTCTCCGCGTGACTGATTGCGTCGCGAACAGCTTCGCATAGGGGTCGTGTAGATAGCCCAGCTCTACGCAGCTCGCCCTACTCCCCGCCGCATCTTGATCTGTTGCCTTGATCGCATTGTCTCTGATCTGCTCTGTCTCTTCGCTGGAGCCTCCCAATCCGCCTCTGCCGCGTCCACGGCCTCGCAGTCCCCCGCCGCGTCGCTGGCCGAGGAGTGTCTTGAGGTTGGGTATGTCGCTGGAGGAAGCCATGTGATGCTCCGTGTCAAAGACTCCGATGTGGGGTAGCTTGAGCCGCTCCACTAGCGTTCCCTGCACGCTAAGCCATAAACAATTTCTTTGACGCGACAAGGGCCATTCACTCTCCGCGACAGCCACCGCCCGACCACACATTCCTTCACGCCAACCGACACGACTCAACGCAGCCATGGAGGAGCCAAAGTACTCGCCTAGCCTGGTCCGCATGTGGAGGGTCTGGCGGACAACCAAAGAGATGATGAACGAGCGGGTTCGTTGCGCATGCGCCTGAAGCCGCGGTAGAGCTTGCGCTGACTTCACTGAAGGGCTATCTCGTCGTAGAGGACGACATGACAATCTCCCTCGACGACTTCTCCAGCAAGTACGCGCGCGCAGACGGCGAGCCAGAGTACGCACCTCCACAGCACCATGCGACAAGCCGCACACACTAACACTCCCTAGCCGCTCGCGCCTCAACTTCTCGTGCCAGCCCGGCGAAGAAATGCTCGCCAAGTACACCCCGCCGCCGCCCGAGAAAGGGCCCATCCCAGAGCTCATACCGCAGATCGGCACCATATGGATCGAGTTCAACAGCGACGAGAACGTCGGCCTCAAGCAGCTGCGCGAGTACATGACGCATCTGCTCACGGGAAACTTCTACTCGGGCATCATGGTCACCGTCAAGCCCATGACCGGCATGGCCATCCGTCTGCTGCGCGGCGCAACGGGCATCGCCGACGGACCCAAGGGCGGCGTCGAGGTCTTTGTCGAGCAAGACCTGCTCGTCAACATCACAAAGCACTCGCTGGTTCCTAAGCACGTGCTGCTAAGCGGCAAGGAGAAGAATCAGCTCCTGAAGCGATACCGACTCAAGGAGACGCAGCTGCCGCGCATTCAGTCTACAGACCCGGTCGCGAAGTTTCTGGGTCTGCGGAGGGGCTCGGTGGTCAAGATTATCAGGAAGTCGGAAACGGCGGGGCGGTATGCGAGTTATCGCTGGGTTATTTGAGTGTTTGGTAGCAGGGCGCAATTTCTGGCGACGGTGTTTGGCGTAATTGGAAGGGAAGTGGGCAGTCTGGCATTTGCCTAAGGCTTCGGAAGAGCTTTAGAGAAAGTCATGTATAACAATTCCAACTCGACGTCAGTACCATGACTTCTGCATTGCTTTTCTCATCCGCAGGAAAGCTGTCTCCCTCGGCTTTCCTCCCAAATTATCAATCATGTCTTTCCAAGTACCCTGGCTTCTCCTCAACTCTCAAAAAATATATCCCCCATACTCCCAACCGTCCCTCAAATCATACCCACCCTCCTCATCTCCCTCTCCACATCCCTCTCCCTCTGCCTTCCTCCCCTTCCCCTAACCCAACCCCCATGCTGCCCCCCTTCTCTCTCAGACGTCCTCAACCACCAAAGGTGCCCACACACCCATAGCCAGCACAATATCGCCATAGCCAGTGCATCGTAGCACAGCAGCGGGAAGGTAATGGCGTTCAGCGAGGATGGGACTTGCATGATGGTTTCGCTGGCTTGGTTGATGTCGTGGGTGGTTTGGAGGGGTAGGGCGTGTGTGTTGGCGAACAGTGGAAGGATGGTGAAGATGGAGATTGTGTACGACATTGTGGTATGGTGGTGTGGTGTGGTGTTTGGTTGGTGGGTGTTTGGTGGCGATGGCGTGGCGTGGCGTTCGGTTGATGTGAAGTGTATGTATTGCGACGTGTTGGGGCTTTTGTTTGTTATGAAGTGTATCGCGGCGATAGGTGATGATGTAGACGAGCGAAGAATTGGAATCTTGAGGATGGACAGGAAAGATGGTCGAGCAGATCGACAATTTGTGCTGGCAAAGAAATTGGCATGGAGATAGAGGAAAGATATAGTCGACGGCGTTCATTTCGCAGACAATAGCAAAAAGTGAATGAGCAAACCAAAGTTGTTGCTATTGTGGCTCACTTTCACCTCCCAAACGCCGAGATTCTCCCAAATACTGCCCCTAGTATTGTACCTCACATACGCCCCAAAATCGAAGAACTACTGGCTCTTGTCCCACGGCAGGGCAAAAGTCGACACCCAGTCGGATACCTCCTTCTTGAGTTGAACAATATCGGTGATATCCTCGCCTTCACCGATGTACTCCTTGAACGCAGCGACACTGGCAGGGTTCTTGCGACCAGTCTCCTTCGCCTTTTTCTTCGCTTCACCATCGAGCTTCTGTGTGATGCCCACCGCGCGATGTACGACGTCGGCTACGCGCTTGAAGTCGTCCGGCTGGAAGCCACGGGTTGTCATAGCGGGCGTGCCCATGCGCAGCCCACCTGGCTTCATGGCAGAAACGTCGCCAGGCACTGTGTTCTTATTCGATGCAACACCGACGAGTTCGAGAATACGCTCGACGCGAGCGCCGTCTACGCCACGGTCCTTGAGGTCAACAAGTACAAGGTGGTTGTCAGTGCCTCCACTGACGATGTTGTAGCCGAGACCGCCGTTCTCCTTGGAGTCACCAAGGCGCTGCGCAAGCGACTTGGCATTGTCAAGCACTTGCTGCTGGTAGTCCTTGAACTCTTTGCTCTGCGCCTGCTGCAGCGCGACAGCTAGTGCAGTGATTGTGTGGTTGTGAGGCCCTCCTTGGTGGCCAGGGAAGACGGACGAATTAATCGGCCCTTCCAGATCGTACTTCTCCTCGTTGCCCTTCTTATCCACTCGCCGTGTTCCTTTGCGGAAAAAAATCATGGCTCCTCGAGGGCCGCGCAACGACTTGTGGGTAGTGGTGGTGACGATATCGGAGTGAGGGAATGGAGAGGGAATGACACCTGCCGCTACGAGTCCTGAAATGTGAGCCATGTCGGACAACAAGTACGCGCCTACATCATCAGCCAGCTTGCGCATGCGCTCGTACTCGATAAGCCGACTGTAAGCCGATGTTCCAGCCACGATGACCTTTGGTCGGTAGAGGTGTGCCAGCTCCTCCATGCGGTCGTAGTCGATGATGCCAGTCTTCTCATTCAGTCGGTAGGGAAGTGTCTCGTAGTACTTGGAGACGGCCGATATCTTCTTTGTAGCGGTTTGGTAGCCATGCGACAGGTGGCCGCCATGGGGGAGGTCGAGACTGAGGATGCGATCATGGGTGTTGAGGATGGCGGAGTAGGCGTAAAGATTGGCTGGCGACCCAGAGAGTGCTGAGAAAGATGTCAGTCAGAGCGACTCAAACAGCGGGCATATACTGACGCTGTACATTGACGCCCCACTCCGCTGAACTCAAACCGAAGGCCTTCAGTGCTCTTTCCTGGCACAGTCGCTCTGCCTCATCGATGTGCTCGTTACCGCCATAGTATCTCGCGCCTGGGTACCCTTCCGAATACTTGTCTGCGCGCGTTGTAAGCCTTGGTAGGGATGACTGCTGTGCAAGACGTACTTTGCATGACGCTGCCGAGGGCATCGAGAACGGCTTGAGACGTAAAGTTCTCTGAGGGGATGAGGTTTATGAAATGCTTCTGTCGGTTCTTCTCCTGTTGCCAAACTCTCATTAGCGACTGCCACTGGACGACACATGGTGACCACGCACTCTTTCAATGATTTGGTACACTGTCGGATCGGCATGCTCGAGGTCTTGGGAGAGCACCTGCACACTGATCAATCTAGGTCTCTCATTGACTCAGTCTACAATTGTACCTTCTGCTGTGCCTCCATAGTCGTTGTAGCGTAGCCCCGCAATTGTCGCGGTATTCTTGCATGGTTGGTGGCAATCGAGGCAAAAGAACGTGGAGCGAGCTGGCGCAAAGGCGCCTTGCACACAAATCGTAAAGAAGCCATGATAGAAGCTGAAGCTCAAACTGTCCAAGGCGTGGCACAACCTCTTTAAAAGTACCGAAGCGCAACGTCAGGATATCAACACCCAATAAAGGCAACGAACGATGGTCCCCGCTTAGTGACGGAACTGACTGGTGGCGCTGCTGCAAGGCTGACGGAGCGGAGTCGGGCCGGCGGCCGATAAAGAGCTTTCCGACGCACAACCTCCAGGATTCCTCTTCACACAAACTACCAAAAAATGATTAGACGCTTTTGAGACAGTCGTATTCTCGCTCGATCGGCGCAAGCTTGGTTGATGCGGGAGATGCTGACACGCTGCGGGCACCACCACCCAAGAGCAGACGAGATTGCATATGATTGGAAATGTTGTGTATTGCCAGGCGAATATCGCTGGCGGCAGGCGTGGGCCTGGGTTGTTTCTTCTCGCACAAGGTTCTGTGGCGCATTCTCTCTTGGACAGTGCTTTGGGAGGGTGTTCGGGTCGCGATGTGGACGGACAGCTTGCGGTGGTCGGGCTGGGAAAGAGCTGCGAACATCTTCGACACCTGTGCTATGGAGGGCGAAACATGAGAGTGATAGAGCACGGGAGGACCAGCATGGTGTCCTTGAAGATGCTGCCATTATATCGCTTCAAGAACCTGTAGGTAGTCCAATCAACATACGTTTGTCCAGTGCTTCAATTTCCAACATCTTCATCGTCGCTCCGCTCCTCCCTTTGCCTTCAACACCGCAAAACATCCGCCAAGGCGCCAGTGTATAGACCGGAGCTTCTGGAAAGCACGCGTCGGCCACTGCCTCAATGTCCATTCGCGCCTGCCTCCTCTTCTCACGACCCACGCTGGCCGCTCGACTCTGACCTACACCTCCACCTCCACCTCCACGCGGACCATCAACTCTGTACCACCACTTGTGCGAACGGGCACCAACAAACCCCACACGCACACCGCCTACACCGATCGTGTGACTGCAATCGCAGTCGTAGGCTACAAGATGGCGCCCACAACGACACCCAAGACACCTTCCTTACCACCGCCGTCCACAGCAGATTGCGACAGCAGCCCCGAACTCGGCAGCCCATCCAAGATCACCCAGTACAATAGGTCGACCGGCCGCCCGATCCGCAAGAGCGCCGGCCACGTGAAGAAAGTGGCGGGCTACGTTGACTCCGGCTTGCTTGAAGAGGCAGAGTTCGAGCCATTGACGTCCGACTCCAGTGAGGACGAGGACGAAGACGACATGACGTCCCGTGGCCGCCCACACAAGACGAAGTCGTCGAAGCAGAAGCGAAAGCGGAGCCCGTCACCGCCCTCTCCGCGTCTCGAGCCCATGATCTACAACCAAAAACTTGACGAGTTGACCGATGACGACACCAATGGCTCAGTCCATCGCAACACGCCCAAGAAGGCGCCTGTGAGTAACGCTTGTCTGTTCAACGCTCGTGGGGCATGTTCTGACATATCGATCAAACAGGTCACTCTACAGTTCAACGTCCCTCTTGGTTTTCATGGTCCCCTCTTCGTGAAGCTTGATAGCGCACTTCTGAAGACCAACGAGGAAGGCGTACGACACGAAATGCACCAGATCCCGTCGAAGAAGGCGAGGACTGTCAGCCCACCACCCGAAGTCTCTGCTCCCACCGTACGCTCCAAAGGCTTCACCGATCTGCCCCCGGAGCTGCGCAATACAGTCTATCGATACGCCTTCGTGCGCGATGGTACGCTTCAGATTCCGCAGAGGACCGACAGTACAGGACTCTCCCAATCCGCCCAGTTCCTCCGAACATGTAGACTCGTGCACGACGAGGGATGTTCCATCTTGTACGGTGAGAACAAGTTCGACTTCAAGCGGCACCACGATATCCGCGCGCCTTTCTGGGAATACAAGCCCAAGGAAATCGGGTACCAAGACGTCCTGCACTTCCTGAAGATGATCGGCCCTGAGAACATCCAGTATCTGAGAGACATCCACTTCGAGTTCGATGACGCCTTGCCCAAGCAAACGCCTGATCTCACAATTGAGTCTCGCCGCTACATCGTCGACGAGTATCTGATGAATTGCTTACGCATCCTCCGCGATGCGAAGCTCCGCAAGATCTCCCTTACGTTTTGGGGTCGGCGTCAGCTTTTCAAATCCGACTCAAAGTTCCTTGGCTATCTGGAGCAGATCAAGGCGGACCAGGTAGTGAAGACGCCCGTACCTTGGCCCTACTCAGGAGCAATCAAGATCGGCTCCTGGATCTGGGACGACATCAAAGAGCAAATGACTCGAAAGACGAAACTGTACGACGAGAAGAAGGCTCCCTGAGAGCCATCTGGCCTCCACCATCCCGGCTTCCTTGCACACCGATGTGCGATATGTATTATTGCCAGCTGTCCAGCCAGCCTCACTCCTGCTGACCACGACGAGCTCCATCAGCCCGGTCTCACCCTTTCTTCTTTCTCTTTTTCGTGGATGTCTTTTGTTTTGTGTCGGGGCGGTACGGCTCAAGCCACATGTTACGGCCATCTATTGTTATCTGTGGTTCTACTCAAGGACAGGCGGGTGTGGAATTGTTATGTGTGACATTTGTGCTTCTACCTCCGAGAAGTGCTACTTTCTCACAGAGAGCCATATGTCGGATTTCAGGTGTCATGTTATTGGAGTACTCTTCTTCTGTATTTTCTGGCTTCATAGAGGAATGATATCATAAAAGGAACTCTATCTACCCGCGTGACAAAACCTCGAGCAACACTAACCACCTCGCCTTTGGATGCATGCGTGTCAATTGCACGCCGCACTCCGCCAATCCCTGCATCGGTTAAAAGCACACAACTTTCTTCTTCTCGCACCACACCCTGAGCCTGTCCACACCTGCAGCGCGTACCTGCATAAGCGAGCTCAGCCGAACGTTGCACAACGTCCTGCAGTGTGGTCAGAACTCGATTAATGTCTCTTTTATGTGAAATAACACTCGTGGGTGGGCAGTATTGGGCGCATGTGCGACGCGGGGTGGGACCAGTGTGGTCGTACTGCGAAGGGTCCCGGGTGGTTGGGACATGTTGGGATTTTGACAGCGGGTTTACAAGGATGGGTTGGAAAGTGGTGGCGTTGAGGGTCGCGTATAGGTATTCAGGCTGATCATGATTGGGTGGTGTTATTCATTTGTACAAAGATTGATCAGCGGTTCGGCGACAAAGTTAATGCTCTCTTAAAATGCTCTGAAACATGGCAAGCGTTGCTATCTACTTAGAAACCGCACGCATGCCCAGGATTTTCACCGCGACAATTTCAGATTCGACCAGGTACCAGGAAATCGGGACCAGAAAGAGAAAATGTTGAGTGCTAGTGGTTGAGATTTAATATGCATTTGTGACGGGCCGACCTATATGAGAGCGACGTATAGTGGTTCATCCGGGGTAAAGTTGCCGCTCAGATCAAGGCCTCTTTTCAACGTCGAGATTGCATACTCCACAGTCTGTGCTGTGATAAATTGCTACCCCACATGTACCGTTCCGGGATGATGTAGTGGAAATGGAGTTGACTGTTGTGCACGACTTAGGGTCGGCGGCTGCAGGTTCAAAGGCGAGCCTCCCACTGCTGTATGTGCAAGCGGTCACATGTGTGATTGTTGTTGTAGAGAACGTCTCAGAGCTTAAGCTGATTCCGTGGACGTAGGGAAGGCTTAGCAATCGATCGTATTCGCTTGGCCAGATCTATCAAACGCTGTGAGCTGTGCCGTTCGACAGTGATATTACGACTGTGCCACGCCTCTCTCGATCACGGACGATACGACCATGCACTCCGCGGCTAGGATCGTCAGTGCCGCACAGTCATATCAATTCTTGCCCCGCCTCTTCTTGAACTCCTCTATCCAGTCGGCCGCCCGATCTTTAGGCACCACACTGATAGTCGCCAGCCCGTCGACCACCTCTGGCTTGCCGCTGCCCAACACCTTTCCAAGACTCATCTTCTTGCCCACTTTGATTAGACCGCCTGCTGACGTCTCCATATATGCCTCTACATTGTCGACAGAGTATTCTTTCTGCTCGTCCCATGGAAGCGGGAAGATGTATTCTAGGTGCTCGCCTAGTTTCTCCTTTTCTGAGAATGCTTTGACGAAGTCGGACTGTGCGTGTACTGGGTACAGTATGATGACCGGGAATGTGAGTGTAGAGGAGGGGTCCAAAGAGTTTTCGAGCTTCAGCTCAGCGTCTTCCAGATCGGGCGGGTGCTCGGTTTTCCGGGTGAGGATGTTTCTGCTCTTCAGAGCGAGCTGTAAAGTTGCCCGCTCAGACGCGACTCTTGCCTCACGCTCTTGACGCACTTTCTGCACAGACGCGATGTAGTCTTTCCGTGTCGCGACTTTGGTTTTCAGTGCCTTGAGGGGGGCATTGCTGGGGTCCAGAGCGAGTCCTCGATCACAGGCATCCGCGGCTTCAGCAAGCTTGTCCAGCGCTAAGCACGCCGTACCAGATCTGTAGAAGGCTTTGACGTTCCTCGGATTGAGACGAATCGTTTGTGCGCAGTCAATGATGCAAGAACGATAGTTTTCTGTATGAGTTAGTTACCGTGTAGTGTTGGCCAACAAGCTGTGACTTTTTCAACACTTTAATATCACTTACTCTTCTCAAGATGACACAGTGCTCTGTTGACGTAACATGCCTCCTCGGTCACCTTTTCCTTCTTCGCCTCTTCGACCTCGTCAAGCTCTACCTCGATAACGTCAGGCCCTTCTGCAGAGGCATCCTGGTTAGTCGGGGGTCCTTTGAGCGCGGCTATGGCCTTGTCGTAGAACTCTTTAGCGTCAGTCCATTGCTTTTCTCTTGCGCGCTCGTTGCCCTGCTGACGAAAGTTCTCTGCAATTTCAGCACGGGTGCCCTCGTATGCTAGAGCCTTCATCGCCTCCAGGGCAATATTCTCGCCCCCTTCACCGTCTGTTTCATCCAGATTTGTCATAAAGAGCGGCATCCTGTTCATCTCTTCGAGCACCTTGTCGGCGCTCTGCAACTTGATGTCAGCCATGGCCGGCGGCATATCCGCTGACACGCTTGGTGCAGCATTTTTCTGAGAAGGGGTCGCCATTCTGTCGATTGAGTGGGATCCGTATAGTGTCGCGGTGACCTGCCTCAATCATTTTGTTCAGTCTCAAGACTTCTTTCGCAGTTCCTTATCGATAGCTCCTACAAATGTGGGGCAGTCACACCCAGTTCTCACCCCTCAGTGGGATTTCGCAGTAAACTCATGATACCGCACAAAAAGTTCACTGATGCAGGGAGCAAGTCCTCGATGATTTCGACAAGCACGCTCGCAATGCGCAGCACTGAAGCGTACACCATCATCGCTGCTTCCGGACAGCCCGATGCCACAACAACAAATGACTCGGCCTCTGGGATTCCTGACACGTGTCAAGATCTCTCCGCCGTCGGTAGATAGGTGGTACCATCGCACAAGTGATAACTATCATTTTTGACACATTGTACATACGCTCAGGCCCTGCATGGCGCTGTGCCCAAGATGGGTCGGCGTAGCGGCTCCACTCTGCGAATGCAGACGGTAGGGCCCATGCGTTACCCTCCCCTATTCCCGAATCCTGGTATCTATCAAATTGATCCTTACTAGGCCCATATGAAGCGTGTCCCACGCGTTCTTCACGCGATCCAAACTCACGCGTTGTCTGTACATAGTCGCTTCATCGGACGATCTAACGGACCCGTTAATCGACGAGCACGTATACCATGTACCTCCCACAGCTCAAGTCTGCATTGAACTACCTACCGCAGCATGTCACGGCTTGCTCAGGCATGTTTCTTGAACTCTTTTGAGGCTGCGAATACTCCCTGCAAATCTACAGCTGGAAACTCTGTGGCCGATCTCGACTCGACCTTGTTCCTCCGTGGCGCCGAGAGCTAAATTCAATTTCTTGTACGCTCATCATGGAGCTAACATGCATTACAAGCCTCCTGGATTTTCTCTGGTTCATGGTGACAAAGACACAGCATCTGTCAAACGGTCCCGTTGCCGCGAGCCAACGGTCTGCACCAACAGACGTCCAGGCAAGTTGATACTGTGCGTTGACGGTTGACATCGACTCATACGCGGCACGGTAGAGCCAGACGGTAGCTCTAGTAGTCGTTGGGCGGTATCGCCGTCCTGAATTGCTTGGATCGCACGTCTCGTGTCCAGGTTCGGTAAGCCTACGGCGCGGACCAAAGAGGCTGAAACCTCGAATCACAGTTTATCACTACCTACAGCCGATAGGTCGAGGCTTTCGCGGGGCGTGCTGAGGCGGGCAAGGCTCATTTCGCAAATCGCAACATTGAGCCACAGAGTTTGGTTCTACTGGTTACCAAGTCCTCGAGCCGCGCTCTCTGCGACGAAGCAAGTGATGACTATTGACCACTGTCTGCACAGAGCAACCCGTTACGAAGCCTTGAACAGCAGGAGCCGATGCTCGTGGTCATTCCAGTCCCACCCCTCATGCATTGGCCGGATGTGCGGGATACTTGATAAATTGGAGCCAATTGCGCCGTTGGAAAGGAGAAATCAAGGGTATCCTAGCTCGGCCTATGCAGGGAAGCTTGTTGTGCTCGCTAGCGCAGAGCGTGCATAAGCACCTCCTGCATCACGTCTGCGGAGGACAAAACGAATTCGAGCATGGCAGCCCAGTGTCATGGAATCTCATTCGCTGCCGCTGAGAATTCCGGCTGTCGACGGGCCGTGCAGATTTGTAGCGAGACTGCTGCATGGCCGATCATGTAATTCATGCGAGCTGCCCTCGTTCTTATCCGTCTTCTGCTCCCCATGCTCTATGCAGCTGCGGTCCGAGTGGGTGTAAATCTTCCCCAGCTCTTTCATAACCATTCTTTGCATATTCCCTCCACTAGTCGTAGCTCTTACGCGTCGCCAGTCCTTTCCACCGTTATTGTCTTTTTCACTTCATCCGACAGCGACATTGTCTCAGGCAGCTTGCTCGAGTCGAAGTGAGTGAATTGTTCGATTTTTACTGATCAGCGTACCGATTAGACGGGCTTGTGTTCTGACTGCTAGCTTAGTATCGAACCTTGTTGCTAATAGTAGCAACAGAGTTGGCGGTCCAGCTCCCCGTTTGCGCGCAGCTCGTTCGTCCTTCCGCAGCCAAGTACCATAGTAATCGTATCCTATAATACTACACCAACGCACCGACTATACTCCATCTTCGAACACGGTCGGGCTTTCAAGACGGTACGTCGATCGAGCGCCTTTAGCTTAGCTATTTGGTTCTACAACACGAGATATCTAAGAGCTTCCTGTCGCATTCACTGACGCCAACGCAGACATGTGTTAGCCGATCAAGCTTGCAGTACCACTTGACTGTGGTTCTGACAGACCAACTGTACCTCCTACCGATCTCTCAGCGCCACCGACAATATGGCAACCGACTACTTCTCCGATAATGAGGGGTTCATTACGAACAAGCCGTTGCCGTCACCAGCTGGCACCCCCTACCACTCTATCTCTCGCCGCACGTCACGATATGGAACACCTAGTGGCGACATGGCAGGCACTCCGCCACCGTTTCCGCCCGAGCCACCCATGAGCACAGAAGACTCCTCCCATGGGGATGGCATCTCAATCCTCGATCCTCGCCGCTTCACGCCCACGTTGCACGCCAATCTAGTTTCGGAGATCCTCAACCTCCGTCGGGAGCTCGACTCTAAGCACAGATTCATTGAAGAACTAGAGACCAACCTTCACGCCACTCGAGGCAATAATGAAACACTTGCTCAACAGCTTACCTCAGCTAGCAAAGAAACGAGGAATGCTAAGCGACAGCTCCAACACTTCGAGAACGAGACTTTGGCAGCATTGGAGGAGATTGCCGGCGAGAGAGATAAGGCAAAGAACGCAAACACCGACCTCAAGGTAAAACTTGAGGCTGCGCAGAAGAAATGCCGGACTCAGGAAGATGATTCGACTAGAGTGCACGATATGTGGGAACGAGAAAAGGAGGCATGGGCAGGAGAGCGGCGAGCTTTAGAGCGCCGTGTACACACCTCAGATACGCGTCTCAAGCTGTTACTAGACGAAATAGCAATACGAGAGGCCGCTCGGGATGAGACCGGCGTTGAGAGCGAAGCCGAGGATACAATGGGAGACCTTGGACATGGACCAGAGAGTGACACTGCAAGCATTCGCTCCTCACCACGCAAATCCTCTATTCGCCTCGGTCGCCATTCCCGGAATCGCAGCAACAGCAGTTATAGAAGCATTGGACGAAACTACCGAATGTCTCTAATGAGCACTGAAGGACATAGCCGCGGCAATGGAATCAGCCTAGCTGACGAACTGGTGTTTGACGAGGAAGATGAGGACCTGGGAGAGCTCGAGCTTGATTCTGACGACTACCCGGAGAACGAAATGCGCGCGCGGAGGGTTCTCGAATCCCGGCAATCGATGTACCCTGACGAGAAGGCAAAACGCATCTTGGGGCTCAGTAACGACCAACAACCTGCGAAAGACGATCTCCCTCCGATAGAAGACTCCGAACCACTCAAGACATCGCACGCAAGAGTCCACTCGTCATTCAGCCTTGCTTCGAGAGACTTGACTTTAGTCTTTCCGCCTACGCGCCCAATCTATGTGGATCGTGGTGTACAACCATCCCCACCACCATCGCCTACCAAGATCACTATGGTAGAGGCTTCAGCTCAAACCGTTGAACTTCCTGCACCGTCAATATTGAGCGAAGCGTTGACTATCAATGCCGATATCGAAGCAAATCAGCGGCGGAAACGAACATCAGCAGCTCGCAGATCACCAAGCCCACCACCAAGTGTAAATGTTCCACACCCATTGATGACGTCTAGCTCAGTTCAGACGATTGGACAGCCCTTAAGTCCACCCGAGACGCCGACAGTACCCTTTGCGATGGCGCAATCGCTTCTCTTGCCTACGTTCAAGAACGATGTTGCATCTATTTCCACGCAGACCGAACCTGACGAGTCACCAGAAAAAGATCAATTGCAAAGTAAGAGGGCCGAGCCACCTGCGATGATATCCATACCATCGATCGCTATACACGCTCCTTCATCGGCCCCCTCCTCTCCTAAAGAGCCGATTCTGCCACCAGGGACCAAGACCATATCTACGCAGACGTCAGCCGATCTTGCTGCGCCGATACGCTCTTGTGGTATGCAAACCGAGCCGATTCGCGTTGATCAGCGTCCCGTGAAGCTTCCAGCGCATCTGCTTCCATCAGCCGTAACCTCCAAACCTGGCACTCCAGAATATGACCGCCAACCCCGCACGACAAAGACTGTGACCAGGAAAGACTCGCACAACCCAAGCTCCAGTGACGCAGACCAACCCAAGGCTAACGCTATGGCTCGTCAAGATCTTACTGCTTTGCTCGAGAAGGCAGCAGACCGAAGAGTCGAGAACCGTTATCCTGGGAACAACGACAACGGGCCATTGTCAAAGTATCATCAAACCGACATTCTCAACAGACCGTTCCGTACGAGCAGCTTGTTTGCTGGCTTTGACGGTCCATCTTCCGACGAAGAAGATGACGACGCCGATGCCAGTGACGAAGAGTACAGAAGTCCACAGTTTGCGACTCCCGTGCTGTCTTCACGCAGTGCAAAGAATGCGCGGCCTTTCAATCCTCCTACGCCGGTTCCAGAAGACAAGGAAGCTGTGCCTTCCTCCAGAATATCTGAGGATTCAACGGCTTCATCTCACTTACCGTCGAAGCGTAGCTCAATCGAAAAGCCATCGAAAGTAGGAAAGCCTGCCAGAAATTCTATCGGTCGCCAACCTAGCATCCGAAGATCTGCCATGATACAAAATGGCAATGCTGCCCATATACGGTCTCGAAGTCCTAGCATTGGTAGCCTTGGCTCCAACAATTACATACCGAAGCCCCCATTCCCAGTGCCCACGCGCTCAAGCTCTCGTAACAAACCCTTTAGCAAGAGTGAGGGATCACAGAGCCCTACACCTCGTCACAGCGGCTCTTACCCCGGTCGTCGTCCTTATGGTATCAAACACCAGCGCAAAGACAGCTTGCGGAAGGTGAGGTCTGCCGCGCCAGTCGCAAAGACAAGCAGGTCCAGAAGCAGGTCACCACCGTTACCCGCAACTCCTAGCGTGGCAGACGCCACTTCGATCCCTCCTCTACCAAGCGACATTGTCAGTGCCAGCGGCCTTGGTCATCGCCATCAGTTCTCGACAGCCACAGCATATACCGCCAATGGCTCCATCAACACTTCCGCAAGCCACACCAGCGTTGTCGATGCTATCGCTGCGTCGATGATTGGCGAATTCATGTGGAAGTATGTGCGCAAGAGGAAGGCGTTTGGTGGCCCGGACGCTTCTGTAGAGGTCAGCCGTGCTGCGGAAGAAGCTTCTTTGGCTAGTCATGGTGTTCGGCACAAGAGGTGGGTGTGGATTTCGCCATACGAGCGAGCGATTATGTGGAGCAGCAAGCAGCCTACGTCAGGGTCTGCGCTCATGGGCAAGAGTGGCCGCAAACGTAAGTATCGCATCAAACTGCTCATGAATTAGCACTGATATGTTTGACAGTCATCATCCAATCGGTCCTTGACGTTGCAGATAGCTGTCCTGCTCCAAAGAATGAGACCCTCTTCAACCGGTCTATTCTAATCCTCACACCTGCGCGAGCGCTCAAATTTACCACAATTTCAAGAGAACGCCACTACCTCTGGTTGACTGCTTTATCATTCTTGGCTCACTCGAACTCTCCGATGCCAGAGCTTGGGTCGATGCCACCCGTCTCGCCACCGACTATCGAAGAGCCTGCACAGCGCAACCAGGGAGCAACACTTGTTCGCTCTCGCGTGCAAGACTCGGTACGTCTCGCAAAGGGTAGAGCAAACCCAGTCATGCAGCGGTATGCGTCACAGGATGACATGCCATCTGCTTTGCCCTCTCTGGCTGGGTTCGAGAAGCCTATGCCGGACTCAGCCAGTCCTCCAGCAATTCCACGCGGACCTTATCACGGAAGGAAACGAAGCTCGACGGGACCCAGCGCGCCGCCACCCAACGTCCCCTTCCGCAGCTTTTCACACCAGCATGTTCCATCTGTGTACTCCAACGGCTCATCAGACATGTACAGTGCAGGAGTACCGCCCTCCGTGCCGTCGTCGGTGTACAATCCTAATGGCAGTGCCATCAGTTCTCGAACATCCGACGCTAGCACTTCCACTCGCAGACACTTTTTCGACACCATGGGCACTGTGCGGATGGAGGCGTTTATCGACAACGCTTTGGGCGATCCTAAGATGAATGGAAGCCATGCGGTCAGGGCTCGGATGCACACTCGCCATCGCCATCAAGCAAGCAGCCAGTGGTCCGCCAGCACCAGAGATCCGGGCAACCGAGCCGGCGGTCTTTTTGACGACTTCGAATTGACTGATCCGTTTCGCGGGTTCTAAATTGCCGCATCACAACCACGACGTGTCTGATTCCTGACCTGACATGTCGTGCTTGCTCGACTAGAGCGCACCTCATCATTCCTTTGTCTTCGGACAACCTACCGACATCTACTTCGTCTCATTTGTTGTTGCTACGAAAGCATGCCTCATTACTTTTTTTCTCCCACTCGCTCCTCATACCCTAGGGAATCCTAGAAGTGAAACGCGCGCAAGCGCTCCTATACCTATATTTTGTATAATTCCTTTCTTGCTTTTTGCACTGTCGACCTTCGAAGTCACATGCTGGATACCCAATGCTATTGCATAGTCGAGTTTGGTGCTATGTATTTTCTCGAATCTGGTGTAATATGGGATGCCATATGACGGAAGTTCTTTGGAATGGTTGTGTTGTTGAAGGTCAGAGCCGCGCAGTATGCAGCCATGTAGGTCGTAGGCAAGAATGTACTCTGTCAGGCTATCACCCAAAGACGTCTTTGGCTACCAAGTCTGTGGGGTGCTGATCAATTCTAACAATTAACGTGACGTATTCGCCTGACTATCGAGCTGTTATGAAGGATGTGATTTCAGTCTGCGAGCCGAAAGTGATTGCGCAAAAGACTGGCTGTGGTGATGATATCGCCAAAGTTTCGGTAGTGGGGAAAGTGTGACGAAAGCGAATGCGGCGCTCGAATCTAGTATAGCGGCTATGCATAAGATGTCCTGATGTACATTTGCATGGCCGATAAGCAAAAGTCTGACCATCGAATCATAGTGTGTGGGTCCTGTTCGGCTTGGCCAGACGCTCGATGCAGTAAGACGTCACGCGAGCAACTGGTTCAGCGCCGGCAAGATAGTTGTCGTGACCGTTGGAATACTACTGATGAACTAGAGTCACGCGGATGTTGCATCTTGGATGAGGGCAGGATTAGAAGAGAGAGAAAACTGCATTTGTTCACTCGCATCGCAAAGCGTTCACTTTCACTCGTGGTGTGTGTGACGGCGTTGGTTGGTTGGTACCTGGAAGGCAACAAAAGTGGCAGTCGCTAGGCTGCATTGAAGCTAACGCGGTCGCGACCGATTTCGTCACTGGCCGGCCGACTTCGAGAACGACAACCGCGCGCGCCACCCGTAAGGACTCTCTTCCGGCCTCCTCTCTCCCACACCAGGGACTTGCACTGAGCGTACCGGGGAAGCAGCTATAATCCAGCTATTTCGCCCTCAACCTCACCCCTTCCATATTCTTATCACAGCCTGCTTCAGCTCACAATGGCCTCGAATCCACGCGCCATGGAGCAGGGCGGCCCTTCATACGCAGAGGCTGCGACCACCAATTCTGCTGAGCCGGCGCCGTCTGGGGGTGCGCCGGCGAAGAAGAAGAAGCACCGGGGCGGCGGCAAGAAGAAGCGCAATCGCCGCCAGAGCTTTGCTGCGACGGCCGACATTGGCACCGGCGACATGAACGACGAGCGCCCGTCGCTGGCCAACATGGGCGGGAGCCATCACAGCCATGGTAGGGGAAGCAGCAGCTTCTACCGCCAGCACGGCAACCTCAGCAACACGTCCCTCGAGAGCGAGGCCCTGCTCGACCACCGCGACCACCCTACCATCCGCACTCGGCGACCAAGCGCGCCCATGGCATCCATCTACCAGCCTCGCCCAAGCCAGCCCTTCGTCGAGTCCTCCCCCAAACGTCTCAATGCCCAGAACTCGTCAAACGCATATGGGCGCTCGAGGCTGTCGCACACCCCCGAGGTCAGTACCTACAGCGACCACGACGAGAATGACGATGTCAATGATCGCACGCCGTTGATGGCCACATCCCAACACACTGCCCGTGGCACAAGCTATGGCGGCGCAAGCTCAGGCTCTGGTAGACATCGCCCGTCTTCTGTCTCGAGCGACATGAATAGGCCAGACCTCTTCACCCAGCGTCACCACTCGCAGACCAACTTGCAGGACTACGATGTCAACAACCCT
>Ga0265797_10002558_pt1 | contig 30377 bp, 20 predicted proteins | sample P2T30metagenome_FD_192433 | JGI IMG/M metagenome (GOLD analysis project Ga0265797, IMG submission 192433) | Plant litter microbial communities from East Loma Ridge, Irvine, California - P2 T30 | ecosystem: Environmental > Terrestrial > Plant litter > Unclassified | place: USA: California...
AAAGCGATCTGGGGCTGTGTGCGCTGATCGACGAAGAATACACCAGCCGGCCGTTTTATGGCAGCAGGCGCATGGTGGTGTTTCTGCGCGCAGTGGGCCACGCTGTCAACCGCAAGCGCGTGCAGCGTCTGATGCGCAGTATGGGCTTGGCAGGCATGGCGCCCGGACCGAATACGAGCAAGGCGCATCCTCGGCACAAGGCCTATCCGTACCTGTTGCGGGGCGTGCCAGTGATACGACCCAACCAAGTGTGGTCGACAGATATCACCTACATCCGCTTGGCGCGTGGCTTTGCGTACTTGGTGGCCATCATCGACTGGTACAGCCGCAAGGTGCTGTCCTGGCGCATCAGCAACAGCATGGACGCGTCGTTCTGCGTGGACTGCCTGGAGGACGCCTTGCGCCATCATGGGCGGCCGGAGGTGTTCAACAGCGATCAGGGTTCGCAGCTCACCAGCACGGCCTTCACGGACGTGCTGAAGCGGGAAGACGTGACGATCAGCATGGATGGCCGTGGGCGCGCGCTGGAGAACATCTTCGTCGAGCGACTATGGCGCAACGTGAAGTACGAGGACGTGTACTTGAAGGGGTACGCCAGCATGGCGGAATTGACGGTGGGCTTGGCGCAGTATTTCGCGTTCTACAACGACAAGCGGCGCCACCAGTCATTGGGCTACCAGACGCCTGACCACGTCTACCGTACAAGCCTTGGCGGCGGCGCGATAATCGTCGATAGGTTCGGCGACGAGGGCGCTGAGCACCAGGGAAAGAGTAAGACGGGACAGCGCCGAGCAGCTGATGAAGTGGAACTGGGCACAGCTTAAATTAACCGGCAAAGTGTCTTGACTGACGGGTCCACTTTAGAATTCATTAGCCAAATCGCCGGCTGATGCCGGCGATAGTTTATTTCTGATCTCGATCAAGGCCCGATTGCGGACATGAGATATGCTGGAGGCGAGGACGGGAGTCGAACCCGTCTACACGGCTTTGCAGACCGTACTTGCATTAATAAAATCAAGGACTTAGCTTAGAACCGCACTTTTCGCCGCTTGAGATCGCTCAATTGACGCTCTGCCCCCCCTGCGATGACTATCCACCAGACTGCTGTCGCGGTCCGTCTTTTGGAAATAGTACTTCATCAAGCGGGTGCAGTAATGACGGTACTCAAACCCGGCGGACGCCCAAATAGATGAGCTAGATGAGCGCTAAGCCCTGTACTGCCACCGAAGGTGACAGTGTTCGTGCCATAGTCCCAATTTGGGACTAGATTTGCCGCATGCGAGTCCTGTCCCTGCCCACCCTTCGGACCTTTTAAGAACGACCTGAACATGCCGACGTCAAAGAGGCGCTCCTCACTTGGCATGGCCACGTCCTCGAGGCCAAGTGGCAGTCCCCGGCTGACGTCAAGGCCGACTTCGGCACAGCGAGCATTCTGAAGGACGGCCGCGTTGTCTTCAATATCGCCGGCAACAAGTACCGGCTTGTTACATCCACTGATTCAGCCGCCCAAGCATGCTGCTGCTGTGTGATCGTTCGACGCGGACACTTAATCTGTGTTCTGACCTTACATAGACTGGTACAGAAACCAGGGTCGAGAATCATTCCCCAAGTGCACGAGTAATACTTGATTTATTTGGCGCACGACAACAGCACTCGCTAACTGGCTTGCATGATAGCCGAGCAAGTGCACGGACGAGAGACGGCGTTAAAGTTAGAATTGCACCCCACGTGTGAGCCCGCCGTCGACCAGCAAATTGGTGCCGGTCGTGAATCCCGCCGCTGGGCTGGCAAGAAATACCGTGGCGCACGCCACCTCTTCCGGCGTCGCCATGCGGCCGAGCGGATTCGCGGCCAGGCAGGCAGCGAAGGTTTCCGGCTGATTACGCTCGATATCACCCCACACCCCATCGGCGAAGTACACATTCCCGGGCGATACCGTGTTGACGCGGATGCCGTCGGCGGCGTGCCGCGCCGATAGCGTCTTGCCATAATGCGTCAGCGCCGCCTTGAGCACCCCGTAAGGTTCAGCGAACATGTCGATTTCGCGCCCCGAAACACTTGAGATCAGCACGATGGAGGCCGAGTCCGACTCCTGCAAGTGCGGAAGCGCCGCCTTGACCATTGCCGCAGTGCCCAACAGGTCGGTCTCGAAAGCGCGACGCCAGGTAGCGAGATCGTCGCCACCAGCTAGCGCGCTGACGTTGGGCACCACGATATCCAGTCCGCCCAGGCGGCGCGCGGCCTGCCCGACCCAGGCCGTCACCTGAGCCGCATCGGTGACGTCGACCGCCATGCCGACAGCGCGCGTACCGAGAGCGTCCTGCGCCGCCGCCACGCCGTCGGGATTACGCGCGCAGAACGCGACTTGCGCGCCTTCGGCCAGGAAACATTCGACGATTGCGCGGCCGATGCCGCGCGAGCCTCCGCTGACGAGTACCTTGCGGCCTTGCAGTCCGAGATCCATGAGAGTGTCCTTTATAAAGTGAAAAAGGCCAGTCGGATGACTGGCCTGCTGGCGCCCCGCTGGCTTACTTGCGCAGCTTGTAGGCGATGATGGCGTCGCTGTTGCCGGTCTCCATGAAGGCGTGACCGGTGGCCGCGATCAGGATGTACTGCTCGCCGTTGACTTCATAAGCGATCGGGTTGGCCTGGCCGCCGGCCGGCAGCACGTCAGTCCACACGGTCTTGCCGGTGCGGATGTCAATCGCGCGGAACAGGTTGTCGGTGGCGGCGCCGATGAACACCAGGCCGCCGGCCGTCACCACCGAACCGCCGTTGTTGGGCAGGCCGATATCGAACGGGATGTACGACGGGATGCCCCATGGGCCGTTACGGCGCGCGGTGCCGAGCGGACCATCCCACAAGGTCTCGCCGGTGTCCAGGCTGACGGCGCGGATGCCGCCGTACGGCGGCGCCGTGCACGGCACGCCGGTGCCGATATTGCGCCAGCCGGCATTCACGCTGATGGCATACGGGGCGTTGATCTGCGGGTAGACCGAGGAACCGCCCTCGCCCTTGCCGGCCGCCTTGGCATTGGCGTCCTTGCTGGCATAGATCGGCTGCACGCCCATCCTGTTGGCCTGCTCACGCGGGATCAGCTGGCTGCGGTTAGGCACATCGTTGTAGTTGGCGATCAAGATGCGGCGTACCGGGTCGATCGCGACCGAACCCCAGTCCGAACCGCCGTTGTAGCCGGGGTACTGGATCCAAGGCTTGTCGCTCGACGGTGGCGTCAGGTAACCTGCGTAGTTCGACTGGCGGAACTGGATCCGGCACATCAGTTGATCAACCGGCGAGAAGCCCCACATATCGGCTTCGGTTTTAGGGTCCTTGCGCAGGCTGTGCCAGCCCGACGTCGGCTGGGTCTCGGCCACGAACGCCGGCTCCACCGAGCCGAGCTTGGGCGCCTTGACGCTGCCGATGGGGATCAAGGGCTTGCCGGTGGCGCGGTCGAAGATATACATATCGCCCTGCTTGGTCGGCAGCAGGATAGCTGCGACCGGCTTGCCGTCGGCGCCGGGATAATTCAACAGGCTCGGCTGGCTGCCGAGATCGTAGTCCCACAGGTCGCGCTGCAGCGCCTGGAAGTGCCAGACGTCGCGGCCGGTGGTCACATCCACCGCCACTAGCGAATCCGAATATTTGTTCTCGGCCTCGCTGCGGTTACCGCCGAAGTAATCGATCGACGAATTACTGATCGGCAGGTAGACCAGACCCAGCGCTTCGTCGCCGACCGCGGTGGTCCACATATTTGGGGTGCCGCGGGTATAGGTCTGTCCTGGAGCCGGACCCTTGACGTTGTCAGGATTGCCAAGATCCCAGGCCCAGGCCAGCTGGCCGGTGACGGCGTTGTAGCCACGAACCACGCCGGATGGCGCATCTTCGTCCTGGCCGTCGCGCACCTGGGCGCCAGTGACGATCACGCCGCGCACCACGGTCGGCGCTGCCGTCGGTGAATACCAGCCCGGCACCTTCTTGCCGAGGTCCTGCCACAGGTCGACCTGGCCCGGCTTGCCGCCGGCACTACCGAAGTCGGCGCACGGCTTGCCGTCGCGCAGGTCAACCGCGACGATGCGGGCGTCCAGCGTGGTGCTGATCACACGGGTCTTGCAGGCGGCATCGTCAGCCAACTGGGGCGCGGTGTACACCGCCACGCCGCGGCACACGGCGGCGTGGGCGATGCCTTCGCTCGGCACTTGCGGATCGTAGCGCCAGCGCTGCTCGCCGGTGGCGGCGTTGACGGCGAACAGGATGTTCTTGGCCGAGCACACCAGGAGGTCGTTGCCAATCTTGAGCGGCGTGTTGGCCGGCGAATAGCGTTCGCCCTTGGCCGGCAGGTCGCCGGTGTGGAACACGAAGGCGCGTTCAAGGCGGCCAACGTTATCAGGAGTGATCTGCGACAGCGCGCTGTAGCGCTGGGCACTGGCGTCGCCGCCATAGGTTGGCCAGTCGGCCGTGGTCCCGCCGACCGCGCCGGCCAGGATGGCCGGGAACTGCGCCGACTCGACGCGGCGCACGCCTTCACGCGCGACCAGCACGCCGAGCACCGCCAGCACGGCGATCGAGGCCAGCGCCGAAGCGGTTTGCAGCGGATCGAGCGCGCGGCGGCGCACGCCGGCGGCCGGGGTCTGGGACAACATCGGAGACAATACGAGCGCCAACATGAACAGCACCGTGACGCCGACCACACGCGGCACCAGGCCCCAGCCATTGAAGCCGACTTCCCACACGGCCCAGGCCAGCGTAGCCAGCCAGGCGACGCCGATCACGGCCTGGCCGCCGCGTCTCCTGCGCGCCAGCAGCACGGCGCCGGCCACCAGGGCGGCGCCAGCCAGCGCGTAATACGGGCTGCCGCCGACGGCGACCAGCCATATTCCTCCACCCAGCATGGCCAGGCCGAACAGGCCGATGAAGAGGGTAATGACGACGAGGGCGACGCGCCAGCCCGTGCCGGCCACTGGCGCAGACGGCTGGGCAGGGTTGCGCTTCTTGTTGGTAGTACTCATGGTGCTCCAGTTTTCACGACAATAAGGATGAACAGGTGTTGCGACAGCGCTTTCAGCACACCGGACGGCGCGCTCCGAAGACCGACAGGGCCGACCCGACGATCAGCAGAATGCCGACCACGGCGAAGGCGGCGGCAAACCCGCCGGTGCCCGCCACCACGTAGCCGGTGACGATCGGCGCCAGCAGGCCGAACAGGTTGCCGACGGCGGTGACGAAGCCGGCGGCGGTGCCCACATCCTCGCTCGAGCGCAGCAGGTCGTTGACGAGGGACAGGTTGAGCGAGATGGCCGAGGCGCAGGTCGCCAGCGACAGCGTGATGACCAGCAGGATGGCCCAGGTCTCGGCCAGCATCGGCACCAGCAGGATCACGGACGACCCCAGCAGCACGGCGCCGACCACCAGGCGCCGCCCGCCGGCCTGCGCGGCGCGCGGGCTGACTACCAGGTCGCTGATGCGGCCCACCACGATCGCCAGCACCGCTGCGCCCAGGTAGGGAATCGCGGTGTACATCGAACTGGTCATGACCGACAGCCCCTTCTCGGCCTGCAGGTAGGATGGCAGCCAGGTAAGGAAGAAATAGGTGGCGTACACGGCGCAGCCGTGCGACAGGCCGATCGCCCACATGGTGCGCGAACCTGCCAGGCCCCGGATGCCGAGCGGCGCGACCGCGCTGACGCCGGCAGTGCCGGCGGCGTTGGCAGCGGCGTCGGCCGCCGTGATTTCGCGCAGCTCGGCCGCGCTCAGCCACGGCGCCTTGCTCGGATGTCGGTACCACTTGAGCCAGGCCGCCAGCCATAGGAAGCCGGTCGCCCCCGCCACCACGAAGGCGATGCGCCAACCGACTGTGGTGATCAGCCAACCGAAGCCGATCGCGCCCACCGCCGGGCCCACCAGGCTGCCGCTGTGGAACACGGCGGTGGCCATTCCGCGTTCCTTGAGTGGCATCCAGTCGCGCACCACGCGCGCGCCGGCAGGATAGGTGGTGGCTTCGCCGGCACCCATCACCAGGCGCGCCGCCAGGAGCGAATAGAAGCCCGTGGCAAATGCGGTGCACACGGTGGCGATCGACCACACGCCGATGCCATAGGTGTTGACCCGCTTGGGGCCGTAGCGCCCGACCAGGTAGCCCATTGGAATCAGCGCGATGAAGTACAACCACACGAATGATGACAGCAGGTAGCCCATGGCCACCGGAGAGATGCCGAATTCCTCCCTTAGCGCGGTGGAAGCGACCGAAAGCGAAATGCGGTCGATGTAGTTGATGAGCGTGAGCGTGAAGAGGAAGACGTAGATCCAGATCCGCTTTTTCGGGCCGTGCGCTTGCGTCGTCGCGTCGGGAGCCGACGCCACTGACTGTTCGATATTCATCTCCGTTGTCCTTTTTATTTGTCTATGCCTGTCTTTGACGGTGCAGGTTTGCCGCCGGCCCGCCAGGGACCGGCGCTGGCCGGCCTCAGCCCAGCCAGGTGCGGATATTGCCAGCCATGACCTCGAGCGAGATGCCATAGCGGTCGTGCAGCGTTGGAAGCGCCCCGGCGTCCAGGAACCGGTCCGGCAGCGCCACATGGCGCAATTGCGGCATCACCCGCGCTTGCAGGAGCGCCATCGCGATCGCCTCGCCCAGCCCGCCGATCTGGCTGTGGTTCTCGGCGATGACGACCAGCCGCCCTTCGCGCCGACAGGCGGCGACGATGGTGTCGACATCAAGCGGCTTGATGGTGGCCACGTGCAGCACCCCCACGTCGATTTTGTCGGCAGCCAGCAGATCGGCGACTTCCAGCGCGCGCATTGTCATCAGGCCACTCGCGATCACCAGCACGTCCTTGCCATCGCGCAGCAGCTTGGCCTTGCCGATTTCGAACTGATAATCGTACTCATCCAGGACCAGCGGCACCCGACCGCGCGCCAGTCGCATATAGACCGGCCCCTCGTGACGCGCGATGGCCGCCACGCACTGGCTGGTCTCGAGAGCATCGCAGGGATCGATCACGGTCAGGCCGGGAATCGCCCGCATCATGGCCAGGTCTTCGGTCGCCTGGTGGCTGGGCCCGTAGCCAGTCGTCAAACCCGGCAGCGCGGCGCAAATCTTGACATTCAGGTTTTCCTCTGCGATCACCTGATGGATGAAATCATAGGCGCGGCGGGTGGCGAAGACGGCGTAGGTGGTGGCAAAGGGAATGAAGCTTTCCTTCGCCATGCCGCCCGCGGCCGCCATCAGCAGTTGCTCGGCCATCCCCATCTGCAGGAAGCGCTCCGGGTATTCGCGAGCGAAGATGTGCAAGTCGGTGTATTTGGCCAGGTCGGCGGTCATGCCGACGATCCGCGGATCGCGTTGCCCTTCCCTGACCAGCGCGTGGCCGAACGGCGCCGGTTCGGTGCGCTGGCCCTCGGAAGCGATCGAAGCGATCATGGCCGAAGTCGTCAAGCGCGGCTTGGCGACAGGGGCAGGGGCGGCCGGGTTGGCGGAAGTAGTCGGGATCATGCCTGGCTCCGGTTGGCGTAGGTGGTGTCGAGCGCGGCGATGGCTTGCTGCCACTCGTCGGCTTCCACACGGATGAAATGGTTCTTGTCGCGCTCTTCCAGGAATGGCACGCCCTTGCCCATCAGGGTATCGAACAGGATCACGCGCGGCCTAGGCTCGTCCAGCGCCAGCGTGGCGTCGAATGCGGCGATGACCGCCGCCATGTCGTTGCCATCGACCCGCTGCACGTGCCAGCCGAAGGCCGCCCATTTGTCGGCCAGCGGCTCGAAGTTCATGATCTCGTGTGATGCGCCATCGGCCTGCTGGCGGTTGATGTCGACCAGGTTGATCAGGTTCGACAGCTTGTGGTGCGAGGCCGACATGGCCGCCTCCCACACCGCGCCTTCGTCCAGTTCGCCGTCCGACATCGAGTTGAACACGCGGGCTGTGCTGCCCTTCATGCGCAGGCCGAGCGCCATGCCGACCCCGATCGCCAGTCCCTGGCCGAGGGAGCCGCCCGAGATTTCCATGCCCGGCGTGTAGGTCGCCATGCCCGACATCGGCAGGCGGCTGTCGTCGGCGCCATAGGTGTCGAGTTCGTCTTCAGCCAGGACGCCGGCCTCGAACAGCGCGGCGTACTGGGCAATGGCGTAATGGCCGTGCGACAGCAGGAAGCGGTCGCGCCCTTCCCATTCCGGCTCGGCAGGGCGGATGTTCATGGCGTGGCAGTACGCCACCGCCAGCACGTCGGCCCAGCCCAGCGCTTGGCCGACATAGCCCTGGCCCTGTACCTCGCCCATGCGCAGGGCAAAGCGACGCATGCGCCAGGCATGTGTCTGGAGTCGATCGAAAATGTTATCTGCAGCGTGAGCGCGCACTGGCGCCGCGACAAGGTCGCCTGAATCGGGCATGGTCTCCCCCGGTAGATGAGATGAAAAAAGAATGGCGCCGCGCCTGCTGTTTCATGCAAAATGTTCAGCAGTGGGCGTCTTGTTTTATGCCTGAACCGATTTTCACGCAAAGCGATGAGTGGGACAAAAGAATTATTTACGCCGGGTAGTGAATCATTTTCACTAGTTAAGCAATTCCGCCGAATTCCCTTGAGTTCGCTGCGGGTGTTCGAGGCGGCCGGCCGCACCGGCTCCTTCGCCGCCGCCGCCAGGGAAGTCGACCTGTCGCCGAGCGCGGTCAGCCACGCCATTCGCAAGCTTGAGGAAAGCGCGGGCATGGGGCTGTTCGTGCGCACCACCCGTTCGCTGGTGCTCACGCGCGAGGGACGCATGCTGCTCGAGCACGTGCAGCGCGGCTTCGAGGAGATGCAGCGCGGCTTCCAGCGCGCGCTGCCCGACATCCACGTGATGCCGTTGCGCCTGCACACCGCGCCCGCGTTTGCCACGCAATGGCTGATGCCGCGCCTTGGGACGTTCATGGAGGGCAATCCGGGCATCGCGCTGCGCTTTTCCGCCGACACCCGGTATGCGACGTTTGACGACAATGATCACGATATCGACATCGTGTATGGGACGCCGGCCACCTCGCGCCACGAGATCATCCCACTAGTCGTCGAAGAATTGACGCCGATGTGCAGCCCACAGATCGCCGAGCGCATCGCGGGGGTACACGACCTGTACGCGACACCGCTGGTGCAAAGCGAAGGCCAGTCGGTGCAATGGGGAGGATGGTTCACCGCCAACGGGCTGGCCACGCCCGGCGACTTTGCGCTGGCATTCGATCGCAGCGCAATGGCGATCTCCGCAGCGGTCGACGGGCTGGGAGTTGTGCTGGAGTCGACCCTGTTGGCGCAGCGCGAACTGGCTTCGGGAAAGCTGGTGGCGCCGCTGATGGGACGCAGCACGACGGTGCGCTATGTCGGGCACCACCTGGTGCATCCACGCGCGCTCGATCCGCATGGCGCGGCAGCGCGCTTCAAGCGCTGGCTGCTGGCAGAACTGGCTGTGCCGCACGAGCCTTGAGCCGGCCCGTACCATCGCTCTGTTAAAAGGCGTGCCGCATGCCGAGGCTGGTGGCGCGGTCGCCGCTGCCGCCTTCGCTGGCGTTGCCGACCGTGTAGGCGGCGCCGTGGCGGTTATCGATGCGCGCGTGCACCGCATACAGCTCGGTGCGCTTCGACAGCGCATAGCGGTAGCCGACCGCAGTCTGGCGCGCATCCTGGTCGAGAGCGCCGCGGTCGTTCTTGCGAATCACGGACAGCATCAGCGCATGCGGGCCCAACGGCAGCAGTATGCCAAGCATCGCGTCGGCGCTGTCGATCGACGCCATCGCCGGTTGCAGCTGTCCATAGGGGTTGGCGGTATTGCGCAGTACAGCGCTGTTGGGGCCGCGATTACGTCCATAGGCGCCATGCACACGGACGATGCCCAGGTCGTAGACGGCGGCGAGCACAATATTGCGGCCGCGTCCGGGCGCCTGCCCAGGCACGCTGTCGCTCCTGCGCTTGTGGTAACCGAAGCGCATCCGCAATCGACCCCGCCTGGCATCGACCGCGGCACCGAGCTGGCGGCCACCTGCGTGCCCGGCACTGCTGTCCCCGGGCGCAGCCGCCAGTTCGATGCTTATCCCACCCATCGCCGGCGAGATGTACTTGACGGTATTGTCCATGCGGCTGAAAGCGTTGCCGCTGGTGGCGAAGAGATTCTTGCTGTCCGCGACGTATCCGGAACCGAATGGATCAGCGATGACCACGGACTGGTAGTGGGGCGTGTACTGGCGCCCCACCAGCATGCTGCCGAACCGACCCTGCAGGCCGACATAGGCCTGGCGTCCGAACAGCAGGCCGCCCTGCCCGACCTCGCCGGTGTCGGCCTGGAAACCGTTTTCCAGCACGAAGACCGCCTTCAATCCATTGCCAAGCAGTTCGCTGCCCATGATGCCAATGCGCGAACCCATCGGCACGCCACTGGTGAGTTTGGTGAGTGAGCCGTGCTTGCCGCCGGCCTCGCGTACCAGCGCCATGTCGACCACGCCGTACAGTGTGATGGTGTCCTGGGCGATAGCCGGTGCGATGGCCAAGGCAAGCCAGGCGCAGGCGAACTTCGCTGCGTTCATGCGTCAGTCTCCGTATGTGAGCGGTCGCCAGCCAGGGCGCCGACATCTGTGTCGTCGCGGCGAGATGGTGCTCACGCAACCAGCTCACTCGCAGAGGTAGTCATTCTTACAGGAAGGCCACGGGTCGACAAAAGAGAACTTTGCAGCACTTCGTGAATTCAATTCATGGCGGCACCGGCGCTGGCTTCTCGCAGTTGAGGTACCGCGATGTTGATGGGTCAGGAACACACTGACTACGATGTCGCGCTCAATAGACAAATGATGAAAACCGCGGAATATACGACTTCTCGCAATGCGAATGCCCGTCGAGCATGAATCGCCACCAATTTCCCCGAGATTTGTGAGTCTCAGAGTCTCGGTTCAAATAACGAATCCAAACGCAAATCGCCGGCGAAAGCCGGCGATTGTTCTAGTTCTGATCTTGATCAATGCCCGATTGCGGACACGAGATATGCTGGAGGCGAGGACGGGAGTCGAACCCGTCTACACGGCTTTGCAGGCCGTATTCGTACTAATAAAATCAAAGACTTAGCTGAGAACCACACTTTTCACCACATGAGTTTGCTCAAATCAGATATCGATTGCGCTCAAACGTTTTACCACGACATCATTTTCATCCATCCGCTCCAGCCGGCGCTGCGCTTCGTCAGAGCATCTAAAGATCTTCTTCCTTTCTCGAGTTGCCATCATTTGATGCAAAATTGTTTCCGCTTTGATGCCAAGAGGCTGTATGCGTACCAATGTGACGATTGACGACGAACTGTATGCCAAGACACTCGACGTGGCAGATCCCAACATGGACAAAGCCGACTTGTTCAGGGAGGCAATCAAAACGTTCGTGAGGGTTCAAGCTGAAAACGGCTTGCCGCGCTGGGCAGTGCATCACCCAGCATGGCTGACATAGCGCGCCGCAGCGTGGACGCCGCAACATGAACTAAGTTCTGGTCGACACGTCGGTGTGGGTAAATCATTTCCGACGTGCCAACGAAAGCTTGATCGCTCTCTTGTCTTTGGACATGGCCATGAACGATCCAATGGTGGTCACGGAGCTGGCATGCGGAACGCCGGCAGCTCCGCGAGGGCGCACGCTTGCCGACCTCGAAACGCTACCGCAATCCCGGCAGGCCAGCCTGGTTGAAGTAAGAGAGCGGATCGAACGCGAACGCCTGTTCGGACTTGGGTGTGGCCTGGTGAACCTGGCGCTGTTGGCGTCTGCAATGCTGACGCCAGGAGCCCAGCTGTGGACTTTGGATCAGCGCTTGCGCCTCCTGGCTGAGCGATTCCAGATCGCACACCTACCAATTAGGCACCAAACCCGTCGACGTGACAAGTACATCCACCCTCATAAGCCTTTCTCCACGAAAGCCGGGGCGGTTCACTCAGCTAAACGTGAGCAGCCGTCCAACGGCTGAGACAGTAACCCGCAGCCACGACTTATAGCAATGTAACCAACTGATAGGCGCCGTAGCAGAACGGTTGTTGCTTCATGAGCTCTAAATGCGCAAGAGCTTTATCGCTGTTTGTGGGGTTCATCTTGTCTTTAAGCAAAGGGTCGGCGATATGCTCGAATAGTCGCATCGCGTCCGTTGCGGGCATGGTGATCAAGTCTCCCAGTGCGATGCTGAACGCGCGCGACGGCTCGGTACCGTGGCCTAGTTCGATGGCAAAACGCGTCGACAGCAAGTAGTCGAAGCGATCGAGGGTCGCCCACGCCGCACCAGTGGCAACGCTTTGCCGGTTTGTCAGGAAAATGCTGGTATAGCCAGCCAGTTCATGCGAATCGAAATCGCGCTGGGCGTTTCGGCTTATCAGGCCACCACTGTGACAAGCGCTTAACATGACTAGCCGATGGGGCCAGCGGTAGGCTGAGCGTTGAATCGTATCGAAGTAGATCCCCGTATCCATGGCCCCTTGTGTGTTCGCGAAAGCCGGATCAGCGAACATGCCGATAGGCATACCGTGCTGAGCCAAGATTAACGTATCGGTGTCCTCCATCGCCGCCGTTAGCTGGGCGGACGTCGCGTTAACAAGGGCCTTGCCCGGCAAGCCAAGGACGGTACAGAAACTGTCGAACTGCGCCCTAGGGAGTTGCAAGTTCGTCGGCTCTTCGAGCAGCGCAAGCGGCTTTGTGGGGAGTGTGACGCTCGCCTTGCAAGGATAAATCGCGACACAGGTACGTACCGAGAATTCGCCGCTGGCCATGCGCTGTTGCAGTGGCGGATGGCCGCATGCCAACAGGTTAGCGGTCAGTAGATCAAACCGGTCGGGAAACAGAATCAGACCGCGACATTCGTCTGCAACGAGCAGCGGCAACACGCTGTCGAATGAAGATAGCAGTGCGCTCTGATATTGATTAAGCACTTTGTTAAATTCTTGTGGCCGCGCCGTGTTCTCTCGATGCGCATGCAATGACTGACCAAATGCGGCTGTTTGATCGATCGGCAGATCGCAGAAGTGGTATTGATCCCCGACAAGAAGCAGTGCTTTGCCGCCACCGGTCGTTAGCACGAACAGTAACGCATATCCCTCCGCCAGCCTGCGGTGAATGAGATCGGCAGCGTTCGCAATGCATGACGTGACAAGCGCGTGACGGAAATTGTGGCGGTCAGCGAACTGCTTCGCGAGCTCGCTGAATTCCCGCCATGGATCGGGCATGATGTCCTGGGCGAGTGGATCGTTGTACTTCTCCAGATATCCCTGCAGATAGGGGGCGCCGAAGTTGGCAAGACGGGAGATGCTGTTGGCTAGTGCCGCTCGTTCGTCATCTGTTAGCTGGACGGATAACTCATCGGCCCAATCGAGGATATGAAGCCAGTCCGTCAGCTGGTTGCAACGAGTGCTGGCTACGATCTCGATGACGTCAGCTGCAGCACCCTGCGTCGGCAGTTGACCCATCATTGTTTCGATGCGCCTAATGTAGCGCTCACGCACGGCGCGGCGGTAGTGCAGTTTGTCGACGGTCGACAAGACTAAGTCAAGAAATGCCACTGCATCGTTCAGGCATTCTGCTGCTTCGGATAGCCGGACTGCGGCAATGGCGTTAGCCGCCGCGACCAGTTCGAGCTCGACGTACCGTTCCGGCTCGTCGGTTTCTTCGCGCAGAGCATAGCCTCTGGCAGCGCGCATGTGCTCATCGGCGCCATCGAGATCGCCCATCTGACGTAGACATGCGCTGATGTTTGTGAGCAGTGGAACCTCTGGACCGCCCGCGCGCAGACATTCTTGGTATCCAGCAAGCGCCGAAGCATGGTCGCCCTCTCGCATCGATGCCGTTGCCAGATTCGATATCAGGCTGAACGGTATGTCTTCTCCCAGTGCGCGATAAAGCTCTTTTGCCATCGACCCGACCTTCACGCAAAAAGCGCTGTCCTTGTCGAGCAAGGCAGTGGATGCCTCCACCGTCAACACCTGAGCCAGCAGTTTCGCGCGGCTGTGTTGCCGCGCTAGGCCTTCCGCATCCGCCAGCGCCCGGTACGCCGACTGGAAAGCACCATAGTCGGCCAGCAGCTTGGCGACTGTGAGAGTGCTCGATATCGCTAAATCGGTCGCACCAAAGTGTACGTAGAAGCGCCGCATCTCGGCCAGAAGGTGCATCAGATAATCGGGACTGCCAAATCGATGGAGTCTCTCGCGGACATTGTCGATGCCCGACAATCCCGCCTGAGGCGTGTCATGATCGATCGAATGCGTGACGAGCTCACTCAACGCCTTTCGGCTCAATGCATGCTCGCCGCACTCGAAGTAGGCAAGGATCAGCGTGTTCAATGCGTAAGCCTTCGGCCAAACACGAGCCGATGCCGAAAACAGCTCGACGCAGATCGCAGCGCAGTTGGCGACAAGTTGCGCATTGTCTCGATCCAGCTGGCCGAGCAGCCAGCTATCGATGTCGTCAAACTCGTCGTCAGAGCCGCCGTTTACTAATCGATCGCTCAGGTAAGCCTTAAATTGCACAGGGTCGAGCGATAGGTCGGGTCTCATGTTGTCCTTGTATTTGGCTTGTTATTACGTCATTTTATTTTGAGCGAATTATTTACCCGGTGCAAGTTCTTCGTACTGGCGTTAAGTGGTGCCGTCAAACGGTCCACCAACCCTAAGCGATGCCGCAAATGGCAACACACAAATCGAGGCAGCTCGGTCGCACCGCGGCTTTGTTAGGCAAGTCGAGCGAAGGCCGAGCTGACGCTATTTGTGGTTCGTTTTTAACACTGGAATCGTGACCGGCGTACTCAGCCGAGTGAAGCGGTTCAGCACGGCAGCCCGCACTTGGAGTTCGGCGATCTGACGGTCAAAGTCACATGCCATTACACGTTCACCCAGCAGCTTGAAGCAGCGCATCTTGGTTTCTACAAAGCTCCGCCGGTGGTAGCCGCTCCATCTCTTCCTTATTGCCCGTATTCCCTTTTTATCTCCCGCAGGATGCCGTTACGTGCATCGGCCCCACAGCGGTTTGCCTTCCAAGGCTCGGCGTTCTTGCGGAGCTGGATGATGGCATGCGCAGCGTAAGGCGATGGCTTCATGGCAGTCCTTCGTATCGTAAGCGCCGTCGCCACTGACACTGGCAATGCGCTCTCCAGCAGGAATCTGGCCCAGCAGCGCGGTCAAGGCAGGTGCGTCACCGATACTGTTGTCGGTAACGTCCATGGCCCGGATCTCGAGCGTGGACGCATCAATCCCGTGATGGACCTTGCGTCATTGGCGGCGGTAATCCGCGCCGTGCTTCTTCGTCTTCCATTCGCCATGATCGGACTGTCCGCTGGTACGCGCATCTGGCTCGCCGCCAACGTGGCCGACATACGCTCGAGATTCAACGGCCTGGCCACGAAGGTGGAAACGGCCTTGCGGGAAGACCCGTACAGTGGCCGCGTGTTTGTGCTCCGCGGCAGGCCCAGCGACTTGGTGAAAGTGCTGTGGTGGACCGGCGACGGGCTATGCCTGCTGTGCAAACGGCTCGAGCGCGGGCGATTCAAATTGCTCCAATTTTGATGCTGGAAGGCTGACGACAGGGGCACGGCTGTGGCCCCTGAATCAGCACTTACACATCTTGGTTGAAAGATCCCAGATTGCGTACTGCCAACAAGGCATTGAACCTGTCTAGGCGGTAAGTCAAGCTGTTCTCCCTCTCACAGGAACCATGCACTACCGAAGCCAAGACGGTTCACAAGCTCCCCTAATGGCTTCTCAACGCTAAACTTGCTTATCGTGGCAGAGCCGCAAGACTGTAGCTTGTGCCTCGTTTTTGCGTTCGTCCAGATAAGCGATAGCCTTCTCGTGCTTCCATCCGGATTTATAGAGAATCCTTGAACGCGGAATAATGCGAAGTCCACTTGTGAAAGTGCCTGAACTCATCCGCCATCGGCCGAACTCCGTTCGCAGGCGATCCATTTCCATTGTCGTTCGCTCTAATTCTTCGCGCATCGCAGCGAGTTCAGCCGCCATCTCAGCGTTGGCAGTGCTAGCCGCGCGAAGTGCCTCCTCACGTGCACGCACCGCTGCTTTGAGGGCTTCGGCTTTTTGAAAGAGTACTTCGAGAGTTGCCGCCATTTTGCGCGTCAGCTCTTCGCGTTTGGTATTGGCCTGATTGGAAACGAAGTAGTAGGTGATGGCTGCACTGACAGCGATTCCGCTGCCTGCTGCCAAAATAGCTGGTAGCATCTTAGAGAGTCCTGATCCGCGCATCGAGCGCTACGAGTTTGTCGTTGAGAAAAGCCTGTTCGCCGGTCGAGATTCGGTTGATAGCCGCGCCGCTGCGTACGATCTGCACGAAGCCCGTGTAGTTCAGTGTCAGCGGATTGGAGGTGAATGCCGCCTTGCCTGCCGAGATCATAAATGAGATCGTCTGGGCGTTACGGTCCAGGACGTGGAATTTGGCGTCATCCTTCAGCGATAATCCGCGCATTGAGCGGCGTTCGATGGCAATTCGCATGTACCTGTAGAGACGAAGCACAAGGGCGATCAGGATAGTCCCATTAACGTTTGAAAGGAACTCCGACACCAGTTTGCGCAGATTCCCACCATTACGGTATTCGGCAAACACCTCCTTCACGATCTCCTTGGATTCCGACTCGGCCAGCTTGGAGCGGCCTGGTATGGGCAGGCTCGTTTTGGAGAAGAAATCGCCAATCATGTGCAGGAGCAGGACGATTGCTGCGTCAACCGGGCTGTCGATCTGCACATAAGGGCTCTTAGAAGCCGAACTATGGAAAGTCTCGATGAAGTTTGTGCCGTGGACATTCGCGTGAAACTCACCCTTCATGATGTCCTTTACCGCCTCGAAAAATCGGCTCAAATCGTGTGTCGGTCCGACGATACGGTGCAACGGGCCGCCCCGAATGTTGTCGATTGCGGCTTTCCCATCAGTGCCAATGACCTTTTTGAGATAGTCACTCGATAGCTTATCGAACTTCTGGTGGAGTTCCTCATTCGTGAGATTCGCATCGATAGTTCGAGTCAGGTCCAGAACTCCGCCAACGATCCCGGTAAGGCAGCAGAAGACCCAGTCGAGAGTGTCTAACTCATAAGCGCTTGGCGCCAAAGTAACTTTATTCCTGCTGAGAACGGCCTCATAGCTATTGCCTCCGTACGATACGTCGATTCCGGTAAGACCGCTATCGAGGCTCGCGTCGATTTGACTGGCAAGGCGAATTAGGTAGTCGGGATCAGGCATGCAGTATTTAAAAATATCGAAGAAATAGGAAACATTCAGGAGACAACAGAGTATCAGGTTCGAACGGTCTAACAAACGGGTGGGGATCGGCTTAGATTTATTCGCCGCCAAGCGCTCCAGCGGCGCTGCCAATCTGAGATAATTTCGCTTCACCCACCACCGATTTCGAGCCTCAGATAACGCGCTCCCATTGTTTCGAAGGATGGTTCGACATCGGTGTCGGTGGACATCAAAACCTCTCGTTTGCCATTACGTGTCCATAGCCGCGCTGTCGTGGAGCATTGTTCGCAATGTGACCAGAATCCATTTTCACGAGGTTCGAATACGGTGCGACGTGCACACACCCTGCACGACGCCAGTGCTTTGAGGTTGTCGGCATCTCGCGACAGCCGCTCGATCGTTTGCTCATTGAGCCCACCGGTGCGCAGGCACTCGCGAAACCCCTGTTCTTCGCAGTCATCGATGGGCGCCAACATGCCAAGTCCGCCTCCCGGGACGTCGTCCAGCCAGCCATTCTCCTGCATCCGGGCACCGAATGCCCCTGGCAGCTTGCCGAGTGACCGCCCATAGGCACTCATCGACGACCTCCATAGAAACGCTTCCAACAGTAACTTGATTTTCTCTAGCCCATAGAAATCACTGGGGCTTACACAGACACTGCGACGGTCGCCTTGGGATCCTTGCCCGATATCGGCACCCAGTCCAGTTGGCGAGTGCAGGCAAACCAGCACTCTCGCATCACTGCCGAAGCCCGTACCAGACTCGCTGTCCTCCATACTTTCGTGATGCAGTGCCGGAACCAGAATCAACCTGGTTTCCCCTATACATAGATGCCACTCGTCGTCGAGTCGTACGAATCCGACCTTCCGCCCAGCAAAGAATGTCTCTTGGCCCCTGCGCTCCAGAACTGCGATGTGGCTGATCGCCTCCTGTCCGACCCGGCCGATATAAGCGACGTAGTCCTGAATCAGTCCTAGATTGCGCGCAACAACCTCGCGCGTCGGCAGTGCTCGTCCGGCACCACACTGCTGGTGCAGTCGCCACAATGTGCGCAAGTGCCGATAATGCTGGTCGTGCTGCAGGATATTGGTGTCGCGTAATTGCTCTGGCACGGAGACTGTACGGGGAATTCGTGTGTACAGCATGCCTCCGCGCAGCATTCTGACCTGCTTACGCAGGCTTGCCAGAGTACCCAATGTCTTTTTCGACGCATCCAGCAGATGCTGGGTTTCATCGCCCGAGAACGCTCTCCCCCACAGCGCGCATAGGTCATTGCGAAGACGATAGTCGAGGTCTTCGGCACCACTCATCGCCATTGCCTGCTCAAACTGCGCCAGCAGGCTCGTGATCTGGTCGCGCCGGACGGCCAAGTAGCTGTCGAGTTTCTCTAGCAAGCGCGCGTAGATCCGGTTCTCGTAGATGCCCAGGTCGTCTTCGCTGAACAGGCCAAGGACGCGCTTCGGCACGATTCCAGATAGCGTTCGCCGGTGCCAGTCCTTCGAATGCGTGGCGAGATGGTGCAACGCATCCGGCGCGACCTTGCGCACCCGCGACAGCGGCGCCACCTCGGTTTCATAGCGCATGCTCATGCGTGGCCGGGCATCGATCTCGCGGAGATGAGCGATGCGCTTGACCAATACGCGCTCCAACTCCTCCAGCTCGGCCAATTCGCCGAACGAAGCCGGCATCAGCGGCGAAAAGTGTTCACCTTCGGGCGCCCGTACCAGTGTCGACAAGGCCAGGCCGAGCAGCTCGAAGCTGCCTTGGTTTGCATCCGCGCTGGCAGCCGGCAGGATGGTCGTACCGCCTTCCCCCAGCGTCAAGCTATCCCACGTGTCGCCGACGAGCAACTGTCCCGGAGCTAAGCCGAGCATGGCGGCAGCAGCAGCATCATGCAAGAGCCGGAAACGCCCCGGCGCGGCAACCGGGGGCAGGTCAACTTCCCGTCCTGCATAACGGTCGAAGACCTTCATCCAACTCGCTCACGGCGCTGACGGTCTTTTCGTATCGCCTGCAGGCAGCGTTCAGGCGAGCCCGCAAGGCCCATCCCTGTCCAGGTATCATAGAGCGCATCCTCCACCACGTCGAGGTCATCGGCAACGACGTCGTAGCGGCCGGTCACTTTTCCCGACCTGAACATGCGAGTCGCAAGCAAATGGTCCAATGCCATTTCGAACGATCCGCCTGCCGCGCGCACGACCGGCAGGAACTCGCGGGCCTGGCGCTCGAATCGGTTGCCCCAACTCTGGTTGAAGCGTGCTTCCAGCACCTCGGTGAGCGCACTCGCATCCAGCGCCGCAAGGAGCTCGCCGACCTCCTTGCGGTGCGCGCTGCGCGCCTTGTCGAACGCTTCCTTCAAGCTTTGGAACGAATAGGTGGCCTGGCGTAGGCCCTTGCGCGGCATGAATTGCTGGTCCTTGTGACGCGACCGCAATTCCATCACGAACGCACGGTCGTGCGTCTTGTCAGCCAGCTCGTTAGTGGTTTCGTCCTGGTTAGCGGTGCCGATGAACCAGACATTCTCCGGTAGCAGGATGGCGCGTCCCTTGTCAAGCAGGCGCGGCGGATGTAGCGGGCTCGATTCCATCAACGGAATTTGCCTATCATGCGGCGCCTTCTCGAGGGCGGACAGGAAGTCGGCGAAATATTGCTCGGGACGCGATAGGTTCATCTCGTCGAGCAGCACGACGTTGACGCGATCGGCCAGGGCTGGCGTGCGTGCTTGATACAGCGCCTGCAAAGCGTCCTTCTCATAGTAGCGTTTCTCGAACGCATTGTAGTGGCCGAGCAAGTCGCTGCGGTCGCGCCATCCTGCCTGCACTGCGATGTCGGTGCAGGTGCCGCCGACCACCTTGGCGAACGCCTTGGCCAGGCTGGTCTTGCCAGTCCCGCTGATCCCTTGCAGCACATGCAGCTGGCTCATCGCCAAACCGCCCACAAACAGTTGCAAGTCGTCGATGCCGAAGATGAGCGGATTGTCCGGCTGGCTCAAGGCGATACGGTCGCGCAGCTCGTCGGCGAACTGTTTCAAATCCGGCACTGGGTCGACCGCGGCCGGCAATTGCAGCATGGAGTCCGAGTCCATCCTTCCGAGTTCCGGGAAGGCGCCCTGCGCCTGCCCTTCTTCGGTCAGCCCCCGGATCCGCGCTTCGAGTTCGGCATGGCCCCTCTCCAGCAACTCCTTGGTCTTCTGCATCAGGCGCTTTTCGCGTTCCCAATTTTCCTTCTCCATGACCCCAAGCCGGACCCGATGGTTTTGTTCGCGGAGGTCCGCCAGTTCAGGACGCAGGTCGCGCAGTTCTTCCAGCAGCCCATCGCGTTCGGCGCGTACCGCATCGCCGTCGTCGCGCGCCTGGGCTGCCTCCAGTTCGCGCATGGCGCGCTCGCGCTCGCGCAGCTTGGCCTGCAATTCGTCGAGTTCGCCCAGCACCTGGTCAGGTGTACGAGCACCTAGCGTCGCCTCGAAGTCCCGCCATGCATCGACCTGATCGTTCAGCTGATCGATTTCATCGTAAGCCTGCGTGAGCTGCCTATCACGCTCGGCGATCTTGCTCTCGTGCGCGCTCCGCTCGCCCGCGAATTGGCGCTCCAGCTCGGCGCGCAGCAGCGCCTCGACTTCTTCCGCTGTACGCGTCCTGCGCTGTAACCTGCGTTGGTCCGCCTCGAGAAGCGCCGCCGTGGCTGCCTGCTGCACGGCCTGCTCGTCGAGCGCGCGTTCGCGTTCGCGTAGCGCCGCCAGTTGCTGCTCCACCCGGGCCTCCAGTTCCAGGCGTCCGGCGTCGCCAACCCGGGCCAACTCGGCCTGCAGTGCCAGTCGCTGCACCGCCAACGCCTCGAGTGAAACATGTAGCTGGGCGGTCGCGTCGATCCGCTCCTTCAAGAACCCATTGGCCGCGTTTTCTTCACGGATGGCAAGGTCTGCGGCCTGCTGCGCCAGTGTCGCCTCCCCTGCGCTGCACGCCTGCTCGCGCCGAGCCAGCTCCGCGGAGCGCTGTTCGCACTCGCTCGCGCGCTCCGCCAGCGCGGCATCCCTCGCTTCGAGCGCGGCAAGGCGGATTGACTGCTCGGCGGCCTGCTGGTCGGCGCGTTCCAGCGCCTGGATCGACTCCTTCCCCAGCTGCATGAACTGCCCCAGGACCCCTTTGAACGCCGCGCGTCCTTCCTCGGACAGTGCGCCTTGTAACGCGTCGAACGTGCGTTCATCCCAGTCCGGCTGCTGGGTCTTCACCAGCTTGACGATGTTTGTAGCAGCCGGCATTAGTCCGCTAAGCAGGGAGTGCGGGCGCGAGGCCGGGGCCGCCGGCTGTGGAATGTTGTGCTTGAGTTTGTTTTTTGCCATGATTTTAATACCAGGTTCGGAACAAGGCCATCCATTCGATGGCGAATCGGCTGCGCTCTAGGGCGTCGTCCAATGTCACCTTGACGCCGGATGCGTGGCCGCTTGCCGCGTTGCGGAAATCCGCCAGCAAGGCAAGGCGATCCAGCTGGAGGCTGGTGGCCGGCGTAATATGGAAAGGATGGTCGGAATGGGCCGCAGCGCAAAACACTGCTCCCGCCAGCAAGGCCTTGAATGACCCGGATTGGGCCTCGATGGCAGCGGCGATCCAGCGCGGCTGCTGGCCAGCCAGTTGCTCGACAAGTTGTGGCGACACTGCGGCAAGGCGCAGGCAATTGAATTCCTGGCGCGCCTGTTCGCGCCGCCAACGGGTGCCTGGCCAGGCCGAGGTGTCGCAGCTCCAGCGTACCAGCATCCACTTGAGCACGGCCTCGATCAGGTTATAGGATTCGCCAGCCAGGAGTGCTATGTCCTCGCCGTTGACGCGCGACTGGCTGGCGACCTTCGCGCGCTGGCGCAGCAGGCGCATCAGGTGTTCGGACACCAGCAGTTGGTCCATGACGAATGGATAGTCGCCCCACAGCGCCAACTGGGCATCATCCTCCACTTGCCGCAGCCACTCGTCGGCCGACAGCGTGGTGTCCTGGGCTCCGGTCAGGCGCTGCATGCGCTGTAGCAGCCCCCGGTTTGCCGGCGCCAGCGCCAGCAACGGCTTGCGCAGCCAGGCCGCGGCCTTGCGCAACCTGAACGGATCGCTAACCAGCCACGGCTGCGGTTCTGCCGCATCCCGGTATAGCTCGCACCACAAGTAAACCGGGGTGGGCGTGGGGTCGATCGTTTCGATCGCCTGGAAATCGACGCTGCCATCGGCCTGGCTACGTCGGCCCGCGCTGGCGACATCCTTTCGATAGGCTCGGTAGGCCTCGTTCAGGGCTCCGCGGTCCAACACGGGACGCGTGACCGCGGGCGGCAGGACAAACGGACGATCAATCCAGCCGCGCTCGCGGTCCAGCATGAAGGATGGGCGCCCTCTTGCATCGACCTCATTCGGTCGGATTTCCGCAAGGCCAGTGGCGAAGCGCGGCAACCAGGCGCCAGAGATCGCATCCTGGAATGCATAGCCAAGGGCCAACTCGAGCCGACGGTCTTCCGCCTCGTCGAGCAAGCGCTCGCCCGACGCCGATATTTTCATGCGTTCGTCGATCCAGCCATTCGGCTGGAGTTGGGTGGCGATGATGTAGCGCACCAGTTCCGCATCCAGGGCGAGGAGCGCAGAAAGCCGCATCACGTCGCGCTCGCCAGCGCGCAACAGCCCTAGGATCGCTTCCTGGAACAGGTTGGCGCCAAGGCGCTGCTGCTCGGAAGGAAACAGCACCTTCCATGCATAGGCCGGCCACAGCAATCCCTGACGCCCCTCCTGGCGCGCCCTGCCCTCGACATACACGTATCGATCAGCGAACAATGCCACGCCCTCCTTCGCACAGCGCGAGGAAAGCCTGGAGCGCAGGTACCATTTCTCCGGCTTCTACGCTAGCTGCCAGCGCGCTATCGCCTGCCATGACCAGCAAGCTGCGCTGGCGACTCATCGCGACGTTCATGCGGTTACTCAGCCTTAGGTGTCCGTATTTTGCGTTCGCTGCCTTCTCGCGCGCAACCGCGTCCTCCATGCCTGGCAGTCGGATCTCACTGGTGTTGACCACTGATAGCAGTACGACGTCGAATTCCTTGCCCTGGAAGGCATCGACCGTCCCGATCCGCAGCCGCTCGTCACCGCCAGAGGTCAGGCCATTCCATGGCGCCTGCGCCTGCCAATGGCCACTTTCAGCATCCCGCTCGGTTATACCCAACCGCATCAATTCCTCGAAAATCAGATCGCGCTGCGCGCTGTAGAAGGTGATTACACCGATTGACAAGTCCGGGGCGCCTTGCCGGAGCAGTCGCTCAACCTCGCTGGCGACGACCAGCGCTTCCGGTACCCGTAGGCGGCTACCATTGCGCCGCTCCTGGCGCCCTCGACTGGTCGGCACATCGATCCAGCCACAGATCTTGCCCTCGTAGCCAGGGATATCGGCCAGGAATGCGTCCTCGGCGCGGCCTGGCTTCAGCGGCGGTAGCCCTTCCTTCTCATAGAATTGTTCGCTGACTAACTTGCCTAGCAGGGGATGCATCCGGAATTGCGTGTCGAGCATGACTACCCGGTTGAAGTTGTCTTGGGCACCGCGCTGCTTCAACTGGCGCCACAGGCGCTCGAACAGGCTGTCGGCGAAGCCCTGGCGCTCGCTATGTTCCAGCGCATGCACCTGCGCCACTTCGTCCTCGACCTCCGGCTCCAGCAGGTGCGGTAGCTGGCGGTGGTCGCCAACCAGGATCACCCGCGTGCCGGCCATCGACATCGGAATGAACAAGTCGAGTGGATTGGCGCGTGCCGCTTCGTCGATGATGACGGTGTCGAAGACGATGCCCGCATCGCCGATCCCGGCCAGCGATTTCAGGCTCGCCATTTCGACGCCTGCCGCCTGCTGGCAGGTGGCTCCCACCACCATCGCATAGGTGCGTACTGTCTCGCGCGTACGCGCCGGATGATTGACAAAGGCATCGCGATAGCGCGCCAGCACGCTGCTCACGCCCAACCGCGAGGTCTTCAAGCGATCGGCCAGCGCCTGCTCTATGGCGCCAATCAGGCGCTGGCCCGCGGCGTCCAGCCGGTGCCGCAGTGGCGCTGGCCTTTCGTCGGCGCGCAATAGATCGATCAGGCGATCGCGCATACCGGCGGCCGCATCCGCCCGCGCCACGTCCAGCACCGTTGTGTCTTCGAGCTGGCCCAGTAGCGCCAGGTCGTGCGCGTTCACGGCGGCGCCACAGGCGAGCAGCGCGGCGTGCGCTTGGGCGGCGCGTGCCGGGCCATCGTCGGCGAAGCCGGCTGTAGTATGGCGCACTGCCCGCACGCGCTTGAGAGCCTGCGACCGCAGCCGGGCGCCGTCGGCTGGACGCGCGGTGGCGCCGATCGGGACTCTCGCCACGAACGCTTGCAGCTCCTCCTGCAGGCTGCGCGGCAGGGAGATTCTGTGTGCCAGTCGTAGCTGTCCAAGGATGTCGGCGACGGCGTGAAGCAGCGCGCCGCGCTCGGCAAGATCGAGCTGGCCATGACGCAGCGTCGCCAGTTTCAGGTGCAGCGCGTTCAGCAGTGCAGCGTGCGGCTCTTCTGCCTCGCGCAGCGCCAACGCCTGTTCAAGCCGGTCGTGCTGCTGCAGGCACCATTGCTGCACCGAATCGGCGCCTTCGTTCTTGCGGTTCGATCCAACCTTGACAGCCGGCAGGTCGAACACCCTAGTGCGGTCGAGGGCATTCTCGACCGCGTCGTGCTGGAAGCTGGCGATCAGCACCTGGTGCTGCGCACCACCCTCTCCGCCGATCTCGGCCAGCCGTCGGCTCAGCGCCGCGATCACCTGGGTCTTGCCGGTGCCGGGTGGCCCGATGATCAATGCGACGTCAGGCGTCTCGAGCGCGGCGCGAATCGCCGCTTCTTGGTTCGGGGTCGCTGCGCCGTGTTTGAAGCAGGCGCGAGCGGCCGCCGACATTGGGGTCTGGCGTACGGTGCGCGACACCGGCACGCCGACACCCTGGAGCAGGTAGCGCAAGCGGAGCGAGCGCGCCTGGGTATTGATATTCTGCAGCGCCCTCTGGCGCCGCTCCTGCACGGTCTTGTCGCCAGTGAGCGACAGGTACAGGAAGCCTTCCGGTGGAGCCATGTAGGCGGATTCGATCAGCACGGCGGCGCGTTCGAAGCGCGGACGCCCACGAAAGCGCCGGTGCTGCTCGGCACCGCTCAGGTCCTGGTAGCGCGCCGAATGCCAGTCGGGGCGATGGGCGTGTGCCTCCAGCGCCAGCGCTCCGTCGGATTCCAGCGCCAGCCAGGCTCTCCTGAACTCTGCCAGCTCATCGGCGTCGACCCGGAAGCGCACCAGGCCGCCCTCGTCCGAAGCTTCCTCGCAACTGCGGTAGGCGAGCACGCCCAGTGCGCCCGCCCGGCGCAGGGAGCGCTGCCACTCGACGTCGCTGTACTTCTTCCACAAGTCGATGTAGTCGCCATGGGTCTGCAGTGCCTGGCGCAGTAGCGCCTGCTGCCCTTCGCTCATCAGCTGGCTTGTGACCGACACGTCCTCGATACTGATGTCGCCCTCGACCAGGGTCCAAGCCTCCGGCAACTGCGGCGAGCGTACCAGCCGCTTCACCAACACCATGCCCTGCGGCGTGCGCTGCAAGTCTGCACGCCACAGGTTACCGACCACCTGCCATTCGCCCGGAACCTCGGATTCGAAGCGCACGGCGGCCAGGCGCTGGGGGCTGCCGTCGACCAGCAGGACCGACCGGCACCATGCCAGCGCCAACGTCAGGTTGGCGCTTTCGATGACACCTTCGCGCGCCAACTGGCTGGCGATCCGCTCATCGATACACAGCGCGAGCGGTGCGTCGAGGCGCACTGAATCCACTGGCTCGGCACACTGCAGGTAGACGCGCTCTCCACGAACGCTGCGCAGCAGCCACGGCATCTCCCTGCGCTCGAGGCGCGTGGCCAGGCCTGCTGAACGCGGTTCGACTGTCACCACTGCGCCGTCTTGCGCCAGCCACGCACCATTGTCGTCGCGCCAGAACCGGACTTCCGTGTTCAGGTTCCAGGACGCTAGCTTGCCGGCCGGGACCGCGACTTCGAATAAAGCGGGCTGGAGGAAAGGAAATTCTGTCAGTTTCATCGCGTGCTCACCAAATGAAGCGCCACGCCGAATGGGTGCCTGATGGATCGCCAAGGTGGATCGACGCGGTGTTCCCCTGCTGCCACTCACGCTTGAAGAGGAAGGTGCTGCCGATCGACTTCAATGGCCCACCGCTCGTCCTGGCAACGTGCAGGCCAAGGGTCGACAGGGGCGTCAGGCGCAGTCCGTCCCCGTCAAGGTTGAGCCGGCACCATGCTCCACTGGTAGCGTAGGTCGAGGTTCCGACCGGTGACGAACGCAGCACAACCTCGCCGCCAGACTGCAACAGTAGCAAGTCGGACGTCGGCAGCCACTGGTCCTGTTCGCTGGCGCCTTCTCCCAGTGTGCTCAGTGGCGCAAAGACAGCATGGCGCAATCTCACATGCTGCGCGGCGGGGATGGTGGCGTCACAAAAAGGGCAGCAGGCGCGCGGGTTGTAGATAAAGCTGCTTCCACACCCGTCCTCGGGGTCGCACTGGGCGAGCAGGGCCACGCCGGCTTCGAAACCCTCGGCCCATTCGGCCATCGAAGGCCTTGCGCCGGAGTCTTCCAGGCCTGCGCCAAAGCATTGCTCGAACAGGTTCCTAAGGCGCAGGCTGAGCAGCTCGCGGCGTGGCAGGCCACTGCTGCACGCATTGGCATGGTCACGAGGGTGGTCGATCCAGGGCAGGTCGCCACGCAAGGCCTGCTCTTCGAGCTCGGCGTCCCCTTCCTCGACCAGATCGCCCTTGAACGGGTGCGCCAGTGTCAACAGCTGGAACGCAAGAACGCCGAAGCTCCAGGAATCGGTCAGGCTATTGATGCCGGAAAGGCCGCGCAGGATTTCCGGCGCACCGAACTGGCGTGTCCAGATCATCCGTCCGCCAGCGCGGCTCGCTACACTGATATTGTCGCTGTCGATCAGCCAGACCTCATCATGCCCAACCGAACGCGAGACGAACACATTGGCTGGCGACAGGTCGCCGTAGGCGAGTCCGCGCCCATGCAGCTCGGCCAGGATGCGAGCCAGCTTCGCCAGCAGGCGCACGCGCCGCGCCACGCCGCCGCTGGCGCGGTAGCTTTCCAAGCCTCCGCCTTCCTGCAGCGCCTGGGCCGCTTCGTCGAGCATGCGGCCGAGCGGCTCCATGCCGTCCATTAGTTCCATCACGTAGCCAGGATTGTGGCGGTTGTCGACCAGGGCGACTGGCACCGCGACATGCAGGCCAGCGAGTGGCTGCCGCGCCACCCAGGACACATGCCGGAACCACGACTGGACGCGCGCATCGGCCAGGCCGACCTTGCTCAACTTGAGAAGCACGCCGGGATCGCGGGTGCGGAATACTACCCCTTGCCCCCCTTCGCCCAGGCGCTCGACAAGCTCATGTTCAATCCCGTTGGTATCGCATATGACGCGTTTGCCGCGTTTCGGTTGTGGTTTGTTCATCATCATCGTCGATAGATCACTGCGATCGTCTTGTCGTCGGAATGGCCCGGTGTCGGCCACGCCTCCAGTTGCCGTTGCAGCCATCCACGCGCGCGCCTGCGGCTGCGCATTGCGCATGCGCGTCGCAGCATGTACAGGAACTCGTCGGTACGGCGCAGATCCAGGTCATCGGCCACGCCATCGGTCATCAGCGCCACTGCATCTCCGGGAGCGCTAAGGCGCAGCCGCGCCACGTGCCAGCTGGACCAGGAACGGCTGATGCCAAGCGCCTCGGTCTGGTTGGAAAACCCTTCACGCTCCGGGGCCAGAACCCCGAATTTCCCACCAGCGCGGTAGGCCAGCATTCCATCACCCAACTGGGCGACGAGCGTGTCGCCATCAGGCCGGCACGCCGCCAGCAGCAGCGTACACGCTGCCCGTGATGGCGCCAGTGGAAGCGCCTGCAGCCAGTGCCGGTATAGGTCGCCAATCAGCGCTCTAGGGTCGTCCCATGCCCCCCTTCCACGCAGCACCTGCCGCACCGAACGACACGCCAACTGGCTGCCGACGTGGCTGAACGGACGCGAACCGAGGCCGTCGCTAATCGCTGCCAACTGACCATTGCGCCAGCCCCATAGTCCCAACGCATCCTGGTTGCACTCCCCGCTTTCGGCATGCGCCGGTCCGCGCACCGTGGCGCCTGCGGCTAGCAACATCAGAAGTCTAGGTCCAGGGCGTCGTCGTCGAGGGGTGCCCCCAGTACCAGCTTGGCTACCTGATCGGGGCTCGTGCTTACGGTGCGCGTCGCGACGCTCATCGTCACTGCCTGGAAGAACCGGTGGATGTCACGTGCCTGATGGGCTCGAAACACCGGAGCCTCGCGGTCGTTGGCGAACCTGGCCAGCACCTGTTCGTCTGCGTCGTCGCCGATCGCCATTGCCATTCTGGTTGCCTTGGCGGCACGTGCGGACTGCTCCAGGGCCGCCAGCGCCGGCTCCCAGTCGTCGGTCGGCAAGCCATCGGAAACCAGCACGAGGACTGGCCGATAGGCGCGCGATGGAATGCGTTCATGGTCTTCCAGCAGGTCCGTTGCCAGGGCAAGTGCCTGCCCGAGCGGCGTGGCTCCGGCTGCAGGAATGGCGGCAATGTTCTGGATCTGGTGGGCAGGCGCCAGAGGAACGAAAAAATCGGCCTGGCGGCCACCGAACGTGATTAGTCCCACCTGGATTTCGGCCCTCACCCGCGTTTCGCTGGCAAACGCCCTCACCATGTCCGACAGCGCGTGATTGAGCGCTTCGATCTTGCCGTTCTCGCTCATGCTTCCACTGGCATCGGCCAGCACAATCACCGGTAGCGGCCGTGGCTTGGCAACGGTGAATTCTTTCATCGGGTTCTTTGCTGCGGGTTGCTGCATGGCTGATGCGTCCTTGGCTGGTTGCTGGACGCCTGCGCTGGCGCCAGTTTTCAATCGTTCGTGTTCTCGTTCCCGGATAACGGTCGCCGCGTGATACCTGCTCTTGTCATCCTCCGCATACTTTGCGAATCCCATCTCTTCTCCCCCTATTCGCCGGTCAATTCGTCCAACGCTTGTCACCATGTGTAGCGAATTTCATGCCAGACCAACGGCAAAATGAAACGCGCAAGAAATCAAGGACTTGCTCGATCATTTATGTGATTTAGTCATCATTTTTTTACCTGCGCAGAAAATCTTTTATCCAATTGGTAGTTCATCCATCGACATCCAGATTGATACCCAGGCGCTCTGCCCAATTTCCAAAAGTCTGGTAGCTGGAGAATCCCAGCAGATTGCTGGCGCTTTTCTTGCGCCGACCGGATTGCATAAGCGCGCGTTGGAAGTAGTGCCGTGCTACTTCGTCAAGTACATCCTGAAGCACAAATCCAGACCCAAGTGGTCGTTCCAGCACCCCGCTGCCTGGCGGGTGCATCTGTACCAGGGAGCGAACGATATCGTCCTTGCCGATGGTGTCGCTGTCGGACCAGATCGCAGCACGCAGCAATGTGTGGTAAAGCTCACGGACATTACCCGGCCAATCATGCGCGTGCAGGCGCTCTCGCCCGCCACGCGCCAATTCCTTCATCTGGGCTTCGGGCTTGCCCGCACTATCGCCATTGATCTTCGCGAGGAGGTAGTCGATCAGGAGATCCAGGTCGCCCTCACGCTCGCGCAACGACGGCAGGCGCAGGATGCCCACTGCCAGCCGGTGGAAAAGATCTTCGCGAAACCGTCCGGCACCGACGTCAGCGGCCAGGTCACGGTGGGTGGCTGCAATGATCCGGACATTGACCTTCAGTGGCATCGAGGCGCCTAGCGGGGTCACTTCCTGCTGCTGCAACACGCGCAACAGGCGAACCTGCGCGTCGAGCGGAAGATCGCCGATCTCGTCGAGGAAAAGGATTCCACCTTCGGCTTCACGGAAGTGACCTGCACGCGCAGTGGCAGCCCCGGTGAATGCACCTTTTACGTGGCCGAACAGTTCGCTGTTTGCCGACTCTGTGGGAATTGCGCCGCAATTTACCGCGATAAAAGGCCTTGCTCGACGGCCGCTGGCGCGATGGATCGCCTCGGCGAACAATTCTTTGCCAGTACCGCTATCGCCCAAGATCAGCACAGGCACTTCGAACGCTGCCATTTTGTGCGCGAGCATGATTTGCTCTTGCATGACACGGCT